>ENA-OUQN01001122-OUQN01001122.1-human-gut-metagenome-genome-assembly--contig:-NODE-1122-length-17215-cov-8.484732_pt1 | contig 17215 bp, 20 predicted proteins | sample MGYA00237950_ERZ548832 | MGnify/ENA primary metagenome ERZ548832 (study PRJEB26490, sample SAMN05194703) | human gut metagenome | biome: terrestrial biome; feature: human-associated habitat; material... | reverse complement strand
TGTTGCTCAGGAACTTATAAATAAAGTTAAATTATAGTGTTGCGGAATTAAGGGTTTATATAGGTGCTACAGAAATGAGAGCAGGATTAAGCACCTTTCAATCATGGAAAATCAATGAATCCTATGTATGGAAATGGTGTGCAAATATTTTTGTATACCACTTGGCTTCTTGGCTAAATGCCCCTATTGATGTAGATAACGATGGTCGTTACACAATAATAGATATGTATAAATATGTTTGCTATATGACTAATAGGCAAACAGAAGGAGTGGAAAAGGAAGAGGCTAAAAAGTATTTAGATGAGAAAATAAAAGCTGAAATAGGAAAAGTTATTCCTGCCGAAAAAGATACAAAACAAATACTCGACAAACTTGATGAAGAAGCAAAGAAAGAATTAGATTATATAATTCCTCATCAAGATTGTTGGATTTTAAATGCAGAATGTGCAATAAATATGGTTATTGAAAACTAATTTTCATTTGTATAGACATCTAATTATTAATCATTATGCAAGACTACGGATTAGTATCTATCATCACTCCTACTTGGGCGTGTGCAGACTTCATTGCAGAAACAATCGAGAGTATTCAGGCGCAGAACTACCAGAATTGGGAACTGCTTATTCAAGACGACTGCTCAAAAGATAATACGTTGGAGGTGGTTAAGCCATTTTTAGAGGCAGATAAGCGTATAAAATATGAATGCAATCCTCAAAATTCGGGTGCTGCAATAACTCGCAACAATGCTTTGCGTAGGGCAAAAGGGCGATGGATTGCTTTTCTTGATTCTGACGACCTGTGGTTGCCTGAGAAATTAGAGCATCAACTGAAGTTTATGGTGGAGAACGGCTATGCTTTTTCTTATCATGAATATACGGAGATGACAGAAGATGGCAAGGACTTGGGTGTGTATGTGTCGGGCATTAAGAAGGTGGGCAAGTTGGCTATGTTCACATGTTGCTGGCCTGGATGTTTGGCTGTGATGTACGATAGGGAGAGAATCGGTCTGGTGCAAATTAAGGATGTGCGTAAAAACAATGATACCGCACTATGGCTGAAGGTGGTGAGGAAGGCTCCTTGTTATTTGCTGAAGGAGAATTTGGCGAAGTATCGTCGCCGTAAAGTGAGCATTACCCCAAAGCCTTTATGGAAACGTATTTGGGCACATTACCCGCTATTTCATGTGGCAGAAGAAATGAATCCTGTGATGGCTACATTTTGGACGCTGATGAATGTGGTGGGCAATGGCTGGAAGAAAATGTGGTATGTGAAGCATGTGTGATATGTGCCGAACATGCAGCCTTTTTAACTTTTACGAGAAAAACCGATGATTTTTTTTGATAACTAAGGTATAAAACATACATATATTTATGACAATGAAATTGCGTAATGTGCCTTTTTCTCCGCCGGATATGACGGAGGCTGAGGCTAATGAGGTGCGTGATGCGATTCTGTCTGGTTGGATTACAACCGGGCCACGCACTAAGAAGCTGGAAAAAGAAGTTGCAGAATTTGTGGGCGTAGATAAGGCTGTGTGCCTTAATTCACAGACGGCTTGCGCCGAGATGGCTCTGCGACTGCTTGGCATTGGTGAGGGCGACGAGGTGATTGTGCCTGCCTATACCTATACCGCAAGTGCTTCGGTGGTGAAGCATGTGGGTGCTAAGTTGGTGTTTGTTGATGTGCAGAGCGATTGCCTTGAAATGGATTATGATGCCGTGGAGAAGGCTATCACACCGAAGACTAAGGCGATTATCCCTGTGGATTTGGCTGGCATTCCTTGCGATTATGACAGGTTGTTTGCCATTGTAGAGGGTAAGAAAAACATGTTTTCGCCTAAAACCGACTTGCAGAAGCACATTGGCCGCATAGCCATTTGCTGTGATGCCGCTCATGCTTTTGGCGCTTCACGCAAGGGGCGTATGGTGGGCTCGATTGCCGATTTCTCGTCGTTCTCGTTCCACGCGGTAAAGAATTTCACAACGGCTGAGGGTGGTGCCTTGACTTGGAACTTGCCTTTCGGCAACGATGTTGTGGTGAAAGAGTTGGATAAGAATGCCGACAACACATTCAGCGGAGTGCCCGAAATAGAGGGTGAGACATGGAATGAAAACCTCTATCGCAAGGCTGAGTTGCTGAGCCTGCATGGGCAGAATAAGGATGCGTTGGCTAAGACGAAGCTCGGCGCTTGGGAATACGACATCATTGGCCCTTGGTATAAGTGCAACATGACCGACGTGGTGGCTGCCATCGGATTGGTGCAGATGACACGCTACGAGGGTATGCTTAAGCATAGGCGCAAGATGATTGAGCGTTACGATGAGGCTTTTAAGTGTCTGAATGTGGCTGTGCTGAACCACTACGATGCAGTGCATTGCTCATCGGGGCACCTGTATTTGGTGCGTCTTTTGGGCAGGACTCGTGAAGAGGTTAATGGCGTGATAGAGAAGATGGCTGAGCGTGGCATAGCCACTAATGTGCACTATAAACCACTGCCTATGATGACTGCATACAAGAAGCTTGGCTTCGACATTGCCGACTATCCAAATGCTTACCACATGTTTGAAAACGAGATTACGCTGCCATTGAACACAAAGATGACAGACGAGGATTTGGAATATGTGATTGAGAATTTCGTGGATATTGTATCTAATTTGTAATACCCAACTACGGCTTGAAGACGATGGCGCAAAATCATTATCTTCAAGCCTTTTTTCTGTTTTAATGGAATGAAAAGATTATTTGATATTTTAGCATCGGGATGTGGGCTGATTGTTTTGAGTCCATTGTTCTTGGTGCTTGCCATTTGGATTAAGCTCGACTCGAATGGTCCTGTGTTTTACCGCCAAGTGCGTGTGGGGCGTGGAAATAAAGATTTTCGGATTTTCAAGTTCCGCTCTATGCGAATAGGTGCCGATAAGGGTTCGTTGGTGACTATTGGTGGGCGTGATCCTCGCGTCACACGTTCGGGCTACTATATTCGCAAATATAAGTTTGATGAGTTACCCCAATTAATCAATGTGTTCGTTGGGGATATGAGTTTGGTGGGTCCCCGTCCCGAAGTGCGACATTATGTGGATTATTGGACACCGGAGCAGATGCGAGTGTTGGACGTACGCCCAGGCATCACCGACCCTGCGAGCATCAAATTTCGCAACGAGAATGAGTTGATGGAGAATGCTGAAGACCCTGAAGATTTCTACATCAATGTGATTATGCAGGAGAAGATAAAATTGTATTTGGAATATGTTGACCATAGTTCATTCTGGTATGACATTAAGCTGATTTTCCAGACCTTTAAGGTGATTGTCACCGAACGATAAAAAGGAGATGATGTGCTGTTGGGGGCGGACGGTAAGGGGCAGGAACCCTTCTTGGCTTCCTTAAAGGGGGAAGATGTGGCTGAGGGACGGCGGCTGCGTGAGGTGAAACGAGTCCTGCTTGACTCGGCTGCGGGCTGCTATGGCTGTGTGGTGCCGAAGGGCGCGTGGCACACCGTGGAAGTGTTGGCACCTTCGGTCATCTACGAGGCAAAAGACGGGAAATACGGCGAAGACGGCAGCGAACCGTGGTAGTCACGCCGTTGCCTGCAATGGTTTTTCACAAGTATTTTCAAGCAGGCAAAAAGGTAGAATTTCGCCAAAAATCTACCTTTCTTTCACCTCTCCGATGGCGATTGTCGATTTTTGGGCAAATAAATATAGGCTGGATTCCTTGTTTGGGATTCAGCTTTTTTTGTGCCATTTTGGGGTGAATTATCTGCGGCCGAATTTTGCTATGGTATTCGGTTTTATTGTTTTGGTTTTGGGGTGAGGGTGTGGGTGAATTGTTGGGCTATTTTGGGGTCGGGGATTCGGATGATGTTTGCTGTGGGGGCGGTGAAGCCGAAGAAGTTGATGTTGCCGTACCACACAATTGAATTGTCGATGATGGCGCATTGTAGCGTTTGCTCTGTGTTGGTGTTCACATATATGCCAGCATTTGTCAGGGCAGCTTCGTTGTGTCCATCTTCTTTTATGTGCACGGCTATCTCTAATCCGTTGTGGAGTAGGTTGGTAAGTGTCGTGATGAGGGCTGTCTTGTACTTGAATTTCACTTTTGGTACAGCTATTATCACTGAGTGTTTGGCCGTGAGCAGGTCGTCGTGGAATGGCGTTTCGTAGTTGTCGCGCTCGTATATCAGTTCTTTGGTGGCTTGCTCAGAGGTGGTGTTTTCTGAGCTTTTTCCATATCCTGCTGCCGAATATCCTTTAAGGCGTTTGCGATACATGGAGTCGCAGAGTGGCACGTGAAAATCGATGTAATCATATATATGCACTTCGCTTTTTCCGTCGTATTCACGATGTAAGCGACCTGCGTATTGCTCAATGTTGCCTTTCCACGCTATTGGCATTGTGAGGAATAGTGTGTCAAGGCGAGGGTAGTCAAATCCCTCTCCAATATATTTTCCTGTTGCCACAATTGCTAGTGATTCCGTTTGTGGAATTGCTTGCAGTTTTTGTAAAGCGAGCCGTTTTTCTTTGTTTGAGTCTGCACCAACGAGCTGCACAACATGGTCGGCAAATGGCTGCAACATTTGTGCAAGTGTCCTCACATGGGCTGTGCGAGTGGTTAAAACCAATGGTGTGCGTCTATTTTCAAGTGCGGATTTGATGTCGTCGATAATGAACTCGTTACGTGCGCTGTCTTCCGACAGGGCTTGTGTGAGTTGCGTGTAGGTCTTTGTGTCGTCTGTGATGCTGCGGTAAGTGGTGAATCTTGGCACCAATACCCGATTGAACGTCTGCTTTACGATTTGGTCTTTGGCTTTCGATGCAAATCTGATTTTGCCACACTGCATAAAAATGATAGGTTGATGCCCATCTTTTCTGATGGGAGTTGCCGTTAAGCCATAGACATAAGTGGCGGTGACCTGGCGAAGCACTTGCTCAAAACTAACAGATGACACATGGTGGCATTCGTCTACAATCACCATTCCATATTGCTTGACGAAAGGCTTTGCTTCGCCCTCGTTGAGGCAAGACTGTATTAATGCAATGTCGATTATTCCATGAAGAGTGTTTTTCCCAGAATACAGGCAGCCAATGGTTGACGAATCTTTTTTTCTTCCTCGCTTGCCAAGGGGCTTATCAATCGCTTCATCTATTTCAAGGAATTGCTCCAATCGCTCATTCCATTGCGCAAGTAGGGCTTTGTTGTGAACGAGGATGAGCGTGTTGACTTTACGTTTTGCTATCATGGCTATGGCAAACACCGTCTTGCCGAAAGCTGTGGTGGCTGACAGTGTGCCGGTTCGGTGCGCAATCATGGCATCCATTGCCATTTGTTGCTCTTCGCGAAGTTCGCCTTTGAACGTAACGCTGATGCTGCGGCCGTGATTCGTTTTATCGGAAATGGACGTGTTTACGCCGTGGCGTGATAGGATGTCTGACACAGCATCTTCGCACCCACGAGGCAGTGCAAGGTAATGGTCTGACAATTCTGAGCAGGAAATGATTCGGGGAACATTATAAGTGGAAAGGCGCATACCTTGCCTTTCGTAAAACTCTGGATTGCGAAAAGCGGCTATTCGTTTGAACGCATTCGCGCATCGGGCAGACAAACCTGCTAATGGGATGTATAGCATATTTGCCCTCGTTAGAACTATTTGTTTTGGGAAGTCGTTGGCTTCAATAAGTTCAGCATTTGGGGTTTCCCAAGGTTTTGCATCGCTTGTCGTAGAAAGGTTTCCTAAAGAGGGAACGATATGTTTTTGTAGCAGTAGGTCGATGTCGGCTTGTTGCATTTTTTGTATATTGGCCAACACATTCCATTGATTGGAAAATGCATTGAAATGCTCATCAACAAACACACTATTGCCTTGGCGTCGCGCCACTCCTTGCAACGGCAAGGCCACAAGATTTCCTAACCCACCCTCTGGCAAAGTGTCTTGATTTGGGAAGAAGCGGTCGTAAGACTTGAAAGACAGGCGCATTTCTTTGTTCATCGCCTCGGTAAGAATGGTATTGCCCAATTTTCGCGCTTTAGATGCCAGGATAGGCGTTTGGAAAAATATCCACACATGGGCACCATTTCCAGAGCGTGAACGCTCGATGTAACAAGGTACTTTCCATGCCTTGCAAACATTCACGAAGGCAAGCACATCGTTTTTATAGCCATGCTCACAGCTCTTGTCATCAAAATCGGCGCACAGGAAACTGCAAGTGTTATCTTTCCGAATTGGGTAAAGTCCAATTACATCACGCCCCCACTTGTCTTTTCCTGCAAGATGATTGAACAGATGGCTGTAAGACAATGGTGCGAACTGGCGGTTTGGGCAATCGGCGCATTTATATTTCCGTTTGTCGCAAAAATCGGGATTCCACTCCCTTTCGCACACAGGCTGATACCCCGACTTTTTACTCGTTTCACTATACCATCGTTTAGCAAACACATCGCTCCGACCTTGGAACAGACCTTGAAAAATGGCAACTTTTTCTTCCAAACTATAAGTGACAACTGGGGCAGGGACCACGTTTTCTTGGAGGCTATTATCTGTGGAGGTGTACGATATGCCATTTTTGTCGAGAATCGCTCTCAGCCGGGAATTCTCCTTTTCTAATTCTTGAATCCTGCTGGTCAATGCTGTGATATCAGTTAAGCCCATAACGCTTGTTTTTGCCATTGTATATCAATTTTGCCAATAATTTTGAATACTATTGTGTCAATCTTCCTTCTGCTCTTAACCGACTCTTTATAGCACTCTTTGCACACTCGGCTATCATGTGATTTTGTTGCCTCTGCATTTCTTTTTCGTCGTATGATAGATCAGAAACCTCAATTTGTGCCTCGTTCGCTTTTTCAATGCATTCTACAGCCCTATCTACCACGCTCGCAGAAACTTTTAATCCAGAATTAACTGCATCACGAAGTGCCAAAAAATCATCAATTCTGATTACAGACTCGGCAAACGCAACATTTTGAGGTGGTACATTAAAATGTTGAGCAAAAAAATCAATCCACAGGTCAGCTGTTATCAGTTGAGCAGGATTTAATTGAGGCTTGTTTCTCATGTCCTTTTCCATATTTCCTAATTATTTGTAACAAAGATACAAGGGGAGTGGTGCCAAGAATGGCTGTTTAGCATAAAGTTCCTTAGTACCAGATACTTCCTATGGCAAAATTAGAAAATTCCGCACAAACAACCAACACGTTTTAGAAAGAAATTTTAAGAAACCACTCTCAACCGATAAGAAGTCATTCTCATACATAGAACATAAGAAATTAAATGAAAAAAGTCCTATAAATCTTTCGATTTACAGGACTTTGCGGAGAGAGAGGGATTTTATACCACTCTTCCATCTTCTGTGACTCGTTGATGTTCAAGTGCCGTCTTTGGGTATTTTCGCTTATTTTGCACGAAAAATGGCGCAGAACTGGCGCAAGACAAAACGTCTTAAAACACTGTGTATGAATGACTTTTGTTACACAATTTAACTATTTTAAGAAATCTATCGACTCTATTTTCTACTCCACTCCTCAAATCTTTGAGGAGATTATGGCATTACGACACTCGCTTCTTACTTTTAAACAAGTCGGTTGCCATTGTTTTCTGTTTATCTTCTCATTGCCTTTGTATTATGTTTATGAATTGCCCTTATGAAAGGGGGATAATACTACACCATGACCACTATATTACCATTATTATTCAAATGCCTATAAGTCAAATATGACTCTGAAAGTTGTATCTTCATGTAGCAATGTTGATTTTCAAGATGTTGTATGGCATATATAAGCATTGAATATGTAGCCTACTTGTAGCGTCTTGTAGCACGATGTAGCGTTATATCCTATTATTGGTACAAAGTTAGTATAAAATAATTAGACTAAAGATAAATTCCTCGTGTTTAACACTAACTTTGCACCAATAGATTTTATGTTAGAGGCCACAAACAAAGTCATTTACCTTTGCTTGGTATTCTTCCTTGGTCATACCTTCAGTCTCTATCATTGAGTCAAGTACATCGCCAAGCTCATCAAAAGCAATATCATGATGATATTCTTTAGTCGTTCCGTCCTTCTCTCCATAGATGCGGTAATAATCAGAGCCTTGACCTTGCAAGCGATAAGGCATAACAAATACCTTTGCACAATAATTTCAGATAAATCTCGGAAGTTATATTGAGTATGAAAAAAAGAACCGCATACCCTGTCTACAAAGGTATGCGGTAAAATATAGGATATTGCTGATGCAAGCAGCAAGACGAAGAGAAAAACCATTTTGCTCCTCATCATAGGAAGACTATAGAAATGTTAAACTTTTATGTAATTGTATGGTAAATTCAATCAAATAACAATAAACTCCTTATTTTTGTAAGGACTTTATGGAGTGTGAACTTAAAAACGTTGTAAGAATGAAAGACTTGGGTGGTACGACTATTAATATAGACGGTGGCATCCACGTCATCAGCACTAGATTGGAGAAGGTGCAAGTAAAATGTGTTGTGGGTGATGAAGCAAAGGTGATAACCCATACCTACGGGAAAGGAACAAGAACCAGGGAAGCAGCATCCCCCAAGAATGTTGGCAAGACGAAAACAACCATTCACTTCAATGGTCGTGAGTTCAACTCCTTTGAAGAGATGAACGACTACATGGCTAACGAGGGAACTTCTGACCCCAACAATGATATTCTGATATGGGACTCTCTCCAATCTATAACCATGACCTTTGTCAATGGCAAGATGGTATCACCAGTAGGAGATGGCGAATATGGCAAGTGTACTTACCGAGGTAAGGTATATGAAGGCAAGATAACCTATGAGGGCAACAAACTCTTTGTACGAGGGAATTTTGTTAAAGAAATATAAAAGAGAGTAATATCGATTGGTAAATTTGCCAATCGTGTTTTTTTGTTGTATTTTTGCGGCGATTCCAAATGTGGCGACAACACATAAAATACGGCTGGGATTATTAGATTTAATAATTAAAGAACAAATTATGGAACCCAAAACAAAAGTAAGATGGGTAGATGAAAAGCGAGTCTATGTGGAAACTCCACAGGGCGATGACTTTATCGTTGGCTTCCCAGATGAAAGCCTCTACCGCTGCCAAAAACAAGCCTCTTGGTTTCAAGTGGACAAATTTGTGGCATCCCTTTTTGACAAGTATTATGAAGGAGATGCAAGTGTTATCATGGGAGAAATCAACAGGCAGATGTTGATAAACCATGTAGGTTCAATCTTTTCTTACTATTCCTTTGACAAGGAGTCCGTTTCAAAGGAGCGTGTCCGTATAGGGCAGCGCATCCGAGAGCTGCGTGAAGCAAAGGAAATGGATGCAAAGCATCTGGCATTCTATGCAGATATTGATGCAGCCAATCTTTGTCGTATTGAGTCTGGCAAATATTCTGTCGGATTGGATATACTCACAAAGATAGGATATGCTTTGGGAATGGAAATAGATTTTGTTGAACCTAAACATCAGTAATCTTATGGTAGATATCAATGAATATACTCGTGAGACAACTTGCGAGTATAAGGGTGAGGTATATTCTGTTCGCGACAATGGAGCAGTAATGCGCCACGCTCGCGAAGGAAAAAAAGCGAGAAAATTAGATAATGTATGGACTTTTGGAACAAAGGATAAGGCAAGAGGCTATATGATGATAAGCTCGCACAGAGTTCATATTATTGTAGCCAAGGCATTCATTCCTGGCAATGAAGATGGGAAGATGGTGGTCGATCATATAGATACCAACCGTTGTAACAACAGAGTTGAAAACCTAAGATGGCTGACAAGGCTTGAAAATGTACTGCTAAATGAAGCGACTCTTAAGAGAGTAACCTACCTTTGCGGAGGAGATATCAATAAGTTTATCGAGAACCCTTCATGCCTACAAGATTTAACAGGAAGCAACCAAGATATCATGTGGATGAGAACGGTTACGCCAGAAGAAGCCAGACTTGCTATGGAACATATTTCTTCATGGGCTAAAAGACCAATATCTTCATACAAGATGATGAAGGAAAGAGAAACGACAAAGGACTTTGAAGACTGGCTGAAGAAACATGAAATCAAAGAAACCAATCCTTTCTTTGGGAATGGTAAAGTAGAAAAGCAAAGAACTTCAACAGAAGAAACCAATAGCGAAAAAGAATCATGGGAAGAAGTCCGAAGGGCACTCACCGCTCCTCGGACAGAGCAGGCAGAGTATCAAAATCCCATGATGAAAGAGTTGGAAGAGAGAGAAAGGCTTGCGAAAGAAAAGAAGGAGTCTTTAACAAAAGGAACTTTCCAAATAGGGTTCTATGATAAGATGCAGTTTCCACTTTGTCCAAAAGAAGCCACAGGAGGATTGGATTCGTATGCAAAAGAATTACAAATAGGCGCTGTGATAGCCATAAGTGAAAAAGGCGACGAATACACAATAGCTTCCTTGGGATGGACAACGGAATGGGATGCTATCCAAGTGGTGGCAACAAATAACGGAAAAAGAGCACATTTCTATATTCATATAAAATATGAAGAAGGAATGTATGTTCATTGTAACGGATACTATAGAGATCAGTATAGGTTCTGTGATTCACCAAACGTCTTGCAATGCGGAGCAAGAACACAATGCTATTTCCCTCTTTGTCCAAAAGAAGGAAACGTAACTTTGGAGGAATACGCAGACATTCTTCAGAAAGAAGTGTTATTTGAAAAGAACCAGTATTGCGATGGATATGTCATTGACAGGGAAATTACACAATCCACAGCTGGACATCCAATTCTCTATGTCGGTGTTAATATGGATAACTCATTGAAAAACTATGGCGATATGATTGTCTTTATAGAGAACGGAAAAGTTATTCACCAAATAGGTAGGACATATTTTGATGAACGTGCTGTGTTGAGGGAGTTCTGCATGTTGCGTGGACAAGAATGGGACGATGAAGAAGAGATAATAGATGATTATTGTTAAACAAAGGAGCGGCAGGAATGTCGCTCCTTTTGATTACATGATTCCTCCAGTATCAACAGCCACAGGTGATATGTCCGCCTGTGGGAACTTCTCACACCCGATGTAGAGGGTGTCAAAAGCATCCGACCCATCAGTACGGTGTTCGAGTAGGTCTTCTTCCGACTCAGCCAGGTGCTTTTACCTCTTTCTGCATAATCACGGAACATCTTATTCCTTGTTATACGCTTGTTGTGGCATACACGGAAGCGCCCAGTGATAGTACAGCGGACGGCAAGAAACACATTTTATTCGGTAAAAAGATATGAATTTGCAAGAAAAAGGAATAAGGCTAACTTTGTAGTCGTTAATAACGTGTATTTACACAAAATAAACGAATAAAAATGTGGTAATCCGTAGAGTTCTTGGTTTGACATAAAAGAACAGAATGAAATCACTGCAAAAATAGTCGTATGATGCGACTATTTTTGCAGTAGTTCTTATATCATCGTAAATGCCACGTAAACATTGCTTATTCCTCATCATGTCGTGTCTTGTTAGTAAAAACAATCTGCAGAAGGGAATGGACTTCTCTGATTAATAATAAAATTAAGGTGGTAACTTACCACTTTATATGGTGGTAAAAAAAAGGGGCTACTTAAAAACACAAAAGCAAAAGTCCTGTAAATCTTTCGATTTACAGGACTTTGCGGAGAGAGAGGGATTCGAACCCCCGGAACCTCTCAGTTCAACGGTTTTCAAGACCGCCGCGATCGACCACTCCGCCATCTCTCCAGTGTCATTTGGCGACTGTGTTATCGTTTGACGGGTGCAAAGTTAGACATTTTTATTTAACCCACCAAATTTTTCCGTAACAAAAATTTTTGTTTTTTCAGATAGAAATCGTGTTTGAGTGGTTAATTAAATGATAGTCAAAGAGGTGTGGCGAAAATAAAAAAATATCAAAAATTCCAAACTACGGGGCTCAGTAAGGGCGTTTTGAGGTTTTTGTGAGAAAATGGGCGATTTTTTGTAATTTTGTTACTGATAAAAAATGATTGGGTATGGCTTGGAAATTTGTAATCACGAGTAAAGGATATTTGAGAATGGGCGATGTGAAATTGCATCGCGATTTGTTGTGGCCCGACGATTGGTGTTTGGGTGGCGGGTTTTATCGTTTCGACTATGTGAACAAGCAGGTGATTCTTGACCGAGAATCGTATGACTATGGCAGGCCGCAATGGAGCAAACTGGCGGCAGCAGGCACCAGATTGCGTGTGCCGAAGGAGTATGAGGGCTTCGCTTTCGTATGGCAAGAGGGGAGTGGACGTATTCAATCGGTGAATCTTGCTGATTGGTTAGGCATCGATTGGGTGACCTCTCCCCACGAATAATATGAACCTTTCCTGTACCTCACATTCATTTATTACGGATTTGTGAATTTCTATTCTTCGCAAAAAATTGGAAATTTTGTGGGGAAAAATTGTTAAATTTGTGGGATGTGTATTTTGATTTGTGTGTTTGAATTACGGAAAATATACATTGAATTACGGAAAAGAAACTTTGATTATGAAAAAGATATTGTTTTTGAGTGTGTTGGCTGCGGTGCTGCTTTGTGCTTGCAAGAAGCCGGAGCAGTTGTACGATGAGCAGAAGTCGGGTGTGGTGATGGTGATTAATAAATATTACTATGAGATGAAGTTGCCATCTGGCTACACGCTGTATTTTACCGGGCTTGATGAAGACGGGAATATACAGAACTTTACTGAAGATGTGAAGGAAGTGAAGAAGAATCCGGCTGTGAGTTACGGTACAGCGTTCTTCATCGACGAGAAGGGCGGACTGCTTACCAATAGGCATGTGGCTTCGCCTCCAATCGACAGGGATTTGGTGAAGAAGAATTTTACTGCCATCATATCGGCTTTGCAACAGCGTGCTGGCGCATATATGGAGGAACTTCGCAATGCGTATGCGCAAGCCGAGGCAGAAGCAAATTCGATTGTGGGATATGATGAATATGGCGACTTGGTGACTACCGACGAAGAGCGCCTGCAAGAGCTCGTGGCTGCCGCTAAGCAGATGGAGCAGGAATACGAAGAGGCGCAAAATGCAGTGGAAATGCTTGAGCAAATCAAAGACCCACGTGGAATTGAAATCAACCCTGTGTGTGAGTTGGGCATTGCGCTGGAGGGCTCGAGTCCGAAAAGCGAGAATGAATTCTTGAAGAGACACCCATGTCGGGTGGTGCGCACGGCTGGCGCACAGGAAGTGGACTTGGCTTTGCTGAAACTCACTAACGAAGTTACGCCATCGGGTGCTTATGTGTTTAATCCGTTTGAGGCAGAAGATAATTTGGCGATTGGCGATGCACTTTATATGATTGGCTACAACGCTGGCGTGGAATTGGGATATACGAAAAAGGGCATTCTTTCGCAACTCACTAAGGGTGCTGTGACTCAGCAGCCCGACGGCGAACGAGTGCTGTATGATATTGCCACGGTGCAAGGTTCGAGTGGCAGTCCTGTGCTTAATGCCAAGGGTGAGCTCGTGGCTGTTAATTTTGCAAAATACGCTCGAAGCGACAATTTCAACTTAGGCATTCCGCTGAAAGCCATTCGTGCTTTTTTGAGAAATTAGATGTTAGATGCCTGTGGTGGGGTATGTTTGACTTTGGCGAAAAACATAGTCACTTTTGTCGGACGGCTCGCGAGGTGGATGAGGCCTCTTTGATTGGAAAGTGGGGCGGTTTGGTCGGTGATTCGGAAAAAAGTGTTATCTTTGTGCCGATAAAACAGTATGGTGGTCTGTCGCTCGTGTTTCCTTGCTTCGGCGGGGAATATCGAGAGGAAAGTCCGGGCAACATAGAGCATCACACTTCTTAACGGGAAGCTGGGGGTGACTTTGGGGTTAAGGTGACAGAAAACTACCGCCCGTATTTCGGTGTGGGTAAGGGTGAAAAGGTGAGGTAAGAGCTCACCGGGCACTGTGGTGACATGGTGTGCCGCACTACCTGTGAGTTGCAAGGTCAAGTATATCGGCATTCAAGGGTTGCTCGCCCATTGTCGAGGGGTAGACTGCTATATCGGCATGGCAACATGTCGGACAGATAAATGACAGACGGTCGCTTTATTGCGGCTACATAACCCGGCTTATAGCCGTACTGTTTTTTCCTTTTAAAAATAGACTCCTTTAAGATATGAAAAAGAAAGTGTCAGCTAAGAATGCTCCGAAAGAGATTGGGGCTTACAGTAACGCCATCAAGGTGGGCAATATGGTATTTGTTTCTGGTCAGCTGCCTGTGAATCCAGAAACTGGTTTGATTCCAGAGGGTATTCAAGCGCAGACCATGCAGGTGATTGAGAATGTGCGCAACATTCTTGCTGATGCTGGCGCCACACTCGACAATGTGGTGAAAACCACCGTGATTCTTTCTGAAATGTATCTGTTTAGCGAGATGAACGAAATCTATGCCAGAGAGTTTAAGGAACCATATCCTGCACGCACAAGTATGGCAGTGAAGGAGATTCCACAAAACACTCTCATTCAATTCGATGTGATTGCGGTGCTGGATTAAGCCACCGCTCCATTTTAATATACACACAGCCCTCGCAGGAAGCGCATTAGTCTTCAGCGAGGGCTGTGCTTTTGCTTTTTTGTGGAGAGGTTATTTTAGGGCTTCGGCGAGGATGTACATGCTGCCTCCGATGTAGATGAGGTCGGTGGTGGCGGCGGCGGTGATGGCGGCGCTTTTGGCTTCAGCCACAGTGGGGTAGGACTTGCCGTGCAAGCCGTGTGAGGCGGCTTTCTGAAGTAGTTCGTCGGCGGTCATTGCGCGTGGCGAATCGGCTTGCGTGAAATAGTAGATGGCATCTTTGGGCAGCATTGCCAACACATGATCCACATCTTTATCAGCCATAAAGCCCATCACCATGTGCAGGGTGTCGTAATTTTCGTTTTGCAGTTGGTGGGTGATTTGAGTGAAAGCCCCCACATTATGCCCCGAATCGCAGATGATACGAGGATTGGTGCTGATGGTTTGCCATCTGCCTATCAGCCCTGTGTTTTCAATCACATGGGCAAATCCTGCTTTCACGGCATCGTCGCTGATATGGATTCCACCGTCTTTCAGCGTTTGAAGCGCAGTCAGCACTGTGGCGCTGTTCTTGATTTGGTATTCTCCCCCCAGTTCGTTGATAAGCGTGCCGTAAGCCGGCGATTCAATGTAGCAATGGCCATTTTCGCAATGCGCATTTAGTTTGGTGGAGCAGTCGGTGGCGAATGTGATCGGGGCATTTTCCGCCTTCGCCTTATTCTCGAATGTGGTGCGCACTTCGCCTTCAGCCTCGCCAATTACCACGGGAACGCCACGCTTGATGATGCCAGCTTTTTCGGAGGCAATTTGTGCAGGAGTGCTGCCCAAAAATTGCGTGTGGTCGATTGAAATGTTGGTGATAATGCTCAGAATGGGAGTGATGATATTGGTGCTATCGAGCCTGCCACCCAGTCCCACCTCAATAATGGCAATGTCCACATTTTGCATTTTGAAGTATTCAAAAGCCATGGTGGAGGTGAGTTCGAAAAAAGAGGGGTGCCCATGATAGCCCGACTTCAAAAAACGCTCGGTGAAATCGACCACAGCCTCTTTGCTGACTTTCTCGCCGTTCACACGGATTCGTTCCCTGAAATCCACAATGTGTGGAGAGGTGTATAATCCCACCTTGTAGCCCTGCTCCTGCAAAATGCTCGCCAAAAGGTGGCTTGTGGAGCCTTTGCCGTTGGTGCCAGCCACATGAATGCACTTGTAGGAGCGGTGAGGGTTGCCCACCATATCGTCTAAGTCTTGGCTTGTTTGAAGTCCGGGTTTGTAGCCAGCCCCACCTTGACGCTCAAAAGCAGGCAACTGGCAGAATAAGAAATTGATAGTATCGTTGTAGTTCATTGCGAGTCTTAAAAAATGAAATAGCCGATAATTCCAGCCACGACAATGACCAGAATCGGATGAATCTTTGTGAAATATACCGTGCCGAGCGAAGCCAAGCAGATAGCCACGCTTTTTATCACATCGATGGAAGTGTCGCCGAAGTTTTCCTTGTTCATTAGGAGCAGCGCAGCCGAGGCAATCAATCCCACCACCACGGGGCGAAGTCCCATAAACGAGCCCTTGATGATGGCACTCTCCTGATGGCGTGCGATGAAGTGGCTGGCATACAGCACCAAGATGAAAGGTGGCAATACCACCGTGAAAGTGGCAACGATAGAACCCTGCACGCTGCCTGTTGCCACATAGCCAATGTAGGTGGCACTGTTGATGCCAATCGGTCCAGGTGTCATTTGCGAGATAGCCACGATGTCGGTGAAGGTTTGTGTGGTGATTTGTGGGCACCAGTCTTTTCCCACCACCAGCCCTTGAATGAGCGACAGCATCGCATATCCGCCACCGAAGCCGAACAAACCGATTTGAAGATATGCCCAAATAAGGCGGAGGTAAGTGGTGATCATGCCTTTTCCTCCTTTCTTTTCTGCATTTGAGTGTGGGTGAAATAGAGGTAACCGCCTATGGCACCGATGAAAATGAAAATCACCGGATTGGAAATGATGGGCAAGCCGGAATAAATGAGCAAAGCCACTGCCACAGGTATGAACACCGTCTTGAGATTGATGCCCGCCGATTTAGCCGTGGTAATCACTGGTGCAATAATAAGCGCCACCACCGCAGGACGAATGCCCTTGAAAATAGCGGTGAGGGTAGGGTTGTTTTTAATAGCGTCGGGAGTGAGGAAAATGGCAATCATCAGAATGATGATAAAAGAGGGGAGAATGGTGCCCAACGCCGCAGCCAGGCTGCCCTTCACGCCTTTCAACCTGTCGCCAATTACCGTGCTGATATTCACGGCAAGAATGCCAGGCATCGACTGTGCGATAGCCAGCAAATCGAGGAATTCCTCTTGCTTAATCCAATGGTGCTTCTCCACCACCTCGCGCTGGATAATGGAAATCATAGCCCAGCCACCGCCAAAGGTGAAGCTTCCGATTTTGAAAAAAGTGGAAAACAGTTGAAAATAAGTGTTGTCTTTTAATTTCATAGATGTAGAAAACGAAATGAAATACAAAATTACGGATAAATTTTCTTATTTCGCTTTTTCTGAAAGGTTGTTGATGATTTTTGCCTTAAAAATTCTTATCTTTGCAACGATTTTGACTTTATCCCAAATCGGTCATTAGGCCGTGTAATGATTTTATAGATTACTTCTTGCGGTCTTTCGGCTTTTATAAGATGCCTTTTGCTTGTTTTTA
>ENA-OUQN01001102-OUQN01001102.1-human-gut-metagenome-genome-assembly--contig:-NODE-1102-length-17426-cov-5.150250_pt1 | contig 17426 bp, 17 predicted proteins | sample MGYA00237950_ERZ548832 | MGnify/ENA primary metagenome ERZ548832 (study PRJEB26490, sample SAMN05194703) | human gut metagenome | biome: terrestrial biome; feature: human-associated habitat; material... | reverse complement strand
GCGCCATGGACACCGCCCGTGATTTCGCCGCCGGCGTAGAGGCCCGGAATCGGCTGGTGGGTCTTCGAGCTGATCACCTGAGCCTTGGTGTTGATCAGGAGGCCGCCCATCGTGTGATGGATCTTCGGGGCCACTTCAACGCCGTAGAACGGGGGCTTCGAGATGTTGAGGCCGTTGTTGAACTTCAGAATACGGTGGAAGTCCTTATCCTCACCATCCTTCACGAAGCCATTGAAGCGCTTCACTTCCTCAAGGAACGCATCCTTCTTGATGTTGAAGGCGCGGAACAGCTCCGTGGTGTTCTGGGTCGGCTCATCCAGCAGGCCCAGGAACACATGCTCAACACTGACGTATTCGTCTTTCATGGCCTTGGCTTCCCGGGCGGCGGCGCTCAGGACTTTATCCGTTGCCTGCGAGATATAGACCTTATCGGGGTCACGGCCGGAGCCGGACACCCGGGGCAGGGCCGACAGCTTTTCGGCAACGGCAGCGGCAAAGCTGCCGGGATCCACGTTCAGTTTCTGGAGCAGCTGGGGGATCAGGCCCTGTTCCTGAGAAGCCAGGGCGTGCAGCAGATGCTCGGGTTCAAGCTGGTTATGCTGATACTCCACAGCCAGCTGCTGCGCTGCCTGCAGGGCCTCCAGGGTCTTTTGGGTATATTGATTGGTATTCATAAAGTCAAGCCTCCATTCATACCGGAAGGTTTATTTTAGCGGACATGACAGCCGTTTGCTAAAAACCCGGCGCAGAGATGCTGCCGAACGGGAAGCAGCGGCTATTCTTCAGTTGTTTCACGGTTTCAAGCACCTCCTGCCGAACTGGTTTTACTTGTTTTAGCACTCTATCTGTTCGACTGCTAAAAATATACTCCTGTTTCCCCACTTTGTCAATAGGGTTCATAAAAAGTTTGCAAATAGAAAAAACCCGCCTGCGGGGGCTAAAAAAAGACCACCGCACAATGTTTGTGCAGTGGTCTTGCCTTTTTATATAAAGATATCAGTCCTGCTTTTTCCAGCGGCGCATCACGCCCATGCCCAGCGCATAGGGGCCGGTGTGCACGGCAATGGTGCAGCCGATCTGCAACAGGCCCACTTCGCACTGAGCGCCGGGGTACTTTGCACGCAGGGCCGCGCGGGTCTGCATCCACAGGCGCTTGCCTTCCTCTTCGTCGTAGCCGTAGCCTACGGTGATGCGGTAGTCGTCCGGGGTGCCGCCGTGGGCATCCAGATAGTTCATCAGCTGTTCCAGCGCTTTTTCAAAGCTCTTCTGTCGGCCGCGTGCCACACCGCCGGAGAAGATCTCGCCATCCTTGAACAGGATCATCGGCTTGATGCCCAGCATGTTGGCTGCACGGCCCGTCACCTTGCCGATGCGGCCGCCCTTGATGAGATAGTCCAGATTGCCTACCGTGAAGAAGATCTGGTTGGTAGCTTTCTCTGCTTCCAGCCATGTCACGGTCTCGTCCAGCGTGCAGCCTGCGTCCCGCATGGCCACGGCGTTTTCCACCATGGTGGACTCGGTAACGGTAGCCGCCGCGCTGTCAATGACCTCAATGCGGGCATCGGGGAAATCTTCCAGCACCAGATCCCGGGCATTGCGGGCGCTGCCCACACAGCCGCTCATCTTGCTGGTGAACACCAGACACAGCACATCCCGGCCAGCAGCAGCATGGGCACGGAATGCCTGCTCAAAGTCCTCAATGGAAGCAAGGCTGGTTTTGGGGTAGGCCGAAGGGTTGTCCACCATGAACTGGTAGAAGTCCCGCACGGCGATTTCCTTGCCTTCTTTGCGGTAGTGCTCGCCGTCCAGCGAGACATAGAAGGGCACGACCTCGATTTGGAGCTGTTTGGCAGTGTCCAGCGTCAGGTCGCATGCGCTGTCGGTAATGATATCAAACATCTGTGACGCTTCCTTTTCTGAATCATTCAGGAGCTTTGCAGGGGATCATACGTGGTGGATATAAGCCTCACGCTCGGCACCCACAGAGATGTAGGTGATCTTGCAGCCGACAGCCTTTTCCAGATATTCCACGTAATCGCGTGCTTCCTTGGGCAGGTCTTCCCACTTGCGGGCTGCGGTGATATCACAGTGCCAGCCGGGCAGGTACTCCACCACGGGCTGTGCGGTGTCCAGAGCTTCGCCCATGGGGAAGCGGGTGGTGGTGCTGCCATCGGTCAGCTTGTAGGCAGTGACCATGGGGATCTTTTCCATGTAGTCCAGCACGTCCAGCAGGGTCAGAGCAACTTCATCGCAGCCCTGGCAGAACACGCCGTAGCGGCTTGCCACCAGATCGATGGGGCCAACGCGGCGGGGACGGCCGGTGGCTGCACCGTACTCGTGGCCAGCCTCACGCAGGTCGTGCTTTTCCTCTTCGGTCATAGCCAGCTCGGCAGTGAAGGGGCCGTCACCCACGCAGGAGGAGTAAGCCTTCATCACGCCGATGGAGTTGTGCAGCTTGTGGCCCGGGATGCCTGCGCCGATGGGGGCGTAAGCGCCGATGACGTTGGAAGAGGTGGTATAGGGGTAAATGCCGAAATCGATGTCGCGCAGAGCGCCCAGCTGAGCCTCGAACAGGACCTTCTTGCCTGCAGCGTCTGCATCGGCCAGATACTGGCCCACATCGCAGATGTAATCCTTGAAGATGGCGGCATACTTTTCGAGCCATGCCCACATCTCATCCACGCTGATGGGAGCTGCGTTGTAGCTGCCCTCCATGACCAGATTCTTGGAATCTACCATGGTGACCAGGCGCTTCTTCACAGCGTCGTCCAGATGCAGCAGGTCGCCCATGCGCAGGGTCTTCTTCATGTACTTGTCGCCGTAAGCGTAGGCAATGCCGCGCTTGGTGGAGCCGAACTGTGCGCCGGTCTTGGACAGACGTGCTTCTTCCAGACCATCCTGCTCCACATGGTAGGGCATGGTGATGGTTGCACGGTCGGAGATCTTCAGGTTTGCCGGGCTGATCTCAACGCCCTGCTCCCGCAGCTTGTTGATCTCGCCGTCCAGATGATGCGGGTCGATGACCATGCCGTTGCCCATAACGCAGACCACGTTCGGACGCAGGATGCCGGAGGGCAGCAGATTCAGCACGAACTTGCCGCGCTCGTTCTTGACCGTGTGACCGGCGTTGTTGCCGCCCTGATAACGTGCAACGATGTCATACTCCTGGCTGATGAGGTCGACCATGCGGCCCTTGCCTTCATCGCCCCAGTTGATACCCGTAATTGCAGTAAGCATAATAAATGACCTCTTTATCCTTTTTTCAAAAGACAGCCTTTTCCGTGCACCTTGCCCGGGATACGCCACCTTGGGAAAATACGACGGCGCGCGTATTCAGCACGCACCAATACTAGTATAGTATAACACAGTCTGCCGCGCAAAAAAAGAGGAAAACGCACCTTTCGGCTGCATTTTCCTCCAAAATTCGGGTCCGGAAGCGGTCCGCTCAGCTGCGGGGCTTTTTTGCGTCCGTGCTGCGGGTCACCTTGTGGATGGTGCCGTCCGGCTCCTGGATGGACGTGCGGTCCAGCTGGGCGCGCAGGCTGGCCTTGACATCGGCCAAGTACTCCTGCCGCAGGGTCTGCTGCTCGGCCTTTTCGGCATCGGTCAGGCCGGTGGTCTTGCTCTTTTTTGCCAGCTCGTTGATGCGGGCGATCTTTTCCTGTGTCATGGTGCCTCCTGTATTTTCAAGCGGAATATGTTATAATAAGAAAGCAAACCCTCTCAGTCATTGCTGTGCAATGCCAGCTCCCCCGAAAGGGCGAGCTTTTTAAGGAATTTTCTCAATCAGTATAGCAAAGGATGATAAAAATGGCAACTCAATTGAATTTTGCACAGCAGATGGATGCCGTGCTCAAAACGCTGGACGGCACCCGGCCGCGCCTTTTGCTCCACGCCTGCTGCGGCCCCTGCTCCAGCGCAGTGCTGGAACAGCTGTGCCAGTATTTTGAGATCACAGTGCTTTACTATAACCCCAACACATGGCCTGCAGAGGAATACTACCGCCGCGGCGAAGAGCTGAAGAAGTTCGTGGCAGCAGCCCATCCTCTGGGCGTGACCGTGGTGGAGGACCACTACGACCCGCAGGAGTTCTACTCTGCTGTCACCGGCCTTGAAAACGAGCCGGAGCGGGGCAGCCGGTGCACGATCTGCTACCGGCTGCGGATGCGCCGGGCGGCGCAATACGCCAGTGAGAACGGCTTCGACTGGTTCACCACCACGCTGTCCATCAGCCCGCATAAAGATGCCAAGCGCATCAACGCTATCGGGCAGGAGCTGGAAGCCGAGTTCGGCGTAAAGCATCTGCCTTCGGACTTCAAAAAGCACAACGGCTATCTGCGCAGCCTGCAGCTTTCGGAGGAATACGGCCTGTACCGGCAGGATTACTGCGGGTGCGAGTTCAGCGCGAAAGCACGTGGCATTGAGAAATAACCCTCTCAGTCATTGCTGTGCAATGCCAGCTCCCCCGAGAGGGGAGCTTTTTCTACTTCCCAACGGTTATTTTCTTTACTGAAAAGAGAATACCAAACGGTTTTAGCGCATAAAGCTCCCCCCCCCCTTCGGGGGAGCTGGCGCGATAGCGCCTGAGAGGGTTTATTCCTCCGGCAATCTAGCTACCAGCAGGGTGAAAATAATCAGCCCCACGCAGGGCACGATGTTGGAAGCCATACCGGCGGCAAGGCCAGCCTTTTCGGCTACGATGCCAATGATCCACGGCATGAGGATGGCACCGCTGGATGCCACCGGCAGCATGATGCCCATGCTGGTCACGCTGGTCATGCGGCCCGCGCTGGCCACAGCGGTGGGGTTCAGGCCCGCCATGGAGAACGCAAACGCAAACAGCAGCACGATGGCCATGCCCTGCGTGTGGGCCATGACCAGCAGCACATAAAAGATCGTACACAGCACGCTCATGCCCACCATGGCCTTGCGCGGGTTCTTGAACGGGAACACGAATGCGATCAGCAGACGGGCCACCAGCGTGGCACCCCACATGACCGTGACGGTGTAAGCCGCCAGTGTGCCCACAATGATGCCGCTGCCCTTGAAGTAAGTGACCATCCAGCCGTTGACGCTCTGCTCTGCAGCGTTCTGGAAGAACAAAAGGCCTGTCAGCATCCAGAACCGTGCCGAACGCAGAAAGCTCCAGTCAATGGCCTGCTTTTCCTTGGCATTCTTGGCCCTGCCGCCGCCCAGCGGGGTAAAGGCATATACCAGCCACAGCACAAGTCCCAGTGCCGCCAGCAGGAACACCGCCAGCTCAGTGCTCACCTTCGCCGCTGCCGCAATGAGGAAGGGGCACAGCAGCGCACCGCAGGCGTAGCAGCTGTGCATCAGGTTCATGCCGCGGGTGCGGTCGGCAGAGTGATCGCTGACCAGAATGGTGCAGGTGTTGATAACACTGCCCTTGGCAATGCCCACCACAAAGAAAGCCACTGCCAGCAGGATCTCTACACCGGTCAGGCCCATGATGCCGTAGCCCACCGCATAGCCGATGGTGAGCAGCAGCACACTGGGCTTCATGCCCAGTACACTGGGCAGCATACCGATGAGCAGGCCTGCCAGCAGATTACCCACACTCATAAGTGAGAGCAGGGTGCCGGTCGTGCCGTAGGCAAAGCCGTAGCGCTCCTGCAGCAGGCTGACCACCACGCCCGCACTGATGGCACAGATGCCACTGAAGAAGAAAGTAAGAAAGCCTGTATTCCGCAGGCGTGCAGACTGTTGTTCCATAATCGTCCTCTTTCTGTGAAAATATCCTCCTTCTATTTAACCATAATTCCGCATCATTGCAACCGGATTTTCTTACAAAAAGTTGCAAAAAGCCCGCCGGGCATCGCTGCACGGCGGGCTTTGGTTTACAGTTTACTCTGCCTTGGTCTCGGGCTTTGCCTCAGCCTTGGCTTCCGGCTTTGCTGCGGGGGCAGCAGCGGGAGCGGCGGGCTTCACCACGGGCTTCGGGGGATTGGGGTCATCCTTCAGCGGGAAGAGGATGATGTGCTTGGGGCACTTCTGGGCACACATGCCGCAGCCCTTGCACTTGTCATAGTCGATGCGGGCCACGCCGTCCACCACGTGGATAGCGTCGAACTTACAGGTGCGCTCGCACATACCGCAGGCAATGCAGGAGGTGGTGCAGGCCTTCATGGCCACAGGACCCTTGTCCTTGTTGGAGCACATGACCACCGGCTTGCGCGGGCCGCCCACGTCGATCATGATGACCTGCTTGGGGCAGATGTTTGCGCAGGCACCGCAGCCGGTGCACTTGTCCTTGTCCACCTTGGCAACGCCGTCCACAATGTGGATGGCATCGAACTTACACACCTTGGTGCAGTCGCCCAGACCAATGCAGGCAAAGGAGCAGGTCTTGGGGCCGCCGTACAGTGCAGCAGCGGCTGCACAGGTCTGGATGCCCTTGTAATCATAAGCAGGCTTGCAGTGCTCGGAATTGCCCTGACACTGGACAACCGCCTTCTTTTCCACGGCGCTGGCCGTGCCGCCCATGATCTTGGCAATGGCAGCGGCAGCCTTGGGGCCGCCGGGTGCGCACTTGTCGCAGGGCACGCCGTCCATGACCACAGCCTTTGCGTAGTCCGCACAGCCTGCGTAGCCGCAGCCGCCGCAGTTTGCACCGGCAAGGCAGTTGGTAACTTCTTCAATACGGGGGTCTTCCTCCACCGCCATGAACTTGGACGCTGCGACCAGAACGATCGCGCCGACTGCGCCCACGATGGTACACAGGATAACAGCAGATACAATATTCATAATCCTGTTCCTCCCTTACAGCGTGACATTGAACAGGTTTTCGACGATGCCGCCGAAGCCCATGAAGGACAGGCTGGTGATTGCTGCTGCGATCAGGGTGATGGGCAGGCCCTTGAAGGGTGCCGGGGGATCGCAGGCTTCCACGCGCTTGCGCACGCCGCTGAACATGACCATGGCCAGCATGAAGCCGCAGCCTGCGCCGATGGCACAGACCAGAGCCTCAATGTAAGCAACACCGAAGCCCATAGCAGCCACATCTGCGCCGTAGTCGCCCACGACCAGAATGGTGACCGCCAGAACACAGCAGTTGGTGGTGATCAGGGGCAGATAAACGCCCAGAGAGTTATACAGTGCAACCACGTACTTCTTGAGGAAGATCTCGATGAACTGCACCAGAACAGCAATGACCAGAATGAACACGATGGTCTGCAGGTAGCTCAGACCAGCCGGGTCCAGAATGAAGATCTGGATGGGGAAGGTAACGGCCGTTGCCATGAACATGACGAAGATGACGGCACCGGACATACCAACCGCAGAATCCAGCTTTTTGGAAACGCCCAGGAACGGGCAGATACCGTAGAACTTCACCAGCACGTAGTTGTTGACCAGGATCATGCTGAAGAAGATCGCAGCGAGTTTTACTAACATCTTATTCTGCCTCCTTCTTCAGGTTATCAAGGTCGCAGCAGCTCTTGCGCTCGATGCGGGCATCCAGCTTGCCTTCCAGCCACACACAGCCGGCCATCAACAGGCCAAAGCAGAAGAATGCGCCGGGAGCCTGCGTCATGATGGAGACCTTGGCAACGCTTTCCGGGATCACCTGGAAGCCCAGCCATGTGCCGCTGCCCAGGATCTCACGGATGGATGCCATCAGGGTAGCGGTGAGGGTGTAGCCAACGCCCATGCCCACGCCGTCCAGTGCGGAGTCCACGATGCTGTTCTTGCAGGCGAACATCTCGGCACGGCCCAGAATGATACAGTTGACAACGATCAGGGGCAGGAACACGCCCAGTGCGTTGTACAGGCTCTCCATGTAGGCCTGCATGAACATCTGCACGATGGTCACGAAGCCTGCAATGATGACGATGTAGCAGGGCAGATGCACCTTGCCGGGGATCACCTTGCGCAGCAGGGAGATCATGATATTGGAGCACACCAGCACGAAGGTGAAGGCGGCACCCATGCCCAGAGCGCTGGAAACTGCAGTGGTAACTGCCAGAATGGAGCAGGTACCCAGAACCAGACGCAGAACGGGGTTTTCTTTGATAATGCCGTTGGTAAGGATGCTTACCTTGGACTTATTTTCTTGTGCCATTTCTTACCAACCTCCTTTACGCCAGCTCGTTGTAGCAGTTGACACAGTCATTGATGGCAGCAAACAGAGCGGTGGACGAAATGGTTGCGCCGCTGTAGGCATCGTAATCCTGATTCATCACAATGTTCTGGGTGCCATCCATGCCGTCGAACTGCGCCAGGAAGTCGTCACTGCTCACGTTGGAGCCGATGCCCTTGGTCTGGGTGGAAGCGTCTACCCACATGCCGGTCTCGGCGCCGTTGGCATCAAAGCCCATGATGACGGTCAGGATGCCGCCGTCAAAGCCCTTTTCCTCGGCCTTGATGGCAGTGCTGCCGTCCGGAGCCTTGACCACGCCGGTGATGCCGGCGGTGGTGTAATCGGTCACTTCTTCCAGCTCGCTGGCATCCGAAACGGAGGGCAGCACGCCGACATAAGCGGCCAGAGTGGTGCGCTTGGTGTTCTCGGCAATGACCGGGGCGGTCATGCCGTTCACCAGTGCCAGCAGCAGGCTGGCGATCAGGGAGATAACGCTCAGCACAACAATGGGCTTGATGGTGCTCTCCCAGTTGGAAGACTTACTCATTTGCCAGCACCCTCCTTTGCTTTCTTTGCAGGCTTGATGTAGCCATACGGGGTCTGACGGGTCAGATCGTTGATGTAGGGGACCCACAGGTTCATGAACAGCAGTGCGAAGGACACGCCCTCGGTGTAGCTGCCCCAGTAACGGATGGCAAAGGTGACGATGCCCAGTGCCACGCCGTACACCAGCTTGCCCTTCAGGGTGAAGGGGCTGGTAACGTAGTCGGTAGCCATGAACACGGCACCGAACAGCAGGCCGCCGCTCAGCACGGCAACCAGAGCCTCGTGCATACTGTGGGTAGCAATGAGGTAGAACACGAACATGCTGCCGACGTAAGAAGCCGGGATGGCGATGCTGATGGTCTTGGTGGCCACCAGATAGATCAGGCCCAGCACGATGGCCAGTGCGCAGGTCTCGCCCAGCACACCGCCGTGGATGCCCATGAACAGATCCAGCAGGCTCAGCTTGGACTTATCGGCCACGGCCAGCGGGGTAGCGCTGGACAGCTGATCCACCGCTGCATCCGGGAACACCCACTTGTTCATGGAACCGGCAAAGCTGATGAACAGCACGATACGGCCCACCAGAGCGGGGTTGGCAAAGTTCATGCCGATGCCGCCGAACAGCTGCTTGACGATGACGATGGCCACCAGATCACCGATGATGAGCTGGCCGATGGGCATGCCCACAGGCACGTTCATGGCCAGAATGATGCCGGTGACGACGGCGGACAGGTCGCTGATGGGGTTGGGCTTCTTGAGCAGCTTGCAGTACAGCCACTCAAAAGCCACACAGGCCACCACGGACACAGCTGTTACCAGCAGTGCACGCATACCAAAAATGATGGCAGAGGCCACCACGCAGGGGCACAGGGCGACGATCACGTTGGCCATCAGGCTCTGGGTGGTCTCTTCGCTGCGCACATGCGGGGAAGCCGAAACAATAAGCTTCGTATCCATTACTTATTGCCTCCTTTTTTGATTTCACCAAGGTAGAACGCCTTTGCCAGACTCATCATCTGGGTAACAGGGCGCTTTGCCGGGCAGACGAACGAGCAGCTGCCGCAGTTGAAGCAGTAGTCTGCATGCAGCTTGCCCAGCTCCTGCACATCGCGTGCAGCGTAAGCCTGATTGACCTCCACAGGCTCCAGACCCATGGGGCAGTACTCCACGCAGCGGCCGCAGCGGATGCAGGGATTCACCGGTGCAGGCTCTGCAGCGGCCTTGCTCAGGAAGATCAGGCCGGAGGTGGTCTTGGTGGTGGGGTAGCTCAGGTTCTCCACAGCGGGGCCCATCATGGCACCGCCGGCAACCACTTTGCCCAGCTCGCCCTTGACACCCGCAAAATCAATGATGTCCTGATAGGCAGTGCCCACGGGGACAACGATGTTCTGGGGCTTTGCGCAGGCATCGCCGTCCACGGTGATGGTGCGCTCGACCACCGGCATACCGGTAGCCAGATACTTGCCAAGGGTGGAGACGCTGGTCACGTTCATGACGATCGCGCCGGCATCTGCGGGCAGACCGCCGTGGGGCACTTCGCGGCCCAGACACTTTTCAATAAGGATCAGCTCTGCGCCGGTGCCGTAGACACTGGGCAGGGGCTTGACCTCGATGGTGCTGTCGCCATTGGTCTTTTTGCACAGCAGGTCGATGCACTCGGGCTTGTTGTTCTCAATGCCGATGACGCACTTCGGGATGCCGGTGTACTGCAGCACGGCCTTGATGCCGCGGATGATATCATCGCTGCAGTTCAGCATCTCCTGCGTATCGCTGGTCAGCCACACTTCGCACTCGGAAGCGTTGATCAGCAGGGTATCCACCTGCTGCTTGGGCTGCAGCTTTACGTCGGTCGGGAAGCCTGCGCCGCCCAGACCGACCAGGCCGCACTCACGCACAGCCTTGAGGAAGCTGGCCTTATCGGTCACTTCCGGTGCCTTGACAGCCGGGTCCACGGTCTGTTTGCCATCGGTCTTGATGACGACAGAGTCGCACATGCGGCCATTGGACAGACGGAAGGGCTCCACTGCGGCAACCGTGCCGGAGACACTGGAGTGGATGTTTGCAGAGACGAAGCCGCCAGCCTCGCCGATCTTTGTACCAACGAACACCTCGTCGCCCTTTTTGACCAGAGCTTTGGCGGGAGCGCCGATATGCTGGCTCATGAGGATGCGTACCTGCGCGGGCAGAGGCATCGGGACCGGTTTGCTTGCAGCAGTTGCCTTGTCATGCGGCGTATGCGCGCCAAGCGCCGCACGTTTCAGCTTGTTCAACATGGAATTAAATCCCCCATTCTGCTTGAATTGCCGCCCCCACGCCCATGCAGGCGCACTGGTACAGGGACAGCAGCTGCTTAACATGTTTATTGTATCATTTTGGCGTGGGAAGTCAACGACAATGGCACAAAAATGATGTGTTTTCCTGAACTTTCTTTTCATTTTTTCGCGGTTAGATTTGTCTAACCACCGTATTTTTTCCTTTTTTCTCTCCCTCTGCGGAGGTTTGCCTTTCCGGCCGGATTATGATATACTAGATGCAACCAAAACCTGCGGAACGTCCCCCGCTCCGCGCCAGACTTACCAAGGAGGCTTGAAACGATGAAGGTTCTCAAAGCACTGCTCGCCGTCCTCACTGCTCTGGCGGTGGCCCTGACCGCCGCGCTGCTGTTCATTCAGGATAAGAATGCACCCCGTTATATCCAGATCTACGAGAACGAGCAGTAACACCCGTCTTGCACAAAAAGCATCCCCCAGCCTGAACGGCAGCGCCGCACGGGCTGAGGGATGTGTTGTTTTATGGCATACAAAAAACACCGCCGTGTCTCCCTCAGCGGTGTTTTTAAGCAAAATATTCCTTTTAGTAATCTTTTTCGCAGCCCAGCAGGTATTTCATGTGCTCAAAGGTGCGGTCATGTCCAAGGTCGCGCACCATTTTCAGCAGCTCTTCCAGCAGGGCACGGGTCTCCGGGTGGAGCAGGTAGTGGGTCTTGCTGCGCTCGTAGTATTCCCACGGGGAAGCATCGGTGTACTTGTCGCCCAGATAGATCTGGCTGGCGGCCACGCGGTCGCACACCATCTCGCACACATAGCGCAGGGGCATCTTCATGCCGGCAAGGCCCACCTTCCGGGTGCTGTAGTCGATCCAGTATTCCAGATGGTGCTTGTTGCGGCCCTTGTGGTGCAGCCACGCGGAGGAATAGCCCCGCGCCAGACGTTCCGCTTCGTTGGGGCTGTGGTCACCCTGATAATAGATGCAGCCCGGAATGAACTCGGTAGGGCTGTACTTGCTCAGGTCGTGGGCAAGGCCCTGCTCATAGAGCCCGCAGGCAAAGCAGTATTTCATCACCAGCAGCTTGTGCCGGGTGATGGTCTCAAAATGGCCCTTGATGTTCATTTGGTGTTCCTCCTAATAACCCTCTCAGCCATCGCTGCGCGATGCCAGCTCCCCCGAAGGGGGAGCTTTTTCCCTGCGAATCGGCAAGTTTTTCCTGCAAACAGAAGGTTTTCTTTTCCTCCACAGCGCATAAAGCTCCCCCTTTCGGGGGAGCTGGCGCACGTCAGTGCGCCTGAGAGGGCGAGGCATCTCCCCTCCACTGCACCGTGATACGTCCCTCTTTCAGCCCGCGCAGATCATTGCTTTCGGAAAAATCCTCCCGGTCCATGGTCAGGTTGGGGTTGTAGTAGGGGTCGTGCAGAATGTTCGCCTTGCCGTGCACGGCATACAGCCGCTGCTGCTCGGCGGCAAAGCGCCGGGCCTTCACCGGGTCTTTTTCGTCGCCGCCGCGGCTCTTGCTCTCGTAATGGGTCAGCTGAGCATAAGGTGTCCACGCAATGCGGTATCCTGCATCCCGCACCCGCAGGCAGAAATCCACATCGTTGAAGGCCACCGCAAAGGCTTCGTCCAGACCGCCCACTTCGTCCCACACGCTGGTCTTTACCAGCAGGCAGGCACCGGTGACGGCGGAAAAGTCCTGCACCGTTGCAGCGCGGAACATGTAGCCGCTGCCGCCCGCCTTGCGGTATTTGTGGCTGTGGCCCGCGTAGCCGCCAAGGCCGGTCACAACGCCTGCATGCTGCAGGGTCTCGTCCGGGTAAAAAAGCTCTGCGCCGCAGATGGCCGCGCCGCCGGGGTGAGCACACTGCCGCAAAAGCTCCGTGAGCCAATCCGCATTGCGCACCTCCACGTCGTTGTTCAGCAGCAGCAGGTAATCCCCGCTGGCGTACTGCCGGCCAAAGTTGTTGATGCCGGAGAAGTTGAAGCCCTTCTGCGGGTAGTTGACCACCTGCAGGCCGTCGTAGCGCTGCCGGGCTTCCTTATAATAGGTAAAGGTGGCCGGGTCGGTGGAGTTGTTCTCGATGACAATGACCTCAAAGTTGTCCCAGCTGGTCTTAGCCCAGAGGCTGTGCAGGCACTTTTCCAGATCGTCAATGTGGTCCTTGTTGGGGATCAGGATGCTCACCTTCGGGTCGCCCACGATGTCCCACTTCACCCGATAAGTGCTGGGAAACAGCCCATCCTCCACGGTGCCGGTGCGGCCGGTGCGGGCCAGATGATCTGCCAGCGCCTTTTTGGCTGCTGCCGCCACATAGGGCTTGGCATCGGTGCCGCCAGAGGTGGAGCCTGCGTGCACCCGCCAGTAGTACAGCACCTGCGGCACATGGGCCGCGCCGCTGGTCTTTTCCACAAGGCGCAGGAACAGGTCGTGGTCTTGACTGCCGTCGCACTCCGGCCGCTCCCCGCCAATCTCATCCCACAGCGCCTTTTGGAACACCGCCAAGTGGCAGATGTAGTTGCAGCACAGCAGATAGTCCGGGGCGTAATCCGGCTTGAAGTGGGCCACCATGGGCCGCTGGATGCTCTTGGAAAAGAGTGCTTCATCGCTGTAGAGGAAGCCGTCCGGCTCGCCCTGCGCCCGCAGCTGCAGAATGGCTTTGCCCATGGTGTACATGGCGTGGGGCGCAAGGATATCATCGTGGTCGGCAAGGGCCAGATATTCCCCTGTGGCAAGCTCTGCCGCAGCATTGGTGTTGGCCGCAATGCCTTTGTTTTCGATCTTTTGGTATACGATGCGTTGATTCTTTGTCTGATATTCCTCCACGATGCGCTTCACATCGGCATGTTCTGCATCGGAAGCATCCGCAAGGCAGAGCTGACCGTTGGGGGCCGTCTGGTTCACAAAGGAATCCAGAAATTCCCGCATGTATTTTTCCGGTGTATTATACAGCGGGGTCAGGATGCTGATGGTGGGCAGGCCGCAGTCTGCCGCCGTTTTGTCGGCCATTTCAGCCCGCTGGGCTTCCAGCACCTTTTTGGCGGGCAGATAGCGGGCACGCTTGCCAAAGCAGCGGCGCTTGACAAAGCCCGCGCCCCGTTTGAGCATGGTGGGCAGGCCCTCGTCCTTCGTCAGCTGCACCGCATAGCCTGCCAGTTCTCTGGCACGTTTCAGTCGTACATTCATATCAGGCCTCGCCGCGCTGCGTTGCCTTGTAGGCCGCGCAGACCGTTGCCGTATCGCCATTCATTTTCAGGTGGCCGTGGCTCAGCCATGCCACCTTGCTGCACATGCGCTCGATCTGCTCAATGGAGTGAGACACCAGAATGACCGTGGTGCCGCCCGCCATCAGCTCCTGCATCCGCTTTTCGCACTTCTGCTGGAACAGGAAATCGCCCACCGAAAGCACCTCGTCCGCAATGAGGATATCGGGCTTGGTGATGGTGGCAATGGCAAAGCCGATGCGGGCCACCATGCCGGAGGAGTAGTTCTTGAGCGGCACATCCAGAAAGTTCTGCAGCTCGCTGAACTCCACGATCTCATCAAACTTTTCGTCCAGATACTTGGGCGAGAAGCCCAGCACCGTGCCGTTCAGATAGATGTTCTCGCGGGCAGTCAGGTCCATATCAAAGCCCGCGCCCAGCTCGATGAGCGGGGCGATGGAGCCGCGGACCGTCACCTTGCCCTTGCTGGGCTTGTACACGCCCGCAATGGTCTTGAGCAGGGTGGACTTGCCCGAGCCGTTCAGGCCCACAAGGCCGTAGAAATCGCCGGGCATGATGTCCAGACTCACGTCCTTCAGGGCGTAGAATTCATCGTACTGCAGGCGGCCCTGCACCATGGCAAGGAAGTATTCCTTCAGGCTCTCATGCTTTTCCTTGGAGAGGTTGAAGCACATGGAAACATTGTCCACTTTGATGATCGGTTCCATTGTTCTTCCTCCTTAAATATGCAGCACAAAGCGGTCCTGCGTTTTGCGGAACACCCACACGCCCACCAGCATGGAGAGCACGGCGCAGCAGCCGCACACCGCGAACATGTTGAAATCCAGCGGGATGCCCCACATCACGGTACGGCGGAAGCCTGTGATGTACCAGTACATGGGGTTCAGCTTGATGATCTGCTGCATGTTGAACCCGCCGATGGAAAAGGTCATCTGGGTGGGGTCGTAGAAAATGGCGGAAAAATACAGCAATGCGGTGATGAACACACTCCAGATGTGCATGATATCCCGGAAGAACACGGTAGCCGCTGCCAGAAGCAGGCCCACGCCCAGACTGAAGAAGAACAGCGTCACCAGCGGGTAGACCGCCTCGATGAGGGTCAGGTGGAAGGGTGCACCGGTAAAGATCATGACCAGCAGCAGCGCCACAAAGCTGAACACGCAGTTCACCATGGCAAAGCAGCACTTTTCCAGCGGGAAGATATACTTGGGGATATACACTTTTTTGAGCAGCGGGGCCGCGCTGAGCACGCTGCTCATGCTGGTGGAGGTGGCCTCGTTGAAGAAGTTGAACAGCAGCTGGCCGCACATCAGGAACACGGCAAAGTTGTCGATGCCGCTGCCGCGCATGTCCATCAGACTGCTGAACACGGCCCAGTACACAAGGCACATGAGCAGCGGGTTCAGAACGCTCCACACCACGCCCAGCACGCTGCGGCGGTATTTGAGCTTGAAGTCACGGCTGACGAGGTTCCACAGCAGATAGCGGTAGCACCAGAAGCCGTTCCACATTGCTTTGAATTTTGCCACAGGCGATCACCACTTTTCAAAATATTCAAACTTCTGTGCAGCAAAGGGCTCGTGCAGCTTGTCCTTTGCGCTGGTCTTGTGCTCGCAGCCGCAGTCCGGCCACTGCACGTTCACGGTGGGGTCATCGTAGGGGATGCCGCCCTCGCTGGTGGGGTCATACACATCGGTGCACTTGTAGCAGAACTCTGCCACATCGCTCAGCACCAGAAAACCGTGTGCAAAGCCCTCCGGGATGTAGAACATCTTCTTGTTTTCCTCGGAAAGGGTCACGCCCACCCACTTGCCGAAGGTGGCGCTGTGGGGGCGGCAGTCCACGGCCACGTCAAACACCTCGCCCTTGGTCACGCGCACCAGCTTGCCCTGCGTGTGGTTCTTCTGGAAGTGCAGGCCGCGCAGCACGCCGCGGGTGGAGCGGCTCTGGTTGTCCTGCACGAATTCCTTATCGATGCCGGCTTCGGCAAACTGATCCTTCTGGTAGGTCTCCATAAAGTAACCGCGGTCGTCGCCGAACACCTGCGGCTCAATGACCACAACACCGGGGATCTCGGTCTGAGTAAACGTAAACTTGCCCATATTTTGTACCTCTCTTTTGTGAAGCATTTTGTTTATCTGGAAAAGTCTGCGGTCGGGCAGGCTTTTACGCTTAGTTGCCGTGCCGCAGCCCCGGGCGGGAGCGGCGGCGTTTTTTGCGCCGGATGCGGTTCATCAGCCGCATCACCAGCACGGTGACCACGGCCGCGGCGGCCGTGCAGCCCAGGGAGATGCCGGCCAGCATCCAGGCACTGCGGCCGGGGGCCACGTCCCCGGAGGAAGCCAGCTGTGCCCCGGTGCTCTGAGCCAGCAGGTCGGCCATGCCGGAGATCTTTGCCGGAATTTTCACGCTGGTGCTCTCCTGCTTTGTACCGCCCCGGATGGTGTACACCGCGTACACCGCCGGGTCATCGCCCAGCAGGTACTGCTCCGGCAGTTCCAGCGACACCTCCACGTCTTTTGCGGTCAGGCCGTCGGCCAGCAGCAGCTTCGTGCCGGGGTCGGTCACCGTGACCGTGCCCAGCGTGCTGCCGCCGCCCGCCACTTCCAACTCCCCGGTCACGCCCTGGGCAGGGATCTCGGTGTAGCCGGTGTAGCGGGCAAAGGCATCGTCCAGCAGGGTGCGGACATCGTTGTATTTGTCGGTCTTGATCTGGCTCTGCATGGTCACGCAGATCAGCCGCACGCCGTTCTGCTCCGCCAGGCAGACATAGCTGTACCGGGCAATGTTGGTGTAGCCGATCTTGGAGCCTTGAATGGCCGGGATGTAATACCGGCTGGAACCCACCCGCATTTTGTCCTGCTGGTGGAAATACCGCTCTTTGGGCTGGATGTCCGTGGGCTTCATGGCATACATCTCGTTGCGGGTAAACAGCGTCTCAAACCCCGGCTGGGTCAGGGCCCAGCGCAGGATCTGCGCCATATCATAGCAGCTGGTATAGTGGTCGGTATCGCTGATGCCGTGGGGGTTGGCAAAGTGGGTGTGCTTGAGGCCCAGTTCCGCCACCTGGGCGTTCATGGCCGCCACGCCGCCCGCAATGGTGCCATCCCCGAAATATTCGGACAGCAGGTTGGCGCCATCGTTGGCGCTGGCCATCATGGTGGCATAGAGGGCATCCGTCAGGGGCACATGCTCCCCCTCCTGCAGGGCAATGTGGCTGGAATCCGTCCCCGCGAGGGAATAGACATCCTCGTGGGTCACTTCCAGGCTCACACCGTCCCACTGGCCC
>ENA-OUQN01001095-OUQN01001095.1-human-gut-metagenome-genome-assembly--contig:-NODE-1095-length-17535-cov-8.962471_pt1 | contig 17535 bp, 12 predicted proteins | sample MGYA00237950_ERZ548832 | MGnify/ENA primary metagenome ERZ548832 (study PRJEB26490, sample SAMN05194703) | human gut metagenome | biome: terrestrial biome; feature: human-associated habitat; material... | reverse complement strand
GCCTCTTTTTATTCGCGTTTTCGGATAATCTGATTTCTGAAGATTGGTTTTTCGCTGAAGGCGAGCTGTTTTTTTTTGTTTTTGTTTCAGTCCCCCAGTATTTTTACACTGAACCATTTTTGTGTGGTGTTTAATATTATAGTGGGGGAATAAAAAAAGCACCTCGAAATCACTTCGCGATGCCCTAGGAAAAAAATAGTATGAATAAAATGAGGTAAATTAAGGTTAATATCTTCAATTTTGCTCCACAACTCCAAAAAGCTATGATTGCAAATTTATATCTTTATCAGTTCGCCATCGGATACTGGCAAACCTTGTTTATTTTTATCAAAATAATGTTGGTCCCTCTGTGAAAACTTGCATACAAATTGTGCTATTTGACACTGTCTTGCTCGTTTCACTATACAAAGATAATCAACTAATTCATATTACGTAAGCATCATACGCAATTTGAGTCACTTTTTGTACCTATTTCACATTTGCCAAAATGGCGGTTTTTGCTGTTTATTCCGTTTAAATTATTAATTATAGGCATATTAATACCCACCTATCGGCGATTTGTCACACTTTTTAGGAATTTATCAAGGGGCATAAATTAGTATTTTTTATTATATTTGCATCATATTAACGATACATTGCTAAACTGGCTAAAGTGTATATTCACGAAATATCAACTCTGCTAACTGCTAAATGAAATTTTTTTCATATATATATATCTTGTTTGCTTCGCTTGCCCTCACGCTTGTGGCTTGCAAAGAGCAAATGAGCAATGATGTGGTGGTGCAAAATAAGTACTTCACCGTATATGCCGACTCCGTGAAGGAAGGCGATTGGGTGGCAAGGGTGCTTTCGCCCACACACATTATTACCAACTACGCTCCAACCGACACCACATTGCTGACCGACGACGGCATTGTGCGCTTCCGTCTGGCATTTAACGGACACGACAATGAACTTCCGAAGCACACCTACCATTATGCCGTGATGGGCTCCGACACCACTATCACTGCTTTTGAGGTGAACGAGTGCCCCAAAGTGAAAGGCAACATTGAGGCCACGAAATGGCATTTGAAAGTGGATTTGCGGAAAATGGAGGAGAAACTCGACGCTGACGGTTTCTTCGCTACGCCCACAGGCGACACTATATATAAGGAGGAATATAAGGGCGTGTGGCTTGCCGGCAACATACCACCGCTGTCGTGGGACTTTTTCAACCTTGAGCAGAAATCCAATTTGAAACTCCACAAAACCGCCACTGCCGGCATTTATGAAATTACTATTCCGCTGAGTGTGCGCCGCGAGCCTATGCCGTATCTCTCGGAATGGAAAATAGAGAAAGAGAATCCAGATTATCCCACCATCAAGACTTCGATGCCCATTATTGATGCACTATATAATATGAGTATCAACGATGTGTCAAACGGCATCATCGACGGTGAGGATGGAAAAAAGATGTTCCCACGCAAAGCCAACCACACCCGAATGAGTTACCCCATTATGCTCTCGCTTGCTTATCTCAACCCCAATGAGGCGATGGCTACGCTCAAGAGTGTGGTGGAAGACGGTGTGATTTCATACAAGCACAAAAGCAGCCTGTGGCCTATCAACACCGACGACATATCGTGGGCGATGGCGGCTTGGGAAATCTACGCTGTGACGGGCGACAGGGATTGGCTCAAGTGGTCGTATGATGTGGTGAAGCGCACCGTGACGGAAGAATACGAAATCAATGCCGATAGTTTTACCGGTCTGATTCACGGTGGCGGACAATACGCATTCTCGCAAGGGCAGTTTTATCCCGCATGGATGGAATATAAGGACATTTATGAGAGTACGTCACTGACGAACAACGTGTTTTTTGAGCGTGCATTTGAAATTCTCAACGACATGGGCGACGAATTGGGCATTGAAAGCGAATATGGTGCGATGGCGCAAAACTTGAAAGATGCCATCAACGAGGCATTGTGGAACGAACAGTTGCACCATTATTTCCAGTACACCTATGTTTACGCCAGTCCAGTGCAGTCGCCAGTAATCGACAATTTTGCCCAAGCCATGAGCGTGCTGTGGAACATTGCAAGCGACGATAGGGCTGAAAACTTGATGATGTACACTCCCATCAGTTACTACGGCATTCCCACCACCAGCCCATACTATCAAAGTGAAGACCAAATCAACTTGAGCGAGGTGGTTACACCAATGGTGCAAGCATTCTGGAACCTTGCCGCTGCAAAATCTGACAACGAGACCATGCTTCGCTACGGATTGGGTGCCATGTATCGTGCACAGGCGTTGTTTTGCTGCAACAAGGGTGCTTACAACGGTTTCACAGGTATGCCGCTCAGCACACTGCAAGCCGACCTTGGCAGTGCCGCAGGCAATTTGGCGATGGTGTTTCGCATTTATGCCGGCATGACATTCTTGCCCAACGGCATAGAGTTCAACCCCTTTGTGCCTGTGTTCTTGAAAGGTAAAAAAGAAATTAAAGGCTTCAAATATCGCGATGCCACACTCGATATCACCATCGACGGCACAGGCAGCAACATTGAGAAATTCATCATCGACGGAAAAGAAACCACCGATAATTTCATAGATGCCGACCTTACAGGTAAACATCACATTGAAATCAAGATGGGAAGTGGCAGTCGCACACGCCGCCAAATTACGGTGATGACCGAAAATTTCAACATTCCGAAAACGCCTATAGTGAAGTGGGGAAAAAGTACCAACAAAGTGCTCAATTATTCAAGCAACGCACGTTATCGTATGGTGATTAATGGGCAGATGCGCTATGGCATTTCCGACACCTTATTTACCCTTCAGCCCGAAAAATCAGCGTTCACGGTAAATAGCGTTATCAGCATCGGTAGCCGTGGCAACAGTTACATTTCCAAGCCGCATTATGTGATGAAGGAGTCGCAAGTGATTCCGTTCACAGCCTTTGCACCTGCCGGCACCGCGCTCGTGAGCAGGGAAAAGGCAAAAACGGTGGTGGAAATGAACAGAAGTGAAAACAAAAAGATTGACATTGAGGTGTTTGCTCCATCAGGTGGCGACTATTTCATCGACATTCGGTATGCCAACGGCTTCAACCACGCCTATTGCCCAACGGTGAGCGTTGAAGCCAATACTCACCGCCAAGGCACAATTGTGATGCCATGCCGTGGCGAAGATGAATGGCTCAACTTTGGCTGGTCGAACATCATCAAAGCCGAACTCATGCGTGGCCGCAACATCATCACCGTGCAGCGCATCGGCTACCTCGGCACAGAATTACCAGTGCTACTCCAATCAATCCGCATTTCCAAGAAATAAAATAACCACAAAAAATATCAGTCCTACCTCTCTGTTGCGGAAAGGCAGGACTGATTATATAATTGATGCGCGTTGATTAATCGCTAAATTTGACACCCCCCTACGTTATGATGCTAATCTGCTGTTGTGCAGATTGCTGAGGGTCTTTATTTCAGGAGGGCTCTTCCTTCTTTTGTGAGGTATGGAAGAAGACTTTTCACCGGAACAACGGCTGCTGGCATACCTGATGAGTAAGGACCAATCTCGTAGGATCCGTATTGGAAAACCACGCCTTCTTTCACCACCCATGGTGCAATTGTTGGGGCTGGTAGCGATTTCATGCTATAATTCACATATTCTCTCAACTTCGAATTGCTTTTCACTTTGTAGTACTTTTTCAAACCATTCCAAATCAGCAAATTCAATTTTGCCTTCTTGTTCACAAGGCGTTCGCTCATTTCTTTGCAATCGCTTTTTCTAAAAGTTGCCCCATAAGTGTATGGCATACCGTGGGCTGCACCTATTGGATAATCGTATCCATTCACCACAAAGGTTACAATTTTGGCATTCTCATACACTTTGGTGATGGTGAGATCTACGGTTTGGTCGGCACCGTCCTCTGACTTGATTTTTGTGACCATGGCATCGACCATATCTTCAGCGGTCTTTAAATCGAGTTCGTCGGCGCTCAGCACTTTGGAAATCCAGTGTTCACGGCTGTTGCCAAGCGAGAGTTGCCCACAGGCATATCCACAGTGACATTTACTCCGGGAGTGAAGTCATAGGTGACATATTCTTTTGCTTCATCGGATACATTCCATGTGCGCTTCACGGTCACCTTTTCTACTGCTAAGTTGCCTGATGCACTGGCGGTGAACAAACCAACAGTCGCCAAAACTAATGCTAAACAAAATTTTCTCATAGTTTGAATTTTTTAGTGATTATTTTTTTCGTTTTTGACACGAATTAGTCCAAAAGGTTTATGGCAACATAAGAAATATGGTCTATTTTTTCTTGTGATACTCGCTATTTGCGTGATTTTTTGTAAATTTGTGCGATAATTAGAAAATTGTATGCAAAAAATTAGAAATGTCGCCATTATCGCGCACGTGGATCATGGCAAGACCACATTGGTTGATAAGATGCTCGAAGCAGGAAATCTTTTCCGCGCTAACCAAGAAATGGGCACTCAAATTCTGGATAGCAATGATTTGGAAAGAGAACGAGGCATCACCATTCTGTCGAAAAATGTTTCAATCCACTACAACGGTTACAAAATCAACATTATAGATACCCCTGGACACTCCGATTTCGGTGGTGAAGTGGAGCGTGTGCTCAACATGGCCGACGGCTGCCTGCTGCTCGTTGATGCTTTTGAGGGTCCAATGCCTCAAACTCGCTTCGTGCTTCAGAAAGCGATTGAAATTGGTTTGAAGCCTATCGTGGTTATCAATAAGGTGGATAAGCCAAACTGCCGCCCAGATGAGGTGCAAGAATCCGTTTTCGAACTGATGTGCAACCTCGACGCGACTGAAGACCAACTCGACTTCCCAACAGTGTTTGGTTCTGCTAAGCAAGGCTGGATGAGCCTCGATTGGAACAAGCCTACTGATAATATCAACGCTGTGCTCGACGCTATCATCGAGCATATCCCTGGCCCAGAAGTCGTGGAAGGCGAGCCACAAATGCTCATCACTTCGCTTGACTATAATTCTTATGTGGGTCGTATCGCTGTGGGACGTGTTCACCGTGGCGAACTCACCGACGGCATGGAAGTGTCGCTCTGCCAGCGCGATGGCAAGGTGGTGAGACAAAAAATCAAGGAATTGCGCACTTTTGAAGGTATGTCGCAAGTTCATGCCGATTCTGTGAAGAGCGGCGACATCTGCGCAATCATCGGTCTGGAAGGTTTCGAGATTGGCGACACCGTGAGCGACCCTCTCAACCCCGACCCTCTGCCACGCATCGCTATCGACGAACCCACTATGTCGATGCTCTTTACCATCAACGATTCTCCATTCTTCGGCAAGGACGGTAAATTCGTGACTTCACGCCACATCAACGAGCGTTTGCAACACGAACTCCAGAAAAACCTTGCTCTCCGCGTTGAGAAAACCGAAAGAGAGGATGCGTGGAATGTGTTTGGCCGTGGCGTGCTTCACCTCAGTGTGCTTATTGAAGAAATGCGCCGTGAAGGTTATGAACTTCAGGTAGGTCAGCCACAAGTAATTGTGAAAATGATCGACGGTGTGAAATGCGAGCCTATCGAAAGTCTCACTATCAATGTGCCTGAAGAATATTCAAGCAAGATGATTGACATGGTCACTCGCCGCAAGGGTGAAATGACTATGATGGAAACCCAAAACGACCGCATTCACCTCGAATTTAAAATTCCTTCTCGTGGTATTATCGGTTTGCGTACAAATGTGCTTACAGCAAGTGCTGGCGAAGCGATTATGGCTCACCGATTCCTCGACTATGAACCATGGAAGGGCGATATCGTGCGCCGAACCAACGGCTCTATCATAGCGATGGAAAGTGGCACTGCTTACGCCTACGCTATTGATAAGCTGCAAGACCGCGGTAAATTCTTTATCTTCCCACAGGAAGATGTTTACGCTGGTCAAGTGGTGGGCGAACACAGCAAGGATAAAGACCTCGTGGTGAATGTGACCAAGAGCAAGAAACTCTCCAACGTGCGTGCGTCAGGTTCCGATGAAAAAGCAAAAATCATTCCTCCAGTGGTGTTCAGCCTCGAAGAAGCACTTGAATACATCAAAGCTGACGAATATGTGGAAATCACTCCACATCACCTGAGAATGCGCAAAATCATTCTCGACGAACTCGAACGCAAGCGCCTCGCTAAAGCATCAGGAGCAGAAGAATAATCCTCCAACATATACTTAAAAAGTGGCTACCTCCCAAGGCAGCCACTTTTTTTACGCCCACACCACACCGGTATATTTCATACAAGATTCAGCAGATTCACACAGTGTGTGGTTAGTGATATTTGTGGTTTTGAATCAGCCACAAATATCACAGATTAGTTTGTGGAGAGAGGGTGTGTTGGTTAAGATTTTTTTGTGGGGGAGGTGAGGTAGGCACTCAGCTCGTAGAGGAGGTAGATGGGGAGGAATACGATGGCGAGGGTGAATGGGTCGCCAGTAGGGGTGATTACTGCTGCGAGAATGAGCAGTATGACGATGGCATGACGGCGGTATTTTTTGAAAAACTCGCGGTGCAGTATGCCCACATTGCCCAATAGCCACGCCACCAGTGGCATTTCAAACACGATGCCCATAATGAATATGAGCATCAGGAATGTGTCCATATAACTGTCGAGCGAGATTTGGTTGGGCACCATTTCGCTCACATGGTAATCGGCTAAAAATCGTAATGTGATGGGGAACACAAGGAAATAACCTACAGCCACACCAATCCAAAACATGACGTTGCCGATGGCGAACGCCTTTTTGAATCCCTTTTTCTCTTCGGGATACAGTGCGGGACTGATGAATGTCCACAGCAGGTAAATCATCACAGGGAAGGTGATGACCAGTGCCAGCCAGAACGATGCCGACATGTGAATGAAGAATTGCGATGCCAACTGAATGTTTATCAGTTTCACCTCAAACCCTTCGGTGGTGAACTGTGGAAACGATGGAATACCTGCCGTGATGTTCTCAAACAGGCGATAAAGCACGAAATCGCCCTTGCATGGGGCAAGTATCACATTGTCGAAGATTTCAGGCATGTACACGAACAGCACGCACGCCACCGCCACGAGCACCACCACAATCTTGATGAGCACTGCTCGCAGGGCATCTACATGGTCCCAAAGCGACATTTCTTGAAGTTGCTTGTTTTGTTCGTCAGCCATTTTTCAGTGAAAATCGGAAAGCAGCCGTGTGTAATCACCAATAGCGAGGGCACACGCCTTTGGCATGTTGGTGGTGCGCTGATATATCGGTGATTGCGTAAGAAACATGCCAAGGCATGTCCCTACGTTTTGTTCGTTAGCCTGTTCCGAATTGAGTTTTTTAGGCACACTTCTCTTGCACGCAGTGGTACTTTGCGTGGCAGGGGAAAGGGTGTTTACTTGTCTGCTGGATTTGATGCGGATTTGCCTTTGGTGTCGTCGTCGGAAGCCTTTTTGATTTCGTCTTCCACTTCATTCAAGCCTTGCTTGAAACTTTTCACGCCTTTGCCAACGCCCTTCATCAGTTCGGGAATTTTCTTGCCTCCGAAAAGAAGCAGAATCACGAGAACGATAACAATAATTTCGCCAGTGCCGAGATTAAACAGCAACAGTATAGAATCTAACATAGTTTTTGCAAATTATTAAAAAATAATAGACAAAGATAATATTTTTTTCGCCAATACGAAAGACCCACCCCCAATTTCGGAGGTGGGCGGCACGGCTCTTTCATTTAAAAATGCTTTGAATTTTCAATATCCATGAGTATTAGTCGGTTAGAAGCAACTCTCAATAACACCCAACAAAGCTGTTTTTATATATTCCACAGATTAGACTTGGGTAAATGCTACTTATTCAAGCAGTTGCTAAACAACACCAAAGTTAAATGAAAGAGCCGTGTGGTGCTGTGTTGCCGTTGGACTCAAGGAAGTCCACGTTTGGTGCTGGTGGTGTGAACTCAGGCTGTGGCGCGCTGGGTTGCTCCAACGGTGTGGCACCGCTTTCGTCGCCATTGATTTTCGATTCGTAGGTTTCGGTGCTTGTGCCGAGTCCTTCCTCCCAGTTCTCGAATCGGGCATACTTGCCCACAAATCGCATAGGCACATCGCCCACCGAACCACTGCGGTGCTTGGCGATGATAAACTCAGCCTTGCCACGAATGTCTTTGCCCTCGGCATCAACGCCCGACTTTGTGTAGTATTCGGGACGGTGAATGAAGCAAACGATGTCGGCATCCTGCTCAATAGAACCAGATTCACGAAGGTCGCTCAACTGCGGACGCTTGCCGTTCTTGTCGTCGCCACGCGATTCCACATTACGGTTGAGCTGCGACAGGGCGATGATTGGAATGTTCAATTCCTTAGCCAACTGCTTCAGCGAGCGTGAAATGGTACTCACTTCCTGTTCACGACTGCCGAACTTCATACCGGTGGCGTTCATTAGCTGCAGGTAGTCGATGATGATGAGTTTGATGTCGTGCTCTTTCACAAGGCGGCGAGCCTTGGTGCGGAGTTCGAACACCGACAGCGAAGGAGTGTCGTCGACGTATAGCGGCGCGGCATACAGGTCTTTGATTCGGGTCATCAGGTTGTCCCAGTCGGCTTGTGAAAGTTGGCCGCTCTTGATTTTCTCGCTCTCCAAGTTGCACACGTTACTGATCAAACGATTGACAAGTTGGAGATTCGACATTTCCAACGAGAACACAGCCACAGGCGTATTGAAATCCACCGCCATATTCTTAGCCATGGAGAGCACCAGCGCCGTTTTACCCATTGCAGGACGCGCAGCGATGATAATCAAGTCGCTGTTTTGCCAACCCGAAGTCATCTTGTCGAGGTCGCGGTAGCCAGTTTGCAGACCGCTCAAGCCGCTTTCGCGCGCAGCCGCCTCCTGAATTTTCTTCATTGCCTCGCTAATCACGGGGTCGATTTGCGTGAAATCTCGCTTCAGTGTGGTTCTCGACAGTTCAAACAGTTTGCCTTCAGCCTCTTGCATCAGGTCGTAAACGTCGATACTCTCGTCAAACGCAAGTGTGCCAATCTGCGAACTGTAACTGATGAGTTCGCGCGCAAGGTATTTTTGCGCCACGATTTGGGCGTGGTATTCGATATTGGCGGCAGAAGCCACACGGCTGGTCAGTTCCGAAATGTGAACGGCACCGCCCACTTCGTCGAGGTGACCATTGGAGCGGAGTTGTTGCGTCACGGTCAGCAAGTCGATAGGCAACTGTTGTGCGCCGAGGTCGCGAATCGCCTCGTAGATGAGTTGGTTGGCACGCAGATAGAAGCTTTCAGGCGTGAGCAAATCGCTCACTTCCGAGTAAGCGTCTTTCTCAAGCATGATGGCACCGAGCACAGCTTCCTCAAATTCAATGTCTTGTGGCTGTGTCTTGCCCATTTCCAGCGCAGCATCGCTTTCGTGAACCGGCTTGCGGCGGTATTGCTGACGATTATTTGATTTTTTACCAGTTTCGAATTCCATGTCTTTTTTCGTGTTTCGGATTGCAAAGATAACCCAAACAAGGGGAAAAAACTACTTTTCCACCCAAATAATTTCATATTTTCAATGGGTTAAATATGAAAAAAATGGGTTCAGTGGATAAATGCGGGGGGCACAGAAACAAAAACATAAAAAACAGCCTTTTAGCGATGCCAGTGCTTCGCACCTGTCGTTAGTGCTGTGGCATGTCTGATTTCAAGCTGGGGCTTGAATCAGCCACACCACATCACCAACGCCGCCCTCTTACGAGGTCGGTGGCACCGCCAAAAGGATAAAAACCGCTCGCCTTCGGCGAAAAACCAATCTTTAGAAATTTTAATTTGCGTTAAATCAGATAGAAAGGCACCAAAATGCGTTTAACATGGTAGAATGCGATAATTCGCATCCGCGTCAAATGGATGATTGTTAATATGTTATCACGATTATGAGCGGACGTGAAGTATCACGTCCCTACCATAATATTATTTTTATCAAGGCTGTTTTCTACTGAACGGAAAAAGGGCTGGAGCCGCAGATGCAGCACCAGCCCTTTTCGAGATTATTAACTTGTGGTAAGCACCTAACTTACTTGTGCTTTAGCGTTTGCTATTGCATACCTTCCATGCTTTGCACTTTGCCTACGAATAGAATTGCGCCTGTTTGGCGTTCTCTAATTAAGTAGATGAATGGGTGGTCGATGTTGAAACTCTTAGGGAGTACACTTGGACCTGGACTGGTTGCGCCAATATCAACTCGTGTGGTGGATGCAGCTGTAGCACCTTCTTCGTTCACTTCAATAATGGTGTTTTGCAATGCGTTGGTCACCGACAGGCGTTCGGTAGCCGAGATTTTGCTGAATTGAGCATCAGGTCCGAACGCTCTTTTTATTCCCATCTTTTGAAGTGGTGCCGCAAGGGCGTTGTTGTAAGTGGCGGTGAATTTAGGCATAGCCACTACTGATTGGCTATTTCTCATATATGTGAGCAGTTCGGCATACTTTTCTCCGTCCAAATCGTTGATATACTCGTTGATTTTTTCCTTCTTTGGCATAATCACTTGAAGCTGGAACGCCTTGCCGCCGTAGTCAAATTCCACCATCAGTTCTTCATCGGTAACGAAGCCATTAAGCGCACATTCGTCGGATTTCATCATCTTCACCTTTTCGTTGCGGTCGAATTGGTTGCGGAAAATATCGTCGTAAGTGTTCTTTTTGGGGAAATAGCTCCACAATCCCTTGAAGTAAAGGGTGTTCAGAAGCATTGCCGACTCGTTGCCGATATTGTTGTTGATGATGGTTGGAATTAATCCTGCGGTATGTTTTTTCGACCAGTCGTTGATGGTGCCGACGGCTTTAGCATCGCTGAAATCCAGAGCACTCACCATAGCATCGAAGTTCGACTGCATATCAGCCTTGTAGCTGTCGAGAATCTTGTGGTTGAGTTTGTTGTTAATCCACAGAGAGTTGGCAATGGCAATCTTTGATGAACATTTAATGCTTTTAAGTGCCTTGTTCATAGTGGCGTAGTAGCTGTTGATGTCGTTGAGCGCAGTTCCCTCGCCGATTTTCAGCACATCGGCAATTTCGTCGTAGGTTTCGCCCTCTGCGCCATTGGCAAGCATTGCAAGTGCTTGGCCGAGGCTGTAAGGCGACACAAACACATTGCCATTCTCATTGTTTACGGCTTTCAGCACATCGAAGGCGAAGTCGTTGCTTTGGTTGAGCACTTTTTGTTGTGGTGCCGACAGCGTGATGCTGTATTGTGCTGGCTCCTCATTTTTCACGTTTGGCTCATTGCTGTCGTTGTCGCTGCATGAAGCCAAAGCCGTCATTGCCGATAGGCAGATGAATAAGCTGCTTTTGAGTGACTTTTTCATATCTGTTTTGTTTTTATAATGAGTATAATAGTCGTTTTGGGTGAATATGATTAATTAATAAGTTGTTTGGCTGTTTGGGAATATGTTTTCATCTTTGCTCGCAAATTTATGCTGATTTCATAACCATTGCAACAAATTGAGTCACATATTTTTATATTTATGAGTTTTTTAACTATAGTCCACATGCTCTTAACGAATGTTTGTATATGTCCATAATGTTAATAATATTAAAAAGAATAATTTCATGAAAAATAGTTTGTTGTTTGTGCTGTAAAATTACTAAACCAAAATGTTAAAATTGAATTTTTTTACAGAAAATCCAGTTAATCAGTCAGTGGCTAATATACAGGAAATCAATGGTGTAAATCATAAATAGTTAATCACATTATTTTTGATGTTTTGAATGTTAAATTTGTGCTAATTGTTTTACATTTTTTATGGTTGGCTGTTGTGAAAGGGGTGTTTAAAATATGTTGTAATATGAATTTCGGTGAAAGTCTGTGTTGTGAAAAGAAAGCTTTTTTGTTACTTTTGTGCAACTAAAAACCACTAACATGACTTATCAATCTCGCAAATTTTCTATTTTCTTCGCGCTTCTAATTATTTTAAATGTGGTAGGTTGTCATCATTCGGGTAATGGCACAGACCGTTCGTTAGCACAGGTGGATTCTTTATTAAATGAAGAAGAACTACAGCAAGCATTGGAACGCTTGGGAAAGATTGATACTATGTCGATGAACGAATCCCAAACGGCGTATTATTATTTGTTGTTGACGCAGGCAAAGTACAAAAGTTTTATAACAGCTACGACTGATAAAGAAATCAATTTTGCTGTGAACTATTATAAGAATAATGGTGATAAAAAAAGATATATTCGTGCCCTTGTCTATCAAGGTGGAGTGAATGAGGAACTTGGAAATCTAAAAAAAGCGGTTGATTGTTATCATCAAGCAGAAAGTTTGGCAAAAAATTCAGATTTATATTATTTGGGTTATTCAAAAATGAGGTTGGCTTATCTGTATCATTCTCAACCGATTGGGCCTAAAACAATTGCACTTCAAAAATATGAGGAAGCGTATCGCATCTTTAAAGAATTAAATAATAAAAAATTCCAATTGTCGTGTTTGGTAGAAATTGGTGGGCTTTATAGAGGAATCAAGGGTAAAGCGGACAGTGCAGTGATAGCTTTAAATAAGGCTTTTAGTATTGCACAAGAGTTAAATAATAGGAGGCAGATGTTTTGTATCAAGCATACTATCGCTGATTACTATAATGTGATAACCCATCAATTTGATTCTGCGAAGAAATATGAACTACAAGCCTTGCAGTATGATATTGTACATCCGAGGGCGTTTTTCACTTTATCAGAATCTTATTCTGAATTAAATCAACTTGATTCAGCAAAATATTACTTAGAAATAGCTCCAAAATGTGTGGAAAAAGTGGATAGTGTAACTTATTTTTGGACTAAGTATAAGTTGGAAAAGGCTAAGCACAATCCGGAAGCGGCGTTTAAATATTATTTGATTTCCGATTCTATTTCTGATGCGATGTTGATTAACGGATTGAATGACCAACTTTTGGCTGTGGAAAAGAAATATGATATGCAGACCACCGAAATGGAAAATCTGAATCTGCAATCAGAATTGAAAAACTGGATAATAGCGGCTGTGGCATTGGTGTGCTTGGCACTTGCTTTGGTGCTGGTGGTGTGGAGATACAGAAACAGGGCGAGAATGAAAGCACAGGAATATGAATTGATAAAATCCGATCTTGATGCATCGCTGTCGAGTTTGGAGAATTTGAAGCAAGCCATAGGCAATTATGAAAGTAAACTTGCCCACGCGTCGACCACCATTCAAAATCTCAACTCAGAATACTCAAAGGTGAAAACCGAGTTGATGCAGAGCACCGCAAGCGAAACTGCGCCTGATGAGGCAGAACTGAAAGGGAGAAAGAAACATGCTGATGAAATGAGGTTGATTGTTGACCAGCAGATTAAGGTGGTGCACCAGTTGATATTGTGGTCGTATGAGTTTGAAAACGACGGTGCCACATTCTCTAAAAAATTCCGTCAACTGATGACGATGGACAGCAACAATTCGGCATCTTCGACCACTTATTGGAATCACCTTCACTTGCTGGTCAACGACCTTTACGACAATGTGCTTGACAAAGCACAGGAAATGGCGGAAGGTAAATTGAAAACTGATGAAATTAATTTCTTGGCGTTGAGCTGTTGTGGCTATTCCCGAACGGTAATCATGATTTGTATGGGCTATAAGAATATCGTGTCGGTGTCGAACAAAAAAGCGAAAATAGCGAGGAAGATGAATGTGAAGTCGCTCGACACATTTGTTGCTGATTACCAATCAGTGCAGTAAGGTGGCGTGGATTTGCGATTATGATATAGCATTTTGAGTATTTTTGTGGCTTACTGAACAATGTTCGGGAATAAATCATTATATTTGTAAATTCAATTTATACATTATTTAATGTGCAGATATTAGTATGATGAATCGATATTCTAAAAATATTGTTTTTGGCGTGTTGGCATTGTGCCTGATGGCTGTGCCAATGAGTGCTGCGAAAAAACAGAGTAAGTCGGAGGCGGCTATTCAGAAAAAGGTGGAAGCCACACTCGCTAAGCTTACGCTTGAGGAGAAGATGGATTTGCTCGGTGAATACAAGGGCGGATTCAGCACCTATCCCATTCCACGGTTGGGAATACCCGAAATGAAGATGGCTGATGCTTCGATGGGCGTTCGCAACTACGGCAAGTCAACCCAATATCCTGCCTCGGTGGTGGTGGCTTCGACATGGAGCCGAAGAATGATGGCGGCGATGGCCACTTCGCTGGCTATCGACTGCAAGGCGCGCGGTGTGGACATTCTGCTCGGTCCGGGCGTGAACATCATGCGTTCGCCTGTGTGCGGCAGAAATTTTGAATACTTTAGCGAAGACCCCTATCTCTCTGCGCAGATGGCTGTGCCGTTTATCAAGGGACTGCAACAGAATGGCGTGGCAGCCGTTGTGAAGCACTTTGCGCTCAACAATATGGAGTGGGGGCGTAAGCGCATTGACTCGCGTGCCGACGAGCGCACTTGCCACGAAATCTATTTCCCCGCGTTTCGTGCGGCGGTGGAAGATGCCGATGTGGCAGCCGTGATGGATTCCTACAATCTGGTGAATGGCTTCTATGCCACCGAAAACTCTTGGCTCAACAACAAGGTGCTCCGCGACATGTGGGGCTTTAAAGGCGTGGTGATGAGCGACTGGGGCGCAACACACAGCACAGGCCGTGCCATGCGTGGCGGCTTGGATTTGGATATGGACGGCAAGAATCAAGCGAAATACTTCAATCGCGACAGCCTGAAGACCGTGTTGGGCAACGAGGGCATCACCTTGAAGATGATTGACGAAAAGGTGCGCCATATTTTGGGCATGATTTATCGTTTTGAGTCTGATAAGGACTCCGCTGCCGAGCATGAGCCGACGGAGAACAAAAATAATAGTGCCGTGGCGCAAAAGGTGGCAGAGGAGGGCATTGTACTGCTCAAAAACCAAGGTAGCCTCCTACCTATCCCTAATGCTAAATCGGTGATGGTGGTAGGTCCGTTTGCCGATCAGATTCCACGTGGCGGCGGTAGTTCGAAAGTGACACCTTTCCACAGCACCTCTATCACTGGCGGATTGAAGGTGGTGATGAAGAATATAGACATCAAGGGGCACCGTATCTACGACGAGGAGCCCTGCCCACACCTCTACCGCGACCGTGGTGGCAGAACGCCCGGCTTGAAGGCAGAATATTTCAACAATTCCAACCTTGGCGGTATACCATTGATGAGCGACTACGTTGACGGTCTCAATTTCTATTGGGGCAATGGCACGCCACACCCCGATTTCTTGGGAACAGATAATTTCTCCATTCGCTATACGGGCTACTTGCGTGTGCCAGCGTCGGGCGAATACACGCTGGTGCTGTCGAGCGACGACGCCAGCCGAATGTGGATCGATGACGCCATGGTGCTCGACAACTGGGGCGACCATTCGTTCAGAGGCAGCGAACTCACCATCAATCTGCAAGCCAACCGCGATTACGCCATCAGAGTGGACTATACCGAGTCGGAGGGCGAAGCCGGCATTCGCTTGGGCTATCGCATTGCTCAGGTCGATAACTTGGCTACTGATGCGGCACTCTGCGATGCCGTGATTGTGACTGCCGGATTTGGAGAGAAAGCCGAAAAGGAAGGCTCTGACCGACCATGGGAACTGCCTGCCGACCAAGTGAAGATGATTAAAGACGCAGCCACTTCCAACGCCAATGTGGTGGTGGTGCTCTTTACAGGCGGTGCCGTTGACGTGAGTTCGTGGGCTAACGATGTGCGTGCCATCATCTGGGCTGGTTATCCCGGTCAGGGCGGTGGTCAGGCGTTGGCTAACATTATCACTGGCAAGGTGAACCCCAGCGGCAAACTTACCGCCACTTGGGCAAAACAGTGGGAAGACTATGCGTCGAGCGACAATTTCTATGAAAAGAGCGGAGAGAACTTCCTCAACTACGAGGAAGGCTTGCTCGTGGGCTATCGCTCATTCGACAAGGAGGAAATTCAACCAGCATATCCATTCGGTTTCGGTATGAGTTACACTCGCTTCGCTTACAGCAACCTCAAAGTGAAGCGCAACGACCGTCAATGTCAAGTGAAGGTGGATGTGACGAATGTGGGCAAAGTGGCTGGCGCAGAGGTTGTGCAAGTGTATGTGGAACCTGCTAATGTGCCTGAGTCCGACCCTATCCGCACGCTGCGTGGCTTCGAGAAAGTGAATTTGAAGCCGGGCGAAAAACGCACCGTGACCATGATGCTCGATGCCAATGCGTTCTCTACTTATAATGTGTCGAAGAAGGCGTTTGTGCTCAATCCGGGCGATTATAAGATTAAGGTGGGCGCATCGTCGCGCGACATTCGCCAAACCTTCCCCATCAAGGTAGGCCGCCCCGCCCGCCCCGCAATGGCCTCAAATTAAAATCCCTAATCTGGTAAAGATAAAAAATTGGCAGCATTCTCGGTGGTGAGAATGCTGCCATTATTTTTTGTGATTGTAGTGCTGTGATTAGCGAACGCGGCCTACATAGCTACCGTCGCGAGTGTCGATTTCAATCTTTTCACCCACGTTGATAAACAAAGGAACGCGCACTTCTGCACCTGATTCTACGGTTGCAGGCTTGAGAGTGTTGGTTGCAGTGTCGCCCTTCACACCTGGTTCGGTGTAGGTCACTTCAAGCACAGTCTTGATAGGCATTTCAGCGTAGAGCACTGATTCGGTTGAAGCGTCGGTAACAACATCTACAACGTCGCCTTCCTTCATGAAAGCAGAACCGCTCACGATTTCCTTATTAATAGGAATTTGGTCGAAAGTTTCTTGGTTCATGAAAATTGCGTCGTCACCGTCCATGTAAAGGTACTGGTAAGGACGGCGTTCTACACGAACGTCTTCGAGTTTTTCACCAATGTTGAAACGGCGTTCAAGTACGCGACCGTCAACAACGTTTTTCAGCTTAGTGCGCATGAAAGTGTTACCCTTGCCTGGTTTTACGTGCAAGAATTCAATGCAAAAATAAAGCTGGTTGTCCAAACGGATACATACACCGTTTTTAATGTCTTGAGCGTTAATCATAAATTTTTTTGAATATTTTTTGTTTAGAAATTATTGTTCAAATTAAATTTCACTGCAAAATTACGCTAATTGTGTAAAAAGTGCAAAAAGTTTACATTAAAAATCACTCACTTACTTGTTTATTTTCAAAAAAGTGACTAATTTTGCAGTCGCAATTTGCATAAGTGCTAACAAAATAAAATTAAAATAAAGATGAAAAGAACATTCCAACCATCAAACAGAAAGAAAGCTAACAAGCATGGTTTCCGTCATCGTATGAAAACTGCTGATGGCCGCAAGGTCCTCGCACGTCGTCGTGCAAAGGGTCGTTACAGCCTCACTGTTAGCGACAGCGTTTACAAGTAATTAGATACTTGCTACACGCAATCTGACAACGCATAGCCGTTATCCCTCATTCGGGGGTGACGGCATTTGTCATTTTTAGATGTGTGAACCATCGGGGCCACGGGGTACTTTGGGTTCAGTGGAAAAATACTGGGGGACTGAAACAAAAACATAAAAAACAGCCTTTTAGC
>ENA-OUQN01001092-OUQN01001092.1-human-gut-metagenome-genome-assembly--contig:-NODE-1092-length-17554-cov-5.936111_pt1 | contig 17554 bp, 17 predicted proteins | sample MGYA00237950_ERZ548832 | MGnify/ENA primary metagenome ERZ548832 (study PRJEB26490, sample SAMN05194703) | human gut metagenome | biome: terrestrial biome; feature: human-associated habitat; material... | reverse complement strand
GAGCCTGCGCATAAGCGCGTCATACTCGAAATCGCTGATCTCGGGCGCATCCTTCACGTAATAGAGAAAATTTGCGTGTTCCAGCTGACGGCGCAGCGTCAGGATCTCTTCGCGTACATCCATGTTGTCTACTCCACTTCCACATACGTCTGGGGCACTTTGCCGACGATGACCGTCTCGGCCAGCAGGACGTTCGTGCCCACGGTCTCGGTCTGGTGCTCCCAGGGCACCAGAATGTCGAGATCCATCTTCACGTTCAGATATAGTTGATATTTGCTCTGGTTGATCGCGGCCGACATGAGCTCGTTGTGATAGTTCACGTCCGACGTCGTCAGCACAAGGATGCGCACCGGCAGCGGCAGCTTGAGCCCCGGCAGAAAATTCACGCCGAAGAGCGTCTCGAGCGGGATGTCCAGCTCGACCTGCCCGTCGTCCCCGTCCATCATGTGCTCGAGCACGAGCGAGGACACCTGCCCCACGTGCTCGGTGTCGATGCTCACGGCCGTGATGGTCCCGTCAGCGTCCGTGCGGTAGGTATAATAGTCGCCCTGCACCTGCGCCGTCGCCGCCGTGACGGCGGCGTTGATCTTCAGCTGCATGAGGTCGCAGGCAGAGTTGACGGCCAGCTGCGTGATCAGGTGCAGCACCGACACGGTAAAATACGCCATGCCGCCCAACAGAATGCATACCAGCAGCAGCGCCGCCAGCTTCCGGTTCGGCCGCAGCGGGCGCCGGCGGGCAGCCGGTCTCCAGCGGCGAGGTGCACAAATCATAGCAGATCCCCCCTGCCATGCTATGCAGCGGCGGGACGATTCATGCGCTCAGTGCAGAGATTCCACAATGGCGCGGAAGGTATTGCCGCGCTCTTCAAAGTTTTTGAAGAAATCAAACGATGAGCAGGCCGGCGAGAGCGTCACGATATCGCCCGGCTGCGCAAGGCCGTAGGCCGTCTCGACCGCTGCGCGAAAATCCGGTGCCTCAACGAGCGGCAGCTTTCCCGGGTCATAGCATTTCGACGCGCGGATGGCGGCGGCAATGCGCTGCGCCGTCTCGCCGACGACGACCGCCGCCTTCGCGTGCAGGCAGACCTCGTCACCGAGCGTATCAAACGGGATGTGCTTGTCATGCCCGCCGAGGATGATGACCGGCGGCTTCGGCAGCGCGTGCAGGCCCGCGATCGTGCGCGTGGGGCTCGAGGCGATGGAATCGTTGATGAACGTAATGCCGTTGAGCTCGCGGATGCGCTCCATGCGGTGCGGCACGCCGGAGAAGGCGTGCGCGACCTGAACGCACGCCGCATTGCCGACCAGCCCGTCAGTCGCAGCAAAGGCCGCCATATAGTTTTCCACGTTGTGCGCGCCGGGAATGCGAATCTCGGTGGCGTCGAGGATCTTCTCCGCCTTGCCATCGTGCGCGCGGTAAATCACACCATCCGTGCAGTAAACGCCATTTTCCACCGGGCCGATGCTGCTGAAATAGCGCACGCGCCCCGGCGCCTCGGCCGCGAAGCGCGGCGTGTGGGCGTCCTTCGCGTTGAGCACCAGGCAGCCGTCCGGCCGTTGGCCGCGGTAAATGCTGCACTTGGCCGACACGTAGTCCTCGAAATCCGGATGCACATCCAGATGATTCGGCGAAATGTTCGTGATGATGGCCACATCCGGCGCGCAGTGCATGCTGTGCAGCTGGAAGCTGCTGAGCTCGAGCACGGCAAAATCCTCCGGACGGATATCCGGAATGCGGTCAAAGAGCGGCGTGCCGATGTTGCCGCCAAGGTGCACGGTGTAGCCCTGCGCGCGCAGGAGCTCGGCCGTGATGGTCGAGGTCGTGGTCTTGCCGTCGCTGCCGGTGATGGCGATGATGCGGCACGGGCAGAGATTGCAGAACGCCTCCATCTCGGAGGTGAGGATCGCGCCGCTTTGCGCAGCCTTGCGCAGCTGCGGCACGATGGGCAGCACGCCCGGTGTGCGGAAGATGACGTCGAAGTCCAGATGCTCCAGATAATCCGCACCAAGGATAAATTTTGCGCCCTGCGCCGCGGCCTCGTCGCCGGTCGCGCCGAGCTGGGCGCGGTCGCGCCGGTCGCACACCGTCACGTCGCAGCCGTTGCGCAGCAGCACGCGCACGAGCGGCTGATTGCTCACGCCGAAGCCGATGACGCCGATGCGCTTGCCGCGCAGATAGTCCATATAGTCCGAAAAGGTCATGCAGACACTCCTTTTCCAAAAGGTAATCATACGTGGAGATTATACCGCTCATTCGTGCCGATTACAAGAAAATAAATCGCTGCCGGACTTGACGCGGTGCAGCAGGATGTGTAAAATAGTCGGGCGAGCGGGCCGGACAGCCGCGGGCACGAGCCGAAAGGCTGTGCGTGAGGAAAGTCCGGGCTCCACAGGGCAAGGATAACGGGTAACACCCGCCAGGGGCGACCCTCGGACAAGTGCAACAGAAACAAACCGCCCGAGCGATCGGGTAAGGGTGGAAAAGTGAGGTAAGAGCTCACTCGCCGGCTGGAGACAGTGCGGCGCTGTAAACTCTATCCGGAGCAACACCGCGGAGGGACATATGGCCGGCCCGGCCGTCCCATGGAGGTGGCTGGAACGCACCGGCAACGGTGCGTCTAGATAGATGGCTGTCGATTACAGAACCCGGCTTACAGGCCCGCTCGCTCAGCCTGTCAAAAGCGTCTGACACAGACGGTTTTGGCAGGCTTTCGCATATCGATTTCCCGCGGCAAGGAAAACGTAAGCCCCCGCCAAACGGCGGGGGCCGCACACCGGGCATCGGCTTCGGCGGCTGAAACCGAACATAGGCAAAACGACGCCGGACAGGGCTTCCCTGTCCGGCGTCGTGGTTTTTGCGCGGTCTTTCATAAACAAAAAATCCTGCAACCGCAACGGTTGCAGGATTTTCTGGAGCTGCTACCCGGATTCGGACCGGGGACCTCATCCTTACCAAGGATGCGCTCTACCGACTGAGCTATAGCAGCATACAAAGCCCGCGGAGCTTTCGCCCCGCGGGTGGCGACCGAGAAGGGACTTGAACCCTCGACCTCTAGCGTGACAGGCTAGCGTTCTAACCAACTGAACTACTCGGCCTCGTCGCCTCAGCGCTTGTTTAATATACCAGACGATTCGACTGCTGTCAAGTTATTTTTGAAAAAATTTTCGGCGATTTTCATTTTCCGCTCCGGCCGGTCTCCTCCGGCGCAAAAATGTCTCCCGGGCAAAAAAGCCCGGGAGACACACGCGAGAAAATTACTTGGTGATCTGGAAAGCGCGCGTGATGGGCGCTGCCTGATAGTTGCCGCCCAGAGTCACGACCGTCACAACATAGCGGCCGGGCTCAGTCGGGGGTGTCGTGGTGCTGGAGTACGGCTTCCACCTGCTGGTGAAGCCGGAGTACAGGTAGTGCACAGAGGACTGATCCTCGACTTGTTTTCCGTTATAGCTCAGCGTCGCACCGAAGTCGAAGTTCTTCGCGTCCGCAGCGGAAATCTTGCCGTTGGTGAAGTTCTGATTCCAGTCGAGCTTCACGCCGGAGTAGTGCTTTTTCACAACGAGAGCGCCCATACCGAAGCCGGTGTTGTAGTTATCGTTGTTCGTGATCGCGTAAACGGTGTAGATACCCACCTGATCCGGTGTACGCAGGGCAATGCGGACATTGTCCAGCAGGGTGATCTTGTTGAACACGTTGATGATCTGCTGCAGCGTAGCGACGTCAACACCCATCAGCTTGAGCGCTTCACGCACTGCGGCATACTCGCTGCCATTGGCGATCTTGTCCAGATTCTGCTTGAGTTCGCCGACGGTGATGCCCTTGTCCATGATATCCCGGATCGTCCGCAGACCGACTTTTTCGAGCACAGGATCAACAGCCTTGATAAACGCGTTGTCTGTGTAGCGCTCGGGCAACTGCACGAACACGCTGGACACGCCGGTATAGACCGTGAAGATGTCAAAATCGTCCACGGGATCGGTGGTGACGAAGCCCTCGCCCGGCACTTCATCGGCGTAGATGCTCGTCGAGTGCACCTTGACGGAGACATTTGCCTTCTTGACTGTGAGCGAGCCTTCCTCAGCCTCGCTGGAACGATAGGTCTCGCTGCCGTTGAAGGTCACGCGGATCTGCTGCTCACCAGCGCCCATCTGGGGGTAGAAATACTGGAGTTTGCCAACACTGATTCCCTCTTCTCCTTCGATCGGAACCCACTTTTGGAGTCCTACGTCGCCGCCAAGATCACCGGCCACGACCTTAGCCGTTGCGTAATACTCGATCGTAAAGTCGTCCGCGCTCAGCGTGCTCTTGTCGGGCAGCGTGGAATCGTCCCAATCAATGACATATTCAAAAATCTGCTGCGTCATGGCAGCGGCGTCCTTATTGTAGATGAGAGAGATGCTCGGCTTGAGCACAATGGCGCTGTCTTCACGGTTGTCGATCATCTTGACGTCGACATTCTCCGCATAAGCCTTGTAGTCTGCGTTGCCGCGCCAGGTGAAGCGGATGGTCTGCTCGTTCAGGCCGAACTTGAAGCCAAAACCGTCAAAGTTGAGCGGCTGGAAATTCTTGGCAAGATCTGTGCCGGCGTTATACTCCACCGTCACGTCGTTGATGGAGACGTTCGGATCAGCGCTCACGAGCAGCGCCTCGCGCAGAGCCTGCGCGGTCGCCTCGTAGTTGATGCTCTGATCCTTGTTGTAGACCATCGAGACTTCGGTCACGCCCTGCTTGAGCTGGAACGGAGTTGCCGCGCGGTCAAGGAAGTTCACAGTCGTTTTCACAGTGTCAGCCTTGTAAGTATCGTCGCCCTTGAAGCTGATCTGGATCTGCTGCTCACCCGCAGAAATGGCGGGGTAAGTTGCAAGATTGACCTTATCGCCATCCAGTTTCACCCATTCCTGAGTCCATCCCGTTGAAGACGTCGCATAGTACTTGATCTCCGTATTCTCCGTCGTCAGAGACGGGGTAGTCCCCTCGTCCACGACCTGCTGAAGAATGGCTGCACGCAGCGCGTCAAAATCCAGCGTGCCGTCTTCCTTATACGGCAGCTTCACGCTGGCGTCCTGCTTGAGCGTGATGGACGAATCGCGCATCGCTGCCTTGGTGAACTGTACTGTCTTGTCTGTGGCAGTGGTCAGGCGCACAGAATATGCTTTGCATTCCGTTTTCGCATCAGACAGAGCAAGGAAGTGATATGTGGAAATTCCTTCCTTGATTTTGAATCCGCCAACAGAGACCCATGCATCTTTTGTTTTGTGCGTGAGGGGAGTCTCGCCTTTGCAGTAATACTCCCACTTGCAAGTGCTCAGAAGCGTATTCTGATCTTCTTTGCTCATCTCATCAAATCCAGCCACCAATGTCCGCGTGAGGATTTGATTTACTTTTTCTTCGGACGCTCCCTCCGGGATAATCGCCGTACCGTCTTGCAGCGTGTAGCTGCTATCATCCGCTGCGAACACGGCCGGCGAGAACGCGCCGACCTGCGACAGCAGCAGGACCGCCAGCAGGCATGCCAGCACCCGCTGCAGTTTTTTACCTGTCATGATGTTTCCTCCTTTGTTTCTATTTCGCCAAGTGGATCTTGCATGCCTCCGCATGCATGGGACTTTATCATCTCACATAGGTGTTAAGAACACGTTAACAAATCACCCAAAAAATTTCAATTTATTTATTCAAAAAATTTATGATTATTTTGAAACCTGTCTATTCGAAATTCTGATACAATCGTAAAGAAATGTAACGAAAAACTTTCTGCCCAAAAGCCGCATTTCCCTCTTGCATTTTTTTGCGCGGTGTGCTATATTATTTGAGCAAATAAAATATCCGGGTGTAGCGCAGTTGGTAGCGTGCTTGAATGGGGTTCAAGAGGCCGGAAGTTCGAATCTTCTCACTCGGACCAGCAAAAAGTCCTGTATTCTCAATGGATACAGGACTTTTTCTTTTTCCTTTTTGCGTGCAAATTATCGATGCGGTGTGCAACGGGTGTGTAATAGAAATTATTTATCGGAAAGCTGTTTCACAGACTGATTCAGCCCCGTCGCCGCCCAGCCGGACACGATGCCGACGGCGGCAGTGTGCTGATCCTGCTGGGCGCCGTCACGATCCTGATCAAGCTGCTATAAACGATCCGCGCCCGCGCTCCGATATGGTGCGCGGGCGTTTGCGATTCGACGCTTCGCGCAAAGATCGTTCCATGCCTGACAAAAAAATTGAATTTTATGAAGTTTTTTCGGCACCTACAGCATTCGACACGTTTCTGCTCCGTTCTGTGTTAGACTGCGCATCGCAGCGACCGGAAGACGCGCCGGAAACCGCAAATACGCAGAACAAAAAGGAGATCACCATGGACTTCAAGAAGCTGTACTTCACCCTCTTCAACACGCTGAGCGACGCCGTTGAGCAAATCGACACCCACGACTATGAGGAGGCGCGGCTGCTGCTGATCCATGCACAGCAGGAAGCCGAGGAGTGCTACATCACGTCTGCATAAGCAACCATGCAGCGGCCGGGCCGCACCCGAATGGGTGCGGCCCGGCCGGCATTTTTAACTGGGATCACCCGAGCTGGCGGGTCTTTTCAAACGCGGCGTCCACGGCCGCGATGCAGCTGCCGCGAAAACCGTGCTGCTCGAGCGCATCGACGCCGGCGATCGTGCTGCCGCCGGGGCTGCAGACCTCGTCCTTGAGCTGCTCCGGGTGCTTGCCGGACTGCAGCACCATCTCCGCGCTGCCGGCGAGCATCTGCGCCGCGTAGCGGATGGCTTTTGCGCGCGGCAGGCCGCATTTGACGCCGCCGTCGGCAAGCGCCTCGATGAACATATACGCAAACGCGGGGCCGCAGCCGGTGATGGCGCAGCCGGCGTCAATCAACGCCTCGGAAATGGGGTCGACGATGCCCGCGGCCGCCATGAGCGCGCAAAACGCCGCGAGATCGCCGTCCGTGACATTGCCGTTGGCACAATAGAGCACGACGCCCTGCCCCACGGCGCAGGCCGTGTTCGGCAGGATGCGGATGATCTTCTTATCCGCGCCGAGCAGCCGCTCGAGCCGCTCCAGCTGCACACCGGCGAGCATGGACACAAAAATGCTCTCCGACGCCGCGATGGGCGCTGCCAGCGACTGCACAACGCCGTCGATCATCTGCGGCTTGACGCCGAGAAACACGAATTTGCTGCCGCCGAGGATCTCCTCCGGCGCGGCCGCACGGCAGCCCAGCCGCTCGGCCGCCGCCGCGCTGTGCGCGGGGCTGCTGCAGGCAACGGCGACCCGCTCCCCCGTGACCTGTTTGGCCGCGGCCGTGGCCAGCGCGCCGCCCATATTGCCGGCGCCGATGAAGCCTGCTTCAAACTTTTTCATAGTGTTCCCTCCTCAGCGGATCTGTCCGTCGCCGCGGATGATATATTTATAGGTGCTCAGCTCGTCGAGCCCCATGGGGCCGCGGGCGTGGAGCTTCTGCGTGTATATTCCCATCTCGCAGCCGAGGCCGAACTCACCCCCGTCGGTAAAGCGGGTGGAGACGTTGACGTACGTTGCCGCGCTGTCCGTACCGTTGATGAAGCGCTCGGCGCTCGCGGCGTCCTCGGTGACGATGGCATCGCTGTGGTGCGTCGAGTGCGCGAGCACGTGCGCGATGGCGGCGTCCAGACTGTCGACCACGCCGACGGCGAGGATATAGTCCAGATACTCCGTGTCAAAGTCCTTGTCGGAAGCGCTCTTGCCGTCGATGATCTGCGCCGCTGCCGCATCCAGCCGCAGCTCGACCGGTGTGAGGCCCTGCGCCGCGCGGTCATCGACCAGCGCCTTTTTGAGCATGGGCAGAAACCTGGCCGCGACCGCCCGGTGCACAAGGCAGACCTCCTCGGCGTTGCAGACCGAGGGGCGGCTGGTTTTGGCGTTTTCGATGATGCGCACGGCCTTGTCGAGGTCAGCATACTCGTCCACGTAGACGTGGCAGATACCGGTGCCGGTCTCGATGCAGGGCACGGTGGCATTGCGCACGCAGGCGCGGATGAGCCCCGCCCCGCCGCGCGGGATGAGCAGATCTACAAGGCCCTTGGCCTGCATGATCTCCGTAGCGCTCTGGTGGCTGGTATCCTCCACAATGTTGACGATGTCCGGATCGCCGCCCGCGGACGCGATGCCCTGCTTGAGCGCGGCCACGATGGCTTTGGCCGTGCGGAAAGCCTCCTTGCCGCTGCGGAGCATGCAGACGTTGCCGCTCTTGATGGTGAGCGCCGCCGCGTCGGACGTGACGTTCGGGCGGCTCTCATAAATGATGGCGACCAGGCCGAGCGGCACCTGCTTTTTATAGATCTTCATGCCGTTGGGGTGGTCGATCTGCGCGAGGATGCGCCCCGTGTGATCCGGCAGCGCCACGGTTGCGCGGATGCCGTCGGCCATGGCGTCGATGCGATCTTTGTCCAGATAGAGCCGGTCGAGCATGACATCCGAGATATGGCCGCGTGCAGCGTCCATGTCCTCGGCATTGCAGCGCAGGATGGCATCGCACTCCGCCTGCAGGCTGTCCGCCATGGCGGACAGGATGCGGTTTTTGTCCTCGGCGGAAGCGTTGCAGATGCTGGGCCACGCGGCCTTCGTCCGCCGGAGAATGTCCATAGTCGTCATAGTAGTCCCTCCTCAGGAATGTGGTATCAGAAATCGGGTGCCGGCGCGCCTGCCGGCCACAATGTCATAGAGCACCTCGGGCTTTTCGCCGTTGGCAATGACCATCTCGCAGCCGGCCGCCGTTGCGATCTGCGCGGCGTGCAGCTTCGTGACCATGCCGCCGGTGGCGAGCGCGGAGCCCTTGTCTCCGGCAAGCGAGAGAATGTGCGCGTCGATGACCGGCACCGTCTCGATGAGCCGCGCATCCGGGTTTCGGTGCGGGTCGCTGTCATACAATCCGTCAATGTCCGAGAGCAGGATCAGCAGATCCGCACCGATGGCGGCAGCCACGATGGCCGAGAGACTGTCGTTCTCGCCGATGGTGTTGTCCACGCCGATCTCGTCCGTCGCCACGGCGTCGTTTTCATTGATGACCGGCAGCGCCCCCAGCTCCAGCAGCCGCGAGAGCGTGTTGCGCACGTTGCGGCTGCGCTGCTCACTGCGGATGTCCTCGCCGGTCAGCAGCAGCTGCGCCACAATATGATTGTACTCCGTGAAGAGCTTATCGTAAAAATACATCAGCTCGCACTGGCCGACGGCGGCCGCGGCCTGCTTGCCCGGCATATCCGCCGGACGGCCGGACAGATTGAGCTTGCCGACACCCATGCCGATCGCGCCGGACGAGACGAGAATGATCTCGTGACCTGCATTTTTCAGGTCGCTGAGCACTTTGCACAGCCGCTCCATGCGCTGAATGTTCAGCCGCCCGGTCGCGTGCGCGAGTGTGGAAGTGCCGACTTTAACAACGATTCGCATAACGATCCCTCTTACTGCATGATGGCATCTATTATAGCGCATCGGGCGCAAAATTGCATCCCTTTTTGTCTTTGCTGCGCAAAAGATGCGCCAAAGATCCCGCGCGCACGGCCGGACAGTCCGGCGACCTGCTCACGGAGCATCTGGAGGTCGGCGGTGCGCTCGTGACCGACCTGAAAAACCGCGAGATCGCCAAGGCCGACGACGCCCGCCGGCGCTGGTACGCAAACGCCGACGCCATCAGCGCGTTTCTTACCGGCATCAATGCCTGCTGGAACGAAGAAAAATGGCGCGAGTTTTTCTACAGCCATCTGGAGATGACGGCAAAGAGGCCTCGCTGCGCCTGCAGGGCGACTATGCGGCCGACATCCGCATGTTCGACCGGATCGAGACCGAGGCGCTGCGCATGGGCGCCTATATGTTCTGCGGTCTGGCCATGCGCTGCCGCTGAACGCACAAGCGCTCCCCGCCGGGATGACCCCGGAAGGGAGCGCTTTTTCACAGAATTGTGCCGGACGCACAACGGGAGACACCTTGCGGTGTCTCCCGTTGCATGTGAAAGAAGAACGAACGCTTGCCTGCACTCAGTCTGCAAACAGCGGCGTCGACAGATAGCGGTCGCCGGTATCCGGCAGGAGCGCAACGATGGTCTTGCCCTTGTTCTCCGGGCGCTTGGCCAGCTCGATCGCCGCCCAGACGGCAGCGCCGGAGGAAATGCCGACCAGCACGCCCTCCTTATGGCCGATCAGGCGGCCGGTCGCAAACGCATCCTCGTTGCTGACCGGGATGATCTCATCATAGACCTTCGTGTTGAGCACGTCCGGCACAAAGCCCGCACCAATGCCCTGGATCTTATGCGGGCCGGCATGGCCCTCGCTCAGGACCGGAGAGGTCTCCGGCTCCACGGCCACGACTTTGACCTTCGGGCACTGGGACTTCAGGTACTCGCCGACGCCCGTCACGGTGCCGCCGGTGCCGACGCCTGCAACGAAGATATCCACGTTGCCGTCCGTGTCCTCCCAGATCTCCGGGCCGGTCGTCGTGCGGTGGATCGCCGGGTTGGCCGGGTTGACAAACTGACCGGGGACAAAGCTGTCGGGGATCTGCGCAGCCAGCTCGTTGGCCTTTGCGATCGCACCCTTCATGCCCTGCGCGCCGTCCGTGAGCACGAGCTCCGCGCCATAGGCCTTCATGATCTGGCGGCGCTCCACGCTCATGGTCTCCGGCATAACGATGATGATGCGGTAGCCTCTGGCCGCGGCGACGGACGCCAGGCCGATGCCGGTGTTGCCGGAGGTGGGCTCGATGATGACGGAGCTCGGCTTGAGCACGCCGTGCTGCTCCGCGTCCTGGATCATGGCCAGCGCCACGCGGTCCTTCACGGAACCGGCCGGGTTGAAGTACTCGAGCTTTGCCAGAATGCGGGCCTCGAGCTGCTGCTCTTTTTCGATATGGGTCAGCTCCAGAAGGGGCGTTTTTCCGATCAGCTGGTCAGCGGATGTATAGATCTTGCTCATGAGATGTTCCTCCATTTATGTATCGTATTATTGAATATGTATGTTTGACTCGTGATGGACTTGCCTGCGCTCAGCCGCCGCAACAGTGCCAGCAGATACACAGGCGGCCGGAAATGCGCCCTCGCATTTTCATCGCCTACCTTCTCTATAGGTTAATAGGATTATATCGCGTTTTACCCAGTGTGTCAATAGAAAATTCACTTTTCTTTTCTGGCAGGGAAATTGTTTGCAGACACTCGAGCCGGTAATTGACCATACATGCATTATTCAACGATCGTGCGCACGATTCGCGGGTTTGCGGCAGATGGTTGCTGCTGCCGCTGCGAGCAATGGAATGACCGGCCATTTTTTGCAGATCTTTGCGTTTGCGGCGCCTTTGCACAGCGCTTCCATAGCTTGACTTTTCAGGGCCGACAGTGTATACTAGGCGCATAAGTGTACGTGGATCGGCTGTGTTACCCGACATCCGGCATAACGGCACTTATGCACATTTATAAAAGGAGTGGAAACAATGAAAAAGTCCCGCAAACTGCTCTGCGTGCTTCTCGCTCTGGTTATGGTCGTCAGCTTGCTGCCGGTCATGGCTTTTGCAGCCGATGAAGACGTCGCAGCCGAGGAAACCACCGCGGCTACGGTCGAGGAGACTTCCCCGGAGACTGAGGGCGTCGTTAGCGATGTCATCAAGAATCTGTTCGCCAAACTGCCGAACTATCTGGTTGCTGTAAAGACCTCAGACGGTCGCGTCGCTGCCGGCGCTCAGGTCGTGATCTACAACCAGAACAAGGATCAGGTCGCCACTGCCGTCGCCAACTACGGCGTCGCCATCTTCTCCAAGAAGGATCACCTCAACACTTACTCCGTGTCCGCCACCTGGACCGACCCGAACACCAACATTAAGTATCAGTCCCTCGTCGGCTTCAACTGGTCCTTCGGCAAGAAGCCCGACATCGACGTCATCACGGTTTACCCGACGATCGACATGATCCTCAACACCACTGACCACAACGCTTACATCAAAGGTTATCCGGATGGCACTGTCAGACCGGACGGACGCATCACCCGTGCCGAAGTCGCCACCATTCTGGATCGTCTGATGAAGGATCAGGTCAAGGCCAGATTCGACTCCAAGCCCACTGTCAACTTCTCTGATGTCAGCAGCGGCGCCTGGTACTATGACGCTGTGCAGATGTGCGCGAAGGCCGGCATCGTCGCCGGTTATCCGGACGGCTCGTTCAAGCCCAACCAGGCGGTCACCCGTGCGGAGTTCTTCAAGATGGTCGCCATGCTCTACAGCGATACGCTCAACACCCCGATCACTGGCGGTATCTTCAAGGATATCAACGGTCACTGGGCAGAAAAGTACATCAACCTGCTCCAGAAGCTCGGTATTGTCAAGGGCGACAACGGCAGCGCAAGACCGAACGACAACCTGACGCGCGGCGAAACAGCTGCCGTTATGAATCGCATCCTCGGCCGCGTTGTGAATAATTCCAGCTTCAGCGATGCCAAAGTTGCTGCGGCTATGAAGACCTGGCCGGACTGCACTTCCTCGCACTGGGCCTATGCCGAGATCCAGGAAGCCACCAACAGCCACGACTACACTTGGGACATTAACATTCTCACGTACTCTGACCATAATGGAATCTTCAAGGCTTTCATTGAGAACCTGAAGAACCCGGTCACCGAGCGCTGGACTTACATCAAAAAGTAAGCCTTCCCCCAACTACCACAAAGCAGGCACCTTCGGGTGCCTGCTTTTTTGTCCCGCAAATTGCGCCGCTGCAGAAAAATCCAGCGCCGGCTGACTGCCGGCGCTGGTTTCGTTTCAGGAGCGATCAAATGCCGGATTGGTCATATAGACGTTCTTCTGATCCATCTTTTCCGTCGCCAGACGCAGCGCCTCGCCGAAGCGCTGGTAGTGCACGACCTCGCGCTCACGCAGAAACCGGATCACATCCGTCACATCCGGGTCATCGCAAAGCCGCAGAATGTTGTCATAGGTCTTGCGCGCCTTCTGCTCGGCCGACATATCCTCCGACAGGTCGGCGATCACATCGCCGGTCACGCCGATCGTCGCCGCCGTCCACGGCGTGCCGGATGCAAACTGCGGAAAGACACCCGCCGTGTGATCGACGAAGTACGTATCATAGCCGGACTGTTTGATCTGCTCCGGCGTCATGCTGCGCGTGAGCTGGTAGACGATCGTTCCGACCATCTCGAGATGACCAAGTTCCTCCGTGCCGATGTCCGTCAGGATCGCCGACAGCTCCGGGTACGGCATGGCATAGCGCTGACTGAGATAGCGCAGGGACGCGCCCAGCTCGCCGTCCGGCCCACCGTACTGCGAGCAGATGAACTTTGCCAGCGCGGGATTAGAGTTTTTGATGCGGATCGGGTATTCCAGTTTCTTTTCATAGACAAACATCGCTTACTTCCCCTCTCCTTCCTGCTGCCACGGCCACGGCGCGTTGAGCCAGTCATAGACGTCCGAGCTTTCCAGATCCCGCAGGGACACGGGGCCGTATTGCTCCACGTACCGCCTGCGCCCCTCCGCGCTCAGGCGGATGCACTTTTGCAGCGTCTCGAATGCCTCGCGGTCGTCCGGGTGCGTATCCAGATACAGGTTCAGCTCTCGGATGACAAAATCCATCGCCATCAGCTCGCACAGCGGCGTGCTGAGGTCGCCGGGTTTGTTGACCATGTTCATAAACGGCAGGTCCAGTCCCGGAAACAGCGTACCGCGCGCCAGTGCCATGCGCCGATCATACGCGGGTTCGTTGGACTGCTGCATGGGCGTCTGCGCCAGCGCCAGCGGCGCGCATTCCGGCAGCGAGCCCTGCTTGAAATTGCATTTGTCCACAGTCGTTCCTCCTTTTCAAATCGGGCACTCGGCCCGCATTATCCTATGCAGGCCCGGTTCGGCCGGTGCGGAACGCGACGAAAAAAGGCGGCGCCGTACGGCGCCGCCTTTGCGGAACGGAGCTTTATTTCGTTTTTGGCATCGCCATGCCCGTCTTTTTGAGCGTGATGCGCAGGAACATGAGCGACAGGAGCAGTGACACGACCTCGGCGATGGGGAATGCAAACCACACATTCCGCAGCACGCCGGCCAGCGACAGCAGATAGGCCGCCGGAATGAGCACCACGATCTGACGCGCGATGGAGATAAACATACTGTAGACGCTGTAGCCAAATGCCTGGCACGAGGAACCGGCCACGATGCTGATACCGGCAAATATGAACGCCAGACTCATGATGCGCAGCGCGGGCGCCCCGATCTCCAGCATGGCATCCGACGCGTCGAACATCGACAGAAGCTCCTTCGGTATGAGCTGGAACACGAGGAAGCCCAGCGCCATGATAATGACGGCGTAGAGCATGCCCAGACGGATCGTCTTATGGATGCGCTCCGGCTTCTGCGCGCCGTAGTTGTAGGCAATGATCGGCACCATGCCGTTGTTGAGGCCAAAGACCGGCATAAACACGAAGCTCTGGAGCTTGAAATAAACGCCGAACACGGCGACCGCCGTGGACGAGAACGTGATGAGGATCAGGTCCATGACGAAGCACGTCAGCGATGAGATGCAGCTCATGATGATCGACGGGATGCTGATGGCCGTGATCTCGCCCATGAGCTTGCCGCTCGGGCGGATGTGCCGCAGGCGCAGGTGGATCTCCGGATTCTTGCAATGATTGAGGATGACCGCCACGACCGCGCCCAGGCACTGGCCGATCACCGTCGCCCAGGCCGCGCCGGCAATGCCCATCTTCGGGAAGCCGAGCAGGCCGAAGATGAGGATCGGGTCGAGGATGATATTCGTAATCGCACCGACCAGCTGCGTGACCATGGAATAGATCGTGCGGCCGGTCGCCTGCAGGAAGCGCTCAAACGTGATCTCGCAGAACACGCCGAACGAGCACAGCACGCAGATATTCAGATACGTAATGCCGTACTCGACGATGGACTCGATGTCCGTCTGTGCGCGCATATAGGCGCGAATGCCGACCAGGCCGGCGACGAGCACGAGCAAATAGCTCAGCAGCGCCAGCAGCAGGCCGTTGACCGCGACCTGATTGACGCGCTCGGCGTTTTTCTGCCCCAGCGCGCGCGACAGCAGCGCGTTGATGCCGACACCGAAGCCGACAGCGATGGAAATGATGATGTTCTGCAGCGGGAACGCCATGGACACCGCCGTGAGCGCATCCTCGCAGATGCGCGAGACAAAGATACTGTCCACGATGTTGTACAGCGCCTGCACGAGCATGGAGATCATCATCGGGACTGCCATGGACAGCAGGAGCTTATTTTCGGGCATTGTGCCCATTTTGTTTTCACGAAGGGTTTCTTGCGCCATAGTGTCACTCCCATTATATCAACAAACAAACAAAAACGTCACGAATGGATATTATAAGTTGCGCGCAGAGAAATGTCAAGTTCTGTTGCATTTTTCACTTGAAAACGACACTTGGCCGTGCTATAATAATTGCACCTGTGGGATTAGTTCATTGGTAGAACACCTGCTTCCCAAGCAGGATAGGCGGGTTCGATTCCCGTATCCCGCTCCAAATCAAGAAGTCCCGGAATCTAACGGATTCCGGGACTTTTCTTTGTATATCAATGCTTTGCGGTGCTTTTGCTTCGCTAAATTCTTTAACGCCATGTTGCTATTTCTCGAAGTCTGTTAGCATTTTTTCAGCGCAAAATGCTAACTAAAATGCTAACGCGGCAACCTAAAAAACAGCGCATCAAAGCAACAAATCGCCACTGAACGTAATGATCCAGTGGCGATGCTTCTACACTATTTAAATATTCAACTCAGCGCGCAACGCTTTTTGCAGAACCGCAGAGAAGTTGATTTCTTCGCGCTCTGCCATTGTATTCAGCCACGAAGGAATCGTCAGAGTTTTCTTTACAGCCTTCTTATCATAGAATTTTCGATAATCCATCGTGTCGCAGTCGATCAAGCTGCAGAACTGGTTTTCACCGCACTGCACTGCTGAGATATCCGAAGCTGCCGGAGCCTGTTCTTTTCGCTCTTCCATATCATAGAGCATCAGGCACAGCGCATCCTGCGCCGCTTCAATAGCCTCTGCCAATGTCGTTCCGGATGTAACGCACCCTTCCACGTCTGGGAAATACACACTGTATCCGCAATCTTCTTTTTCAAAGATTGCCGGATAAACATACTTAGTAGTCATAGCCTCTCCTTTTTCATTTACGCTCTTACATTATGTATCTTAGTCGTAGTGCAGGGGCTTTATTCAAGCCCCGCACTCTTCAAAATTGATTTCAATGTACCAGTCGGCACATCCTCTGTTTTGTGGCGTCCAACTGTGAACCGTTTCCCGGTTGCGGGGTTGCACCACACCGTATGTCCGCGCCCCTCTCTTGCAACAACACACCCGGATTTTTGCAAGAGCTTTATGAGTTCACTGTACTTCATGAGGCCCTCCAATCGCTTAGGATGGTTATATTATAGCACGTGTAAACACGTATGTCAACAATATTTCGCACGTATTTGTACGTATAGCAAAAAATCCCGGAAGGCCGAAGCCCTCCGGGAATTGCTTTATCTTTATAATTATTTATTTATCCGTCAGCTGCTTGACGCTCTGGTTAAGACCCGTCGCCGCCCAGCCGGACACGATGCCCACGGCCGCAGCGTTAAGCCAGTCGTGCGCCGGATAGTCCGGCACGCCCATCGCCCACGCGACGACGCCGAGGATCAGGCCGGTCGCGCCGCAGATGATCGGGATCCACTTATCTGCGGCCTTGGTCGCCTTGACGGCCATGCCCACAAGGTAAGTGATGGCGGTGATCGCCGCCACAGATGCAATACCAAGTTCCATAATGATGTCCTCCTCTTAATTTTTGTGCTCCAGATCATCGATCCGGTGATTGGCCACCTTGATGCGCTCGCCGAGGAGCTCGGTGCACTCCTCCAGCTTATATGTACGCGCGATGACCTGATTGTGCTTGTCCACCTTGCGCTCGAGCTGCTCAATGCGATACGCCTGCAGCTCGTCGCGCTTGTCCAGCTCCGCGATCAGCTTGTTGTGCTGCGCGCGGCTGTTGATGAGGCCGACCACAATGGCGGCCGCTGCGCTGACCAGCGCGGCAATGATAACCTCCGACATCCGCGCCTCACTTCCCGGCAGCGGCGTCAATCATCCGCTGGCACACGATCAGCGTGCGCAGCATGTCCGGCGAGAGATCCAGCTCGCCGCGTTCATTGCCCCGCAGTGCGCCGCGGTCGATTAGCCGCTGCGTCTCCTCGCGCGCCCAGCCGGGCACGTCCTTGATCGTCTCGTACCGGGGGTTGCGTGCCGCTGCGTACTTGGCGCCGACCACAAGGCCACGGATCATATCCATGGACAGATCCAGATTACCGCCGCCCACGCCGCCGAGCGCGCCCGCGTCCATCAGCGCGCGCACCGTGTCCTGCGCCCAATCGGGCACATCCTCGATTTTGTTGTATCGTACCATATCATCATCCTCCTCGACTGTAGTAGTGTTTTTCGGCGTCAGCATGGCCAGAAATGCCGTCCACTGCGCCGGGTCGTCCACCCACGGCATGGGGCAGCGCTTGCCCGTCACGTCGTAGTGCCGCAGCACGT
>ENA-OUQN01001082-OUQN01001082.1-human-gut-metagenome-genome-assembly--contig:-NODE-1082-length-17701-cov-30.627054_pt1 | contig 17701 bp, 20 predicted proteins | sample MGYA00237950_ERZ548832 | MGnify/ENA primary metagenome ERZ548832 (study PRJEB26490, sample SAMN05194703) | human gut metagenome | biome: terrestrial biome; feature: human-associated habitat... | reverse complement strand
TAATAGATCACTTGGACCGTTATGGAGAGTGAATAGATTCCGAATGACAGAGGAAAGGACAGCATATCTGCAACAGGAAAAAGAATTTTATACAGTGTTGGCATCCAAAATAGGAGAATAATTTTATGCATGATGCAAAAATGATATTGAGATAGGAGGAGTTCCATATGAAATTAGGGAAGAAAACAAAGACTGAAAAAGGAACATTTATGGCATATGCTTCTTGTTCATGTACTTGCTTCTGCGTATGTAAGTGCCAGAACTGTAATAGATCATTGGGGAGAAGAAAATAGAAATGGAAATAAACAATACTGGTTCTACATATGGGGCGGCATTTCGTCAAAAACCGATTTTTTTCATGTCTGGAAATGAAACAGTGGCATTTTTTGAGGGAAAACTGAAGAAAAATATGACACTTCAGGAAGATTCCTGTACACTTGGCAGCAATGACACTTATCGCAGACAGCATACCACTTATGAGGTTTCGGACAAGAAGAAGGGAAGTACGTTTCTGGATCTGGATTTTCTGATTAAGGACGAAACCAGCAGTCTGAAAGGAAATCTCAGTGATAAAAAGGATGTGGATTTCTATAACTTTTCCATTCCATTTAATCGAACCATACAGAATTATTTTGGGGTTCAAATATACATGGACATGCCGGAAGGCTGTGATTATGACCTCACCTTATATGATGAATATGGCAATCAGGTCGGAAAGGCAGAATGGGACGGGGAAGGACGTAAAACACTGACCATCCCGAACTGGGATACAAATACCAATAAATATTGTATCAAAATAGAAAACAAAAATGGGGAAGAAGTTTCTCCGCATGATTATTATAAAATCAGTTTCAAGGTTACGGAAAATAAAGAACAGGAAAAGACCGATGCCATAAGGGAGGCATTCGGGAACCTTCACGGTGCATACAGCCGGAAAGATGAAAATTGGAGGGAATACCTCGACAAATATAATGAAGTCCTGATGGATACAGAGAAAAATTATACAAAAGAAATGGAGAAACTCCACCAGAAGCAGTTTGAAAGTCTGCCGGAAGAAAAACAATACAAAGGCGGGCGCACAGTGGATGAATTGTTGCAGGACATGGCAGAAGGAAAGACACTGGATGATGCGGAAATGGAGTATGTGAAGATTTTTGCCAATCTGAAAGATTTTGAGAAAGCACAGCAGAAGGCGGAACTGAAACATGATTTTTCCGAGGATTTTGTAAAGGATCTGGAAAGCAAAGGTATCTCCCGTGATGAGCTGGAGGGAATGCAGATAAAGATTGAAAGCAATGGGAATGTAACAGTGAGCGGTATCGAAGATAAGGAAGTCCGGGAACAGGTTCAGAAACTGGTAGAGGAAAAGTACAGTGACCGGATGTATCAGTATTACACAGGAATTGCTGACAGTGTGGGAAATCTGTCGTCCAATACCTACCAGTATGCCACGGATGTGCAGGAAGTCAGGCGTTACTTAAAAGGGGTTACGGGAGAAGATATTTCTCTGGAGAACCTTTACCTGACACCAGACGGAAAGATTGGCGGGCTGCCGGAAAAAGCCGCTAATCTGATCAACAAAACAAAAGACAATGCCAAGATAGAGCGGATAAAGGATGCATTGATAAATATTATAGGACATAACCGGACAAGCGGTGATCTGGGGATTCCAGACTTTACTTCGGAGTTTCAATTCAGTAATGGTGCTTTTTCTGTGGCAGACAGTGGTTTTACGGTGGATATGGCGGCATTGGATAGAAGGCTGACGCCACAACCGCATGATAACATGTATTCGGATATGTATGCGTATAGTTTCAGGAAAGTATTATGATTATGAAAAGTAATTATACACAAGGAGAATGAACAGATGGTAATAACCCGCACAGTAGAGATGCATGCGCAGCTTGTGGGATATGATTTTAAGAAAAAAGGTTTACCCACTGATAAAAATATTGCAGTAGAAAATAGTAAAGTTTCCAATGATTATTTCTGGAAAACAAATAAATATACGGATCAGGATGTGTTTGGAAGAACACTGGATCTGACGGCACTTATCAATAAGCCGGACGGATATTTAAAGGGAAGTTTATCGGATACGGAGGATGTGGACTATTACGAATTCAATATTACAGAGTACCGGGCATTAAGTTTCGCGAAGGATACCTATAATAAGGATATTACTATCACTTTAGATCATATACCGGAAGGCTGTGATTATGAGATGGTTTTGTATGATGAGGAAGGCAATCAGGTCGGCATTGGGAAAGAGAATGGAAATGGCGGTCTTAGTATTACCATACCGAACTGGAATTCGGACAACAGAGGTTATACCGTAAAGGTACAGGCAAAGAACGGTTCAATGGTAAACCCAGATGCCGAATATCATCTTTCTTTTCAGACAACGCAAGCGGATAAAAGTCATGGAGCTTATCAGGAAATGGCAGAGGTTCAGAAGTATGAAGGGACAGTCAGGAAGCAGATGCAGGAAGGCTTAACCGATACTGAGGAAATGCGTGCAATTAAGGAAATCCGGCAGAAGTACAAAGCCTATTATACAGAGCAGATGGAGAAACTGCATCAGAAACAGGCAGAAGATGTTATGCAGGGTGGGGCAGTGCCGGATGATGAGCAGATTCATAATTTACTGGAAAAAAAAGCAGCAGGAGGAGAACTGACGGAACAGGAAAATGCTCTTTTAAATATCTTTTGTACTGCAGCAGAGCTGGATCGTGCGAATGCAAGTGCAAAAATGAATACCACAGTAAAAGATAGGATATCTGCTGATCTGCAGGAAGCGGGAATTGATATTTCAGATTCCACGTTTTCCATAAAAATTGGGGCGGATGGTCAGGTAAGTGTGGACGGTATTCAGGATCATGCAATGAAACAGAAGATAGAGAATGTTCTGTCAAAGTATTCGGATGAGCTGATGGATATTTATTTTTGCACGGATTCAAAAATACAGGAGTTGTCAGATAAAGAAAAATATCTGTTGCAAGCTGCGGTGGATGTGGGAAAATTTTTATATAAGGCATCTGGCGGCAGCGTATCGCTTGGAGACCTCTCCGTGGAAAATACAGCGATACATGGTCTGCCGAAAACACTGGATGATCTGTTGAATCATCCGGGTGGGAATCTGACCTATCAGGATTACACAAGTGATATCCGGGAAATTTTAGCATATAACCGGACACAGCACAAAGATATTATGTCTGAGTTGAATGTACAGTTTGTTATAGCAGACGGTACATTTCAGATAAAAGATTAAAGTTTATAATGGAGTATTCAATAAAACCCAAGTGATTGGGAGGGAGAATCATGAGAATAGAGAATGGTTACTTACAACAAAGTATGTTATGCAGTAAAAATAATAGAAATGCAGTAGGAAATTTTTCTGATACAATGAATAAAGCCCAAGAGTGTATAAGTAATAAGATTAGCACAAGGGATTCCTATGTAAACAGTACAGATTATAGTAACTTTGGAATTTATACACAAAATAGTATCTCTCAAGATATTGAATTACCAATAGAGACAGAAAGATATAAAATTGAAGATGCTACATATGTGAATGGAGTTCCTGATTAATATGGATCAGCCATTTTCGTATAATGTAACCATGACAAGTGAACTGAAAAATCTTTTGAATGATTTGTCTGACAAAAGAAATATTGATATAAAGGAGATACCGCTACAGGGGGGATTGGTAGTAAAACGTGATCCAAAGACAGGGTTAAATTATTTGTCGATAAAGGGAAATGAGGCACAAGGAGTTTCGGTAATCATAACATCCGATAAAGATATAGAGACGCTGAATAAATTAGCTGATGAATTTCAAAAATATCCGGTAAGTTCACAGCGGTTTACGGCAGGATTATATGCTTTACTTGAGATATCAGGAAATCTGAAACGCGAAAAAGATGGTTTTACATTTTTGACTCCTAATGGAGTTACATATATTCCGTATGATGGTGATTCCAGCAAAGCATGGGAAATTGATATGCCGGGTTCCTGTTATGCTACTGCCAGAAAATGTTTGGCGGCAGAAAATGATTGTGCAGACATAAGTGCATGGACAAAAAATTTGAAAGGAATAAAGATATATATACAAGTATGAAACTATAAAAATATAGTATGTTTTATGTGGTAAAAATATTGTATTTATGAGACTTTTGGTATTTCACAAATACCTAAGAAAAAATAAAGTAGAGGAGAGTGTATATTATGAATATTGATTACAGTCAGTTTTACAGAGGAACAACGAATATTCCCTCATATGGGAATGGTATATATAAGAAAGACACCCTTGTAAAGTATGAATTTAACACTACAGATGAACATGGCAATAAGATTATGGACAAGATGTCAAGGGAAGAAACCCTGCAGGCGATGAAGGACATCGGTTCGCAGTATGGAGATGCGGTTATTGTTGAATTTTCGGGAGATGGAATGGCTGCACTTGTGGAAAACAAGAAAGGTATAGTGGATGCCAATGTAACACAGGAGCAGCGGGAATCAATGGAGGCGAGAAATGCAGCGTTCCAAAAAGAAATTACGCAGGTTGATAACTCACTAGAACTTCCGGCATATTCCGGAATGTATGGTGCAGACAAGGCGGTTGCATCTGCGGTGGAGAACTGCAGCAAAGAGGAACAGGGATTTGTGTATGATATCATCCGTCAGAATTTCTTTGTTGGAAATACTGGCTCTATGACAGAGGAAGAACGGCAGGCAAATATTTCACTTGGTATGAAAAAAGCGGAATATGCGGCAGAGAATTTTATCCCGGAAGATAGCAGAAAACCATTTTTGGAAGCAATGGAGTCTATCGCAAAGCTTGCGAGCGCAGGAAAAGCTGACAATAACGGAAATATGGACTATGGAGTAGGGAAAGGTACATATCTTGGACATGGTAGCAATCTAGTAAAGACTACAAATGCGCTTGATATGATGAGGACGATGGACGGCAGTGCATACACGGAATATCAGAAGATTAGTAAAGAAAGCAGCAATGAGGACAGACAGCTTAATGCATTAAAATACCTTACAAATTGGTATGAAGGGGCAGTGAAAAAGAATCCTTCGATGGTTGATAATTACGAAAAGCAGTCGGAGGAATATGTGGAGAAAAATGTAAAAGATCAGAAGCTGGATGCAACTTTTTCAGATATAAAGACAGAGAATAAAGCGGCTTTTTTTGAAAGTCTGAAAGTGCTCCAGAATAATAATCCTAATTTTCTCTCATCTATCATAAATCGGGAGCTGGCATCTAAATTTTGGAGCATTTGATAAACGTAGATTGGAAAAGTTATAATTGCTCGGAAAATGGAAGATAACAACAATAAAGTGTAGAGTGTGCCTTTCACATAGGGACACTTGTTACAAGCAATATTGTAAATGATACAAGTGGAGATTAAGGCACAAATATGATAAAAAAAAATATATTTCAGAAATGTTGACTTCTTTAATTGAGGAGTATCGTTTTAATAAAAATACTCTTTCAAAATATTTAGAAATAACTGAAGAAACAATAGATGGAGTAGTAATGGGCAATGTGGAATGTTTGCCAGATGATCCTGCATTGCGTCTTAAGATACTTAGTAAAGCAGGATTTCTGTATTTTGGAGCGATTGAAGATAAGGATAGGCAATTAAGCGGTTTTTTGGAAGTGCTTGTTTCCTATCATGGCATATCCAAGCTAACGATAGCAAAAATGGCTGGTGTTGAGGAAAATGATATTGACAGGCTTTTAGCCAATCCACCAGAAAAAGTTGAAATCGAAGTAAAGTATAAAATTGATGTGACGGTTATGGAGGGAGTATCCCAAACAATATTAAAAAAGGTAATCTTAGTGCTGTTGAAAATAAGCCGGATGATCAAGAGTAAATGTACGTTCAGATTTTCTGGGTGCTCTTGACATACCGGCTTATTTTTGCTATTAAATAAACAACGGCTTAACAACAGAAAACTGCTGTTAAGCCGCATCAATTATCATAGAAGATCTGAATTTACAGAAAAAATTTCACACCGTCGAAAAATCACCATAGTTCTAATGAATCTTCTGCATCTACCCACATCTGCATATTCCCGTCCAAATATAATCGTACATATTCAAGTGGTTCATCAATAGCAAGTGCGTTTAATGCACAGTCTGATCCGGGTGTAGTTTTTAAATTCTTTTCAGCTTCCCAGCAATCAATGCGGAGCATATAGCCAGCAGAGGTGTAAACATCAATACTATTGCGCTGTGGATTGTATTCTGCAAATATTGTTCTCATCGTATCTTATCTCTCCTTATCATTCAATCAATTATCAGTTACAAAAATCAGAAGCATTTCAATCAGTTCACCATGTCACTTTTATTTTGTGTTATACTGTTTTATAGATTTTTCTTGCCCTTGTATTTGCCCTTATCAGAGTTCGTAAACACTGACGGGACGATATAACACAAGGGAAACAATAAGGGAAAGCTCACCTGCGATAAATCCAGTGTTTTCAAGGGTTTGCAGAGAATTTAATAACAAAATATAACAGTTATTAAATTCCCTAATAAAACAGGTGAAATCTCAATCGATATTTGTGGAGGTGATCTACATGGCAAAACACGAGTTTGGAATTATGATGGATGCTCCTCAGCAGGGCAAGCGATATGACGAGTATGAGCCGTGGAAATATGCCTGTATTTCTGTTGATGACGCCTATTTGGAAGGCGTTGTCGAAAGGCTTACATCCATTGACTTCTATTGGCATACACTTTCCGTCAAAGGCAAAGGGCTTGCATACTGTGGTGTTACACTTGTTCCACCTTGTTCGCTAAAGGCATTTATTGATGTCATTGCAGATAATTCTGAACTATCCGAACTGAAAAAGCTGTTAGAAAATGCATTAAGCAATAACAAGTGGGTAATTCATTACGGACTCTGATAGAGACAAATTCTTTAGGTTACAATCGATGATGGGGTAAACGAAAAAGCAGTTTTGACATTGCAGAGAACTGCCCCTTCGTTTACACCATTTTCGATTTGACCTAATTGAACAAAGTGAGCGTCCGGGTAGCCGCAACCTATGGACTTTCAATTCTTTGTTCCTGTCCATGATTATATATGATTCTCGGTATGAAAGCTACAACATTTTATAAAAAACAGGCAAATGGGCATGACGATAAAACCTCAGAAACTGAGGCTTTTGAAAGTATTAGATGTTGCTCTTTAGCAGCGCAGTGGCATTCTCATCTGTGGCTTTCCGAGATGCCCACCACATGCCTTACACACACAAACTTTGATGCCATAAAGATGTTCCAATATTTCAGGCATTTCCATGTCACGAAGCTTTGAAAGATACTTCTTACATCCAAGTAAATTTCTGCAAAGGGTGAGCTTCTGGCTTTTAGTACGGGAACATAGCAGTCCGTAGTGCCTGATGCGGACAAAACGCCTTGGTGGTACATGCATGAGAAACCGCCGGACAAACTCTACACCCGAAATGGTCAGTTCCTTCCACTGTCCTTCATTACGGTAATCCTTTACTAAGAATGTAACGGTATCATCATCCATACGGACGGTGCGGTGATTGCTGACGGCAATGCGATGAGTATACTTACCAAGGTATTTAATTACGGTTTGAGCACCATTGAATGTCTTTTTACAATGAGGAATCCAGTCCATACCATAACAGGAATCTAAAAGCTCCTTGAACGTATAATGATTACGAAATTTTTCTGCAGTACCATGAAATACCAGCTTATCCTCTTTCCACAGCCTCTTTAGTTCCTCCAGATATTTTCCGCGGAACACTTTGGAGATGACCCGGATTGGAAGAAAGAAATTTTCACCATTGTTCTTCCACTGGTTGTTGGAAGCCAGTCCTCCCCCCAGCAGGATGGTATGAATGTGGGGATGAAAGTTCATTTCAGACCCCCATGTATGTAAAATGCAGATGTATCCCACCTTTGCGCCGAGATGTTTTGGGTCGGCAGTCAGTTCGCTGATTGTGGAAGAAGCTGCATGGTATAAGGCATCATAAAGAAGTCTCTGGTTGCTGTAAATGACAGGGTTTAAAATATCAGGAACCGTAAAAACCAGATGGAAATAAGGAGCATCAAGGACATCCTCTCTGCGTGCATCCATCCACATTTCTTTCGGAACAGCCTGACACATGGGGCAGCAACGGTTACGGCAGGAATTGTAATGAATCTGTACGAAGCCACAATCCTCACATACACATACATTTGCACCATAGGCACCGGTCTTGCAGTTCATGATGTTATGTGCAACCTTTGCCTGTACAGGGGAAGGTGAATATTGATCAAGGTATGCCGGATAAAAACGATGAAAAATATCCTGTACTGTGGGCTTATCCATTGGCTGTACCATCCTTTCTGTCAAAAGGACTGCGGATGCCCATAAGGGATTTGTTGCTGACATGAAGATAAACTTCTGTGGATTTCGGATCGCGGTGTCCAAGCAATGCCTGAATATTCCGCTGTTCCACTCCCTGCTCCATAAGGTGGGTGGCAAAGCTGTGACGGAGGCAGTGAGGAGTAACACCGGATAACCCGGCAGCCGATGCAGAACGTCGGATAACCTGTTCCAGTGTACTTACGGTAAGATACTGCCCTGTAAACTGATTCGGAAACAGAATGCCCTTTGGTCTGCCTTTCCGGAACCAGTATTCCGTAAGAAGTGCAAGGTTTCTTTCAGACAGAATGGTATAACGGTCCATCCGGTTCTTGGTATCCCGGACATGAATCTGCATGTTTGTGCGGGAAATATCATCATAATGAAGATGAATCACTTCCGAGACACGCATTCCGGAAGAATACATTGTGGCGAACATGGCTTTATATTTCAGGTCATCCGTAGCATCAAGAAGCCGGTCAATTTCATCAGTAGAAAGTACGGTTGGGAGTTTGTGCTCTATTATCATGCGTGGAACAGTGATATCATCCCACAGAACGTGAAGTACATTCCGATAGAAAAAACGGATGGCTGAATTATAAAGGTTGAGGGTGGTCGCTTTCAGACCATCGTCCTTCTTGGCAAGAAGAAAGTCCCTGACATCCTGACAGGTAAGCTCTTCCGGGTGCTTTTCCATGTAATTAAGGAAATAAGAAACATAGTTTTTGTAGCAGTTAATGGAACGCTCTTTAAGGTTACGGATTTTTCCGGCTTCCTCAAGCTGTAATAAATATTTTTCGTACATAATAATTCCTCCATGTAAAGTCAGTAATTTCGGGTATCACTGCTTACATGGAGGTGCATTGGAATAATAAAACCGCTTGCTAAAAGAACAGTTAGGTGTTAATCTTTTCATAGGCAGTGGTAATGTCGATCCTGTTTGATTGTTGGTTGTGGTGACTTAACAATACTACTATTAGGACTTGGTTTCCACTGCTTTTTTATTTAGGAAAAGAAAAACTGCGCCACAGCCTTGGCAGGCCATCGCGCAGCGATTTTGTTCAATTCCAATTTTGCTGATACAATTCACACATCAAAAGAAAGGAGGAATTCGACTCATGGACAAAGATTCATTTATAATTAGTTTACTTGAGGATGGTTTCAGCGAAGAAGAAGCTGAAATGACTGCTGAAGACTGGGATCGCCAGTTCAAAGATGATCCTGACTTTCAAGATTAAACCCAATCTACCATAGGTACTACCGCACGCCTTCAAGTTGCAGTTAATAAATTATAATGAGAAAATGAAATGAAAATAATACAATGTCAAAAGACCTGTATCTGAATTACCGCTGAGGCGATGTTAATTCTGACACAGGCTTTTTATATTTTATCCAAATGAGTTTCTACATTCTCTGCATCTGAAAACGTCCATGGCTGTGACACCATAGACGCTTGAAAATTTATTTTGTCTTTTTAATTGTTACATCAAAGCCGGTGAAGTTGTAGGCTGCATCATCACTTTCGTCATAACCAGCACCGCTGTCTCTGCCAGTGAAGAATACAAACTGACCTTTCTTTAACTTGATAGAACCAGAAACTTTAGTCATAGCAGATGTCTTATCATTAATATAATGAGACAAAACGTTAGATCCTTTTGTAGCATAAGCGGTATACTTTGGATCATCAGTAACAAGAACAGTAATATCTTTCTTTACATTCTCAGAACCAGCTTTGTAGTTGACCTTAAAAGAAACAAGTTTTGCTCTAGTATTACCCTTTACAGTATTATCTAACTGAGCAATCTGGATCTGACCACCAGCGACATTGTTCTTTGTGCTAAATGTGAACTTGTAAGTTCCTGTCTTAGGTGCTACAAACTTGAAAGAACCCTGGTCTTTCTTTGCTGTCTTACCACCAACGATTACAGCGTAATTACCGGTCTTCTTGAATGTGATTGTCTTATTATCTAAAGCTGTGTAGATCTTGTAGCCGTTTGGCTGATAGCAACCGTTCATAGAAGCAATTGAATCGTACAGAGCTTTATAATTTGTAACTTCTGTCTCTTCATCATAGTTGTCAATAAAATACTGATCAACCTGATCTCTTGTTACAACTGTCTTCTCAGCTGCGGAAGCTGTTACTGGTGTTAAAGCCATTGTTGCAGCTAAAGCTAATGTCATTACTTTTGTTAATAAATTCTTTTTCATAATAAAATCCTCCTTGTGTTTGATTTTACACCTTAATTTGTATTACACCTTTATATAGTGTTGTCGAGTCTCAGCTCTGGTTCTGCGTGTCTTGAAATGACGCAAATTTTCACTGATTTTTAGAGATTTTGCTGTATTCTCTCAAAATTGCTAAATTATTCTATAATTTCAAAAAGGAACTTAAATTGCCTGGGAGACATATTCTCAATCTAATTTCACTGATTGTGGTGAATCTAAAGTGTCAAGCTCCTTAAAATAATTGGCATCTTCATTGGTAGCATACATAGCTGACTTTATACGATATAAAATGTCATCAATAGACTTAATATCTGAAACCATATATTTCTCGTTCAAAAGCTCAATTAACTCTTTCTTTTGATTTTCTGTTAATTTTAATGACTGCGCAAATGTTACTAGAGCAAAGTCGGCTGTTTGCTTACTAATGCTATCCTGCTGAATGGCAATTGAATCAATCAGCAATGAAAGCGATGAGAAAGTATCTCTACCATAACTTGTAAAACTTATCTGCTGTAGCATAGAGAAAACTTCTACCTGATCAAAGTCAAGTTTCAAATTGCTGGTATAAAGATCCCGAATATACTGGTTACAATAATCAAGAAACTGACGATCAATATCTCCTTCGCGCACAATAAAAACATCTTTACATTTAAAGCCAATAACATCTATAGGCAAGGTTTTCATTCCACGCTGAACAAACAGCTTTACGGATACATTGCCATTCTCCCTGTTTATACTACCATAACTGTCTGCAATTACGGGAACCAAGCGATCTTTAGTATTTTTAATAAGACTATTTGTTTTAGCAACTCCCCTAATATTATCTTCATGAAACGATATGATCATTTCATCACCAAAAGAATTATCAGCCTTAATATATACAGATATACGATACATATTATCAACTACACAAATAAAGGATGCTTGCTTTTCTTGATCTTTTCGTCTTTCTATCATGTATGGTTGCAAATTGGACAAATATTCCTTAATATACTCAAGTGGAGATAACCCGCAATACTTGATATATTTAAACAGATGTAAATTTAAATTATTTCGATGCATTGTTTCATCTAGTTGCAAGCGATCAAGTTTTGCTAGTTTACGTAATTTCTTGCAGACCCCGACATAAGTAAGATCTACACCAATTTTTCTTGCTTCCTCCGCAGAGATTTCCCTCATTCCAAGTTCGTTTATTATCATTGTCTTCTCCTAATCAAATCATCCCTACAATATTATGCTACCCAAAAAGTCACTTTTTCTGTAGCAATATCACTAACATTATGGAAGATCGATCTCTTCTAATGAATTCACTGTCTCATGCTCAATGTCATAGAAATGTGGTTCATTTGTATAAGAATCATTATAAATACCCGTTGTTACAAAGTAACTTAATGGAATTTCAGCATTTCATGATGAGCTTATGGAAATTTTAAATACTATCTTTGCTATGGATGAATTTAAAGATGCGCTACCTAATCTATTTGAAAGATCAGCTAATGATAATCTTATTGCTCTTATCTTCTCAATCACAAAAGCAACTTTAACAACCAGTGATAGCATGGTTTAAAATTTTTTTCATGATTTTTCCGGTTTTTTCATTCTGACTTGCACGCTTATTTTTACCGGAATAACCGGAAAACCCCAAACACTTTTCCGAGAATCTTACAGTCCGGAACTATGATCGGGTCCATCGCATCATTTTCCGGCTGCAGCCGGATATGCCCGTCTTCTTTGTAAAAAGTCTTGACCGTTGCGGAATCATCGACTAAAGCAACAACCATTTCTCCATTCTGTGCAGTACTGCAGCGCTCCACAATGATATTGTCCCCGTCAAAAATACCTGCATTGATCATGCTCTCGCCCTTCACCTTCAGCATAAAGGACTCTGCATTTGGCATATACTCTGCAGGAATCGGGAAATAGGCATCAATATTCTCAACGGCAAGCATCGGCTGACCGGCGGCTACCTGCCCGATCATAGGGACATTCACCACTTCACGCCGTGTCAGATTGAAGTTATCATCCACGATTTCGATTGCACGCGGCTTTGTCGGATCACGACGGATATATCCGTTTTTCTCAAGTGTCTCCAGGTGGGAATGGACGGATGATGTGGACTTTAAATGGACCGCTTCACAAATGTCACGGACTGTTGGCGGATATCCTTTGTTTAAGATTTCTTTTTTTATATATTCCAGAATTTCTCTCTGTTTATCTGAGATTTTTCCATATGCCATAATGCGTTACCTCCGGGCGTATTTCTTTATGATCTTAGTTTATCATACTACAACATAGAACGCAAACGTATATTCCGAAAATTTGTTCGCATTTTCTATTGACAAACACATGTTCGCGTATTATATTTATCTCATACAAACAAATGTTCGATTTCAGATAAAACAGGAGGAATTTATTATGAAAAGGGTATATAATGAAAAAATCTCACCTCGTGCAAATGAAAGCCTCACCCGAAGAGAACATACCGTTCAGACCCAGAAACGCGTGATTGTTCTGGTCTGTGTTCTTGTCATCTTCGCCGTTATTCTGATTGGAAACAGTATTATTACATTTGCCAGTTCCAGAGCCGAACAGCCGGTTCATAAATATTACACAAGTGTCCAATTACAAAAGGGAGATTCTTTGTGGTCTCTTGCCGATCAATATGCTGCCTCTGACCGTACCTCCCGTGCGCAGTTTATCGATGAGGTGTGCGAACTGAACGGGATCTCGGAAGATAATACACTGCACAGCGGCGAGTATCTCGTAGTTTCCTATTACTCTCCGGAAATTCGGTAGCTAATTATCTGTTCTATTAATATTTATAACCTGCTATATTATTTTGTCACAAAAAAAGAGAATAACCTTCTTCCCTTTCATATCCGTAGGAAAGAAGTTATTCTCTCACTTTTCATTTATAATCACTCTTTATAATCAATCATGTCTGTTACACAAAATACCTGTTGGAATTACATCTCAATGATCTTTCCATCTCTCCAGATGCGTTCGAGATCATAGAACAGACGGTCTTCTTTAGAAAACAGATGCACAATGATATCCTCATAGTCCATCAGAATCCATGTCGACTTATTATTTCCTTCAATCTGCTTTGCATGCAGCCCTGCTTTGTATAATGCTTCATCTACAGCATCCTGCATTGCAGTCAGCTGATTCTGGTTGTTTCCGTTTGCAATAATAAAATAATCGGCGATAGAGGAAACTCCTGTAATATCAATAACGGTTACATCCTCTGCCTTTTTATCTCTGAGCGCTTCTACGGCGGTCTTTACGATTTCTAATGTTTCCATGGCTGATCCTTTCCATACGGTTCATAAAATTGATAGGTTAACTGGGTCGTTGGGTCTACACTGCCTTTTCTCCCGCTTAAATAATGCAGCGTATCATATAAGATTTCTGCCATACACTGATTCAGATCCGAAAAGGCAATCTGTCTTATGATCGAAAGATGGGGAGCTTCACATCTTAAAGGTTCAATATAATCGGCAATGTAGATAATCTTATCCAATGTATTCATATCCGGCTCTCCGGTTGTATGCACCTTGATGGCATGAAGGATCTGCGGGTCCTTTACTCCATATGCTTCCTCTGCCAAAACCATACCTGCTTTTGCATGGAGAAGTCCTGGATTTTCACGCTCTACTTTAGAAATCAGGATATCGTTTTTTTCACAGAGAGAAATCTTTTTCTCTGTCGGGAGGCATTTGGCGCAATCATGCAGAAGTCCTGCGATCATCGCCTTCTCATAATCATATCCATATGCCATAGCAAGGCTTCCTGCCGTATACATGACCCCAAGCGTATGCTCATAGCGGTTTTTATCCAGTTCTTTTTTCAATCTCTTTTGTATTTCTTCTCGTTCCATACGTTTTGCTCCACTTCTTTACGATTGATACAGATGATGCCTGCGAATATACGCAGATACTTCTTCCGGAAACGCATGTTCCGGATATTCTCCTCTCATCAGTGCCTGGCGGATCTTTGTGGAAGACATCAAAAAACGTTCACAGGGAACGATCCGGATATCACAGGGAAATTGTTCCTGCAACAAACGGATCTTCTTCTCTAGTGCAGCGATGGTAAAAAGATCCCTCGGGATCACCAGAATGGTAGCCAGTTTGGCAATTCGTTCCGGTTGTTTCCATTGTTCAAAATAGTCCAGAGAATCTCCACCCATAATAAAGAAGAAACGATGCATCGGAAACTGCTCCGACAATTTCTCCATGGTGCGGTATGTGTAGCTTCTCTCGGCACTGTCAAGCTCCAACCGGCTGACCGTCATCCAGGGATACGGCTGTGCAGCCAGTTTACACATTTGAAACCGGTCTTTGGCGTCGGTCATCCCATGCTCATCCTTATTTGGAGAGTGTCCGGCGGGAATAAGCCATACCTGATCCAGTGCATAAGATTCGTATGCACATTTTGCCATATGAAGATGTCCGTTATGAATTGGATCAAAAGACCCTCCTAATATTCCGATATTCATGTGTCTTATTCCGGAAGTTTAATCTTTGGATTCTTCTTTGCCTTGCGGTAAAAGATCATTTTCTTTCCGATTACTTTTACGACATTGGAATGTGTACGCTCTGCAATGACAGAAGCGATCTCCTTCGGATCATCAATACAGTTTTTCAATACAGAGACTTTAATCAGTTCTCTCTTTTCCAATGCGGCATCAAGTGCTTCAATGATCTCCGGTGTCAGAGATGCTTTTCCAATCTGAAAGATCGGATCTATATTGTTGGCAAGGCTTCCCAGATAGGCGCGCTGTCTGCTGTTCATAGCGTTTCCTCCTGTTACTTATAATAATCAAATTCGTTATAATACATACGGACAGTATCTCCATCCTGTATGCCCTGTTCTTCCAGTTCCTTTAAGATGCCCTGTTCCCGAAGGAATTTCTGGAAGAATAAAAATCCTTTTTCGGAATCCATATTTGTATATCCAAGCATTTTTTCAATCTTTGGACCCTCTACAACAAAGGCACCGTCTTCTGCACGGGTAATTGTATATGGTTCATCCTTAAAGAAGCCAAGTGCCGGATCAAATTCCTGCTCATAGACAACGGCCTCCTTCGGACATTTTGCCAAAAGTTCACGTACATGAAACAGTAATTCCCGAACACCCTGACCGCTCACCGCAGAAATCGGATACACTTTAATGCCTTCTTTTTCCTCAAATTCTGCACGAAGCGCAGAAATAATTTCGTTTTCATTGCCATAAATTGCATCAATCTTGTTTGCTGCAATTACCTGTGGTTTCTTCAACAAGTCCGGATTATATGCATCCAGTTCCCGGTTAATGGCATGAATATCCGCAATTGGATCACGTCCTTCGGTTCCGGCCGCATCCACAATATGGATAATGACTTTGGTTCTTTCAATATGCCGGAGAAATTCATGTCCCAGACCGACACCATCGGAAGCACCTTCAATCAGTCCCGGAATATCCGCAATCACAAAACCGTTTCCGTCTTCCAGGTCAACAACACCCAGATTTGGCTGTAATGTCGTAAAATGGTAATTGGCGATCTTTGGCTGTGCATTGGTCACACGCGATAAAAAGGTGGATTTACCGACATTCGGGAAACCAACCAGTCCCACATCCGCGATCACTTTAAGTTCCAGCTGAACTTCAATCTCGATGGCTTCCTGTCCCGGCTGCGCATATTTTGGAGCCTGCATGGTGGAAGTTGCAAAGTGCTGATTGCCAAGTCCTCCACGGCCGCCATGCAAAATGACAGAACGCTTATTTTCCCCTGACATATCGGCAATTACTTTTCCGGATGCCGCATCTCTTATAATTGTTCCCTCCGGAACTTTTAATATCAGATCTGCACCATTTTTTCCATGGCAGTTTTTCTTGCCACCTTCTTCGCCCGGTTCTGCTGCGAATTTTCGTCTGTGCCGATAGTCTGCAAGCGTATTGATTCCCTCGTCTACTAAGAAAATGACATCTCCGCCTTTTCCTCCATCGCCACCGTCCGGACCACCGTTCGGCACATATTTTTCACGACGGAAGGACACATGTCCGTCTCCGCCTTTTCCTGATTTGATAATAATTTTTGCACGGTCTGCAAACATAATCTCTCTCCTACATAACGATAAAACCCCGGCTCAAAAAGTCGGGGTTTTGTAAACTACTCGTTGTCTACTGGATATACAGAAGCCTGCTTCTTATCTCTTCCTACTCTCTCGAAACGAAGAACACCATCTACTTTAGCAAATAATGTGTCGTCTCCACCGATACCAACATTCACACCTGGATGAATTCTTGTACCACGCTGTCTATAGAGAATATTGCCAGCCTTTACGAACTGTCCGTCTGCTCTCTTTGCTCCTAATCTCTTGGACTCGGAATCACGGCCGTTCTTTGTAGAACCAACTCCCTTTTTATGAGCAAAAAACTGAAGGTTCATATTCAACATGTCCTACACCTCCTTGAAATCAAGAATGATATACTCATTCCCATAATCATTTTGTATTCCTTGTAAGCCCAGAACCATGGACTTCATCAGAAGCTGTGTATCATGACCGGCTTTCTGATCAAGTCTGAAATCAATCAGCCCGGATGTCTCTTCTGTATCAATATGATAAGAATCCTCTGTGAAAGTCTCTATGGAATTGATCGTATTTATCACAAGTGCCGAAACACCTGCGCAGATAATATCACTTCCTGCTTCCGCATATCCGGAATGACCGATGCAGTGAAATCCCACTGCATCTTCATGATCCTGTAAAATCGTTATAGTAATCATATAACAATTCCTATCGATTATCCATTAATCTTTTCAATCTTAACCTGGGTGAACGACTGTCTGTGTCCGTTCTTCTTGTGATAACCGGTTTTTCTCTTGTACTTGTAAACGATTACTTTCTTTGCTCTGCCTTCTTTGATGACAGAAGCTTCAACAGTTGCTCCGGCTACTGTTGGGTTTCCAACCTTCATATCGTCTCCGGATACTGCTAATACCTGATCAAAAGTAACCTTCTCACCAGCATCAACTCCAAGCTTTTCAATGGTAATGATATCGCCTTCGGATACTTTGTACTGTTTACCACCTG
>ENA-OUQN01001078-OUQN01001078.1-human-gut-metagenome-genome-assembly--contig:-NODE-1078-length-17803-cov-5.414751_pt1 | contig 17803 bp, 18 predicted proteins | sample MGYA00237950_ERZ548832 | MGnify/ENA primary metagenome ERZ548832 (study PRJEB26490, sample SAMN05194703) | human gut metagenome | biome: terrestrial biome; feature: human-associated habitat; material... | reverse complement strand
CTCCCCCAAGAGTCCACATCGACGGGGAGGTTTGGCACCTCGATGTCGGCTCATCGCATCCTGGGGCTGTATTCGGTCCCAAGGGTTTGGCTGTTCGCCAATTAAAGCGGTACGCGAGCTGGGTTCAGAACGTCGTGAGACAGTTCGGTCCCTATCTGTCGTGGGCGTAGGATATTTGAGGAGCGCTGTTCCTAGTACGAGAGGACCGGAATGGACGCACCGCTGGTGTATCGGTTGTCATGCCAATGGCACGGCCGAGCAGCTATGTGCGGATCGGATAAACGCTGAAAGCATCTAAGCGTGAAGCCGTCTCCAAGATAAGATATCCCACTGTTTACAGTTAAGACCCCTTGTAGACTACGAGGTTGATAGGTTGGATGTGTAAGTACAGTGATGTATTTAGCTAGCCAATACTAATAGGTCGAGGGCTTGACCTTGATAAGTAAGTATTATGTGTCAAGTGAGTTAATTAAGTTCCATAAATCAATATCTGTATTTAGTTTTCAGGGTATATATTAATATCCCCTATGAGCTATGCACCATTAGCTCAGTTGGTAGAGCACCTGACTCTTAATCAGGGTGTCCACGGTTCGAGCCCGTGATGGTGTACCATCAATGGCCCGTTGGTCAAGCGGTTAAGACATCGCCCTCTCACGGCGAAAACAGGAGTTCGATTCTCCTACGGGTCACCACATTGACCTTTAGGTTCCAACAGGTCATTTATCAAAATCAGTAGTGCTATCCATTACTGCATAGTCGGTGTTGATTACTTTGAGGGTCCACCCGTTCCCATCCCGAACACGGTAGTTAAGCTCAAACGTGCCGAAAATACTCGGAGGGCAGCCTCCCGGAAAAATAGGTAACGCCGACATTATAAACCACTTACTATTTTGTAAGTGGTTTTCTTTTTTTATTTTCCGGTCGGACCGCAGGGCGGTACCCAAAATATCGAACGCATAAATATATGACCGATGTTGTTATATTAATTAAGCTTACATTTACTTACAAAAAATAAAAACCCTGTTCAGCTTTTTGCAAAAACAGGGTTTTTAACTATTATTAAATTATTTATAGAATAAGGCGTTTGTTTGCGGTTTTGAAAATCTGTAAACACTCATTTCTATACCGAGAGCTAAATAAATACAAAGCGATGACGAGCCGCCCGCAGAGAAGAGAGGCAGTGTAATACCGATACTCGGTAAAATACTTAACTCCATACCAATATTAACAAACATTTGCGCAAAAAGCATAACTGATATGCCACTGCACATCAAATATCCAACATTATCTCTTGCTTTAAGACCTGTTGTCATTACCCTTATAATAAGCACGGCTAAAATAATAATAACTGCAAGCGCACCTATATATCCAAGTTCTTCACCCGCAACGGTTAAAATCATATCACTTTCATTAACAGGAACTGAACCGCTTTGAGTCATACTGCCGTGAAGGTATCCTTCGCCTATCCAGCCGCCGCTTCCGAGAGCTATTTTGCCGTTAGTCTGCTGATAAAGCACGTCTTTATATTGTTCAGGATAAAACAGAGCTGTAATTCGTTCCCTTTGAACTCCGCTTATAATGTTAAGCTTCCAAGCTGCAGTAAATCCGACTATTATTGCACATATACCTGCAACAAAGTAGCCTATATTTACCTTGGCAAAGAACAGCATTCCTATAAACATTACAAGGAAAATAAGTGCTGAACCGGCATCACCGGTGAGAAGTACAAGACCTATAGGAATCATACCGTGAATAACGAGTGGGATAATGGTTTTAACTCTGTTTAATTTATCCTTAACCATATCAAGATGATATGAAAAAGATATTATAAATCCAACTTTTAAAAGTTCTGACGTTTGAAAATAGAATACTCCAAGATCAAGCCAGCTTTTAGCATCGGGTCTGTCAGGGTTTACGGCTTTACCAAAAAGAAGAGTAATCACCATAAGCCCAATACAGCCTGCCGCAACAATAGGCCAAAGCTTAGATATAATTTCATAGTCAATATTGCATACAATAAGTGCAAAAATAATGCCGCCCAAGGTTGAAATGAGCATACTTTTTACACCGCTTGCAATGATTGCGCCGTTCTTCAATGTTGAATATGTTGCGCTGTAAACGAGAGCAAGTCCATAGCAAGAGCCGATTAAAGCGGTGATGAATGTTACAAAATCAAGTCCGCTAAAAAATCCAACTCTTTTTTTCTTCAATTTTTATCTCCTTTGATTATTAAGTTTTTACTTATTATATTAAAATATATTAATGCGCCAATGTCAAGTGAAAATTGTGTTTTTTGTGTTAAAATTAATTGTTGGAATATTATATAATATATGTTATAATAGATACTAAGTTAAATATTAATGAGGTATGTTATGTTAAGTGATATTGAAATTGCACAGCGTGCAAAAATGAAGTACATTAATGAGATTGCCGAAATGGTCGGTCTTGACTCTGAGGGAATTGAGCCTTACGGTCATTATAAGGCTAAGATTTCAAATGAAACTCTTGAGGCACTTAAAGATAAAGATGACGGAAAACTTGTTTTGGTAACTGCTGTAAATCCTACTCCGGCAGGCGAGGGAAAGACAACTGTTTCTATCGGACTTTCACAGGCTATTAATAAGCTTGGCAAAAAGGCTGTTGCCGCACTTAGAGAACCTTCGCTTGGTCCTGTTTTTGGAATTAAAGGCGGTGCCGCAGGCGGCGGATATTCTCAGGTAGTTCCTATGGAGGATATTAATCTTCATTTTACAGGTGATATGCACGCTATAACGAGTGCTAATAATCTTATGTGCGCTATTCTTGACAACCATATTCAGCAGGGTAATGAGCTTGGTATTGACCAGCGCAGAGTTCTTGTTAAAAGATGCCTTGATATGAACGACCGTGCGCTTCGCAATATTGTTTGCTCCTTGGGCGGTAAATTAAACGGTATTCCTCGTGAAGACCATTTTGTTATTACTGTTGCAAGCGAAGTTATGGCAATACTTTGCCTTTCAAGTGATATTTTTGATTTAAAGCAAAGGTTAGGTAAAATTTTAGTTGCATATACTTATGACGGCGAGCCGGTCTATTGTAAGGATATCAAGGCAAACGGTGCTATGACCGTTCTTCTTAAGGATGCACTTAAGCCGAATCTCGTTCAAACTCTTGAAAATACACCTGCCATTATGCACGGCGGTCCGTTTGCAAATATTGCTCACGGCTGTAACTCTGTAAGAGCTACTAAAGCCGCATTGAAGCTTGGTGATTATTGCATTACTGAGGCAGGATTCGGCTCTGACCTTGGCGCTGAAAAATTCCTTGATATTAAGTGCCGTTTTGCTAATTTAAAGCCGTCTTGCATAGTTCTTGTATCTACTGTAAGGTCTATGAAATATAACGGCGGTGTGCCTAAAGAAGAACTTGCAAAGGAAAATCTTGCTGCTCTTGAAAAGGGTAGCGAAAATCTTGCTGCTCATATTGATAATCTCCATAAATTCGGCGTGCCTGTTGTTGTTGCTATCAACCATTTTTATGCCGATACAGATAAGGAAATTGAATTTATTGAAAAATTCTGTAAGCAAAAGGGCGCTGATTTTGCCGTTACTAAGTGTTTTGCAGAGGGTGGTGCAGGAAGTATAGACCTTGCAAATAAGGTAATAAAAGCCTGCGAAAAAGAAAATAATTTCCGTTTTCTTTATGATATTAATATGCCGATTTATGAAAAAATCGAAACTATCGCAAAAGAAATTTACGGCGCAGACGGTGTTGAATATACTAAAGAAGCTAAAAAGAGTATTGATGAATTTATCAAACTTGGTTGCGATAATATGCCTGTTTGTATGGCAAAAACTCAATACAGCCTTTCCGATAATCCGGCTTTGCTCGGCAGACCTCACGGTTTTAAGATTACCGTTTCAAGCGCATCTCTTTCAAACGGCGCAGGTTTTCTTGTTTGTCAAACTGGCTCTGTTATGACTATGCCGGGGCTTTCAAAATCTCCTGCAGCTTATAAAATTGACATTGACGAAAATGGCAATACAGTCGGTCTTTTCTAAGGGGATACTATGAAGGAATATAAAACTCATTCGTATGAAGAAACTGTAAAACTCGGAGAAAAGGTTGCCAAAAGCTTGCCTAAAGGCTCTGTTGTGGCTTTTCTCGGCGGGCTTGGTATGGGCAAAACCGCTTTCACAACCGGATTTGCCAAAGGACTTGGCATTGACGTTGATGTTTCCTCACCGACCTTTGCAATTTGCAATACTTATATCGGAGAGGAAAATACGCTTTATCATTTTGATATGTATCGTGTTGACGGTTGGGATGACCTTTATTCAACCGGATTTTTTGACTTTCTTGAAACCGATGCATATATGGCGATTGAGTGGAGTGAAAATGTTTACGGCGCTTTGCCTGATGATACGCTGATGATTGAGATTGAACGTATCGGCGAAAATGAAAGGATTTTTAAAATGTATAAAAAATCAGAGGAAGAAGAATGATTTTATCTGTTGACTCTTCGGCGGTTACGGCATCTGTTGCCTTGACTGACGGAAAAAAGGTTATTAAAAGTGAATTTATCAATGCAGGTCTTACTCACAGTGAATCGCTTTTACCTATGATTAAAAGGGTAATGGGGGAGTATAAAATATCTGACCTTGACGCAATTGCAGTTACGGCAGGACCCGGCTCTTTTACCGGTGTCAGAATCGGTGTAGCAACGGTTAAAGGGCTTGCATTTAATGATAATATTCCTTGTGTCAGTGTTTCAACGTTAGAAGCGATTGCGTGTAATTTTCTTGATGAGGATTGCATTGTTTGCTCGGTTATGGACGCAAGGCGTATGCAGTTTTATAATGCACTTTTTGAAATAAAAAACGGCAAAGCGGTAAGACTTTGTGATGATAGGGCAATTTCTATTGACGATTTGAAAAATGACCTTAAAAAGTATGAAAAAGTAATTATCGCAGGCGACGGTGCACGTCTTTGCTATGATAATTTAGGTATTGACAATATAATTTTAGCGCCTGAGGATAAAATATATCAATGCGGTCGGGGTGTCGCTCTTGCTGCAGAAAATAAAGAAAAAATTTCAGCCGCCGCTCTTATGCCTGTTTATTTAAGGCTAAGTCAGGCAGAACGGGAGCTTAAGCTAAAAAAGAAAGACAAGGAGAATTAATATGATAGCATTAGGCAGTGACCATGCAGGTTTTTCACTTAAAGAGGAAATCAAAAAGCATCTTGACGAAACAGGAGTTGAATATGTTGACGTAGGTTGCTACTCACCTGAAAGGTTTGATTATGCAATTTCTGCTCAAAAGGCTTGCGATAAGGTAGTATCGGGCGAGTGCACGGCTGCAATTCTTTGTTGCGGAACAGGTGTTGGCATTTCTATGGCGGCAAATAAGGTTAAGGGTATTCGTGCTTGCTGTTGCAGCGATTATTTCAGCGCAAAATATACAAGGCTTCATAATGATGCAAACGCTCTTTGTATGGGAGAGAGAGTTATCGGGGCAGGTCTTGCAATCGAACTTGTTGACGTTTTCCTTAATACAGAATTTGAGGGCGGCAGGCACCAAAATCGTGTTGACCAAATAATGGCAATTGAAAAGGGCGAAAAGCTTTATTAATTGATGCCTCGGCGATGATAATCAAAAAATAATTGATTTTATTAAACAAAAAACAAAAGGTTAATTAAAAATAACAAAACCCTCCTTGTTGAGCACTCAACAGGGAGGGTTAATTTTATGTGTATTTTTAGTTGTTTTCGGCGTCGCTGAGCTTTTGACCCATAAGCACACCCATAACAGATGCCATCATAAGTCCTCTTGTCCAGCCGGAGCTGTCACCGAGGCAATGAAGCCCTTTGATATTAGTGTTAAGATTTTCGTCCATCTTAACCTTGTTTGAATAGAACTTAAGCTCAGGGCTGTAAAGTAATGTTTCAGTTGAGGCAAAGCCGGGTACAACAACGTCAAGCATTTTGATAAATTCAATAATGTTTGTCATTGCACGGTAAGGCATAGCTGCTGTGATGTCGCCTGCAACTGCGTCCTTAAGTGTCGGCTTAACATTACTCTTGTTAAGCTCATACTGCCATGTTCTCTTGCCGTCAAGGATGTCACCGAAGCGCTGTACCATAATGTGACCTGCGCCAAGCATATTAGTAAGTTCGCCGACCTTTTGAGCATATTCAATAGGCTGATTAAACGGCTCTGTGAAGTTGTGGCTTACAAGGATTGCAAGGTTCGTGTTTTCGCTCTTTTTATCCTTAAAGCTGTGTCCGTTTACAACAGCAAGGTCGTTATCGTAGTTTTCCTGCGCAACAAAGCCGCCCGGATTTTGGCAGAAAGTACGTACTTTATTCTTCCACGGTCTCGGATAACCGATAAGCTTAGATTCGTAAAGCGCCTCGTTTACTTTTTCCATAACTTCGTTTCTGCACTCAACCCTTACGCCGATATCAACAGTACCGGGTTTGTGAGCAATGTTGTGCTCAATGCAGAGCTTGTCAAGCCAATCAGCACCACGTCTGCCTGTTGCAATAACGATTTCAGGAGCATTGATGATAACGTCTTTACCTTTATCGTCAATAATTACGCCCTTGCAAACGCTGTCCTCTATAATGATATTCTTACATTCTGTTGAGAACATCATATCAACACCGTTGTCGGCAAGGAAATTTTGAATTTTAAGATAAAGCTCCTGCGCCTTTTCTGTTCCTAAGTGGCGAATAGGGCAGTCAACAAGCTTTAAGCCTGCCTTGATAGCATTTTTTCTGATTTCCTTGATAGCATCGCCTGTGTTAATTCCCTCAATCTTGGTATCCGCACCGAATTCAAGATAAATCTTGTCCGTATAGTTGATAAGTTCCTGAGCAAAGTCCTCACCGATAAGCATTGGCAAATCTCCGCCGACTTCATAGCTTAAGCTTAATTTACCGTCAGAGAATGCACCTGCACCTGAAAATCCTGTTGTAATTGCACAGCTTGGCTTGCAGTTTACGCAGTGACCAACCTCAGCCTTAGGGCAATGACGCTTTTCAACAGGTTTACCTTTCTCGATTAAAAGCATTTTCTTTTTTGTGCCACGCTTGATAAGTTCAAGTGCAGTGAAAATACCGGCAGGTCCGGAACCTACAATTATCAAATCGTAATTCATATATATACTCCTTTTTTTGCAAAAAAATAAAGCCGTGCTGCAATAGCTCGACTTAAGTTTCATGTCTTATTATTATCTATTGCACATTATATTAGCATATTTAAAATAGTTTGTCAATACAAGAGGTAGCTTTGTTTTAATTATTGTTGCATATAAAATAATAATCTGTTATAATTTATTTGTAATATTATTTTTTATGAGGATTTTAATGGAACAGAGTAAGTCAATTAAAGAAATACTTGATACATACGGCAAATATACAGGCCTTACCATGGGCACATCTATGAAACCGCTTATTCACGAACAGCGTGATAATATTATTGTCGTTAAAAATAAAGGCAGGCTTAAAAAATATGACGTTCCTGTTTATGTAACAAAGCGGGGAAAGTATATTATGCACCGCATTGTTGAGGTGTGCGATGACCATTATGTTATTGTCGGCGATAATTTAACTAAAAAGGAATATGTAACAGACGATATGATTTGCGGTGTGCTTGTGGGTTTTTATAAAGACGGCAAAAAATATATCGATTGCCAAAACTCTAAGGCATATAAGCTTTATTCCAAGATTTGGGTTGCTCTTTTGCCTGTTCGCCCTTTTATTCTTCTTTTCCCAAGAGGAATTAATTGGATTAAAAGGCATATTTTCAAAAAGAGGTGACGTTTATTTATGGCTAAAAAAATCCGCAAAAAGGATAAAAATGTTCTTAAATGGATGTTCACTGTTTGCAAAAAGCAGGTGCCGTTGATGATTTTGCTTGTTGTTCTTAATGCAATTTACGGCGTTTCATCTGTTTTTTTTGCTAAGTTTTCTAAAAACATTATTGACGGTGCAACCCAGGCAAAGGATTTCAATATTGTTATTAAATTTGCACTTTGTATGCTCGGTTTGGTAGTATTTCAAATGGCTTTGAATATTACTAAAAACAGCTTGAGCGAGCGCTGCAGTGCAAGGCTTGAGATGATACTTAAAAAGTATATTCTTGATTTGGTGATTAAAAAGGACTATCAAAATGTAACTACGTTTCATACAGGTGATTTGCAAAACCGTATGTTTAATGATGCCACTCTTGTTGCATCGGGCTTTACAACAATTATTCCCGAATCGGCTTTCTTCGGCGCAAAGCTTTTGAGTGCGCTTATTTATTTAATTATCATTGATAAGATTTTTGCACTTATATTTATTGTCGGCGGCTGTACTGTTTTTATCATTACCCGCTTTTTTAGAAAAACTCTTAAAAGGCTTCATAAAAAAGTGCAGGAAACAGAGGGAAAAACACGTTCCTTTATTCAGGAAATCTTGTCAAATATTCTTGTTATTAAGGCTTTTTCGGTTGAAAACAGAATTAATGAAACTACAGATGAACTTCAAGATGATAATTTTAAAGCACGTATGAGAAAACGAAACTTCAGTATATGTGCTAATGTAGGTCTTGGTGCCGTTTTCAGTGTGGGAACTGTTTTTGCCATTGCTTTTGGTGCATACAGTATTTTGTTTAACGGTATGACGTATGGTACGGTAACTGCTATTATTCAACTTGTAAATCAGGTTCAGTCGCCTTTTGTTTCTCTTTCCGGTATTATGCCTAAGTATTATACCACTATCGCTTCTGCCGAAAGAATTATGGAACTTGACGATTTGCCAAACGAAAAAGAAATTAACAAAAAAGAAATTGATGTTTTAGATACATATAAAAACCTTAATTCTGTTGAATTTGAAAATATTTCGTTTAAATATGACCGTGATATTATTCTTGATAACACCTCGCTGAGCATCAAAAAAGGTGATTTTGTAGCAATAATGGGCATTTCCGGTATCGGCAAAAGTACGCTTTTAAAGCTTCTTTTGGGTGTATTTAATCTTAATTTTGGTAAAATTTATCTTGATACAAACAACGGTAAAATCCCTATTGACAAAAATACACGAAAGCTTTTCTCTTATGTTCCGCAGGGCAATATGCTTATATCGGGAACAATTAAGGATAATATTACTTTTATAAATCCCAATGCAAGCGACGCTGAAATTGAAAAAGCAATAAGAATAAGTTGCGCTAAGCAGTTTATTGACGAGCTTCCGTTGGGACTTGAAACCGTAATAGGTGAAAAAGGCTTGGGTCTTTCCGAAGGGCAGGTGCAACGCCTTGCGATTGCAAGAAGTTTGCTTGCTGATTCTCCGATTTTGCTTCTTGATGAGGCTACCTCCGCTCTTGACGAAAAGACGGAAAAGGAATTTTTAACTAATCTTAAAGCGCTTGATAATGTTACTTGCATTATTGTTTCTCATAAGAAAGCTGCGCTTGATATTTGTAATAAAACCATTCAAATCAAAAACGGTAAAATTATAAGTGAGGGGTAAATATGTTGCTTACTAAATGGGGTAAAAGGCTTGATAAAAATAATCCTCTTAGTGAATATCCAAGGCCGCAGTTCGTTCGTGACAGCTATATAAGTCTTAACGGAATGTGGAAATGTGCTTTTTACGGTATGCCTGATTGTGATGACGAAATGTTTAGGTACGATATTTGCGTGCCTTTTTCGCCTGAGTCTTATCTTTCGGGTGTTCACAGAACGCTTGAACCCGGTGAATTTTTGATTTATAAGAGAAAATTTGAAATTCCAAAAGGCTTTAATAAGGGTAGAGTGTTTATCAATTTCGGTGCAGTTGACCAAATCGCAACAGTTTTTATTAACGGCGCAGAGGTCGCAACTCATAAAGGCGGATATACACCGTTTAAATTTGAAATAACCGATTATATTAAAGACGGTGAAAATGAAATAAGAGTAGTTTGCCTTGACTTTTCAGATACTAACGAATTTTCACGAGGTAAGCAGAAAATTAAGCGTGGCGGTATTTGGTACACTTGTCAAAGCGGTATTTGGCAAAGCGTTTGGCTTGAATCAACCCCTAAAAAATTTCTTGAAAAGGTTAAAATTACACCCGATTATGATAATTCAAACGTATCGTTTGAATATTTCGGAACAAATGACGTTGAGGTGTCAATCTTTGACGGCGATAAATTAATAGCCAAAACAAAGGATACCTGCGTATCAATCCCCGATTTTAAATCGTGGTCACCCGAATCTCCGTTTTTATATAATGTTGAATTTTCGGCTTGCGGAGAAACGATAAAATCATATTTCGGTATGCGTAAATTTTCAGTCGGCACCGATAAAGACGGTATCAAAAGGCTGTTTTTGAATAATAAGCCGTATTTCCATAATGGGCTTCTTGATCAAGGCTATTATCCCGACGGTCTTTTAACTCCTCCGTCGAATGAGGCAATGAAATTTGATATTGAATACGTTAAATCGGCAGGATTTAATATGCTTCGAAAGCACATTAAGGTTGAACCGCTTTTATGGTATCATTATTGCGATGTTAACGGCATTATTGTTTGGCAGGATATGATAAACGGCGGCGGCAAATACGGTCTTGAAATATCCGTTATTCCGTTTGTTAATATCACGCTTAACGATAATAATTATTCTACTTTTCACAGAACAGATAAAGAAGGCAGAGTTTTATATTATCAGGAGCTTGAAGAAATTGTTGATACTCTTTATAACTGCCCTTGTATAGCATTGTGGGTTTTGTTTAATGAGGGCTGGGGTCAGTTTGACAGCAAAAAGGCTTATGATAAGCTTAAATCTCTCGATAAAACTCGTATTGTTGACTCGGCTTCGGGCTGGCACGATATGGGCAAGAGCGACGTTATTTCAAAGCATATCTATTTTACACCTATTAAGGTTAAAAAGGGCAATCGTGCTTATGTTCTTTCGGAATTCGGCGGGCTCGGTCTTAAACTTAAGGGCCACACCTTTAATAATAAAATGTTTGGTTATAAAGTCTTTTTCAGCCGTGAGTCCTTGACTGAGGCTTATAAAAGACTGTTTACAAAAACTATCATTCCTCAAATTAAGGACGGCTTGAGCGCTACTGTTTATACTCAGGTTACAGATGTTGAGGATGAACTTAACGGTCTTTTAACATATGACCGTGAGGTTGAAAAGGTAGATTTTGAAACATTAAAAAAGATAAATGAAAGGGTTAAATTAAATGACTAAGGCAACTATTAAAACAAATAAAGGTGATATGAAGTTTAATCTTTATGATGACCTTGCACCTAAGACTGTTGAAAATTTTGTTACACACGCAAAAAACGGATATTATGACGGTCTTATTTTCCACCGTGTTATTAAGGATTTTATGATTCAGGGCGGCGACCCGACAGGCACGGGCTGCGGCGGCGAGTCAATTTGGGGCACTCCTTTTCAAGATGAATTTAATCTTGATGCAAGAAATTATTACGGTGCTCTTTCTATGGCAAACAGCGGTCCTAACACAAATGGCTCTCAGTTTTTCATTGTTCAGGCTAAGGAAGTTCCAAACACGCTTATTGAGCAAATGGAAGAACTTAAGGATAACGGATATCCGCAGCAGGTAATTGATAAATATAAAGAGGTTGGCGGTACTCCGTGGCTTGATTTTCATCACACGGTATTCGGCGAAATAACAGACGGAACTGACGTTTTAGAGGATATTGCTTCAACTCGTACAGGTATGGGTGACAAACCTGTTTATGATGTTGTTATTGAAACAATTGAAATAGAAGAGTGATTTTGACAAATTTACCCCTTCTCATTGGTTATAATTAATCATAGAGAGGGGGTATTTTTTGGTTATATATGTTGACGTTTTATTTGTAGTCAATTTTTTTATTACTTATTTGCTCCTCATTTCCACATCCTTTTTTGCAAAATCGGAGATTAAGCAATACCGTGCTGTATTTGCTTCCGTTTTGGGCGGTTTGTATTCTCTTGTTATTATTTTCGATAAACTGAATTTTCTTTTATCGGCAATCGGTAAAGTTTTTGCTTCACTGCTTATTGTTTTTGTGGCTTTTGGCTTTGTAAGGGTATGGACTTATTTTAAAAATTTTATCATATTTTATTTTTCAAACGTTCTTTTTCTCGGTGTGATATCTGCAATTTGTATGTTCTTTTCGCCTAAGGGTATGACGGTTAAAAACTCAAACGTTTATTTTGATATTTCAGCCACCCAACTTCTTGTAAGTGCTTTTTGCGCCTATTTGGTTACATATATTATTATAAAAATAACAAATCGAACGCTTGCAAAAGGTGAAATATATTCTTTAAGTATATTTGTTGATAATAATGAATACAAGTTTTAGGCTTTTGCCGACAGCGGAAATAAGCTTCGAGAACCGTTTTCCGATTATCCGGTTATAATAGTTGACAAATCAAAAATGCCTGAAAAATGCGAGCGCCTAATTCCGTGCCAAACGGTGTCGGGACAGGGAATGTTAAAAGCGTTTAAGCCGGATAAAATTATAATTTCAAACGGAAAAAATAAAATTGAAATAACAAAGGTTTATGTTGCGTTGTCAGACGTTAATTCAAAAAAATTCTCGGCTGTTTTATCTAATGAATTGATTAATATTTAAGGTGATTATATGTTGAATTTAATTAAAAAACTATTTTTAAAGTTGTTTAAAAAGCAAAAATGCTTCTATATTAACGGGCCGGAAACTCTGCCGCCTCCGCTTTCAAAAGAGGAGGAACAGAAAATAATGGACGAACTTCAAAACGGAATTGAGGATAACAGAGAACTTTTGATAATACATAATTTACGTTTGGTGGTTTATATTGCAAAAAAATTTGAAAACAAAACCACCTCGACCGAGGATTTGGTCTCTATCGGCACAATCGGTCTAATGAAAGCTGTCAAAACCTTTAATCCCGAAAAGAATATCAAGCTTGCAACTTATGCCTCACGTTGCATAGAAAATGAAATCCTTATGCATTTAAGAAAGGTTAATAATATAAAAAGCGAAATGTCTTTTGATGAACCTTTGTCTGTCGACTGGGACGGCAACGAACTTACACTTCGTGACGTTTTGGGAACGGACCCTAACGATGTGTTTGAAGAAATTGAGTATGATGATGAAAAAAGGCTTCTTCGTCAAACGGTTGCCGCCCTGCCTGAAAAGGAGCGTGATCTTATGACGCTTCGCTTTGGATTAGACGGAAACGAAAGCTTAACTCAAAAGCAGCTTGCCGACAAAATGGGTATTTCTCAATCGTATATCAGCCGTCTTGAAAAAAGAATACTTCAAAAAATAAAAAATGAATTGAAGCGCTTGTCCGCTTAAGCATCAATCTAAATACCAAATAATTCTCTTTCGCATAGTATAAAATGTAAAATAATTTATTATGTGAAAGAGGATTTTTTTATGACTTTATATATAAAGGTAGGTTCGATTACGAATGCTCAGCGTTCTCAACGCACGCTTAGGCAAAAAGGATATAAATCAATAATTAAAAAGCTTGAAAATCCGTCACCTCAAGACGGTTGCGGGTATATGGTTGTCGTAAACACTTATACAGAAGAGCCGATTTCGATTTTAATTAAAGAAGGTATACAGATTAGGGGATTGGAACGAAAATGATTTATCTTGATAACAGTGCCACTACCAATCCTAAGCCGCAAGCAGTTAAAAATGCAGTAATAAGGGCAATGAATTATTATAGCTTTAACAGCGGCAGAGGCGGATATAAAGAAAGTGTAAACACTTCTGATATGATTTTTTCCTGCCGTGAAAAGCTTTCTGAAATGTTCGGCTTTTTGTCGGAAAATATTGCCTTTACGCCAAATTGCACCACGGCAATTAATTTTGCAATAAAAGGAATTGTAAAGCCCGGTGACCATATAATCATATCTAATCTTGAACATAATGCCGTTGCACGTCCTGTTTATGCGCTTTTTAAAAATGGAATTATTGATTACGATATAGCTGATTTTTCTTTTGATAAAGAACAAACAATAAATAATTTTAAAAAACTTATTAAACCTAATACAAAGGCAATTATTTGTACGCACGCTTCAAATGTATTTGGCTGTGTTTTCCCTATTAAAGAGATAGGCAAGCTTGCACACGAAAACGGAATAATATTTATTGTTGATGCGGCACAATCCGCCGGAATTTTGGATATTGATTGCAAAAGTGATAATATAGATATCCTTTGCGCACCGGGTCATAAAGGACTTTATGCTCCAATGGGTATAGGATTTATTGCTCTTAGAGATAATGTTGATATAGGTACAATTATTGAGGGTGGAACAGGCTCAAATTCAATGAAACTCGTTCAACCTGATAATATGCCTGAAAGGTTAGAATCGGGAACGCTTAATAATGTTGGTATTATAGGGCTTTGTGCAGGTGTTGATTTTGTGGTAGGCAAAAGTGTTTCAAGTATATATAAACATGAAAAAAATTTAATGAAATATATTTACGGCGAACTTGCGAAGAATAATAATGTTACGTTATATACTCCAAGCTTTAATGATGCTTTTCTTGCGCCGATACTGTCGTTTAACTATAAAGATTATCCGTCGGAAAAAACAGCCTCTTTTTTGGCTGATAAGAATATTGCATGCCGTGCAGGCTTTCATTGTTCAAAGCTTGCTCATACTGCATTTGGTACTGACAACAGAGGAACTGTACGTATAAGTCCAAGTGTATTTACTAAATACAGCGAGTGTGAAAAATTTATTAATATCTTAAAAAAACTTTGAAAAACTCAAAAAAACTAAAATAATTACTTTATTTATTAAACTGCGTGTGATAAAATATAAATAACAGTAATTAATAAACGAGGAAGTCAGTTTATGATAGTTAAAATAACAGATACATTTAATAAAATTTTGAGTGTATTTTCAACATTCGGAATATCGGATGCATTAGATATTATTTTGGTTGCCGTGATTATATATATTTGTGTTCGTATTATAAGAGAAACAAGGGCTATGCAACTTGCAAAAGGATTTATTTTTATTGCTATAATTTATGGCATAGTAACTCTTCTTGATATGGAGGCTTCAAGCTTTATTTTTAAGGCGATTTTCTCCAATATTCTGATAATTCTTGTAATTCTTTTTGGTCCTGAGGTACGTAATATTCTTGAACAAATCGGCAAGGGCACAACAGCTAAGAGTCTCAAGTCTCTTATCCATCCGGGTGTTGCTGTCGACATTGCAGAAATATCAAATTGTATTGAATGTGTATGCAAAGCATGTGCCAATATGAGCGACCAAAGAGTAGGCGCACTAATTTGTTTTGAAAACGATACTCTTTTGGGCAATGTTATTAAATCGGGTACAGTTCTTAATGCAAAGGCCTCAAGAGAACTTGTTGAAAATATTTTTTATCCAAAATCACCGCTTCATGACGGTGCTATGGTAATTCGTGACGGTAAGATTTATGCAGCAGGCTGCATTTTGCCGCTTACAAAAAAGACTGTTTCATCTGCACTTGGCACAAGGCACAGAGCCGGAATAGGTCTTACTGAGGAAAGCGATGCTTTGGCTGTTATCGTCAGCGAGGAAACTGGTTCTATTTCGGTTGCAAAGGGCGGTATTCTTCAGCGTGATGTTTCTTACGGTGATTTAAGAGATATTTTAACAACAGAATTTGTTCCGTCAGGTTCCTCCGATGATGATAAAATCATTACCAAGCTTGTAAGGAGGATTAAAAAATAATGGCTGATAAAAATAAAAAAAAGAAGTTTTCATTAAAAAAGCTTATTTATAATGATAAATATCTTATTGTTTTTTCTATTATTGCGGCAGTTATTGTTTGGGTTTCAACTTCGATGAGCCTGTCACCTGAAACTACTAAGACCATTACCGTTGCCGTTAATGTTGATTTCAGCGATTCTGCTGCGGACCAACTTGGCATTAAGTGCTACGGTGACAGTAAAATTGATGTTGATGTTACTGTTAAGTGTAAAAAATATCTTGCAAGGGATATTACAGCCGATGACCTTAAGGTTCAGCTTCAAACTAATTCAGTCACTTCAAAAGGTAATTATGATGTTCCTATTAATGTAACTTCGGTGTCTGAAAATGCGGATTTTACAATTTCATCTTATTATCCTACAACATATAAGGCATATTTTGACGTCGAGGATGAAAAAACACTTGATATAAATTTAAATTATGAAAATAAAGATTTTATTGCAGACGGTTATGTGATGGGTGAAGCTCTTTTAAGTGAAAAAGTTGCAAAAATCAGCGGTCCTAAATCATACGTTTCAAAGGTAAAAAGTCTTGTAGCAAATGTCGATATCGCAAATAAACTTAAATCGACACAGTCTGTTGATATTATACCTACTCCTATTGATTCAAGCGGAAATACAGTCGATTATATTTCTGTTGATACCGAGGCTGAAAATCTTACACTTACCATTCCTGTTTTAAAAGAAATGACTCTTAATGTTACAAGTTCTTTTACAGGAAAACCTGACAATGTTGACACAAGTAAATTTAATGTATCATATAGTGTAGATAAGGTTTCAGCCGCCGCTTTGGCTGATTCGGGAATTAAAGAGGCAAATATCGGTAATATTGATTTCTCTCAGCTTAATGTAGGTAAGAATACTATTAAGTTTGACGTAACTCATCTTGACGCAATTATGATTCTTGACGATACTAAGGAAATTACCGTTACGGTTACTGTTCCGTCAAGCTTTAAAACCAAAGCCGTTTCGTTTGATAAAAATTCAGTTACCGTTGCCAATGTTCCTGATGGATACAAGGCAAACGTAATTTCTGTTAATGCAAACCAGCTTACTCTTGTCGGCTCTCAGTCGAGCCTTAATAACGATAAAATAGGTGTCGGTTTGGTTGTCGATTTGGCTTCTTATAAAAGTGAGGATTTGTCAGAGGGCAGGGATTATTACGATATCACCGCCAATATTGAAAATTCCACGGGCTGTTGGGTTTACGGCAGCTATAAGGCTCAGGTCGAGCTTGTTAAAAAGTAAATAAAAACAAATAACCCCCCTGCATGGCTGTCCACGCAGGGGAGTGTTTGTTTTAGAATGATTATAATATTTCATCAGAATCATTACTTTTAAAGCTTACAACTTCTCTTAATTTTACATTGCCGTTTTCATCATTAGCAATTAAATATCCTTGCGATGCTTCGTTTAATTTCAGAGGTATCAAAAACGAATAATTATTTCCTGATTTTTTTATTAAATAGGCGGTACATATATTATCTTTTGTTTTAAACTTAAAAGATGCATCTTCAATAAAAGCGTCTATATTACAGTTAATTACAGTGCTTGTCGTTCCAAATTGCGCAAAATTAAATGTCATTTCCTCGTTTGCTGTTTCTATATTTTTATGCTTCGCAATGTTTCCTTTAATGAAAAATTCTTTTGTGTTTAAATCATTATATGACACATAATATTTGTTCTGTTTGTCATATTTAAAGGAATTAAAAACTACGAGAGCAAAGTTGGTTTTTTCTCCGATAATTGCTTCTAATTCTTTGCTATTATAAATAATATCAGCTCTTTTTTTGTAGCTTTTTGAATTTATATAAAAAGAATTTAGATTAAAATCAGTTAATGATTTGCTTTTTTCAGATGTAACAGAAATATATAGTCTGTTTCCGTCAAAGTAATAACTATTCAAATTTAGCTCTTTGTTTGAAAATTGAATATTACTCTCAATCAAAAGATTTTCAGATATTACAGTTTGGGTGGCAAGATCTACGCTTTCAACATTTTTTGCCGGTGAAGTATCAACTTGATTTTTTAAATACAACAGTAATAAAAATAGCTGCTACAA
>ENA-OUQN01001057-OUQN01001057.1-human-gut-metagenome-genome-assembly--contig:-NODE-1057-length-18057-cov-9.072881_pt1 | contig 18057 bp, 19 predicted proteins | sample MGYA00237950_ERZ548832 | MGnify/ENA primary metagenome ERZ548832 (study PRJEB26490, sample SAMN05194703) | human gut metagenome | biome: terrestrial biome; feature: human-associated habitat; material... | reverse complement strand
ACCGCGTCTTCGATAACTCCGGCCGCCACGCCATCGACCAGATGATGGCCGACAAACCCTCTCTGGCCACCCTCAAGACCCGCATCGAGGACTACAAGCCCGCCGCCACCAGCGAAGAGGGCGGCGTGGTCATCTCCTCCGCCGACGGCATCGTGGAAGTGGAAGGCATGGACCGCGCCGTCTACGGCGAGATCGTCACCTTCGAGAATGGCGCCAAGGGCATGGTGGAGAGCGTCGAGCCGGGCCGTCTGGGCATCATGCTCTTCGACGGCGCTGAGACCGTCGGCGTCGGCACCATGGTCACCCGCAGCGGCAAGCGTGCCGGCATCCCGGTGGGCGACGGCTTCCTTGGCCGCGTCATCGACCCGCTGGGCGAGCCCATCGACGGCAAAGGCCCCATCGAGGCTGTGGGCTACAACCCCATCGAGAAGCAGGCCCCCGGCATCCTCGAGCGCCAGAGCGTGGATACGCCGCTCCACACCGGCATCCTCGCCATCGACTCCATGTTCCCCATTGGCCGCGGCCAGCGTGAGCTGATCATCGGCGACCGCCAGACCGGCAAGACCTCTATCGCCACCGATGCCATCCTGAACCAGAAGGACACCGGCGTGCTCTGCATCTACGTCGCCATCGGCCAGAAGGCTTCTTCCATCGCCCGCGTGGCCGAAGACCTGAAGAAGCACGGCGCGATGAGCTACACCACCATCGTGGCGGCTACCGCTTCCGACAGCGCCCCGCTGCAGTACATCGCACCTTACGCCGGTACGGCACTGGCTGAATATTTCATGGCGCAGGGCAAGAGCGTCCTCATCGTCTACGATGACCTTTCCAAGCACGCGGTGGCATACCGTGCCATCTCTCTGCTGCTCCGCCGCTCTCCGGGCCGTGAGGCTTACCCCGGCGATGTCTTCTATCTGCACTCCCGTCTGCTGGAGCGCTCCTGCCGCATGAGCGACGCACTGGGCGGCGGCTCCATCACCGCACTGCCCATCGTTGAGACTCAGGCAGGCGACGTGTCCGCTTACATCCCCACCAACGTCATCTCCATCACCGACGGTCAGATCTTCCTCGAGAGCGCTCTGTTCAACGCCGGCAACCGCCCGGCTGTCAACGTGGGCCTGTCCGTCTCCCGTGTCGGCGGCGCAGCCCAGACCAAGGCCATGAAGAAGGCCAACGCCAACCTGCGTATCGAGCTGGCCCAGTACAAGGATATGGAGTCCTTCGCGCAGTTCAGCTCCGATCTGGACGCCGAGACCCGCCATCAGCTCGAGCACGGCAAGGCTCTGACCGAGATGCTCAAGCAGCCGCTCTATCAGCCCAAGACCGACGCCGAGCAGGTGGTCATCCTTGTGCTGGCTTCCCACGGGATGCTGGACGAAGTGCCTCTCGCTGAGCAGCGGGCGCGCACCGCTGCCTTTGTTCGCCAGTTCCATGCAGATGTGTCCGGCACGATGGATGCCATCACGGCCACCGGCAAGCTCACTCCCGAGCAGACCGACACCATCCTGAACGCATGGAAGGCCTACGAGGGAGGCGAGAGTCATGGCGTCCAGTAAGCTGCTGAAAGAGCGCATCGAGAGCATTCAGGATACCCGCAAGATCACGAACGCGATGTATCTGATCTCTTCCTCCAAGCTGCGCAAGGCACGCAAGAACTACCAGAACGTCCTGCCCTACTTCACCCGCATGAGAGACACCATCTCCCGTGTCGTCCCCCATCTGCCTGACGAGCCGGTGCATCCGTTCTTCCACGAGCGGCAGAGAGAGGACGGTGATCCCCGCCGCGCCTATCTGGTACTGACGGCAGACAAGGGCATGGCAGGCTCTTTCAACCAGAACGTGCTGAAACTCCTGCTGGAAAAGGCTGACAGGAACGACCGTTTCTATGTCATCGGTCAGGTGGGATACCGCGCCCTCCGCAAAGACCCCCGTCTGGTGCAGGAGTTCCAGTACGGCGCGACTGCCCCGTCGCTGCAGCGCGCCCGTGACATCACGGTGGACGCCATCGACGACTTCAAGTCGGGCAAACTGGATGAGATCTATCTTATCTACACCAAGATCCAGAACGCGCTCACCAGTGAGCCGGTCATGGTGCGTCTGTTGCCGCTGGACCGCGAGCATCTGCAGCCCACCCCCAAGGGTCTGGGCGACCCCCGCGGCGAAGTCGAGCTGGTGCCGGACGCATGGACGGTGTTCGAGCAGACCGCTCCTATTTATATGCACGGCATGATTTTCGGTGCCATGACCGAGAGCTTCTGCGCGGAGCAGAGCGCCCGCATGACCGCCATGGATTCGGCCACCAAGAGCGCCAACGATATGATACGCGACTTGCAGCTGGAATATAACCGCACCCGCCAGGGCTCCATCACTCAGGAGATCACCGAGATCATCGGCGGCGCGTCTGCGGTGAAATCACAAGAATAACTTTTCCGCATAGCCTCCCCTCGCCAGGGGAGGTGGCACGACGCCAGTCGTGACGGAGAGGTTGACACATCTAATAAACGAGGCAAATCTATGATACAGGGAAAAATTATTCGCGTGGCCGGCCCTGTGGTGGACGTGCAGTTCACCGCAGGCCGACTGCCTGCCCTGCAGGAAGCGCTGACCGTGACCGCAGAAGGCACCGAGCGCACGATGGAGGTGGCGCAGCACGTCAACGAATCGACGGTGCGCTGCATCATGCTCTCGGCCAGCGAAGGTCTGGGCAAGGGTATGGAAGTCACCGCCACCGGCCACGGCCTGACTGCCCCGGTGGGCGAGGCCACGCTGGGCCGTATGTTCGACCCGCTGGGCCGCCCCATCGACGGCAAGGGCTCTGTGGACGATGTGCCGCATTGGCCCATCCACCGCAAGGCCCCCAGCTTTGCAGAGCAGAAGCCCGCTACTGAGATTTTGGAAACGGGCATCAAGGTCATCGACCTGCTGGCCCCCTACGCCAAGGGCGGCAAGATCGGTCTGTTCGGCGGTGCAGGCGTCGGCAAGACCGTCCTGATTCAGGAACTTATCCACAACGTGGCCACCGAGCACGGCGGCTACTCCATCTTCACCGGCGTCGGCGAGCGCTCCCGTGAGGGCTGCGACCTCTGGGGCGAGATGAACGCCTCCGGCGTCCTGAATAAGACCGCGCTGGTCTTCGGCCAGATGAACGAGCCCCCAGGAGCCCGTATGCGGGTGGCGGAGACCGGCCTGACCATGGCCGAGTATTTCCGCGAGGAGACCCACAAGGACGTGCTGCTTTTCATCGACAACATCTTCCGTTTCGTGCAGGCCGGCTCTGAGGTCTCTGCTCTGATGGGCCGTATGCCCTCGGCTGTCGGCTATCAGCCCACGCTGGCCAACGAGCTGGGCGCTCTGCAGGAGCGTATCACCTCCACCCGCGACGGTTCCATCACCTCGGTGCAGGCCGTCTACGTCCCCGCCGACGACCTGACCGACCCCGCTCCCGCTACCACCTTCGCTCATCTGGACGCTACCACCGTCCTGAGCCGTAAAATCGTCGAGCAGGGCATCTATCCCGCTGTGGACCCGCTGGCTTCCACCTCCCGCATTCTGGAAGCTGACATCGTGGGCGAGGAGCACTACCGCGTGGCCCGCAAGGTGCAGGCAACGCTGCAGCGCTATCAGGAACTGCAGGACATCATCGCCATTCTGGGCATGGACGAGCTGGGCGAGGAAGACAAGCTCACCGTCACCCGTGCGCGTAAACTGCAGAAGTTCCTGTCCCAGCCCTTCTCGGTGGCTGAGAACTTCACCGGCCTGCCCGGCAAATATGTGCCGCTGGCCGAGACGGTCAAGGGCTTTGCCGCCATTGTGGACGGCAAGTGCGACGACCTGCCCGAGTGGGCCTTCTTCAACGTAGGCACCCTCGACGACGCCCGCAAGAAGGCAGCGGACAAGCTGGCGGAGGAAAAAGGCGGTGAGGCCTGATGAACAGCTTCATCCTCAACATCACGGCTTCCAGCGGTGAGTTCTATCAGGGCAGCTGCGAGAGCATGGTGCTGCCCGTGAAGGACGGCGTCTACGGTGTTCAGGCCGGCCACAGCCCGGTGCTGGTGGCTATCCACATGGGGATGCTCAAGTTCACTGTGGACGGCGAGCCCCGCGAGATTCTGGTCGGCGACGGCATCGCTGAAGTGACGCCCACCTTCGTGCTTCTTCTGGTGGACAGCGCCGAGCGTCCCGAGGACATCGACAAGAACCGTGCCGAGGCTGCCCGCATCCGCGCCGAAGAGCGCCTGCAGCATAAGCAGAGCATGCATGAGTATTACCAGACCAAGATCGCTCTGGACCGCGCTATGCAGCGTCTGCAGACTGCTGCGAAGTATAAGCGTTAAAACTTCCCTCCTAAACGATATTTCTCCATTTTTCTCCATAAACAAAGGGCCTGCCTGTCCATTTTACGGATGGGCGGGTTCTTTTTTTGCGTCCCTCTCTTGACAGCGGTGCAACAAAGTGATATGATTTTGGTATCAAAAAGAAACGCTTCCGACCCCATAAGGAGGGAACTGTTATGGAAGAGAAAATTTTGAACGCCCGCAAAAACGGCATGGCGGTACTGCTGCTCACCCTGCTGGGCTATGCGGCATCCATTGCCCTGTTCGTTTGCAGCGTCCTGCTGCTGGAGGAAGACCGGCTGCTGCCGGGCATCCCGTTGCTGATCCTGTCCATTGCCTATTGGATCGCAGGCATTTTTCTGTTCTGCGGCCTGAAGGTACTCAAGCCCCAGGAGGCGCTGGTACTTACCCTCTTTGGCGATTATGTGGGCACCCTGAAGGGCCAGGGCTTTTACTGGGTAAACCCCTTCTGCGCCGCCGTCAACCCTGCCGCAGGCACCCGGCTGAGCCAGAGCGGGGACGTGACCAGCAAGGAGAGCGGCGCAGCCGCCCTGCTGAGCGTCAGCGGCCAGAACAGCCAGCTCGCCTCAAGCAGCGTAAGCAAAAAAATCTCCCTGAAGATGATGACCCTGAACAACTCCCGGCAGAAGATCAACGACTGTCTGGGCAACCCGGTGGAGATCGGCATCGCCGTGATCTGGCGGGTCACCGACACTGCCAAGGCGGTGTTCAATGTGGACAACTACAAGGAGTACCTCTCCCTCCAGTGTGACAGCGCCCTGCGGAACGTGGTGCGGGTGTACCCCTACGATGTGGCCCCCAACGTGGACACCACCGGAGACGGCGTGGCCGACGAGGGCAGCCTGCGGGGCTCCTCGGAGGTGGTGGCGGCCCGCATCCGGGACGAGATCCAGAAAAACGTGGCTGAGGCAGGCATCGAGGTGGTGGAGGCCCGGATCACCTATCTGGCCTATGCGCCGGAGATCGCCGCAGTGATGCTCCAGCGCCAGCAGGCCAGCGCCATCATCGACGCCCGCAAGATGATCGTGGACGGTGCCGTGGGCATGGTGGAGATGGCACTGGACCGGCTGAGCGAAAACAAAGTGGTGGAGTTGGATGACGAACGTAAAGCGGCCATGGTCTCCAACCTGCTGGTGGTGCTCTGCGGCAACCGGGACGCACAGCCCATCGTGAACAGCGGCAGCCTGTACTGATGGCAGAGCCCAAAAAGCAGATCCCCCTGCGCCTGAACGCAAAGCTCTACGAGGCCCTTGCCGCATGGGCTGAGGACGATTTCCGCTCGGTGAACGGGCAGATCGAGTATCTCCTCACCGAGTGTGTGCGTCAGCGCAAAAAGAACGGCCGGTACGTCTCCGATCAGATCGACCTGCCGCCGGAGCTGGATATTGAATGACCCTGCTCCCCTCCGGGGGCAGGCCTTGCAAAAACGCCGATGGTATATCGGCAGGGAGGATAACTATGACAGTAGATATGGTACCCGGGGCAAGCATCGCAGGCATGGTGTTTTCCCTTGTCGTCTCCTTCGCACTTCCCATAGGCCTCTTTGTTTACGCAAAGAAGAAGCTGGGCGCGAAGACTGCACCGTTCTTTATCGGGTGCGGCGTTTTCTTCGTGATGGTGCTGATGCTGGAAGCTGCCATCCATCGTATCGTGTTCCAGCTGGCCGGAGAAGCGCTGACCGGAAGCGTGATCCTATACGCAGTCTATGGCGGCCTGATGGCAGCTCTTTTTGAAGAGACCGGTCGTTACATCGCTATGAGGTTTCTGGTGAAGCCGATGGACTTTCCGAATGCCTTTATGTATGGTGCCGGACACGGCGGCGTGGAGGCAATGCTTCTGTGCGGCGTGGCATCTATCAGCAACATCGCAAGTGCCGTGATGATAAATTCCGGCACCATGTCTGCACAGCTGGCGACTCTTGACGCAGAGAAGGCGGCAGACACGGCAGCGGCTCTTTCGGCGCTGTGGACGACCCCCAGCCTGACCTTCTTTGCCGGGGGCGTGGAGCGGATCATTGCGGTGGTGCTCCATCTGAGCCTGTCGATTCTGGTGTTCCAGTCCATCCGCAAAAAGGCCCCCATGGAGCTGGTGCGGGCCTACCTGTTCCACTTTGTCATCGACTCGCTGTCCGTTCTGCTCAGTGCAGTGGCATCTGTCTGGGTGGTGGAGCTTGTCGTTGCACTCGTGACCGGCGGGGCTGTCCTAATGGCAAAGTATGCCTGTATGGAAGAGTGAACGCGCGGAAATATCCTTGATATATAGTATATAAAAGTCCCCTCTTCGTCATTGGAGCAAGAACCGTGACGAAGAGGGGACTTTCGCTTTCTGTTATTTTTTCTCGTGGTCGGCCCAGCCGCTGGACTGGATGACTTCGCCGTCCGGGGTACACCAGAGGGCTTCCACGCCGTCGAGGGACTCGATGAGCTTCTGGCCATCCTCAAGGGACATACAGAACAGGCCGGTGGTGAGGCAGTCGGCTGCGCCGGAGTCGGGGGAGAGGACGCTCACGCTGTCGAAATAACGGGCGGGCCAGAGGGTATCCGGGTCGATGAGATGGTGGTAGCGCACGCCGTCCACGACGTAGTAGCGCTGGTAGTTGCCGCTGGTGACGAGAGCCATGTCGCTCATGTTGACACCGGAGACGTAGGAAGAGCTGGCGGTGTAGACGTCCGAGGCGTTCCACGGGTCCTCCACGCCGCCCGACCACTGGGAGCCGTCGGGCTTTGTGCCGATGGCGCGGAGGTTGCCGCCCACGCTGATGAGAGCGCTTTTCAGGCCCCGGGCCTCAGCGGCCTGTGCCACCATCTCCACGGCGTAGCCCTTGCCCACACTGCCCACGTCGAGGGACATATCCGGGTCGGAGAGATAGACGGTCTTGGCGTTTTCGTCGATGACGAGGTTGGAGATGTCGCAGTGCCGGGCGGCGGCATCCAGCGCCTCCTGTTCGGGCAGCTTGTTGTCCGCCTCGTTCGTGTTGGCTTCGGCGGCCTCGCGGTAGTCGTGCCAGATGCGGAGGACGCTGCCCATGGCGATGTTCAGCTTGCCGTTTGTGGTGTCGTACATCTGCCGGGCCAGTTCCAGCATCCCGAGGATCTTATCATCCACCTGAACGGGTGCGACGCCGGCGCTGTCGTTGATGGTCTTGACATTCACCACGCCGTCATAATCGTTGTAAATGTCGTAAAGGCGGTGGTATTCCAGCAAGTCGGCGTGGAGGGCGTCCATCTGACGGGAGAACTCCTCCTCGCTGTCGCAGTAGGCAATGACCTGCGTGACAGTGTCGAAGGCATCATAGAAGATGGTGCTGTACCGCTGGGCGTCGGCGCTCACGCCCGAAGAGGCGGGTTTCTGGGCCGAGCCGCAGGCGGTGAGGACGCCGAGGCAGAGCGCCCCGGTCAGCAGAGCGGAAACGAAACGCTTGATGCTCATGCCTGCTCCTTTGCCGCAGCGGTGAAGGCGGTATGCTCTTCCGACAGGTGGGCCAGCAGGTCGCCGAAGACCCAGTTCTTGTTGGACGGGGTGACCACGGCCTTGAGGGGGATGTTCACCTGTGCCTGCTTCATGAGGTCCAGCAGGGTGTCGAGGTCTTTCTCCCTGAAGTTCGCCAGCACCAGTGCGGGAGGGTAAGCGCCCGGTTCCAGCACGAGGGTGCGGGAGACTTTCGTCTCTACCTCGCCCAGCAGCTGGGCGACGGTCTTGCCCGCGTCGGCAGGGGAGACGGGCAGCAACTTCATGCCGAAGGCGGGAGCCATCCCCTCGAGGATGCCCCGGTCAGCGGCGGACAGATTCCAGCCCAGCGCCAGCGGAACGCCGGCGTTCTGGTTGCGTGCGATATGTGCTTTCATAGCGTGAACCTCTTTCTTTCAGAGTGAAGTTTTTTGTAAATACACTATAGTATAGCACAGATAACAGGAAAAGAAAACGACTGCCGACCCTTTTTGCAAAGCGGGCAGCAGTCGAACAAGAAAGACACTATTGTATTTTGTCAAAAGCTATGATATTCTGAAACTGCCGTCAGAAATGGCGGCAGGCACTGTCTGCAAATGCAGGTGGTCACGCTCCTCCGGCCAAGCGCCAGTGGAGACGAAAATCTTTTTGCTTCCCCTGACGCGAGAGCGAAAGGGGGGATGTTCCATGACGTTTGAACAGGTCGTATTGTTGCTCACGCTTCTCGGCGGGGCAATCTACATTACCTTTGAGATCAGCTGGACCATTTTTAACAACAAAAAGAAATGACCGCCTCTGCCCTCAGAAAGCAAGCGGTCATTCTTTTTGACTTAATGCCGGAAGAGCGCTGACCATTTGCTGGACAGTGCCTTCTTTATTTGTAGTATAATCGTTTCAGCGTGGATTGTCAACGCTGAAAGCGTAACTTAGTTCATCTTCTTGCCGAAGAACTCCACTTCCTTATGGATGAAGCCCATCAGCTCATCGAACTGGTCGGGGGGCAGGCTCTGTGCGCCGTCGCACTTGGCCTTGGCAGGGTCGTTGTGGACTTCGATCATCAGGCCGTCGGCACCGGCGGCGACAGCGGCCTTGGCCAGCTGAGGCACCATCCATGCGTGGCCGCAGGCGTGGCTGGGGTCTACGATGACGGGCAGGTGGGTCATTTTATGAAGCATGACCACGCCGGCGAGGTCGAGGGTGTTGCGCATACTGGTCTCAAAGGTGCGGATGCCGCGCTCGCAGAGAATGACGTTCTCGTTGCCCTCGGCCATGATGTACTCAGCGCTCATGACGAACTCCTCGAGGGTGTTGGCGAGGCCGCGCTTGAGCAGGACAGGTTTTTTCTGACGGCCTACAGCCTTGAGCAGTTCGAAGTTCTGCATATTGCGGGCACCCACCTGGATGAGGTCTACGTTCTCGAAGAGGGGCAGATGTTCGGTGTTCATGATCTCGGTGACGATGGGAGAGCCGGTGGCACGGCGGGCCAGCTTGAGCAGGTCGAGACCCTCGCTGCGCATCCCCTGGAAGGAGTAGGGGGAAGTGCGGGGCTTGAACGCACCGCCGCGCAGCAGGGAAGCACCGGCTGCCTTGACGCGCTGGGCGCAATAGGTGATCTGTTCCTCGCTCTCGATGCTGCACGGGCCGGCGATGACGGCAAAGCTGCCGCCGCCGATCTTCACGCCTTCTACGTCGATGACGCTGTCGTCCGGGTGGAACTTGCGGTTGGCCTTCTTGTAGGGCTCTGACACGCGGCGGCAGGTCTCGACCACCGGGTTTGCCAGCACCCAGCTCTCGGCGATGGCCTTGGTGTCGCCGATGAGGCCGAGAATGTGGGTGTCGCTGCCCTTGGAGTCGTTGATCTGCAGGCCCATGCCTTCCAGCTCGGTGCAGAATTCATGGATCTTCTCTTTGGGGGCGTCCTGTTTGAGTACGATGATCATGGCGGGTTCTCCTTTTCCTGTTCTGGTACGGCAGGGGAGATGAGGCCGCCTTGCCGTTGATGTTTCAGTATCGAGAACTTCAGTATCGTGAAGTGATTGGGCATGGACATAGCATAGCACTTCAGTTTCATGAAGTCAATAGCCTTTCCGAAATTTTTTGAATTTTGGGAGAGAAAGTGGTAAAATAAAGTAGCCCTCTCAGGCCGCTTCGCGCCCAGCTCCCCCTTTGGGGGAGCTGTCGAGCAGAGCGAGACTGAGAGGGCCATCCTAACAATTATAGAGGTCTTACATATGGGCAAAGAAGCAAAAACCAACGCCATGCGCATTCTGGAGCGGGCCAAGGTGGCCTACACCGCGCATGAATATCCCCACGAAGAGGGCGTGGCCGTGGACGGCGTGACCGTCGCCGCCAGCATCGGTGAAGACCCTGCCTGCGTCTACAAGACGCTGGTGACGCAGGGGAACAGCAAGAACTACTTCGTCTTCGTCATCCCGGTGGCGGCAGAGCTGGATCTGAAAGCCGCCGCCCGCAGCGTGGGCGAAAAGAGCGTGGCGATGATACACGTCGCTGACATCAACAAAGTCACCGGCTATGTCCGGGGCGGCTGCAGCCCGGTGGGCATGAAAAAGCAGTACACCACCGTCTTCGATGAGAGCGTGCTGAGCCAGCCGAAGGTCTACGTTTCCGGCGGGCGCATCGGTACGCAGGTCTGCTGCGCTCCTGCCGACCTCATCAAGGCCGCACGGGCGACTACGGCAAAGATCATCTTCTGAAAGCCTCTCCCAAGGGGAGAACCTTTAAGAGAATATTTATTATAAAAAGATTTTCTGATAAGTCGTACTTAAAAAGAAAAACAGTGTCGAAACTGCACAAAATTTTTGAAAGTTTTTTGACAGCAGGGAACACAAGGGAAAATTTGCCCGAACGCTCTTTGCAAAGGCGTTTTTTTGCCGTATACTGTAGTCAGACGGCGGACGGAAGAGCGCATGAACTCTTTTTCAGCCGGAGAAGAACAGCGTGGACAACGAGGTTTGCGGAGGATGAGCAGAATGCGAAATGAGCTGCTGGGTACCATGTGCCGTCCCGGTACGGGAATGCATCAGGGGCTCCGTGTAACCTGCTGCGGGTCCAGTCTGTCCAGAATGAAATAAAAGGCCGTGGTGTAAGTGCATCACAGCCTTTTTTGTTTTTCGTCGCGGGAGATAGAGAAAGAGAGGTTGGATACAGATGATTCGTAAAGTGGCAGTCATTATGGGTTCGGACAGTGACTGGCCGGTGGTGAAAGGTGCCTGCGCTCAGCTCAAGGCGCTGGACATCCCCTTTGAGGCGCACATCCTGTCGGCCCACCGCACCCCTGCCGAGGCAGCGGAGTTTGCAAAGAATGCCAGGGCCAACGGCTTCGGCGTTATCCTCTGCGCAGCAGGCATGGCGGCCCATCTGGCCGGTGCTTTTGCCGCAAACACCACCCTGCCGGTCATCGGCATCCCGATGAAGGGCGGCGCGATGGACGGCCTGGACGCTCTGCTGGCCACCGTCCAGATGCCCAGCGGCATCCCGGTGGCCACAGTGGCCCTGAATGGCGCGAAGAACGCCGCCTGGCTGGCTGCTGAGATCCTGGCCCTCGGCGATGAGGCACTGGCTGCGAAGCTGGATGCTGAGCGCGTCGCCATGGCCCGGCAGATCGCCGCCAAGGAAGAAAAACTGCAGAAAGAGATCGAGGAACTGTAATGTCTGATTTTGCATACCCGCTTCACGAAGAGTGCGGCGTTTTCGGCATCTATGACCGTGCCGGCACCGAGGACGTGGCCGCTGCCGCCTACTCGGCCCTGTACGCGCTGCAGCATCGCGGACAGGAGAGCTGCGGCATCGCCGTGAACGACGACGGCGTCATCAACGGCCACCGGGACCTCGGCCTTGTCAACGAAGTGTTCACCCCGGCGGTGCTGGGCTCGCTGGCAAAGCCCACGGCCCATATGGCCACCGGCCATGTCCGCTACGCTACCTCCGGCAGCCGCGTCCGGGCCAACGCCCAGCCCATGATCGTCCGGCATGGCCGGGGTACCATGGCCCTCTGCCACAATGGCAATCTGACCAACGCTCTGGAGCTGCGCCGCCAGCTGGAAAACGAGGGCGCCATCTTCCATGGTTCCTCCGATACCGAGGTCATCTGCTACCTCGTCACCCGCAACCGCCTGCGGATGGGCAGCATCGAGATCGCCATCAGCAAGACGATGGACGTCCTCGAAGGTGCCTACAGCCTCGTGGTCATGTCGGCCACTAAGCTTATCGCGGCCCGCGACCCCCGCGGTTATCGCCCTCTCTGCATCGGCACCCTGCCGGGCGGCGGCTACGTCTTTGCCAGCGAGAGCTGCGCATTGGATGCCGTGGGCGCGACCCTGCTGCGGGACGTGGAGCCCGGCGAGATCGTCATCACCGACACCAAGACCGGTGAGCTGCGCTCCATCAAAGACCACTGCGGCCGTCCCGACCGCCAGATGTGCGTCTTCGAGTTCATCTACTTCGCCCGTCCCGACTCCGTCATCGACGGCAGCAGCGTTCACGTCGCGCGCCAGCGCGCAGGCGCGTTCCTCGCGCTCGAGCATCCCGTGCAGGCGGATGTCGTCATCGGCGTGCCGGATTCCGGCCTTGATGCAGCCCTCGGTTACGCGCGCCAGAGCGGCATCCCCTACGGCATCGGCTTTATCAAAAATAAGTACATCGGCCGCACGTTCATCTCGCCCACGCAGACGATGCGCGAAAACGAGGTCAACATCAAGCTCAACCCCATCCGCTCCGTGGTTGAGGGCAAGCGCGTCGTGCTGATCGACGACTCCATCGTCCGCGGCACGACCTGTCGCCGCACGATCGACCTTTTGTGGAAGGCGGGCGCGAAAGAGATCCACATGCGCGTCAGCGCGCCGCCGTTTGTCTCCGAGTGCTACTACGGCACGGACATCGACGACAAAAATAACCTCATCGCCACGCACCACACGGTCGATGAGATCGCGAAGATCATCGGCGTTAACTCGCTCGGCTATCTGAGCATTGAGGACGTCGTCAAGCTCGCCGACAACACCGAAAACGGCTTCTGCACGGCCTGCTTCGGCGGCGGCTATCCCACGAGCATCCCGAAAGACGGCGGCAAGGACCGCTTTGAGTGCAAAATCAGTGAAGGGGAGAAGAAAAAGAATGCGTAGTTTTTCCGAGAGCTACCGTGATGCCGGCGTGAATATCGAGGCCGGCTACGAGGGCGTCAAGCTGATGAAAAAGCACGTCCAGCGCACCATGATCCCAGGCGTTGTGTCCGATATCGGCGGCTTTGGCGGCCTGTTCGCACCCGATCTTACCGGTATGAGCGAGCCCGTGCTCGTCTCGGGCACGGACGGTGTGGGCACGAAGCAGCGCATCGCGCAGCTGATGAACAAGCACGACTCCGTCGGCATCGACTGTGTCGCCATGTGCGTCAACGACATCATCTGCTGCGGTGCAAAGCCCATCTTCTTCCTCGACTACATCGCCATCGGCAAGAACGAGCCGGAGAAGGTCGCGACGCTCGTCTCCGGCGTGGCGGAGGGCTGCGTGCAGTCCGGCTGCGCGCTCATCGGCGGCGAGACCGCCGAGCACCCCGGCACCATGTCCGCCGACGACTACGACCTCGCGGGCTTCGCCGTCGGCATTGTCGACCGCGCGAAGATCATCGACCACGACCGCATGCGTCCGGGCGACGTTGTGATCGCGCTTACCTCAAGCGGTATCCACTCCAACGGCTATTCCCTCGTGCGAAAGGTCTTCAACGTTGAGCACGCGGACCTCGGCGCGTATGTCGACGAGCTCGGCTGCACGCTGGGCGAAGAGCTGCTGCGCCCGACGAAGATCTACGTGAAGCCCGTTCTCGCCGTGATGGACGTGGCCGACGTCCACGGCGTCAGCCACATCACGGGCGGCGGCTTCTATGAAAATATTCCCCGTTGCATCCCCGACGGCCTGTGCGCGAAGATCGACAAATCCTCTCTCCGCACGCCGCCGATCTTCGGCATGCTCCAGCGCATGGGCAGCATCCCCGAGCACGACATGTTCAACACCTACAACATGGGCGTCGGCATGACGATGATCGTCGCCAAAGATGACGCCGACAAGGCGCTTGCCGCCCTCAAGGAAAACGGCCAGGACGCCTACGTGATCGGCGAGGTCGTGAGCGGGGAAGAGAAGGTCGCACTATGCTGAAAAGCGCGCGCATCGCGGTGTTCGTCTCGGGCGGCGGCACGAATTTACAAGCCTTGCTCGACGCACAGAGAGACGGCAAAATTCCACACGGCGAGATCGCGCTCGTCATTTCCTCTCAGGCATGCGCCTACGCGCTCGAACGCGCGGAAAAGGCGAACGTCCCCGCGCACACCGTGCCGTCGAGCCTCATTCAGCACGACTTTGAGGCGGCCATCGAGCTGCTGCTCGAGCAGTACAAGATCGACGTCATCGTCCTTGCAGGTTTTTTGAGCATCCTGAGCGAGAACTTCACGAAAAAGTGGCCGCGCCGCATTCTGAATATCCATCCGTCGCTGATCCCGTCGTTCTGCGGCAGGGGCATGTACGGCTTAAAGGTGCATGAGGCTGCGCTCGCGCGCGGCGTGAAGGTCACGGGCGCGACGGTGCACTTTGTCAACGAAATCCCCGACGGCGGCGAGATCATTCTGCAAAAAGCGGTCGAGATCGAAGAGGGCGACACGCCCGAGACCTTACAGCGCCGCGTGATGGAGCAGGCCGAATGGAAGCTCCTGCCGCGCGCGACGGAGCTTGTCTGCCGCGCCATCACAGAAGAGGAGAACTGAAATGGTCGACTTTTTGCACTTTCTGAAAAATACGTCCTACCCCGGCCGTGGCATTTTGGTCGGCAAGGACCGCGTCTATTATTTCATCATGGGCCGCAGCGAGAACAGCCGCAACCGCGTCTTCGTTAAGACCGACGACGGCATCCGCACCGAGGCCTTTGACCCCGCCAAGCTCGCCGACCCGAGCCTCATCATCTATCACCCCGTCCGCACGATGGGCAGTGACCTCGTCGTGACGAACGGTGACCAGACCAACACGATCTGCGAGCACGGCGACTTCCGCCGCGGCCTGATGACGCGCGAGTACGAGCCCGACGAGCCGAACTGGACACCGCGCATCTCCGCCATCGTGCATGAGGACGGCTCGTTCGAGATGTCCATCCTCAAGCACAGCAACGGCCGGTGCCTGCGCGAGTTCTTCTGCTACGAGGGCTGCGACGCGGACAAGGCCTACTTCATCAGCACCTATCAGGGCGACGGCACGCCGCTACCGACGTTTGCGGGCGAGCCGATGGAGGTGAGCGTCCCCAGCCCCGAAGAGGTCTGGGCTGCGCTCAACGCGGACAACAAGGTGTCCCTTTACGCAAACATGAACGGCGAAGTCAAGCTGTTCAACAAGAATTTAGGCGATTGAGGAGAACGATATGAACGAGCTCGAACTCAAATACGGCTGCAACCCCAACCAGAAGCCTGCGCGCGTCTTTATGAAAGACGGCGGCGACCTGCCGTTCACTGTGCTGAACGGCAAGCCAGGCTACATCAATCTGCTCGATGCCTTCAACTCCTTCCAGCTCGTGCGCGAGCTTAAGGAGGCCACGGGCCTGCCCGCCGCGGCGAGCTTCAAGCACGTCTCTCCCGCGGGCGCGGCGCTCGGCCTGCCGCTCGACGAGGTGGACAAGCAGATTTACTTTGTTGAGCCTGACGCGGCCCTTTCGCCCATCGCCTGCGCCTACATCCGCGCCCGCGGCGCGGACCGCCTCTGCTCCTACGGCGACTGGGCGGCGCTCTCCGACGAGTGCGACGCCGCGACGGCGGAATATCTGAAAGGCGAGGTCTCCGACGGCATTATCGCCCCCTCGTTCAGCGAGGAGGCGCTTGCCATCCTGAAGACGAAAAAGGGCGACAAGTACAACATCGTGCAGATGGACCCCGCCTACATTCCCGCCCCGCAGGAGCAGAAGGACGTCTTCGGCGTCACGTTCGAGCAGGGCCGCAACAACTGCAAGATCGACGAGTCGCTGCTTGCGAACATCGTCACCGAAAATAAGAATCTTCCCGATGACGCGAAGCGCGACATGATCGTTTCGCTCATTACGCTCAAATACACGCAGTCGAACTCCGTCTGCTACGCCAAGGACGGCCAGACCATCGGCGTCGGCGCCGGCCAGCAGAGCCGCATCCACTGTACGCGCCTTGCCGGCAGCAAGGCGGACAACTGGTATCTCCGCCGCCACCCGAAGGTGCTTGCGCTGCCGTTTGTGGACGGTATCCGCCGCCCTGACCGCGACAACGCCATCGATGTCTACCTCTCTGACGAGTGCGACGATGTGCTCGCCGACGGCGCGTGGCAGCGCGTCTTTCAGGAGCGCCCCGAGGCGCTCACGGGCGAGGAAAAGCGCGCTTGGCTCGCGCAGCAGCGCGGCGTGACCGTCGGCTCGGACGCCTTTTTCCCCTTCGGCGACAATGTCGAGCGCGCGCGCAAGAGCGGCGCTTCCTACATCGTCGAGCCGGGCGGCTCGATCCGCGACGACAATGTCATCGAGACGGCAAACAGATACGGCATCACTATGGCGTTCACGGGTATGCGCCTGTTCCATCATTAAGCAAGGAGGAATTTCTCCATGAAGCTCATGGTCATCGGCGGCGGTGGCCGCGAACACGCCATCATTAAAAAGCTGAAGGAAAATCCCGCGGTCGAGAAAATTTACTGTCTGCCCGGCAACGGCGGCATCGCCGCCGACGCGGTCTGCGTCAGTGAGATCGGCGCGAAGGACATCCCCGCGCAGGTCGAATTTGCCAAGGCGCACGGCATTGATTATGCCGTTGTCGCGCCGGACGACCCCCTCGCCCTCGGCGCGGTGGACGCGCTGAGCGCGGCGGGCATCCCCTGCTTCGGCCCTGACAAAAAGGCCGCCGTCATTGAGGCGAGCAAGGCGTTTGCAAAGGACTTGATGCAAAAATACAACATTCCCACCGCAAAATACCGCGTCTTTCCCGACGCACCCTCCGCCTGCGCCTACATCGACGCCGAGGGCGCGCCCATCGTCGTCAAGGCGGACGGCCTCGCGCTCGGCAAGGGCGTCGTCGTCGCGCAGACGGTCGAGGAGGCGAAGGCCGCCGTGCGCGCGATGATCGAGGATAAGACCTTCGGTCAGAGCGGCGCGCGCGTCGTCATCGAGGAATATATGGAGGGTCCCGAAGTCTCGGTGCTGAGCTTCACCGACGGCGAAACGCTCGTGCCGATGGTCTCCTCCATGGACCACAAGCGCGCGCTCGACGGTGACAAAGGCCCCAATACCGGCGGCATGGGCGCGGTCGCGCCGAACGCGTACTATACAAAGGAAATTGCGGCGGAGTGCATGGAGAATATTTTCCTGCCGACGATCCGCGCGATGCGCGCCGAGAGCGGCCCGAAGGTCGTGGAGTACAACTGCCGCTTCGGCGACCCCGAAACGCAGGCGGTGCTGCCGCTGCTCAAAAGCGATCTGCTCACCGTCATGCAGGCGACGACGAACGGTACGCTCGCGGATGTGAGCGTGGAATTTTCGACCGGTTCCGCCTGCTGTGTCGTGCTCGCGTCCGAGGGCTACCCCCAAAAGTATGAGAGCGGCTTTCCCATCACGATGAGCGAGGAGGCCGCCGCGCACTGCTATGTCGCGGGCGCGAAAAAGGACGGCGATACGCTCCTGACCGCGGGCGGGCGCGTGCTCGGCATCACCGCCGCCGCCCCCACGCTGAGGGCCGCCGTCGAGGAGGCGTACCGGCTGGCGGAGGGCGTAGCTTTTGCCAACAAATACTGCCGCGGCGACATCGGCAGCGCCGCGCTCGCGGCGCGGGAGGAGAGAGGATAAAATGGTATTTCGGACCTATGTGGAAAAGCGGCAAGGTCTCGCGCCCGAGTGCGAGGCGCTGCTGACGGACTGCCGCGATTTTCTCGGCGTGCAGGGCCTGCGCGCCGCGCGTATCTGGAACCGCTATGATGTGGAGGGGATCGAGGCCCCCCTCTTTGAAAATGCCTGCAGGAGCGTGTTCTCCGAGCCGCCGCTGGACCTTGTGTCCGCCGCGGTGGACACGCAGGACGCCTGCGCGGTCTTTGCCGTCGAGCCCCTGCCCGGTCAGTTCGACCAGCGCGCGGACAGCGCGTCGCAGTGCATCCAGCTTTTGAGCCAAGGCGAGCGCCCGCGCATCCGCACGGCGAAGGTCTACGCGCTCTATGGCACGCTGACGGATGCCGATGTCGAGGCGGTCAAGCGCTATGTCATCAACCC
>ENA-OUQN01001042-OUQN01001042.1-human-gut-metagenome-genome-assembly--contig:-NODE-1042-length-18194-cov-6.871989_pt1 | contig 18194 bp, 19 predicted proteins | sample MGYA00237950_ERZ548832 | MGnify/ENA primary metagenome ERZ548832 (study PRJEB26490, sample SAMN05194703) | human gut metagenome | biome: terrestrial biome; feature: human-associated habitat; material... | reverse complement strand
GTTGCAAATTTCGGAAGCCCGTTTTTAGCATAATTTTGACGCTTTAGTATTTCCCGCCGACGGAACCTGAACAGGAACGGCTTTCTACTTTTTATGCAGGTCCGGGTCGTCGTGCCTTTCTGAATTAAATCCCAATTTAATTAAATCCCAATTTTATGCACCTTCTCATCATCCGTAATAAATATCGCCTTCACTCCATCCATACTCTGGATCAGTTCCATTCCTTTCTCGTATCCCAGTAGAAAGCAGGTTGTGCTGAGTGCATCTGCTTTTGTAGAAGAGTCTGTGATGATCGATACACTGTAAAGATTGTTCTCGCACGGATATCCGGTTCGTGGATCCAGGATGTGATGATATAGTTTTCCGTTTTTCTTAAAATACCGTTCATAGATTCCGGAAGTTACAACTGTCTGGTCTTTTAACTGTACAGAGGTGATAGCTTCACCGGATTCATCGAAAGGTTTCTGGATTCCGATGTTGTATTTGCTTCCGTCGGGTTTGGTGCCGATGACATCAACATTTCCTCCAAGATTGATGATCGCATGTTTTATCCCTTGCTTTTTGAGATATGTTTTCACCTGGTCGGCAATGTATCCTTTGGCGATGGCTCCCAGATCGATGCCGGCTTCGGGATCTTCCAGTGTAACGGTGTTATCCTGAATGTCGACCTTTGTGTAATCAACGTGGCTTACGGCCTGGGCAATGGCATCGGAAGATGGAACCGTTGGTTTATCTGCCTTGAAATCCCAGAGAGCCGATACCGGTTCAATGGTGAGATCAAAGGCACCGCCGGAAAGTTCGCTGTAATGGATACCCTCCTGAATAAGATTGGCCGTTTCGGAAGAGACAGTGAAGGGCTGACCGTTTGCGTGGTTTAATTTATAAAGTTCACTGTCTGTATTGGTGGTGGAGAACATTGTGTCATATTTTTCGCAAAGTTTCTTCAGACCATCCAGAATACTTTCATCTGCAGGATCAAGGATCTGGATTTTGATGACAGTGTCAAAGAGCATATCGGTATAAGTAAGATCCTGATCGGTCTGTGTACTGCTTTTTGCGCCGGAGCATCCGGTCAAGAGAAGAGCAGAGGCAGTGAGAACCGCACTGAGTTTTTTTATGATATTATTTTTTTTACATTTCATAATACTAATAACCTCGTAGTTGATGATTTTCTATCATGTATTTACATAACTTGTAGTATAACATGAAAAAAAACAGATGCAAACCAAACATATTTTCTTTTTTGTTGAATGGGACAATTTCTTGTGATAGAATAATACCGTTAGTGGACAAGGAGAGAACGTATGAATTGGAAGAAAAAAGATGCGGTTCTTATATTGACAGTTCTTTTGATTGCCGGTGCAGCTTTCGGTGTACATGAATTTGCCGGCGGGGATGGAGCTGATACCGTGACTGTGAAGGTGGATGGTAAGGTGACAGGAACCTATCCGCTCGCAAAGGATCAGAAGATTAGGATCAATGGCGGTACGAATATACTTACGATAAAGAACGGAAAAGCGAAGATGACAGATGCAGACTGTCCGGATCAGTTGTGTGTACATCAGAAAGCAGCTTCAAAGAATCATGAGAGCATTATCTGTCTGCCGAATAAAGTAGTGGTTGAGGTAGACGGAAGTGAAGAAAGTGAATTCGATGCAGTGGCAAATTAGGAGGGACATTGTGAAGAACAGAGTGGCATATTTTGGAGTGTTTACGGCACTGGCGCTGATATTCAGCTATGTGGAGACGCTGATCCCTATCAATTTCGGAATCCCGGGAGTGAAGCTCGGGCTTGCGAATCTGGTGATCGTGATCGCGTTATATAAGATGAAGCTGACGGAGGTATATCTGTTGTCTGTGGTCAGAGTATTACTGTCCGGATTCATATTTGGAAATTATTTCAGTATCATTTACAGCCTGGCCGGTGGATTGTTAAGTCTGACGGTAATGGCGCTCTTGAAGAAGAGCAAAGGATTCAGTGTGATGGGAATCAGTGTGGCGGGCGGAGTGTTCCACAATGTGGGACAGCTGATCGTTGCAATGCTTGTGGTGGAGACATTCAGTGTCGGTTATTATTTCCCGGTGCTTTTGGTCGCAGGACTGATTACCGGACTGGTGATCGGGATCGTGTCGGCGGAAATGTTGAAGAGAATTAAGAATATACAGTTTTGATGGAGGAACTATGATTACATATATACGTGGAATTCTGGAAGGAATGGAAGAAGACAAGGTCATTGTAGATGTCGGCGGTGTCGGATATGGAATCTACATGGCAGGGACCGCAATGGGCAGGCTTCCGGCTCTTGGAAAAGAAGTAAAGATCCACACACATCTGCATGTTAAGGAAGATCTGATGCAGTTGTATGGCTTCCTTACCAGGGATGAACTCCGTGTGTTCCGGCTTCTGATCGGTGTCAGCGGGATCGGACCGAAAGGCGGTCTTGGAATTCTTTCGGCACTCGGACCCGATGATCTGAGATTTGCGGTTGCATCGAATGATGTAAAGGCAATACAGGCGGCACCGGGAATCGGTAAAAAGACGGCGGAGAAGCTGATTCTGGAATTAAAAGACAAGTTGAAGCTGGAGGATGCGCTTGAGAATACCGTGAATGCAGTACAGAACACGGCGGATACATCTGCAGGCATGGCAAATGAGATGACAGGAGAAGCGGTACAGGCACTGGTTGCACTCGGGTATGGCAATACCGAGGCATTAAAAGCAGTCAGACAGGTAGAGATTACGGAAGAAATGAGTGTGGAAGATGTTCTCCGTCAGTCTCTGAAATATATGTTGTAGAAGGTAAGGCAGACAGATGAGCAGAAGAATTATGACGACTGAGAATCTGGAAGAAGATGTCAGGATCGAGAATCATTTAAGACCTCAGCTTCTGGAAGATTACATTGGTCAGGCAAAAGCAAAAGAAATGCTGAAGATTTATATTGAAGCGGCAAAGGCGAGGGGCGAGGCACTGGATCATCTCTTGTTCTATGGACCTCCGGGACTTGGAAAGACGACACTTGCGGGAATCATTGCCAATGAGATGAATGTAAATATGAAGATCACATCAGGACCGGCGATCGAAAAGCCGGGAGAGATGGCGGCAATCCTGAATAACCTGCAGGAAGGGGATGTCCTTTTTGTAGATGAGATCCACCGCCTGAACCGTCAGGTGGAGGAAGTGCTGTATCCGGCGATGGAAGACTATGCGATCGATATTATGATCGGAAAGGGCGCTTCGGCAAGATCGATCCGTCTGGATCTTCCAAAATTCACCCTGGTAGGGGCAACGACAAGGGCAGGTATGCTGACAGCGCCTTTGAGGGACCGCTTCGGTGTGGTGACCAGGATGGAATATTATACGGTCGAAGAACTGAAGATGATCATTTTACGTTCGGCAAAGGTTCTGGAAGTCGGAATTGATGAAAATGGTGCATATGCGATGGCGAGACGTTCGCGGGGGACTCCGAGACTTGCCAATCGTCTGTTAAAGCGTGTCCGGGATTTTGCCCAGGTGAAATATGACGGCTACATCACAGAAGAAGTGGCGGATTATGCACTGGATCTTCTGGATGTGGATAAGGAAGGTCTGGATCAGACAGACAGAGGGATCCTTCTGGCTATGATCGGGAAATTCGGCGGCGGCCCGGTCGGATTGGAGACGCTTGCGGCATCGATCGGAGAAGATCCGAGTACGATTGAGGATGTATATGAGCCATATCTGTTGAAGAATGGGTTTATTCAGAGAACTCCAAGAGGAAGAGTCGTGACGGATGCGGCATATGCCCATCTGGGAATTTGTAAGGAAAATGAATAAAATAGTTGGTTTTTCTTACAGATTAGTTTATAATAGTTATCAGAAATTATGAAAGTTCGAGGAGGCTTCTTATGGCATCATCAAAAAACTATACAGAAGTATTAATAGGAGGAAAGGTTTTTACTTTAAGTGGATTTGAAAGTGAAGACTATTTACAGAAAGTTTCTACATATCTGAACCATAAGCTGGACGAATGCAGCAATAGTGAGGGATATCGCAAGCAGAGCGCAGAGACCAGAAGTATTCTGCTGGCGCTGAACATTGCGGATGATTACTTTAAGGCGAAGAAGCAGGGCGGTACACTGGAAAGTGATATCGAGGCAAAAGATAAAGAGATGTATGACTTAAAGCATGAACTGATATCCGTTCAGATCAAGCTGGAGAATGCAGAGAAAGCGATGGACAAGCTGAAGGAAGAGAATAAGGAACTTCAGATGAAGATCGTACAGCTGGAAACAGAGATTAAGAATAATAAGTAAGAATTAGGCTGTCACACGACAGCCTTTTTTACAAGAAAGAAAAGACAGGATAAGAGACTATGAACAGAGTGGTAGAGATATTGGCACCGGCAGGTTCGCTGGAATGCCTGCAGGCAGCAATAGCCGCAGGTGCGGATGCAGTATACCTTGGCGGTACCAGATTTGGAGCAAGGGCATATGCACAGAATCTTTCGGAAGAAGATATGGTGCAGGCAATTGAATACGTACATATTCACAGAAGAAAGATATATATGACGGTGAATACACTTCTGAAAGACAGGGAGATGGAGGAATTGTATGCATATCTGCTTCCGTATTACAGAGCGGGACTGGATGGAGTGATCGTACAGGATATCGGTGTGGTAAAGTATATCAGAGAGCATTTTCCAGAGATGCCGGTACATGCAAGTACACAGATGACCATTACCAATACGCTCGGAGCGGATCATTTAAAACAATACGGAATCACGAGAGTCGTGCCGGCGAGAGAACTTTCGCTCGGGGAAATCCGTGATATGAAGAGACAGACGGGACTGGAGATGGAATGTTTTGTACATGGAGCACTGTGCTATTGTTATTCCGGCCAGTGCCTTCTCAGCAGTATGATCGGCGGACGGAGCGGCAACAGAGGACAGTGCGCACAGCCGTGCCGTCTTCCTTATCAGATAGATGGAAAGAAACCGGCAGATCTGATGAGTCTGAAGGATCTGTGTACAATAGACATTTTGCCGGAACTGATCGATGCGGGGGTTGATTCATTTAAGATAGAAGGAAGAATGAAGCAGCCGGAATATGTCTATACGGTTGTAAAGATGTATCGGAAATATGCGGATCATTATCTTAAGCTTCAGAAAGAAGGAAAAGACAGATCGGCATACCGGGTGTCAGAGGCTGATAAACGGGAACTGCTTGCTGCTTACCAGAGGCGTGGTTATTGTGAGGGCTACTATCATCAGCATAACGGCAGAGATATGATATCATTGAAGCGTCCGAAGAATGCCAAAGATGGCAACACTGAGGAAAAACCGTGGCAGGATATAAAAGTACAAGAAAAAATTAATGGTATTTTAACATTTTCTGTCGGAAAGCGTGCTAAACTAACAGTATCGTATGGCAATATTACTGTGGAATGTACTGGTCAGGAAGTTCAGGAAGCGCAAAAGCAGCCGTTGGATCCGAAAAGAATTGAAAAACAGATGAGAAAGACCGGCAATACAGAGTTTGTGTTTGAACGTCTGAAGATCCATACAGAAGGAAATGTGTTCCTGCCGATGCAGGCGCTGAATGAACTGCGAAGAGAAGGAATCAAAGAACTGACAGAGAAGATACAGATGCAATACCGGAGAGAAGAAGCGGATTGTGAGACAGAAACAAAAAAAACCGTGGAAAAGAACAGCACCGGAAAGGAATGCAGTATATCTGCGTCTGTGCAGTCAAAAGCACAGCTTGAGGCAGCGGTAAACAGCGGAGTACGGTGTGTGTATCTGGATGAGGAGATAGAATTTGAACGTGAAAACGGCGTACAGTATTTCCTTGCGATGCCATACATTTTCAGGGAACGTACGATCCGCAGATATGAACGTATGTATGCAAAAATCGAGGAAAAATATGATGGCATACGGATTCGCAACTGGGAGAGTTATGCGTGGCTCAGACAACATGCATACCAAAAAGAAATCCGCAGTGATTATAATCTCTACATTTTTAATCAAAAAGCAAAAGAAGAGTTGAAGGATCTGGGGATCGGACAGGGAACAGCACCGGTGGAATTGAATGATCGTGAGCTGGCAGAACTTGGGATAGAAGAACAGGCATTTATCGCATATGGATACCAGCCGGTGATGGTCAGTGCGGGCTGTATAAAGAAGACCAGTGCTTCCTGTGACGGAAAAGGCGGAGTACTTACGATTTCTGACCGTTATCAGAAGGAGTTTACAGTCAGATGCTATTGCAGAGACTGTTATAATGTAATGTATAATTCAGCACCGTTGTTTCTGGCGGATAAGGCGGAAGAGATCAGAAAGCTGATGCCTGCACAGATACGGCTGGATTTTACAGTTGAGAATAAAGAACAGGTAAGAGAAATCTGTAAGATATATATGAATGCATTTACAGAAGGAAAAAAGATCGAACCTCAGGTGCGGGAGTATACGAGGGGGCATTTTAAAAGAGGAGTAAAGTAGGTGGAAAGTTGGTAAACATAATTGTACAGTTATCAAAATATCTGATGATACTGATGATCACAGTGTATACGTATCTGTGTTTCAGTATCTTCGGATATTATGATCCGGATAAAAAGAAACATTGTCTCAGGAAGCAGAATGTGCTGATGTTTGTGATGCATCTGACGGCATTTCTTGTGATGTATCTGGAAAAAAAAGATACAAAGATTCTGGCATTGTATCTGATGCAGGTGACGCTTCTTGGAGGAACGATCCTGTTGTATAGCTTTATTTATCCGAAAGTATCACGTCTGGTTGTAAATAATATGTGTATGCTGCTCAGCATCGGTTTTATCATGATCACCAGACTGAATTATGATAAGGCTGCGAAACAGTATCTGATCGCGGCAGCAGGAATTGTGCTCTGCCTTGTGATACCGATCATTATCCGAAAAGCACGTTTCCTGTCGGAATGGAGAATTCTTTACGGAATTGTCGGTATCGTGTCGCTGGCGGTAGTAGTGGTTGTAGGTAAGGTGTCTTATGGTGCGATGCTTGGCTTTACAGTCGCCGGAATCAACATTCAGCCATCAGAACTTGTGAAGATTGTCTTTGTGTTCTTCGTGGCATCGAGTTTTAAGCGTTCTACAGAGTTCAAAGAGCTTGTGGTGACGACGGCAGTTGCAGCATTTCATGTGTTGATCCTTGTGGCATCTAAGGACCTTGGTGCGGCGCTTATTATCTTCGTCGTATATCTGGTCATGTTATATGTGGCGACACATCAGCCGTTTTATATTCTCGCAGGACTTGGTGCGGGAAGTGCCGGAGCAGTTGTGGCGTATCATCTGTTTACGCACGTTAAGACGCGTGTAAATGTATGGAGAGACCCGTTTGGAACATATGATAAAGGCGGTTATCAGGTAGCACAGTCATTATTTGCCATCGGGACCGGCGGATGGTTCGGAGCGGGACTTTATCAGGGACAGCCGGACACGATTCCGGTATCGGCAGAGGACTTCATCTTTTCTGCAATTTCAGAAGAGATGGGGCTGATCTATGCGATGTGTCTGATACTGATCTGTGTGAGCTGTTATGTGATGTTCTTAAATATCGCAATGCAGCTGCATAATCTGTTTTATAAGATGGTAGCGCTGGGACTTGGTACCTGTTATATATTCCAGGTGTTTTTAACGATCGGAGGAGCGACAAAGTTCATTCCGTCAACAGGTGTAACACTTCCGCTGGTAAGCTATGGCGGAAGTTCTCTGATCAGTACGCTGATCATGTTTGCAATTATCCAGGGACTGTATATTTTAAGAGAAGACGAGGAAGAGGATATTGAGAGAAGGAAGAAAGAACGGTTACGAGCAAAGAGAAGCCGACAGGAGAGTGCGGCGGGATATCGAGAGGCAGAATATGACCCGCAAAGAGCGAAAAGAAGCCAAAAAGCGCGAAAAGAAGCGGCTCAAGGCAAAGCGCGCAAGAAACAAAGAGTTCGCTAGAGTTACGTATGTATTCGTAGCACTTTTTCTGGTACTGCTGGGATATATCGGATATTTTCAGGTAAAAAAAAGCCAGGAGATTATCAGAAGTCCTTATAATGCCAGACAGAATTCGAATGCAAAGAGAGTAACCCGGGGAACAATTGTGGATAGGAACGGGAATGTGCTTGCGAAGACCGATACGGCAGCAGACGGAAGCGAGACAAGAGAGTATCCTTATGGCAATGTATTTGCACATGTGGTCGGTTACAGCGTACAGGGCAAATCCGGGATCGAATCTCTGGAGAATTATGACCTGCTGACTTCGGATGAGAATTTCCTGATCAAGTTGAAGAATGAATTCCAGGATAAAAAAAATATGGGAGACACAGTTGTGACAACACTGGATGCAGACCTTCAGGAAGCGGCATATCAGGCACTGGGAGAGAAAAAAGGTGCGGTAGTGGTGATGGAGCCGAAGACAGGAAAGATCCTTGCCATGGTATCTAAGCCGGACTTTGATCCGAATACGGTAGAATCCAGCTGGAACGCTCTGAGTACAGATGAAAACAGTGTACTGTTGAATCGTGCGACACAGGGGCAGTATGCACCGGGTTCTACGTTCAAAGTTGTGACACTTCTGGAATTCATGAGGGAGAATCCGGATTACAGCTCTTATTCTTATAATTGTACCGGTTCGATCGAGAACAGTGGAATTAAGATTCACTGCTATAACGGACATGTCCACGGGCAGGTCAGTCTGGAGGAAAGTCTGGCATATTCGTGCAACACATCATTTTCGAATATAGGACTTTCACTGGATCCGGTGAAATTTAAGAAGACGGCAGAGGAAGTTTTGTTTGATTCAAAACTGCCTTCGGATCTTCCGTATAGTAAGAGCAGCTTTACGATGGATAGCTCTGCAGGAAACGGTACAAAGATGATGACGGCGATGGGACAGGGGGAGACGCAGGTAAGCCCGTATCATATGGCACTGATCACATCTGCTATCGCCAATGGCGGAAAGTTGATGAAACCGTATCTGGTTGACAAGGTGACAAATGCATCGGGAGCGGTCATGAAAGAGACTGATCAGAAAGAATATAAGCAGCTTATGACAGCGGAAGAAGCTGCCCGGATCAAAGAATACATGAAGAGCGTAGTAGATTACGGTACCGCATCTGTATTGAGCGGACAGAGCTACACAGCAGCGGGAAAGACCGGTACGGCAGAATATAGTTCCGATAAAGAAAAAGACCACTCCTGGTTCATCGGTATGTCGAATGTGGAAGATCCGGAACTGGTTGTAAGCGTGATCATTGAAGCTTCGGACGGAACTGCAAAGGCGGTAAATGTTGCAAAAGAGATTTTTGACTCGTATTATTAGAAGTATAGAAGGACGGGAAATATGCGATACTATAAGCATCTGTACCTGACAGAAGGACTGGAAAAGAAAAAAGAGAAAATCATCCGCAAGCTGGAATCCGGAAAACTGCAGCCGAGTGTGCATGTGATCACGTTGGCAATCAGTGAAAAGAATCAACTGGAAATCTATCCGACACTCCAGTTTAAGCAGCCTGCATTTCCGGAACAGGATCTGTTCGTGGTAGGAATTACAAAAGGATATGAGGAAGCGGTAGAACTGGTAGAACAGATCGTACAGGAAGTATATGAACAGACGGGCGGATGTGATATACGGTCTTATATATTAGAAAAAGAGCAGGGAAGATAAGATGGTGTTACATATTCTTTTGATCATTTTAAAAATAATAGGGATCATAATTGCAGTGATTATCGGGCTGCTGCTTCTGCTTCTGGTGACCTTTTTGTGTGTTCCGGTGAGATACCGGCTCGATGCGTCAATGCCCGGAGAGATAAAGGAAAGCAGCGCATACGGCCGCGTGACATGGTTCTTGCGCCTGATACGGATCGATGTGTCATTTGAAGAGCAGGAGTTAAAATGGCGGGTAAGGATTGCGTGGAAATCTTTCGGAAGTGAACCGCAGAAAAGCGGACATACAGATACTGAGAAGAAAAAATCGGAAGATCGTCCGGTGAAAACAGACGTTGAGAAAACAGAAACTGCGAAGATAGAATCTGAGAAGGAGGAAGCTCATGAAAAAGAGAATACAGCTTCGAAAGAAAACCGGAAAGAACAGAGAGTGGAAAGCAGTAGCAGACTATCGGAAATGGAAGAAGAGCCTGAAGAAGAAAAAAGAACTGTGGAGAGCAGTAAAACGCTTCCGGAGAATGTGGAAGAAATCCCGGAAAATACTCCTGAAAAAGCTGGGAGATTTGCGAAGATAAAATGTACAATCTTAAAGTTCTGTGATAAGATAAAGCATACGGTTGGACATGCAGAAGAAAAGCTGGACAGCATATTGGATAAGAAAGAAAGAATTATGAAGGAATTGGAAGATCCGGTGCACAGGAAAGCTTTTTCGAAGGTGAAAAAAGAGGCGGGCAAGCTGTTAAAGCGTTGGAAGCCGAAAGTAATAAAAGGTGAAGTTCAATTTGGATTCGAAGATCCGTACCATACAGGACAGGCACTGGCGGGATTAAGTATGATCTATCCGTTTATCGGAGATCATCTGTTGGTGGAACCTGATTTTGAAAGAAGGATACTGAAAGGGAAAGTCAGAGTCCGCGGTGGATTCCGCATGATGCCGCTGGTCTGCTTCCTGTGGAACCTGGTGTGGTGCAGCGAGATCAGAAAGACATATCATGATATCCGCAAGTTTCAATTATAGATATAGAGAATGCAAGGAGGAAAGAAGATGGCTGAGAATAATTTCAAAGGGACTGTAGAAGCGCTGTTCCATGGTATGGAAGGAGTGGTATCATCCAAGACGGTAGTAGGAGAAGCAATCCATATCGGCGATACGATTATTTTACCACTGGTAGATGTATCCTTTGCGGTAGGAGCAGGTGCGTTCAACGCAGATAAGAAAGAAAAAGGTGCCGGAGGTATCGGTGGGAAGATGACACCAAGTGCGGTGCTGGTCATTCAGAATGGTCACACCAAGCTTGTGAACATCAAGAATCAGGATACGATCACGAAGCTGTTGGATATGGTACCGGATGTGATGGATCGTTTTACATCCCGAAAAGAAGATAACGTTACGGAAGAGGATGTGAATAAGATCCTCGACGAAGCAGAAAAATAGCAGACATTTTTTGTGGCAGTGTACATATAATGTACAAAAAGCAGGTGTGTGTCTGTGAAAAGAATCGTAGGATTTGCATTGTTCTGGATAGCGGCAGGAATGCTTCTGGCACTGGTCATACCAGGTTTGTTCTGCCAGATTTTGTGTATGATCCTGTGCGTTGCAGTGGGATATTGCCTGTTTTGTTGCTGAAAATCAAAAAGTAAACAAAAAAATATCAAATAACTCTTGCAATTCTTGCAACAGTCTGCTAGAATAACTATTGTTGCGAGTTCGGACAAAGAACTTATTATGAGCGTTAGGAGGTGCAGTCATGGCAAAATGTGCTATTTGTGAAAAGGGTGCTCACTTTGGAAACAATGTCAGCCACTCTCATAGAAAATCACCAAAGATGTGGAAATCAAATGTAAAATCTGTTCGCGTGAAAACCGAAAACGGAGCTACAAAGAAGATGTATGTTTGTACTTCTTGTTTGAAATCAGGAAAAGTTGAGCGTGCATAAGATGTATTGAAACTCAGATTTCGATGTGTGGAATCTGAGTTTTTTTGCGCAATAAGAACTATTGTAATTAGCGGTAAAACAGAGTATAATAAAATATATTATGTTTTGATTTAGATAGAAGATAATAAAAGAAGTGGAGGTTTTGCTATGAAAGGGTGTATGAGTACAGATTTGGGAATTATTACCATTGATCCTGAAGTAATTGCAAAATATGCAGGAACAGTGGCGGTTGAATGTTTTGGTATTGTTGGAATGGCAGCTGTAAATATGAAAGATGGCCTGGTTCATCTGCTGAAAAAGGAGAGCCTGACAAGAGGAATCCATGTAAATATAAGTGATGATAATCATATCAGTATTGACTTCCACATTATTGTGGCATACGGTGTAAGCATTTCCGCTGTAACAGATAATCTGATCAGTGATGTGAAGTACAGAGTGGAAGAATTTTCCGGTATGCAGGTAGATAAGATCAACGTCTATATTGAAGGCGTAAGAGTCATTGATTAGTTTGTGGATTTTAAGGAGGAACGTAAGAAGTGGCTACGAAAACGATTAATGTGGACGTGCTTGCAAAGATGTTTCTTGCAGGTGCTCAGAACATTGAAGCAAAGAAAGACTATATCAACGAATTGAATGTATTCCCGGTACCAGATGGAGATACAGGTACAAATATGTCTATGACGATCATGTCAGCGGCAAAAGAAGTAACAGCATTAAATAACCCGGAGATGAAGGATCTTGCAAAGGCAATCTCTTCCGGATCCCTGCGCGGGGCGAGAGGTAACTCAGGAGTTATCTTATCTCAGCTTTTAAGAGGATTTACAAAGGCGATCAAAGAAGAGAAAGAGATTGATGTGCTTGCACTTGCTGCGGCATGTCAGAGAGCAAGAGATACTGCTTACAAGGCTGTTATGAAGCCGAAGGAAGGAACCATCCTTACTGTTGCCAGCGGAATTGCGACAAAGGCAGCAGAGATGGCTGAAGAGACAGATGATCTGGAAGTATTTATCCCAGCTGTAATCGAATATGCAGAGGAAGTGCTGAATAAGACACCAGAGATGCTTCCGGTATTAAAAGAAGCGGGTGTGGTAGATTCCGGCGGACAGGGACTTCTGGAAGTGATTAAAGGCGGATATGATGCATTCCTTGGTAAAGAGATTGATTACAGTTCGATCAAACCAAGTACAAGTGTTACTGTGAATAAGGTGAATGCAGAAGATACGGCAGATATCAAATTTGGATATTGTACAGAATTTATCATTCTGACAGAAAAAGAATTTACCGAAGAAGATGAACATGAATTCAAGAAATTCTTAAGCTCGATCGGAGATTCCATCGTATGTGTTGCGGATGATGATGTCGTGAAGATCCACGTACACACCAATGATCCGGGACTTGCGATCCAGAAAGCGCTGACTTATGGACAGCTTTCTAAGATGAAGATCGATAATATGCGTGAAGAACATCAGGAAAAACTGATCCGTGATGCGGAGAAGCTTGCAGAAGAACAGGCAAAAGAAGAAGCTGCATACGAAGAAAAGAAGACAGCAGAGCCGAGAAAGGCAATGGGATTCATTACCGTTTCCATCGGAGCCGGTATGAATGAGATATTCAAAGAACTGGGTGCAGATTATATCATCGAAGGCGGACAGACCATGAATCCAAGTACAGAGGACATGCTGAATGCTATCGATCAGGTAAATGCAGATACGGTATTTATCCTTCCGAACAACAAGAACATTATTCTGGCAGCAAACCAGGCAAAATCACTGGTAGAAGATAAAGAGATCATCGTAATCCCTACCAAAACTGTACCACAGGGAATTACAGCGATCATTAACTTTATGCCGGACGCAGATGCCAAGACAAATGAAGAGGCTATGCTGGAAGAGATCAAGAATGTAAAGACCGGTCAGATGACGTATGCGGTAAGAGATACACATATCGATGACAAAGAGATCCATGAAGGAGATATCATGGGTATCGGTGGCAGTGGAATCCTTGCGGTAGGAAAAGATCTGGAAGAGACTACAAAAGAACTGATCGCGAATCTGGTAGATGAAGATTCCGAACTGATCAGTATCTATTACGGAGAGGAAGTATCAGAAGAAGAGGCGGAGAAATTCGCAGGAGAGATCGAAGAACTGTATCCGGATGTAGATGTGGATATTCAGTTTGGCGGACAGCCGATCTATTACTATGTGCTTGCTGTAGAGTAAGAGATAAAGTATAGAATTATATACAGAACCGGATCTGTATATCCAGAGTGAGAGAAACTTCTGGTATATAGATCCGGTTCTTTGTATCCGGATGAGTTTTGTGATGAAGAGATTGGATTTACAGGATGGAGGGAAGGAAGCATCGTATGATAGAAAAGACAGATATCGGAGATTTGAAAGGAATCGGAGAGAAGACGAAAAAGCTCTTCGAAAAGATCAATATACATACGGTAGGTGATCTGATCCGTTATTATCCGCATGGATATGATGTGTACGAGGAAGCGGTGCCTGTCAGTGAACTGGAAGAAGACAAGATCCAGACCGTTACAGGCGCAATCTATGGTCGTGTGCAGGTATCCGGAAGCAGCCGGATGCAGGTGACAACGCTGTATGTAAAAGATATTACCGGAACATTAAAGGTAATCTGGTTTCGTATGCCATTCTTGCGGAATACGTTATCCGGCGGAGGCGTGATCACCCTGCGTGGAAGAGTCGTTCGCAAGAAAACGGGTGATCTGGTTATGGAGCATCCGGAGATCTTCTACCCATCTGCAAAATACGAAGAGAAACTGCATACATTACAGCCGGTCTATGGTCTGACCTCCGGACTATCCAACAACATGGTCATGAAGGCTATGAAACAGGCTCTGGACGGCCTGGATCTTACCAGAGAGATCCTGCCGGATTCCCTGCGTTTGAAATATGGTCTGGCGGAATATAACTATGCTGTGAGAGGGATCCATTTTCCCGAAGATAAAGAAGTCTTTTATCATGCGAGAGAACGTCTGGTATTCGAGGAATTCTTAGAGTTTATTCTGTCGATCAGGAGATTAAAGGAGAAAAATGAACGTCTGGAAAACAATTATCCGATGCAGCCACGCCCGGAGGTAGAGATCTTTCTGAAGAGTCTGCCGTTTGAACTGACCGGTGCACAGACAAAGGTCTGGAAAGAGATTGAAAAAGATCTCGGTTCGGATAAGACGATGTCAAGGCTGGTGCAGGGAGATGTGGGCTCCGGTAAGACGATCGTTGCAGTGCTTGCACTGATGAATGCGGCATTCAATGGCTGTCAGGGAGCAATGATGGCACCGACAGAAGTGCTTGCAAGACAGCATTATGAGAATATTACGAAGATGTTCGAAGACTATGATATTCCGATCAAGGTAGAACTTCTGACGGGATCTATGACAGCAAAAGAAAAACGGCGGGCATATGACCGTATCGAGTGCGGACTGGCGAAAATCATCATCGGAACACATGCGCTGATCCAGGGGGCCGTAAGTTATGATAATCTGGGACTTGTCATAACCGATGAGCAGCACAGGTTTGGTGTAAAGCAGAGAGAAACATTTGCGTTAAAAGGCGGGGAGCCGCACGTGTTAGTCATGAGTGCGACACCGATTCCGCGAACACTTGCCATCATTTTATACGGAGATCTGGACATCTCGGTGATCGATGAACTTCCTGCAAATCGTCTGCCAATCAAAAACTGCGTGGTGGATACCGGATACCGCAACACAGCTTACAACTTCATGAAAAAGCAGATCGCAGAAGGACGGCAGTGCTATGTAATCTGCCCTATGGTAGAAGAAAGTGAGACGATGGAAGCGGAAAATGTTACGGATTATACGGTGGCACTTCAGGAAGAGATGGGAGAACAGATTCAGGTAGCCTGTCTGCATGGCAAGATGAAGCAGGCACAGAAAGACGATATCATGGATCGTTTCGGAAAAAATGAGATCCAGATACTGGTATCGACAACTGTGATCGAAGTCGGAATCGATGTGCCGAATGCAACGGTTATGATGATTGAAAATGCAGAGCGTTTCGGCCTTGCTCAGCTTCACCAGTTGAGAGGACGTGTGGGACGTGGAAAACACCAGTCTTACTGTATCTTCATGAGTGCGTCAAAATCGAAAGAAACAAAAAAGCGGCTGGATATCCTGAATCATTCGAATGATGGATTCAAGATCGCAAGTGAAGACTTAAGACTCCGCGGACCGGGAGACCTTTTTGGAATCCGTCAGAGTGGTCTTATGAACTTTAAACTGGGAGATGTCTATCAGGATGCGAAGATCCTTCAGATGGCAAACGAGGCGGCAGACCAGCTTACAGAAGAAGATGAAGAATGGATCCGGAAACTGCCGAATTATGAGAATGCGGCGGAAGTTGTGTTGTAATCGGATTGTTTATCTGGTACATTCCGCAGATATGGATGGATATAGCGGCAAAAAAATAATCAACACATGACAACTTCGTATGATAGAAGTCATGTGTTGATTTTTTGATCTTTTAGTTTTTCATTCTGTGTTTCCAGCCTGTTACAGATACTGTGCGGTTATTTACCTGCCATCTGTTTTTCCTGCTGTTCGATCATTTTCTTGACCATATAACCGCCGACAGATCCATTCTGTCTGGATGTCAGGTCTCCGTTGTAGCCATCTGATAACGGAACTCCAAGTTCACTTGCTACCTCGTACTTGAATTTGTCTAATGCACCCTTTGCTTCAGGTACGGCTGTTTTGTTTGATGAACGATTTGCCATTTTTTATACTCCTCCTTTTGGTAACTTTGTAACTTTTTCCTTGTCGTTACATCTATAGTATGTGGAGAAATACAATTAATACACTAGAAGTGTTTTCATAATCTGGAAATATTTTCAGATTAAAAATGACTATTCGTCCCAGCCTTCGTAGAAGCGGATGTTCATAGAAATATTGCGGACGATCTCGCCTTCTTTTACTTCAATATCTTCAATGTCAGATACATATGGGATCAATGGATCATCTTCGGAAAGTTCCAGTGTGATCCAGTCGCGTGCCGCTTCGTTGGCACTTTCAATGGCATCATCTAAAGTCTCGCCTTCACCATAACAACATTCCAGATCCGGGAAATATCCTTTATAGTGTCCTTCTTCGGTTTTGTGAAATACTGCAGGGTATATGAATTTCATAATTTGTCATCCTTTCAAAATGTGTTCCTGTCTATTATATGATTTTCGGAGTGGGAAAACAATAGGTGGATGGAATAATGTACAATTTCTCCGAGTAAGATAATAATAATCGAAAAGATGTCAGCGAGGAATCAGATGCGATGCGGCATAGACGATGTATCAGTGCAATACTAATGTCTTTTGTACTATTTTTACAACCGGTATATGCAGTTCCGCCGGAAGAGAATCAACCGGAAAATTCACAAGAAAATAATACAGAAAATGAGAAAAGACAACAGGAGCAGATCAGTGCACCGTCGGCAATTCTGATGGAAGCGTCAACAGGACAGATCATATATGAGAAAAATCCGGATGAGAAATTACCACCGGCAAGTGTAACAAAAGTTATGACATTGCTGTTGATATTCGATGCACTGGAAAGCGGCCAGATCAAGCTGGCGGATGAAGTGACAACATCTGAATATGCGGCGTCCATGGGCGGTTCACAGGTGTTTCTGGAGCCTGAGGAGACACAGACGGTAGATACGCTGATCAAATGTATCTCTGTAGCCAGCGCAAACGATGCCTGTGTATCAATGGCTGAATATATCTGTGGAAACGAAGAAGAATTTGTTGCAAAGATGAACAAACGGGCAAAGAATCTTGGCATGAAAAATACACATTTTGTAAATTGCAACGGATTGGATGCAGACGGTCATCTGACAACGGCAAGGGATATTGCACTGATGTCAAAAGAACTGATCACTACATATCCGCAGATCTTCGATTACTGCAACATCTGGATGGAGAATATCACACATAAAACCCAAAAGGGCGAATCAGAATTCGGACTTACGAATACAAACAAACTGATCCGTCAGTATGAATATGCAACCGGGTTAAAGACCGGCTCTACCGGTAAAGCCAAATTCTGTGTATCCGCAACCGGAAGGAAAGACGACATCGATCTGATCGCTGTGATCATGGCAGCAGACGACAGCAAAGCTAGAGTCAGAGATGCGATCACCTTATTAAATTACGGTTTCGGAAAATGTCAGAAATATACAGAAAAAGAACAAAAGAAGATATCACCGGTCGAAGTCAGAGGCGGGACGGAAAAAGAGGTGAAGGTACGTCAGAAAGATACATTCACCTACGTGGACACCACAGGCGCTGACCTGTCCAAAATAAAGAGCAAAACAAGAAAAGACAAGAATGTAAAAGCACCATTAAAAAAAGGCGAAAAAGTAGGTGAAACAGTCTATTATCTGGATAGAAAAAAGATTGGAGCAAGAGATATTGTTACGACAGAAAAAGTTGAAAAACAAAATTACGGCAGTGCGTTGGAAAATGTGCTGGAAGAGTATTTTGGGATTTAATTAAATTGGGATTTAATTTATTAACGTAGTTGGCCTCTCGATCCTTGAAGAAAACAGT
>ENA-OUQN01001041-OUQN01001041.1-human-gut-metagenome-genome-assembly--contig:-NODE-1041-length-18198-cov-4.904371_pt1 | contig 18198 bp, 17 predicted proteins | sample MGYA00237950_ERZ548832 | MGnify/ENA primary metagenome ERZ548832 (study PRJEB26490, sample SAMN05194703) | human gut metagenome | biome: terrestrial biome; feature: human-associated habitat; material... | reverse complement strand
TAATAATTCTTGTTTTACAGTTAGCTGCTTCTGGTGGTACTTTCCCAGTTGAAACTATTGATACGGGATTCCAAGCAGTTACACCTTACTTACCAATGACATATTCAATTAAATTGCTAAGAGAAATTTTAGTACCTACAGCTACAAACTTTAAAAATAATTACATTATGATTTTATTAGCTATTACAATTTGTACTTTGGCTATAACTTATATTGTTGATTTTGTTAAGGCTAAAAAACAAAAAGGTGCTGAATCTAATAATTAATTTTAAATAATATATTTTGTATGATTTTGGAGGATGGAATTTGTTCCATCCTTTTTAATTTTTTATTAATTCCTTTATTTTGTTATATTTGCTGTCCCCTATTCCACTTACTTTTTTGATGTCTTCTATTGTTTTGTATTTTCCGTTTTCTTTTCTGTAGTTTATTATTTTTAGTGCTGTTGATGGTCCTATTCCTGGTAATGTTTCTAGCTCTGCTTGTGTTGCTGTGTTTATGTTTATTTTTTCATTTTTGTTTGTGGTACTGTTATTATTTTTTGTATTTCCTGAGTTGTTTGTGTTCCCTGTATTTTTTTCTGTATTACTTGCACTTTTTTCTGTTCCTCCTGTGTTTTTGGTTACATATATTGTTGTTTTATCTATGCTTTTTTCTGTTGTTTCACTATTTCTTTGTTTTATTTCTTCTTTTGTTGGTATATGTATTTTTTCTCCGTCTTCTAGCACATATGCTAAGTTTATGTCTTGGATGTTTGCATTTTCTGTTAGTCCTTCTGCTGCTTCTATTGCGTCTGCTATTCTGCTGTTTTCTTTTAGTTCGTATATTCCTTCTTTTTTTATTGCTCCTGTTATGTGAATTATTATTTTGTTTTCATTTGTTTCTTTTTGGTTGTTTTGCGTATCATTTTCGTTTATTTCAATTTCTTCTAAGTTTGTGATTGTTTCATCATTGTTTTTGGTAAATAGCATATAGGCTATTATTAATGCTGTGGCTATTATGGTTATTATAATGATTAGTGTTTTTTTGTTTATTTTTATCATGTTTCCTCCTTTTTGTTGCAGTTCTATAAGAATATCTTCTGTTATACCTAAGTATTATAGTTTTCATATTTTTCATTGAACTATAGTTACAATTCACAGTCCGTAGAATTATTATTTGTGTGGCGTCCCCTTCCCCTTGGGTAATTATATATATTTGAGATTTCGTCCGTTTGATTGGAGTGAAAAATAGAAAATCTTAAATAAAAAACTGAGGAATGCTCACGGAAAAAATGTATATATGTATATGATTTGAAACATTTTCTCGGTTCAATACGCAACATAAGAATTTCTAAAATAAATTTATAGCACCCTTCCACTTAGTCCTCGCTTCGCTCGACGTGAACTCTTTCCATAAATTTATTTAAGAAATTCTAATATTGCTCCAATCACATTCGAAAAGTTTAAAATCATATACATATATACATTTTTGGCCTGAGTGAGAGAGGCTCCAGTTTTTTATGTTAGATTTTCTTTTTGAACGCAATGAACAGGACGAAATCTCAAATATATATAATTACCCAAGGGGAAGGGGGTGCCACACAAATAATAATTTTATTGGCTGTGAACTGTAACAAATTTATATTACTTGATAATAGTTTTGCCCAAAATCCCTTGAAACCTAAACGTTTTTGTTATATAATAGCAAATATCAATAAATATAACGTTTATAAAAACGAAAGGAGCAAAAATATGGCTTATAATTTTAAAGAAATAGAAAAAAAATGGCAAGATAAATGGGACAAAGAAGGAACATTTAATGCTAAAGATGATTACACAATGAAAAAATGGTATGGACTTATAGAATTTCCATATCCATCAGGACAAGGTCTACACGTTGGACATCCACGTAGTTACACAGCATTAGACATAATAGCTAGAAAAAGAAGATTACAAGGATATAATGTTTTATTTCCAATAGGTTTTGATGCATTTGGTCTTCCTGCTGAGAATTATGCAATTAAGACAAATGTTCATCCTAAAATAACAACTGCTCAAAATATAGCTCATTTTACAGAGCAATTAAAATCTTTAGGTTTTTCTTTTGATTGGTCTAGAAAAATAGATACAACAGATCCTGAATATTATAAATGGACTCAATGGATTTTTATCCAATTATATAAACATGGTTTAGCATATAAAACTACAATGCCTATTAACTTCTGTACTGGTTGTAAAGTTGGTTTAGCAAATGAAGAGGTTGTAAATGGTGTTTGCGAAAGATGTGGTAGTCCAGTTGTTCAAAAGGAAAAATCTGAATGGATGCTTAAAATTACTGCTTATGCACAAAAATTAATTGATGATTTAGATGATGTTGACTTCTTAGAGAAAATTAAGGTTCAACAAAAAAATTGGATTGGTAGATCAGAAGGTGCTGAAGTTAATTTTAAAATTGCTAATATGGATAAAAATTTGACTGTTTATACAACAAGACCTGATACTCTATTTGGTGCAACTTATATGGTTATTTCACCAGAACATCCAATTTTAAAAGAATTAGAAGATAGAATTGAAAATTTAGATGAAGTTAAGGAATATCAAAAACAAGCAAGTTTAAAATCTGCTTTTGAACGTTCTGAATTGAATAAAGAAAAAACTGGTGTTGAAATTAAAGGTATTACAGCTATAAATCCATTAACTAATAAAGAAATTCCTATTTGGATTTCTGATTATGTTTTAATTACTTATGGTACTGGTGCAATAATGGCTGTTCCTGCTCATGATACTCGTGATTATGAATTTGCTAAAAAATTTAATTTACCAATTGTTCAGGTTGTTGATGGTAAAAATGTTGATTTATCTAAAGAAGCTTTTACAGATGTTGCAACAGGTAAACTTATTAATTCTGATTTCTTAAATGGATTAGAAGTATCTGAAGCTAAAAAGACTGTAATTAAATATTTAGAAGACAATCATATTGGTACTAAAAAAGTTAATTATAAATTACGTGACTGGGTATTTTCTCGTCAAAGATATTGGGGTGAACCAATTCCAATGGTTTACTGCGAAGATTGTGGTTGGGTTCCACTTGATGAAAAAGATTTACCTTTAAGATTACCAGAAGTTGAAGAATTTACACCAGGGGAAAATGGAGAATCTCCTTTAGCAAAGCAAACTGATTGGATTAATACAACTTGTCCTCATTGTGGTAAACCTGCAAAAAGAGAGACAGATACAATGCCTCAATGGGCTGGTTCTTCTTGGTACTTCTTAAGATATATGGATCCACATAATGATAAAGAGCTTGCATCAAAAGAAGCCTTAGAATATTGGTCTCCTGTTGATTGGTACAATGGCGGTATGGAACATACTACTTTGCATTTATTATATTCAAGATTTTGGCATAAATTTTTATATGATATTGGTGTTGTTCCAACAAAAGAACCTTATCAAAAACGTACTTCTCATGGTATGATTTTAGGAACAAATGGTGAAAAAATGTCTAAATCTAAAGGTAATGTTATTAATCCAGATGATATTGTAAATGAATTTGGTGCTGATACTTTTAGAGTTTATGAAATGTTTATGGGACCTTTTGATCAAGTTGCTGCATGGTCTATGGAGAGTATCCGTGGATGTGGTAAATTTTTAGATAGAGTTTGGAACATGCAAAATATGTTAGTTGATGGAGATACTTATTCTAAAGAAGCTGAAAAAATGATGCATAAAGCTATTAAAAAGGTTTCACAAGATATTGAAGATATGAAGTTTAATACTTCTGTATCTACTTTTATGACAATGGTTAATGAATTCTATAAATTAGGTAAAATTAATAAAGCTGAATTTAAAACATTTTTAACTTTGTTAAACCCATTTGCTCCACATATTACAGAAGAGCTTAATAAAATAGCTGGCTTTGATGCTGATGTTTCTACATACTCTTGGCCAGAATATGATGAAGATAAAACTGTTGATGATGAAATCACTTTACCTATTCAATTTAATGGTAAATTAAAAGCTACTATTACTATTTCTGTTGATGAGGATGAGTCTTCTGTTAAAGAAAAAGTTCATAATGCTATTGATTCTAAATTGGATGGTAAGACTATTGTTAAAGAGATTTATGTTAAAAATAAAATTTATAATGTTGTTGTAAAATAGTTTTTGGCATATACTAAATTAATATTTGAATATAAATATTTTTACCCTATTGAATTTTTGAAGTTCAATAGGGTATTTCTTTGAAATTAATACGCATGAACTACTGAATTTAAAACGTAGATTTTATCATCTTGGTTGTCTAATCTTTTTTCGCATTTTTCTACTCTTTCGTTTACTGAAGTAAATTTTTCTGTATGTCCTGTGACTACATCTAATAAGATATCAAGTTTTCCTCCATGATCTGCTTCAATTCTTGCGACTGATAAACTTAAATTGTCTAGGTCTTTAGATAATTTTTCTTGACCTTTGAATAATTTTTCTTGACCTTTTTTTAAGTCCACTAATAATTTATCTCTTTCTTCTTGCCCTTTTTTTAAATCCAATATCATTTCTTTTATTTCATTATCTGCCATATTTTTTTACCTCCCTTCATAAAATACTCCAAAAAAAGCGATGTAATAAAATGTAAAATTATACCTCTTTATTTTTGTTTGTGAAATTATTATAACATCATATATCAAAATTTGTCAACAAAAATATTTCGACAAAATTTGACAAATGCTTGTAACATAAACTTAATACTTTTTTAACATTTCTGTAACATTACTTCAAATTTTTTATTGTATAATATATTTAGTGAAATTTTAAGGAGAAATTTATGAGTGTAGAATCAGATTTAAAAAAAGACGGAATTGTAGTAATAAAAAAATTAGATACATTAAGAGTTAATACCATAGCTAAAAATGTAGCTACTAGATTATGTGAAACATTTCCTGATTTTAGCCTTAATCAAAATGATTTATTTATAAAATTGTCCAGATTAGATATGTATATTGCAAAAATGCCTGAAGGTATGGCAGAAGCAAATTACTTTTATAAAAATACATCTATTTATTTTAATGACCATATTGCTGCTGATGATTTAGAAGAATTTGCAATACATGAATGTATACATTATATTCAAGAAATTAAAGATAAAAGAAATTATTTATTAAGAATGGGATTATGTGATTATACTGAATTTAAAATATATGGTTTAGGTTTAAATGAAGCTGCTGTTCAGCTTATGGCTTCTAAAGTTTTAGCTATTCCTAAAGAATATGTAAAATATTTTAATATTTCTTTTGAAACTAATAGTCCTTCTTACTATCCTTTAGAATGTTGTCTTGTTAACCAATTAGCTTATATTGTTGGTGAAGATGTTCTTTTTGATAGTACAATTAATAGCAATAATAATTTTAAAGATAAATTTATTGAACTTACAAATTATAAATCATTTATGGCAATCCAAGATAATATTGATAAAATTTTGATGGCTGAAGAAGAAATTATTAAAATAAATAATAAAATTGTCCAAATTGATGATAGAAATAAAAAAGTTGATAACATGATTAAAAAAATTGATTCATTAAAAAAACAGATTACTTCAACATTTATTAGAACTCAAAACCTTATTACTACTAGTTATTTTGACAAAGCATTTTTGGCAATTAATGATTTAGAAAGTGTAGAGAATTATAGAAGGAAATTATATAATTTTAAAGATTATTTAGGTGCTACAGATGGATATACTTTCTTTAATGATTATTATGTTGATAAAATGATGGATTTAGAAGATAAATATAATTTATTAGAAAATAATGCTAGTGTGACTTCTGCTTCTATGTATCTTGTAAAGAAGAAAACTTCTAGAATTATGGCATTTTTTAGATATATAAAGAGCTTGTTTATTCATAATAGCTTAAAAAATAAAGATTTTGAAAATGAAAATGATTTTAATAAATAATTTGCACAGAAATTTGCATAAAGCAAATTTCGCGCATGAACAAAAGCGGATATTAATAAGTGCTAATGTTATTAATGTCCGCTTTTGTTCTTTTAGATTTTATTTTAAAAATTCTTTTATAGAGTCTGCTGCATTTCTTCCTGATCGTGCAGCCCAAGCCACTGTGCCTTTGCATCCTGCTAAGTCTCCTCCAGCAAATATTTTTGGATTTGATGTTTGATATTTTTCGTTAATTATGACGTTTCCCCACTTATTTAATGTTAATCCAAGTTCTAGTACTTCTTCTGATACATTGCTTCCAAGGGCCATTACTACATAGTCTGTATCAATTTCATAATTACTTCCTTCAATGTTTATAGGTACTAGTCTTGTCTCTCCTTCTTTTTGTACTAATTCTGTTTTTATAAGTTCCAATTTTTCTACTTTATTGTTTCCTTTTATTTCTACAATATTATTTTGAAATAAAAAATTTATTCCTTCTTTTTTTGCATCTTCTATTTCTTTTTGCTCTGCAGGCATTTGTTCTTCTGCTCTTCTATATATGACGTTTACTTGTTTTGCTCCGTAATTTTTTTATTGTTCTTGAGCAGTCCATTGCAACATTTCCTCCGCCTATTACTGCAACTGTTTTTCCATCGTAATTTAGGTGTTTTTTATATTCTAATAGTTCGTTTCCACCATATACCCCTTCTAGTTTTTCGCCTTTTACTCCCATTTGTGCAGATTTATTTGCACCTATGCTTAAAAATATTGCATCATATTGATGTTCTAGTTTTGATAAATCTAGATTTTTTCCTAATTCTTGGTTGTATTCTACTTTGATTCCTAAATCTAAAATTCTATTCACTGTTTCTTGCACTCGTGTTTTTGGCAATCTGAATTCTGGTATTCCATGAACTAGTAGCCCTCCTAAGTAATTGTATTTTTCGTATATTGTTACATTTACTCCATCTTTAGCTAAAAAAGCCGCACATGTTAACCCAGCTGGTCCGCCTCCTATGATTGCTACTTTTTTATTTTTTAGATTTTCATTATCGCTTGTTTCCATAGATTCTTTTAGACTATATCCTTCTTTTACTGCTTGTTCAAATATAAAGTTTTCTATGTCTCCTATACTCACTGGATTTCCTTTTATTCCTCTTACACAGCTTCCTTGACATTGTTTCATGTGTGGACATATTTTTCCACATATTCCTGGTAGTACTGTTGTTTTTGATAGTATTTTATATGCTTGTTTGTAGTTTTCTTCTTTTACTTCTTTTATAAAGTCTGGAATGTTGTTTTCTAGCGGACATCCCTTTAGTGAGCATGGTTTTATTTTGCAGTTTAAACAATAATTTGCTTTTTCTTTTATTTCTTCCATATTTTTTTCTTCCTTGTTTTTGTTTTGGACGTTTTGAGCTTTGATTTTTTTTAACTCTTGCTATTATTTATTTTATTATAAAATTTTAAGGTAGTCAATGAAACTGACTACCTTTTATAATTTTTATTTAAATTTTTCCCAGTAATTATAAATGTTTTTTTATTATATATTTTTTATTAAATTTTCTTCTTTTTATATATAAAATATTATACATAATTTATTGTATAGGTTGTGTTGAAATTTTATAATCTGATGAATGAACATGTACTTGTAGTCCATCATATGTACTTGACCAATTTTGGTTTGTATAAAATGTTATCCCCTTAATAGCTGATTTATTTTTAACTTTAAATGTAATTATAGCCCATGGACAAGTACCTGTTCCCGTTGATCCTAAATTTAATAAATTTAAAGGTGTTGGCCATAAAAATTGACTACCATAATGTTGAACACTACCACATATTACTAATGGTTCTATATATCCATAATTTACGGCATCAGTTATTGAGCACTGCATACCATCTTCAAAAATAACTTGAAAATTAGATATATATACTGATCCTGTGTTAAATGCTTTTAAATTTATTGTAATCCATCTATTATTTATATTTTCTGTAAATATGTTTGTATTGTTTCCACTATAAACTAATGTTTTATTTTCATTAGTTTGTATTACGGAATTAGAATTAATTTGTTTTTCAATTCTATAGTAATTACTAATGCTTTCACATTTTGAGTAATTACCTCTATATATACTATCATTAACACCTGCCGGTATGTCTCCATTTGGATAATCAGTTGTATATAATGTTCCATAATTGCTTTGTATGCTTGTACCATAATTAATATTATTTGGAACATTTACATTTGCAGCATTATAATATCCTCCATTCCCAGCATTATCCCATATATATAGATGTGTTAAATAAGTTTGTCCATAATGTCCAAATGTAGCTGGTGTTATATCCGCTCTATATGCATTTGCTCCTGCATCCCATGCAGCATCAAACCATACCCAATTGCTATATCCTCCGCTTTGTGTTGATGTAGGTGCTGTTACTCTTGCTATTCCAGATTCATTATCAGTTGCTTGTATATATAATCTTACTACACTTGAGTTTACTTCCCCCCACCACCAATTTGTATATGTTGGTGCTGTTTTATCTATATTTGTTATACTTCCGGCTGCAACTCCTCCGTAATTTATTCCATCTGTTAATCTTGCATATATCATGCCATTGTTGCTATATGTTCGTGTTGCTGCATTTGCCCAATCTTGACCATCTGTACTTGTTTGTAATGTATATCCAGATACCGTTGTATTTGCCGTTACTGTTACATCTCCATTCGTCCATCCTGTTGTACTATATGAAAATGTTAAATTTACATCTTTTATCAAATCTGTTACATTTTCTGTTTTTACTGTCTTAACCTCATTTATATTTTCCGCTTTATCTTTTACCCATGCATAATATGTTGTTCCTTGAATTTGATTATTTATTGTTATACTAAATTCTTTCGTACTATCTACTGATGTAAACTCCTCGCTTTTGGGTTGCTCTGAAGTTTTAGTTACTGCATATCCAGCAATTCCACTTTCTTCATCTGTTGCTTTTATACTTATACTGTTTGTAGTAGCTGTTGCTTCTGTAATAATAGGCCTTGTTTTATCTATATTTGTTACTGTTCCTCCTGCTGATCCTCCATAATTTTTGCCATCTGTTAATACTACATACATTGTTCCATTTTCTGTAAATGATTGTGTATCTGCATCTTCATAATTTTTTCCATCTTTACTCGTTTGTATTTTTAATCCTGTCATATCTATTTCAGGATTTATTTTTGCACTTACTTTTACTGTTCCATTTGTCCATGTACTTTTATCTATTATTTTTCCATCGACTGTATATGTAAATGCAATATCCCCTGCTGTTAAATTTGCTATGCTTCCTGTTGTTTGCTCTGCAGTTACTTCTGCTGTTTGTCCATTTTCTGCTTTTGCTATTACTTTTATATTATATTTTTTTCCTTGTATTAAGTCTCCATATGTATATTCTGAATCATCTGTTTTGGTTTCTTTTAACTCATACTTATCTTCATCTTCTGCTTTTATGTAATACTTTACCTTTCCACCTTGATTTCTACTTGTTTTTACTTTTATTTTTATTGAATTTGTTGTACTTGTTAAGCTTTCTAATTTTATTACTGGTAACATTTTTCCTTGTTCACCTATAAATTTTGTTCCTGACATATCTACTTTATATATGTCTCTATCTACTATTACATAAAAATATATGTCTACTTGCTCTCCGTCTTCTTCGATGCTTGTATATTCTATACTTACTTCTTTTCCAATTTTTAGCAATTCATTTTTATTTTCTATAACACTATTTCTGGTAGCAATTATTACTTCTTCTGCTGTCCCTGTTGGATTTTTCATCTGCCCTTCTAATAATCTTAGACCTAGCCATTCTGTAATTTGTCCTCTTTTTGTTTCTAATTTTGCTCTATTTGCACTTTCAAATAATCCAGTATGCATCAATGACTGTATTGATATTGTTGCCAATATCAATAATATAACAATTGTAATCACTAAGGCTACAAGTGTTATACCATTACTTCGATTCTTCATTTTTTCTTTCCTCCTATGTATTTTTTGTAAAAATCTAACTATTAGTATAGTAAAATTCCAAAATTATTATACATCAGCGTAGGGTATTTGTAAATAGCTTATTTATAAAATTTTTTTATAATAAAATCTCTAAGAGGTGAATAATATGTTAAAATTTAATATTGAAAAACTACTAAAAAAGAATAATAAAAGTAAATACTGGCTTTGCCAACAAATGAATATAACTAATAGAAATTTAAATAGAATCATTAATAGTGAGACAACATCTATTTCTTTTAAATATTTAGAAGATTTATGTTTGTATTTAAATTGCTCTTTAGATGAGTTGATTACAATTAATCATAAAAACTAAATTTTTTATTATAATTATCATTAATTTTTAACCTTTTTTCGACGTTACAAAAATAATGAAATAATTTGTGAACTGAACTATAACTTTCTTGTAACTTTTCGACTCCTTCGTACAAAAAACTCCCTTGACATCACAACACTTTTGGCATATACTAGACACATAAAACACACGTATTCAAATACGTACTTCAAACTAGCTTAATTTAAAAATTTAAGCCATTTGTTTGATTATTTTTAAAGGAGGCAATAAAATGAATAACCTAATAGAAATTAGATGGCACGGTAGAGGCGGTCAAGGTGCAAAAACAGCATCATTATTACTAGCTGACGCCGCATTTAATACTGGTAAATATATTCAAGGTTTCCCTGAATATGGACCAGAAAGAATGGGAGCGCCAATTACTGCTTATAACAGAATTAGTGACAAACCTATAACAGTTCACAGTAACATCTACGAACCAGATTATGTTGTCGTTGTTGATGACACACTTTTAGAAACAGTTCCTGTAACAGCTGGTTTAAAAGAAACTGGTGCAATTGTAATTAATACAACAAAATCAGCAGATTATTTAAAAAGTGTATTAAACGGTTACAAAGGTGACGTTTACACAATAGATGCAAGAAAAATATCAGTTGAAGCTTTAGGAAGATATTTTCCAAATACACCTATGCTTGCAGCAATTGTTAAAGTTAGTGGTATCATGTCAGATGAGGCTTTTCTAGAAGATATGAAAGGTTCATTTAAACATAAATTTGCTAAAAAACCTGAAGTTATTGATGGAAACATGAAAGCCTTAGAAATGGCATTAAAAGAAGTTAAAAAAATCTAACAATATACTTGTCAAAAAAGGGCGTCCCTTTTGGCAGAAAGAAGCGACTCTTTTGACAGGAAGGAGAAAATTATGACAAAAATAGATAAAACAACACCTATGGAAGAGTTAACAATAGGTGGAAATATATATGATGCAGGTAATGCCAGAGAATTCAAAACTGGTGACTGGAGAAGTGTTAAACCTGTATGGATAGAAGAAAAATGTAAACAATGTGGATTATGCTACCCTGTTTGTCCAGATAATAGCATTCCTGTTTGCAAAGGTTCTTTAAAAAGAGAAGATTTTAATTATGATTATTGTAAAGGATGTGGCGTTTGTGCTAAAGCTTGCCCATTTGGTGCAATTGTTATGAAGGAAGAAGGTGCTGAATAATGAGTATAAGAGAGAGATTAAGTGGTAACGAAGCTGTTGCTACTGCTATGAAACAAATCAATCCTGATGTTGTTGCAGCATTCCCTATTACACCATCAACAGAAATTCCTCAATATTTTTCAACATTTGTTGCAAATGGTTCAGTTGACACTGAATTTGTTGCTGTTGAAAGTGAACACAGTGCTATGAGTGCTTGTATTGGTGCTGAAGCTGCAGGTTCAAGAGCTATGACTGCTACATCTGCAAATGGTTTATCTTTAATGTGGGAAATGATTTACATTGCTTCAAGTTTAAGACTTCCTATAGTTATGAACTTGGTTAACAGAGCTGTATCTGGTCCACTTAATATACACAATGACCATTCTGATGCAATGGGTGTTCGTGACGCTGGTTGGATAATGTTATTTTCAGAAAATAATCAAGAAGCTTATGATAATAATTTGATGGCTCACAAAATTGCTGAAAATAAAGATGTTCAACTTCCAATTATGATTTGTCAAGATGGATTTATAACATCACATTCTATTGAAAATATTGAATTAGAAAATGATGAAGATGTTAAAAAATTTGTTGGTGAATATCATCCTAAACATTATTTATTAAATAAAAAAGAACCAATGGCCATTGGTCCACTAGATTTACAAGCTTATCTTTTTGAACATAAAGCTCAACAAGGCGAAGCTATGAAAGCTGCTAAACAAGTTATTTTAGATGTTTCAAAAGAGTTTGAAAAATGGACTGGCAGACATTATGATTTATTTGAAGAATATAAATTAGATGACGCAGAAATTGCAGTTGTTTGTATGAACTCAACTGCTGGTACAACTAAAGCAGTTGTTGATAAATTAAGAGATCAAGGTGTTAAAGCTGGTTTATTAAAAATTAGAGTTTATAGACCTTTCCCAGGAGAAGAAGTTGCAAAAGCCTTATCACATTTAAAAGCAGTTGCAGTATTAGATAAATCTGATTCTTTAAATGCTATTGGTGGAGCTTTATTTGAAGATGTTGTTTCTAGCATGTATGTTGCAAAACAAAACGTTCCAGTTGTTAATTATGTTTATGGAATTGGTGGTAGAGACACAACAGAAAAAGAAATCAAATCAGTATATACAGATTTAGCTGAAATTGCTAAAGACGGAAAAGTTGAAAATCCTTATAGGTATTTAGGATTACGTTCAGAAATGAAAGGAGGCAAATAATCATGGCATATAATGTTAAAGAAATAGTTGCAAATAAGCCTTCAAGATTTACAGAAGGACATAGAATGTGTGCTGGATGTGGAGCACCTGTTGTTGCAAGACACATTTTAAGAGCACTAAAAGAAGAAGACCATGCAGTAATATCAACTGCAACTGGATGTATGGAAGTATCAACATTTATCTATCCATATACAGCATGGACAGATTCATTTATCCATACAGCATTTGAAAGTACATCTGCTACTTTATCAGGAGTTGAAGCTGCATACAAATCTCTTAAAAAACAAGGAAAATTACCAGAAGATGAACACACAAAATTCATAGCATTTGGTGGAGATGGTGGAACTTATGATATTGGTTTACAATCATTATCAGGAGCAATGGAAAGAGGTCATGACATGTTATATGTATGTTATGACAATGGTGCATATATGAACACAGGTATCCAACGTTCATCTGCTACACCTAAATTTGCAGATACGACAACATCACCAGCTGGAAAAGTTATTCCTGGAAAAATGCAATCAAGAAAAGATTTAACAAAAATAATGGTAGGCCATCATTTACCTTATGTTGCACAATCAATTGCAGTAAATAATATGAAAGATTTATATGAAAAAGCTGAAAAAGCAATCTATACAGAAGGTCCAACATTTTTAAATGTTATGGCTCCATGCCCTAGAGGTTGGGGTTATGCAACAGAAGATTTAATGAAAATTAATAAATTGGCTGTTGAAACTTGCTACTGGCCTTTATATGAAGTTGTTAACGGTGTTTATCATATTTCTTATAAACCTGCTAAAAAACTTCCTATTGAAGAGTTCTTAAAACCTCAAAAGAGATTTAAACATATGTTTAAACCTGGCAATGAGTGGATGATTGAGGAATTCCAAAAAGAGGTTGATGCAAGATGGCAAGAGCTTTTGGATTTAGAAGAGATTACAAATAAATAATAAAAAAAGAGTATATAACTTCCATTTTAGGAAAAATTATATACTTTTTTTATTTTTCTATTTTTTTTCATATATTTCTTTTAACAATGCTTCTTCTAACGTTTTTGAAAAATTAATTTTTAACTCTTCTGCTTTTGTGTTTATCCATTTTGGAATATTTACAGTTTTCTTTACTAATTCCTTTCCCCATTTTTTTGCAAATTCACTTATATCTACTGCTATATATGTTTTAAATTTTGAAATATAATTCCAATCTTCTATATCTATTTTACTTTCAAAGTTTTCAAAATTTATATCTTGTATTTTACTTGGTTTTGGTATTTTATTACCATCTTCCATTTCATCTAATACTATTCCTGCTATTAAATCTTCTGCCATCTCCATTATGTTTTCCAAACTATCTCCACAAGTAGAAGCATTAATATTGAGTTCATTTTGCAAATCTGGAACAAATGCAGAATATCCTCCCTCTTTTTCTTCATAAAATAATACTGGATAAATAACTTTCATAATTCCCCTCCACTTATTACAAGCTAGGGCTTATTTCAGCCCTGCCTGTTTTAAGATATTGTTAAGAGTTCCTTTTGGTATATCTCCTTTATGATTCGGTACCGGTAAACTTCCGTTTTATTTCATCATTTTTATATATGTAATGTGAACCATTTGTATGGTGATGATACCAACCGTTGGAGATTAACAATTTCTCTAGTTCTCGAAATGTCATGACTTTTCCTCCTAACAAATGCATTATACTACGTATTATACGTATTGTCAATATTGTTATATTATTTTATGCAAATTATTATAAAAATATTCAAATTTTATAAAAAATAAAATAGAAATTATAGGAAAATAATAGTGTAGTTTTAGAAAAATAAAAAGATTAAAAATGATAGGTTAAAAATCAACCTACCATTTTGTGGTTTTAATCTAGTCAAAACGATCATCTATATCTTCATGCAATATTACGAGAGTTTTTGAATCATTTCTAAAATATGCATTTAACCAGTTAATGTATGGTTCATAACTTCCCGGTCCATAAATACCGGCAATGTTACTATATCCTTCTGAATATTTAATTTTACAACCGTTAACTTTAATTATTGCATCTTCATGACTACGCCATTCATGTTTCAAAAGTACTTCTTCAGATAAAGTATCTATATACATAATTCCACTTTCAGGAATTTCTATATATTCTTTAGAAGGTTCTTTACCAGCTTTTTTTCCTTCAATTTTTTTAATTACTTTATTATTTATTGAAATAATAATATCATAGGGTGAATAACTGTAAACCTCTATCCTTTTTTCAGCATTTTTTAATGTTGAAATTTTATATTTAGGTTCTACTCCTAAATTAGGTCTACAGTCCTTGCTATTTACTATTGTTACAGTATTTTTCTTAAAAACTGGCACAATATATAATTTTCCTTCTATATATTTATCTGCATTTCTTTTTATCATACATCCGTATTCAATTCTAAAATTGCACTTCATTTCTCCATCCTCTTTGGTAGAGACAAAAACATCTACTTTATAGTCATGACTTTTAATCCATTTTTTCTTTTTGGGTTTTATTAACATTTTACCCCACTTTCCATTTGCCTGTCTAATTCCAACTTTTAATACGTATTCCGTATTGTTTTTAAGTTTGAACTTAAATCCATCCATTTTCCAAGAAAAAACTTTGTGATTTGAGTCGTCACAGTAATAACCTATTTGATTTCCATAGTATTCCCGCATAAAATTGATCTCCTTTCGTAAACCACTTGTTTATATATTTTACATAATATATTATACTATGTATTTTTATATTTTTGAAATATATTTTTGTATCTCTGATATAACTATTAGTTATGCCGTTTATTGTTATTTATCACTAAATTGTTCTTTTATTATTTTTATTAAATTACTTACTCTATTGTTTTTATCTATGCAGTAATAAACTCCAAAGCTAATTGGTTCAATATTTAAGTTATTTTTTAACTCTATTAAATTATATTTTTCAAAATCTTTATTATTAATATATTCTTTTGTTATAAAACCTACTGCTTTACGTTTGCTTACTACTTCTAAAATAGTATTGTAACTCGAATTTTTTAAATCTAATTTTGTATTATTTGCTCCATTTATTAATCTATTTGTTGTTTGAGCATATTTTCTAGGTACATATATTGTAGAGTTTTGCAAACATGTTTGATCAAATATTTTATCCACAAAGCAAGAGTTTTTATTTGCTATAAATATATCGTTTAAAAAGCCCAAATGTAAATACTTTATATTTTTGGTTTTATAGTTATCAACTTTTTTAGAAAATACTATGTCAATTTCTTTATTTTCCAACATTTCTAACATTTCTTTCGTTTCTAGGCACATAAAATCTACATCTACATTGGGATATTGAAGATAAAATTCATTTATACTTTTACCAAAAATCACATTTAACAAATGATTATGTGATCCAATAGTAATTTTTTCATTTTGGTTAAGTTGATTATCTACTTTGAGTATTTCATTAATAGGCTCTTTTAATTTATTATATAAATTTTCTCCTTTTTCTGTAAATGTCAATCCTCTACTATTTCTTTTAAATAGAGTAATTCCTAATATTTTTTCTAAATTTTTTATATGTTTTGTTATAGCAGGTTGAGATATATTTAGTTTTTCACTTGCCTTGGTAATATTTAATTCATTTCCTACGATTACAAATATTTTATAAAGTTCTAAATTGATCATTTTTTCCTCTTTCTTTTACCTATTTATTTTTCAAAATTATTAAATATAATAATAACGGGATTTGAAGTGTTTAGCCTCATATCCCGTTTCTTTATTCTTCCTCTGGTGCCTCAACTGGGCAAACCCCTGCACAAGTACCACAAGAGATACATGCTGATGCATCTATAACAAACTTATCTTCACCTTGTGATATACATCCAACAGGACATTCTGCCGCACATGCTCCACAAGAGATACATTTATCTGTAATTTTATATGCCATTTTTTTCACCTCCTAAAACTTTTTTATCTTCTTGTTCTAATTTTTCAAGTTCTTCTAATTCTTTTTTATTTTGTATTTCTTCTTCATCAATTTGCTCTCTAGCAACATCTTTTATTACTTTTACATCTTTAGCATCATACTTTTTATAAGTATATCCATCTTCACTTTTAAATTTAATTCTTAATTGCTCTTTTAAGATTTCTATATTGTCTACTTCTCCTACACCATCTTCTGTTTTAACAATTGCTCCAACATTTGGAAGATGTTTTAACTTGTCTTCGTAAACTTCATTTTCATATTTTAAGCAACACATAAGTCTACCACAATTTCCTGATATTTTTGATGGATTAAGTGAAATATTTTGTTCTTTTGCCATTTTTATTGATACTGTTTCAAAATCATTTAAAAATGTACAACAACATAATTCTCTACCACACACACCATTTCCACCTATTCTTTTTACCTCGTCTCTTACTCCAATTTGACGTAATTCTATTCTTGTTCTATAAATAGCTGCTAAATCTCTTACTAATTCTCTAAAATCTACTCTTCCATCAGCTGTAAAATAAAATAACATTTTACTATTGTCAAATTTGCATTCTACATCTGTAAGTGTCATATTTAATTTATGTTCTTTTATTTTTTCTTCACATACCTTGAATGCTTCTTTTTCTATTTTTTTGCATTCTTCATGTCTTTTTATATCTTTATTTGTTGCTATTCTTAATACTTTTTTTAAAGGTGCTACTATTTTTTCGTCTTCAACATATCTATTTGGAATTAATACTTCAGCATATTCCTCTCCTTGAGATGTTTCAACTATTATTTTATCACCTTTTTGTAATTTTATTTCTTTTGGATTAAAAAAATATATTTTTCCTAATTTTTTAAATCTTATTCCTACTATGTTCTTCAAAGTTATTTTTCCTTCCATTAATTTTTATTTATATTTTTATTTCTTATATATGTTATTCTATGTTCATTTAAATTAATTTACCTGTTCCCACATTTTTAGTAACATATTATCTATACTCATATCATAATTTGCATTAGATTTCAATCTTTTTTTTGTATCCTCTACTATATTTATACAATTTGCATATTTATTAGACCTCTTTGCCATATCTAATAATACAATATTTATATAATCTAATATCTCAAATTTTTCATCTTTTGCTTTATAAATTACATCTGCCTTATTTAATGTGTCTATTTTATCTCGTTTTTCTAAATTTATTATTACATTTTCTATTTGCTCATATTCTTCTTGTTTATCTTGTAATTTAATTGCGTTTCCAATGCTTCCTTGGAATGCTTCTAACATAATTTGACTAGTTACTTTAGTTTGATAGTTTTCTTCTAAAAATCTTACAATATTTTCATTTGATATTTTGCTAAAACGTAATATCATACATCTTGATTTTATAGTATCTAAAAATGCACTTTCATTTGAACCGATTAGAATTATAGTAACAAACTCTGGTGGTTCTTCTAAGGTTTTTAATAGACAGTTTTGAGCCTCTGTAGTCATTTTGTCACTATCATTTATTATATAAACTTTTCTATTTG
>ENA-OUQN01001023-OUQN01001023.1-human-gut-metagenome-genome-assembly--contig:-NODE-1023-length-18476-cov-6.285381_pt1 | contig 18476 bp, 13 predicted proteins | sample MGYA00237950_ERZ548832 | MGnify/ENA primary metagenome ERZ548832 (study PRJEB26490, sample SAMN05194703) | human gut metagenome | biome: terrestrial biome; feature: human-associated habitat; material... | reverse complement strand
ATTCTACCACTCGTGTGCGAGCACACGTGGTGTCAGACCTTTTGACCCTGGTATCAAAAAATGAAGTGAGAAAGGGTGACAGAATTGGCAAATAAAATCTCAGACGAAACGATAGAATATGTTGGAATCCTTGCAAAACTGGAGCTTTCGGCGGAAGAGAAAGAAGCCGCCAAAAGCGATATGGAGCAGATGCTGGATTATATAGATACCTTAAATGAACTGGATACCACCGGGATTGAACCGATGTCTCATGTATTTCCGGTGCAGAATGTATTCAGGGAAGATGTTGTAACAAATGGTGATAATAAAGAGAAGACGCTGGCAAATGCACCGCTTCGGAAAGAAGACAGCTTTGAAGTGCCGAAGACGATAGGTTAAAGGGAGTGAGATGAAGATGGATTTATTAAAACTTACAGCCCTTGAACTGGGCAGAAAAATAAAAGCCGGTGAGGTGACAGTCAGAGAAGCAGTCCGGGCAGTAATCGAGCAGGCAAAAGAAGTAGAGCCAACAATCAACAGTTATGTGACACTGGATGAAGAAGGGGCCTATGCACAGGCAGATGAAATTCAGAAAAAGATTGATGCAGGAGAACTGACCGGCCCGCTGGCAGGAGTTCCTGTGGCGATCAAAGATAATATGTGTATTGAAGGACAGCTTACAACATGCAGTTCCAAAATTCTTTCCGGTTTTAAGCCGACTTATACAGCACAGGCGGTTGAAAACCTGAAGAATGCAGGAGCCGTCATTCTCGGAAAGACGAATATGGATGAGTTTGCCATGGGAAGTACGACGGAGACTTCTTATTATGGACCAACGAAAAACCCTCATAATACAGCTCATGTTCCGGGAGGTTCTTCCGGTGGATCCTGTGCGGCAGTGGCTGCGTGCGAATGTTATTATGCACTTGGTTCTGATACCGGTGGATCGATCCGTCAGCCAAGTTCCTTTTGCGGAGTAGTGGGACTGAAACCGACGTACGGTACAGTTTCCCGTTATGGACTGGTGGCATATGGTTCTTCACTGGATCAGATCGGACCGGTGGCAAAGGATGTGGCAGACTGTGCAGCAATCCTGGAAGTGATCGCATCCCACGATGAGAAAGACAGTACGTCGATCGAACGGGATGACTGTGATTTTACAGAAGCACTGGTGGAAGATGTAAAAGGACTCAGGATCGGAATCCCGAGAGATTATATGGGCGAAGGACTGGATCCCGAAGTAAATCAGGCAGTCATGCAGGCAGCGAAAGTGCTTGAGGAAAAAGGTGCAGTGGTAGAGGCGTTTGACCTGGGACTCGTAAAATATGCGATTCCGGCATACTATACGATCGCAGCAGCAGAGGCAAGTTCCAACCTGGAACGTTTCGACGGAGTAAAATATGGATATCGTACCAAAGAGTATGAGGGACTTCACAATATGTATAAAAAGACCCGTTCCGAAGGATTCGGAGCAGAGGTAAAGAGAAGGATCATGCTGGGATCTTTCGTATTAAGTTCAGGATATTATGATGCCTATTATCTGAAAGCGTTGAGAACAAAAGCCCTGATCAAGAGGGAGTTTGACCGTGTATTTGAAAAATACGATCTGATCTTGGGACCTGCTGCCCCGACAACAGCACCGGAGCTTGGAAAGAGTCTGGATGACCCGATGAAAATGTATTTGGGAGATATTTATACGATCTCTGTCAATCTTGCCGGACTTCCGGGCATGAGTGTGCCGGTAGGAAAAGACAGCAAAGGGCTGCCGGTGGGAATGCAGCTCATAGGAAATGTATTCGACGAAAAGACGCTGATCCGTGCCGCATATACTTATGAATGTGCGACAAAGAAAGTGCATGAGGTTCCTGCACAGATCGGACGGACAGCGGAAAAGGAGGTACAGTAATCATGGCAAAGCAGTATGAGACAGTGATCGGACTGGAAGTTCATATCGAACTGGCAACAAAGACAAAGATTTTCTGTGGATGCAGTACCGAATTTGGTGGGGCACCGAATACGCATACCTGCCCGGTCTGCACCGGTATGCCTGGGTCGCTTCCGGTATTGAATAAGCAGGTTGTAGAATATGCGATGGCGATCGGACTTGCAACAAACTGTAAGATCACGCAGGTATGTAAATTTGACCGCAAGAACTATTTTTATCCTGATAATCCGCAGAACTATCAGATTTCCCAGCTTTATCTTCCAATCGCACGAGATGGATATGTAGAGATTGAAAGCGGAAGCGGAAAGAAAAAAGTGCGGATCCATGAAATGCATATGGAGGAAGATGCAGGAAAGCTCGTTCACGATGAATGGGATGATACATCACTGGTTGATTATAACCGAAGCGGAGTTCCGCTGGTAGAGATTGTATCAGAGCCGGATATGCGTTCCGCTGAGGAAGTGATCGCATATCTTGAGAAACTCCGTATGATCGTACAGTATCTGGGAGCATCGGACTGCAAGCTGCAGGAAGGATCTATGCGTGCGGATGTAAACCTTTCTGTTCGGGAAGTTGGTTCGGATACATTTGGTACAAGAACGGAAATGAAAAACCTGAACTCCTTTAAAGCAATCGCTCATGCAATTGAGGGAGAGCGTCAGAGACAGATCGAGCTGCTGGAAGAAGGAAAAGCAGTGACCCAGGAGACAAGAAGATGGGATGATAATAAAGAACATTCCTATGCAATGCGTTCCAAAGAAGATGCACAGGATTACCGTTACTTCCCTGAACCGGATCTTGTTCCGATCGTGATCAGTGACGAATGGATCGAAAAAATCAGGGCACAGCAGCCGGAACTTCGGACAGAGAAGCTGGAGCGTTACAAAAAAGAATTTGACATCCCGGAATATGATGCAGAGATCATTACAGAATCCAAGCATATGGCAGATCTTTTTGAAGCGACGACTGCGATCTGCAATAAGCCGAAAAAAGTATCCAACTGGCTGATGGTAGAGACGATGCGTCTGATGAAGGAACACAGCATGGAAGCAGAAGATCTGAAGTTCTCACCGGTGAATCTGGCGAAGCTGATCGAGCTTAATGATGCGGGCACAGTAAATAGTTCTGTGGCAAAAGAAGTATTTGAACAGATCTTCCTGAATGATATTGAGCCGGATGTATATGTAGAAGAGCATGGACTGAAGACAGTCAATGATGCAGATGCACTCAGAACGACGCTGGAGAAAGTCATTGCTGACAATCCACAGGCAGTCGCTGATTACAGAGGAGGAAAAGAAAAAGCACTCGGTGCATTGGTCGGACAGACGATGAAAGCAATGAAAGGAAAGGCAAATCCGGGAATGGTCAACAAAATGCTCCGGGAAATGCTGGGATAATAACTGAAAATAGTTTTTCATCATTTCTAATAATAAAGTAAGGTGTTTATGACCTGTCTCAGATAATCCGATGCATAGGATATCAGGTCATAAGCACCTTTATTAATATACCAGTCTAATCAAATCCCTTTCACTAAACGGATGCGAGACAGATCCGAATAGTTCCGAATCAGACAAAAAACAGCAAAAAAATGTGGGGGGGGGGTGACAAGATTTGAGAGGAAAAAAGAGATACAATAAAGTAGGATGTATCTTAATATAAATAAGATACTCACGAAAATGGGAGGAAGGAGATAAGTTTCTATGATGAAAGGGAAACTAAAAAAAGCGGTTGCACTTGTGACAGCATTAAGCTGTGTGCAGATTTCACCGCTTGCAGTGACTGAAGTAGAAGCCGCACAGGATGCAGTCAGTGCTACGAAGAGTGGAAATATTGTGACCATTGGAAATGATAAGCTCAGCCGTGAGTTCAGTATTTCTGATGACAGGCTTTCCACGACAAAAATTGAGAACCTGCTTGGAAATTCAGTGTTCACACCGGGAGAAAATTCAGAAGAATTTGTGATTAAGACGCTGGATGAGACAAGTAACGGGGCAGTTTCATTGGAAGAATATACGACCAGTGAGGGAAATAGCAGTCAGATATTAGACGGGATTACCGATACAACAGGCAATTTCTGGTGTTCTAATTCGGATGATATGAAACTGGTAGTAAATTTTGGATCAGAAAAAGAAGTAAAAAAAGTGGTTTATACACCGCGTTATGATAATAGTGCGAAGTATAACTGTACCGGACGTCTGACCAAACTGAAGATCCAGTACTGGGATGGCAGTGCATGGCAGGATGCAACGGTTGGTGGAAATGCAGAAATTTCACTGACAACCGATGCAAATACAAAGCCGGATGCGATCGAGCTGGATGAAACAGTGACGACATCCAAGATCAAACTGGTTGGTATTGAGTCCTACCACTGGCAGGATGCAAACCGGAATAAGTTTATGAATGTCGGAGAACTGGATGTGCAGGATACAGCCGGAACAACTGTTCTTGACAAAGGTACACAGATTGCCGGAAAAGAAATCAAATCCAGTGAACTGACACTGAAATCGACTTCGATTGATGATACAACAGCAGTGATCAATGATGTCAATAAGACCGGTAAGATGATTACTTTTGAATTTGATCCGGTTCAGATGGGAACAGGCGAAGCCAATATTACAGAAAAGATTGTCATGTATGATGGGGATCATTTCATGCGTAAGTTCCTGGAGATTGACAGTGAAGATAAGGATGTCCGCATGGATTATATCGATGGCGAGCATCTGACAGTCACAGACAGCGATAAGACATGGACTGTTCCGAAGGGAGTCGGCGGTGTTGTAGAGATGAGCGAATATAAGGCAAATCTCGGACAGCCGATCTATATTGATGGAATGTTTGTGGGATCAGAATTCCCGGAAACTGATACACAGATTGAATCAGGTTTGGGACATGTACGCTACTATACAGGAAAGAATTTTACAGATTTTGAGAGAGACGGACAGCTGACTGAGGATGGAAAGTATATTTCCTGGCAGACCGTTGTTGGTGCAAGCCATAGTGACGGAAGTGATCAGGGAGTCATCCAAAGTGATTTTTATGATTATATCGACAGTATTGCAACTCCGTCAGATTTCCGTCTGCAGTACAACTCCTGGTTCGACAACATGATGAGAATTGATGATGATAATATCCTTTCCTCATTCATTGAAATCGAGAAGGAACTGACACAGACCGGAGTTCGCCCGATGGATTCCTATGTAGTGGATGATGGATGGAACAACTACAATGATACATCGGTTGTAGATTCCGTACGTTCAGGAACGACCCTGAATACAACAGGATTCTGGGAGTTTAACTCCAAGTTCCCGAATGGACTGACGACATCCAGTTCCCTGGTAAATAAACTGGGATCTGATTTCGGTGTATGGATTGGACCAAGAGGAGGATACAACTTCTTCGGTTCTCTGGCAGATATCCTGACAAAGAGCGGAACAGGAAGTAAATCCGGTGGTTCCATTGATGTTGCAGATGCAACTTATGTTCAGAAGTTTGAAGAAATGGCGATCAACTGGATGCACGACTATGGAGTGAACTACTGGAAGTGGGATGGATTTGCAGATGTTGCACAGTATAATGCATTCCCGTCAGGAGAAGGTGTTGTAGGATACAGTGAGGAACACCGCCATATGTATGGTGGACAGAATCAGATGTACCATGTGACAGACCTTTGGGAGAAATGGATCGTGCTGATGGAGAATATCCGTCAGGCTGAGAAAGATTATAATATTAAGAACTTGTGGATTTCCCTGACCTGTTATGTCAACCCAAGTCCATGGTTCTTACAGTGGGCAAACTCTGTATGGTTACAGTGTGCAGGAGACCGTGGAGAGATCAGTAATGGTACGCTGAATAATAAGATGGACAATATGCTGACTTACCGTGATGCGAACTACTATGAGTTTGTTCAGGTACACCAGTTTCAGTTCCCATTGGCAAATCTTTATAACCATGACCCGATCTACGGAAGTGAAGGAACAGGAATCGTAGCTGACTCCATGACAGCAGAACAGTTCAAGAATTACCTGTATATGATGGGAACAAGAGGAACTGCATTCTGGGAGCTTTATTACTCTGATTCACTGCTGGACAAGGATAAATATCTTGTAAATGCAGAGTTCCTTGAGTGGGAGGAAGAAAATTTCTCCAAGCTGAAGAATGCGAAGATGATCGGTAGCCATCCATCCAGTGCAACAAGACTCAGCACTTACAGAAATGGTGGAATGAGCAGCGGTGAAGTACAGAATCCATATGGATTTGCATGCTTCGATGGAAATGCAGGAATCATTTCCATGAGAAACCCGTCTGCAACAGAGAAGACGATCACATTTACACTGAATGATGCAATCGGAGTTACAAAAGCCGGTACTTACCACATGAGTACAGTACATACTTATTCTCCGAATGGAACGATTGCGACAGCAAAAGATACTTATACAAAGGGTGAAGAAGTATCCGTTACACTTCAGCCGGGTGAAGTACAGGTATGGTCTCTGAGCCAGGATGCAGATACAACTGCACCGACATTCAAGAGTCTGACAAGTGTTTCAGGAACAGAGCTTCGGGTACAGTTAAGTGAAAAGATCAAAGGAAATGCAATCCTGAAGGTCAAAGTAAATAATGAAGTTGTTGATAATGTGACAGTTTCAGAGTATGCAGACCTGCGTACATTTAAACTGACATTTGCTACAGCACTGAATGATGGCGATGTTGTAGAAGTATCCGCAGAGAGTGGAGCAGATGCAGCCGGAAATCAGATTACAGGAAAGATCTCAGCTCCATACTATGCAGAGAATAAGATTGCAGAGAAAGAAACTGTAGAGGGAAGCAACAGCGAGATCAGTGGAAAAGACCGCAGCGTAGAAGGAACCAACGGATTCACAGTAGCAGCACAGGTTCAGACAGCAGACAGAAGCGTTGTCCTTGTAAAGCAGGGAGATGCTTATGAACTCGGAATCAATGCGGAAGGACATCCGTATTTCACGGTAAACGGTGTGACAGCAACAGCTGATGCAGTTATTTCCGATGCAACAGAATCTATGATCGTTGGTGTAAAAGAAAATAACGGACTGGTTCGTATTTATGTAGACGGACAGATAAGTGCGTCTGTATATAATGCAGAGAACAAAGAGTTCGCAGTTCCGGCAGCAAAGATCGTTGGTAACGGTGTAAACGGAGCTGTGACAAATGTAGCAGTTTATGACAGAAGTCTTGGTTACGATGAAGTTCCGACATCAGGACTGGCAGAGACTGTGAAGAAGATCACAGCAGAAAAAAATAACTGGACAACAGAGTCCTGGACAGCAGCCAATATGGATACGCTTCTTTCCAATGCAACGAGTGCCATCTCAGGTGGAGATGCTTCAGCGATCCAGGCAGCAAAAGAGGCACTGACAGCAGGTTATGCAACACTTGTGCCGAAAGTAGTAGAAAATCTGGCATATCAGAAAAATGTAACAGCTGCATGGGTAGATGCAAATGAGACAACAGATATGACCAATACAAGAAGTCCGCTTTCCAAGGCAGTAGATGGTCTTAATAATGATTCTGACAGCTATGCAATTTACGGAAAAGACGGAAAAGATAAAGGTTCTTACATTACAATTGATCTCGGACAGCAGTGCAGGATCAACAATGTAAACTTATGGCGTTACTGGACTGATGGAAGAACTTATAAGGCAACCGCACTGGTAGTATCTGATACAGCAGATTTTGCGAAGAAGACAGTTCTCTATTACAGTGGAGATTCTGATGTATATAATTTAGGTGTGGATCCGACAGATACATTATATGCAGAAACTTCAGCAGGAAAAGCATTATACAGCGGAGAAGCTGTGACAGGAAGATATGTACGTCTGTACGCAATGGGTAAAGTTGGAAGTAATACTACAAGCGGACATGAGAACCATATCGTAGAGATCCAGATAAATGGAAGAGCGGCAGATGCAGATCCATACGATCTGACAGAATACCGGAAGGTATTAAAAGAAGCAAAGACAGAGGCGGCAAAGGATATTTATACAGCAGAATCTGTAGCAGCCCTGAATGAGCAGATCACAGCATCTGAAGCACTGATCACAGAACTTGATGCAGCGATCAATGCAGGAAATCAGCCGGATAAGTCCTGGTCTGAAGTAGCCAATGCGAAGGCAGCTCTTGAGGCAGCCGTAGCAGCACTGGCAAAAAATGACGGACCGGTTGTAGAAAAAGATGCAGACTACACAGCAGTAAATGCAGCAAAAGAAAAAGCTGCAGGAGTAGACAGAAGCAGATATACAGATGAGAGTCTGAAAGCACTGGATGATGCAGTTGCAGCGGTAGTAGAAGGACTGAAGAAATCCGAGCAGAGCAGAGTCGATGCAATGGCAGCAGCAATCAATAATGCGTATGCAGCACTGGTTGAAAAACCGGCTGTAGAAGAGGATGCAGACTATACAGCAGTGAATGCAGCAATTGCAAAAGCAGATAAGATTGACAGAAGTAAGTATACAGAAGAAAGTCTGAAGGCTTTGGATGATGCAATCGCAGCAGTAGAAAAGGGTCTGAAAGAATCCGAACAGAGCAGAGTTGATGCAATGGCAGCAGCGATTGAGAAAGCATTAAGCGAACTGGTAGAAAGCCCGGTAGTTGAACCGGAAAAAGATGCAGACTATACAACAGTGAATGCAGCAATGGAAAAAGTACAGAAGATTGACAGAAGTAAGTATACAGAAGAAAGTCTGAAGGCTTTGGATGATGCAGTCGCAGCGGTAGAAAAGGGTCTGAAAGAATCCGAACAGGATAAAGTTGACGCAATGGCAGCAGCAATCGAGAAGGCACTGGATGGTCTGAAAAAGAAACCGGCAGCTGACGATGATAAGAAGAATGATTCAAAGAAAGATGATTCAAATAAGAATGACTTAAATAAGAATGATTCTGATAAGAAGGCAGATGCCGTTAAGACTACTACAGTGAAGACCGGAGATGCAGCCAATGTAATTCCATTCTTCGGAATGACATTGCTTGCAGCAGGTGCAGTGATCGTAATTGCATTTAAAAAGAAACGCAGAGCTTAAGAAATGCAGACAGGATGAAAATGAACTGAGCTGCGAAAAGCTTTGTTAAAAAGAAAAGAGTCTGGATATACAGAAAATGTATGTCCGGACTCTTTTGTTATTCTTCCCCCCCAAAAAATTATCCACAATTTTATCGACAAAAAAGATGAGTTATGAACAAAATACAAATTGCAATTCCAGTATTTGTCATGTATTCTGTAATTACTCCGATTCATGGAGCATCTGAATTCAGAACAAGGTCAACAGCTTTTATTCAAAGCATCGATTCAATGTAATTAAAATAAATGGTCAAAATGAAAATCTGCAGAGAACAGTCAGAAAAAAATCATCAGTAGAAAGGAATTGCCTATGGAGATCAATCTATTACAGGAGTATACATTTGTATGTCTTGACATTTTTAATAACATCATCCACAATAAAGATAAAAAGATAGAGAATAAATTGGAAGAGTGGTTGGTATTTCTAAGTCAGGATGATCCGGATATGATTATGAAACTGTTGGACAGGAATCCTGAATTTCAGAAAATTTATGAAGAAATCTACACTCTGTGCCTGAATATGGAAGGGATGATGGAGATGTTTTCAAAAGAACTGGAAATTATGGATCGAAATACAGTAAAGCTGATGATCGATGAGATGGAAGAAGAACTGAACGAGACAAAGCGGAAAGCGAAAAAGGAAGTTGATGAGGTGAAAAGGAAGGCAAAAGAAGAAATTGAAGAAGCGGAAAAGCGTGCAAAAGCAGCGGAGGAAGAGACTGAAAGATTACGCAGGACTTTGGAGGAGCAAAAAGGTAAGAGGGATATTTCTTGACAGATCTTCAGGGAAGGTGTTAGAATATCCCCGTTACAATTAAATGAAAGATGCGTAAGGTGTCAGTCGGACAAAATGTCAGGACTGGTGAAAAGGGAAACAGGTGCGAATCCTGTACGAACTCGTCACCGTATTTCGTGAGCAACAGCCATAAGACCACTGGGAGACCGGGAAGGTGAGCTGGATGCGTCTGAACGATCAGCCGGGAGACCTGCCTTTCGCAGTACAGGAACGAAGAGTTCAGGTCACGAGGAACTGGCGGTACGAAAGAATAGGACAGACTGTTTTTTATAAAAAAGACAGTTTATTCGTGTAAAGAAGATATTATGTGAACCCTCGTTTTTAACGGGGGTTTTATTTACTTATTTATGCAGACAAAAGCCAGAGTCGGTGTGTATATCTGTATATCTGAACCGTTCTGTTCCAAAAAGCATTGATCAAAGATCAGGGAGGAAAAGATGAAGAAAAAATTATTGACAGCATTTCTGGTAACTGCACTTGGAATATCCATGTTAAGTGGATGTGGTGGAAAGAACAGTGACGACAATTCAACCAAATCTGAACAGTCAACCAAAGAAAAAGATCAGGAGGCGGCAGATAAAGTGGCAAAGCTGATTGATGATATTTATGTACAGGAGAGGACAGACAAGACAGATGAGCAGTGCGAAGCTGCAAAGAAGGCATGGGATGCATTGACAGATGCACAGAAAGAGTTAGTAGAAGGTGAAAATGCAGACCCGGATTATTTCGGAAGAGATACGGGAGACGCATCAAAAGATGATCCACTGAATGAGGATGAGATTGGGGAAAATGAACTTTTAGTTGTAAGTTTCGGAACTTCCTTTAATAACAGCCGTGCAGAGGATATTGGTGGAATTGAAAAGGCACTTCAGGCAGCTTATCCTGAGAGGTCTGTAAGAAGAGCATTTACGGCTCAGATCATCATCAACCATGTTCAGGCACGTGACGGAGAAAAGATTGATAATATGGATCAGGCTTTAGAAAGAGCTGTAAAGAACGGTGTCAAGAATCTGATCGTGCAGCCGACGCATCTGATGCATGGTGCAGAATATGATGAACTGACAGAAGCAGTAGAAAATTATAAAGATAAGTTCGAGTCAGTAAAAATTGCAGAGCCACTGCTTGGAGAAGTTGGTTCCGATGCAACTGTAATCAATGCAGATAAGGAAGCCGTAGCAAAAGCGATCACAGCAGAGGCAGTAAAAGTAACCGAGTATGAAAGCCTGGATGCTGCAAAAGAAGCAGGAACAGCATTTGTATTTATGGGACATGGAACATCCCATACAGCAAAGATCAGCTATTCCCAGATGCAGACGCAGATGGAACAGCTTGGATATGAGAATGTATTTATCGGAACAGTAGAAGGTGAACCGGAAGAGACTTCCTGTGAGTCAGTGATTGAAAAGATCAAAGCAGCAGGATACAAAAATGTTGTACTTCGTCCGCTGATGGTTGTAGCAGGAGATCATGCCAATAATGATATGGCAGGCGATGATGATGATTCCTGGAAGAGCCAGTTTGAAGCGGCAGACGCATTTGACAACATTGAGACTCAGATTGCCGGTTTAGGTGAGATTAAAGAGATCCAGCAGCTTTATGTAGCTCATACAAAAGCAGCAATGGATGCAGAATAGGAGATTATTTTTCATGAGAAAAAGACTGTTGGCAGTGACACTTTCTGTTATGATGACTGCCTCGATGCTTGCAGGATGTGGCGGTAAGGCAGATACGAAAGATACTAAGAAAGTACAGACAGAACAGGATTCTTCAAAAGAGGAAGGAACAGCAGAAGAATCTTCGGAAAAGAAAAATGCAGCAGAAGATGCAGGACTGGAAGATGGTGTATATACTGCGGAATTTCATACAGACAGTTCGATGTTTCATGCAAATGAGACAAAGGATGGAAAAGGAACTTTGACTGTGAAAGACGGAAAGATGGTCTTTCATGTCACCCTTCATTCAAAGAATATTGTCAATCTGTTCCCTGGTAAGGCAGAGGATGCCCAGAAGGATGGAGCAGAGCTTCTGCAGCCGACCGTAGATACGGTGACCTATTCCGATGGAACTACGGAAGAGGTTTATGGATTTGATATTCCGGTTACAGTGATCGATCAGGAGTTTGATCTGGCTCTGATCGGGAAAAAAGGCGTGTGGTATGATCACAAGGTAAGTATTGAAAATCCGGTGAAAGACGAATAAATCTTCTTATAAAGCAGATTTGTACAGATGGCAGAGTCGGGGACTTTTGCCCCCGACATCTATGAATCTGTATAAAGAATAATTCGAGCTTAAACGGAGCATACTGAGTACGATAAAAAGGAAAGGTATGCTCTTTTATTATGAAAAAATCGCATCTGTATGATTTCTTATATAATATAGCAGGAAGTATTTTGTATGCGGCAGGGATTGATACCTTTGCCGGGGCAGCAGGATTTGCACCGGGCGGTGTATCAGGACTTGCCCTGATCCTGAATCATCTGTGGGGACTGCCGGTGGGGATCATGACGCTGGTTTTAAATGTTCCGTTAGTCCTGATCAGCTATAAAGCAGTAGGAAAAAAGTTTCTTCTGAAGACGGCGGTGACCATGCTTATTTCAACCTTTTTTCTGGATCTTGTATTTCCCTTTTTTCCACTGTACCGCGGACAGCGTCTGCTGGCAGCAGTTTATTCAGGAGTCTTGCTGGGCGGAGGAATGGTGTTGTTCTATCTGCGTGGTTCGTCCTCTGGAGGAATCGATTTTCTGACTATGGCAATAAAAAAGAAGCATCCGTCGTTTTCGCTTGGGAAAATCACCCTGATGATCGATCTTGCAGTCATTCTTCTTGGCTGGCCAGTATTCGGGGATGTGGATGCAGTGCTGTACGGACTGATCTCTACCTTTGCGTCGGTGGTGGTGATCGATAAAGTTCTTTATGGGATCGGGGCAGGAACACTTGCGATCATTATTACGTCTGACGGGGAAAAGACGGCAAAAACAATCCGGGAAAATGCAGACCGGGGCGTGACACTTTTAGAAGCCACCGGCGGGTATACCGGACAACAGAAGGGTGTACTGCTGTGTGCCTGCTCCAAGTCAGAAGCCTATATGGTTCAGGAGGCAGTGAGAAAGACGGATGAGACCGCATTTCTGATGTTCACCGAGACGAGTGAAGTATTCGGGGAAGGGTTTAAGCATCCCTGAAGAAATGGGAATATCCGGAGAAGGCTTTCGTCATTCCTAGCTTGCAAATTCCCGTGTCATACCGTACAATAAAATCCGTTGGATAAAAGAAATTGGATAAAAGAAATTAGAAACTTGATGAAATACGATTCAGGAGAGGCGGTATACCATGGGCATGATACGTGCTGAAAAGCTTGTATTTGAATATGATAAACGAGACGAAGACGGCAATGTGATCGGAAGCTGCAGAGCCATTGACGGAGTGGACATCGACATTCCGCAGGGGTCTTTTGTGGCAGTGCTGGGGCATAATGGTTCAGGAAAATCCACACTGGCAAAGCATATGAATGCAATTCTTGTCCCGACAGACGGGACAATGTGGGTGGACGGAAAAGATACGAAGGATATGGAGAAACTGTGGGAGATCCGGCAGAGTGCCGGAATGGTCTTTCAGAATCCGGACAATCAGATCATCGGAACGGTGGTAGAAGAGGATGTCGGATTCGGACCGGAAAATCTCGGAGTTCCGACAAAAGAGATATGGAAAAGAGTAGAGGACAGTCTGCGTGCTGTCGGGATGCTGGATCGGAGAAAAGATTCTCCAAATAAGCTTTCGGGCGGTCAGAAGCAGAGAGTGGCGATCGCAGGAGTGATCGCAATGGAGCCAAAATGCATTGTACTGGATGAGCCGACTGCCATGCTGGATCCAAATGGAAGAAAAGAAGTAATCTCTGCAGTGGAAAAGCTTCGGAGAGAAAAAAATGTGACTGTGATCCTGATCACTCATTATATGGAAGAAGTGGTGGATGCAGATCAGGTCTTTGTCATGGATGATGGCCGGATCGTTATGCATGGCACACCACGGGAAATTTTCAGCCGGGTTGATGAACTGAAAAAATATCGGATGGATGTACCACAGGTTACGATGCTGGCAGATGAGCTGATCCGCCGTGGAGTGGATCTGCCAAAAGGAATTTTAAGAAGGGAAGAACTGGTAGAAGCATTATGTCGATTACGTTAGAACATCTCAGTTATGTATACAATCCGGGAACCGCTTACGAGAAGCACGCATTGAAGGATGTCAGTCTTGAGATTCCACAGGGACAGTTTGTCGGGATCATTGGTCATACCGGTTCAGGAAAATCCACTCTGATCCAGCATCTGAACGGATTGATGAAAGCGACCTCAGGAAGGCTGCTCTATGAAGGAAAAAATATTTATGAAGAAGGATACGATATGAAGCAGCTCCGCACGCAGGTCGGACTGGTGTTCCAGTATCCTGAATATCAGTTATTTGAAGTGGATGTATTAAGTGATGTCTGCTTTGGTCCAAAGAACCAGGGACTTTCAAAAGAAGAATGCGAGGCACAGGCAAAAGAGGCATTGCAGTTAGTCGGATTCCCGGAGAAATATTATCATCAGTCTCCATTTGAACTCTCAGGAGGGCAGAAAAGGCGTGTGGCGATCGCAGGGATTCTTGCCATGCATCCAAAGGTACTTGTACTGGATGAGCCAACTGCGGGACTTGACCCGAAGGGAAGGGACGAGATTCTGGATCAGGTGGCACAGCTTCACGAAAAGACCGGGATGACAGTAGTTCTGGTATCCCACAGCATGGAAGATGTGGCAAAATATGTAGACCGTCTGATCGTGATGAACCAGGGGGAAAAAATGCTGGACGGAACACCGCAGGAAGTCTTCCGGCATTATAAAGAACTTGAGGCAGTCGGTCTTGCTGCACCACAGGTGACTTACGTGATGCATGATCTGAAAGAAAAGGGATTTGAAGTGTCAGCAGATGCGGCAACGGTAGAAGAAGCCGCAGATGAGATCATGAAATGCCTGAAGCAGACCCAAAAGGCAGAAAGAGAGGTGCAGGCATGATCCGTGATATTACAATAGGACAATATTATCCGGCACAGAGTCAGGTACATAGGTTAGATCCACGGGTGAAGATCGTCTGCACGCTGGCATTTCTGGTTTCCTTATTTTTACAGAACAGTATTTTAGGATATGTAGTTGCATTTGCATTTCTTGCAATGGTGATCCGGCTTTCAAAAGTACCGGTAAAATTTATTGTCAGAGGACTGAAACCCATCGTGATCCTGCTGCTTTTTACGGTGCTGATGAACCTGTTCCTTACGAGGAGTGGAAATATCCTCTTTCATTATGGAATCCTTACGATCACGGAGGGCGGTCTGCGGACATGCGTTTTTATGACGGTGAGACTGATCTTTCTGGTGATGGGATCTTCCATCATGACATTTACGACCACTCCGAACAGCCTGACAGACGGAATCGAAAAGCTGCTTCATCCGCTGAACCGGGTTCATGTTCCGGTACATGAGATCGCAATGATGATGTCGATCGCTCTCCGCTTTATTCCAATCCTTTTGGAAGAGACGGATAAGATCATGAAAGCACAGATCGCAAGAGGGGCAGATTTTGAATCGGGAAATATCCTGCAAAGGGCAAAGGCAATGATCCCGATCCTTGTGCCACTGTTCGTATCTGCATTCCGACGGGCGAATGATCTTGCAATGGCAATGGAAGCAAGATGTTACCATGGCGGGGATGGAAGAACAAAGATGAAACCATTGCAGTATCATAGAAACGACAGAGTTGCTTATCTGATCACACTGCTGTATTTAGTGGCGATTGTAGGTGCAGGAAGATATATTCCATTTAAGATATGGATTTTTTGATAATCAGATAATAGAAAAAGAGGACAGGAAAAGAATGAAACGAATCAGACTGACAGTTGCCTATGACGGAACCGATTACTGTGGCTGGCAGGTCCAAAATAATGTGGCAACGATAGAAGGAGAACTGAATACGGTACTGACTCAGCTGACCGGGCAGACAGTAAAGGTGATCGGGGCGAGCCGGACGGATGCAGGAGTTCACGCGAGAGGAAATGTGGCAGTATTTGATACAGAATCTTCCATTCCACCGGAACGGTTTCTTTATGCTGTGAATGCGTTGCTCCCGGAAGATATCGTAGTAGTTGATTCCTGCGAGGTGGCGGCAGACTGGCATCCAAGACACTGCAATACAGAAAAGACCTATGAATACCGGGTACTGAACCAAAAACTCCCCGATCCGATGAGGAGAAGAGATACTTATTTCGTCTCTTTTCCGCTGGATTTGGAGAAAATGAGAAAGGCAGCGGGATATCTGGAAGGGGAGCATGACTTTAAAAGCTTCTGTAATGTGCATACGCATATAGAAGATACAGTCCGCACCATATACCGGCTGGAAGTGATCCGGGAAGAAAATGTGCTCACATTCCGGGTCAGAGGAAACGGATTCCTTTACAATATGGTGCGTATCCTTGCCGGAACACTGATCGGAGTCGGAAGAGGACTGATCGATCCGGAAGAGATCCCGGCGATGCTGGAGGCAAAAGACCGGCAGGCAGCGGGAATGACCGTGCCGCCGCAGGGGCTGACACTGGTGAAGATCGATTATCTGGATTGAAGAGTGCAGACGGGCGGTAACGTCCGACGGTTGAAAGCTGAGCCTGGTGAGGGTCAATTATTTAGAACGAGTTTATAAGGGATGGGGGAGTGGAAAGTTGAAGGCAGCGGTCTGTGAAGATGAAGAGGCACTTCAGCTTTTTTTAGAAAAGCAGGTATGTGAGTGCATGGAAGAAGCCGGGATCAATGGGAGTTGCGAAGTATTTTCATCGGCAGAAGAATTACTGGAAAAAGGAAATCCTTTTTATGATCTTTATCTGCTGGATATTCAGCTTGGTCAGATGACGGGAATGGAACTGGCGGAAAAGATCAGGGAGAAAGACGACCATGCAGTGATCCTTTTTGCAACAAATTATAAAGAAATGATCCGTAAGGCATTTCAGGTATCGGCACTGGATTATTTGGTGAAACCATTGGATGAGGTGGAAGTAAGACAGGCATTATTGCGTTCTTTCCGGTATCTGTCAAAAAAAAGAAACCGGATTGCTTTAAAAAATCAGTCAGGAGTGGAGATCTTTTATCACGAGGAGATTGAGTACATAGAAAGTGAAAAAAGAAAAGTGCGGATCTGCAGCAGGCGAGGCAGCGGTGAATTTTATGTGCGGCTCAATGACCTGGAACACGAATTTAAAGGCAGTCTGCTTGTGAGAGTTCATGCTTCTTTTATCATTAACCTTGAGAAAATACGAAGTGTGCGGAAAGATACGATCACGATGGAGTCAGGAAAAGAAATTCCGGTGACAAGGAAATATAAAGATCAGTTTAACAGGGCATTTCAGAATTATTGCCTGGAAATGCGAAGATGAGAGTGGGAATGATATGATAATACCAATAATTGAGGTGATACAGACCTATTTATTCGTATCGTGCTTTTTAAAAAGAAAAGTAAGGTTTGGAAAGGTGCTGGACTGGTTGGTTCTGATTGGAGTTTCGGAAGTTGGAACAATCGGAAATCATTACTTTCAGGATGCGAATATAAATATATTGATTGCAGTGATAGAACTGTTCATTCTTTTATCCTTTTTTGAGGGTGGGGTGAAGAGGAAAATTCTGGCTGGACTGCTCTATTTAGTCTTTGCATTTTTAGCTGAAGGTGTTGTGGCTGTGGGACTGTCAAGAGCATATGATATCCGGATCAGTGATATGGGAAATCAGGAGGAGGCAGTGATCCTGTTGGGAAAGAGATATTCCAGAGAAATCCGGGTTATTGCAACAATGTTCTTCTATTTGCTGTCAAGAAAAAAGAGAGATACAGAGAAAAGGGATATACAGGGACAACTGCTGGTCATCCCGGCACTTAGTGCGGTTCTGCTTGTAATTGTGACAGAGGATCAGTTTGCAAGAGAGCAGATCAATGTGTGGATGGAAGTGATGCTGATCCTGTTTATTCTGATTATCAATGCAGTATTATATGTGCTTTTCCGCAGGCAGGAAGTTTATTTCAGGGAAGAGGAAATGATCCGGAATCAGTTAAAAGAACTGGAATATGAATCAGCCCATTACAGGGAATTAGAACAACATCAGCAGGAAATCCGAAGAATCAGGCATGATATAAAAAATGAATTGTCGGGCATTTATGGTTATCTTGAAAATGGAGAAGTGGGAGAAGGAAAAAAGGAGATTGAGACACTTCTTCAGCAGATGACTGCGGCAGAACAGAAAATTTTTACTGCAAATGCAGTTGTAAATGGAATCCTGAATCTGAAGTTACAGAAAATGGAAATGGCTCAGATAGAATATGAGTTTGATATTCACATACCGGAACAGTTAAAAATTCAGGGAACAGATTTAGGCGTACTGCTGGGGAACTTACTGGATAATGCAATCGAGGCATGCCAGGAGTTTCAGGGAGAAAAAAAGATCCGGCTTCTGATAGAATATCAGAATAGCGGAGTAGTGATACACTGCGAAAATCCATGCAATGAAGATACAGAGACACTTCAGACAAAGAAGAAAGATAAGATAAACCATGGATTTGGGATGGGAAGTATTGCACAGATTGTAAAAAAATATGATGGTTTTTGGG
>ENA-OUQN01001021-OUQN01001021.1-human-gut-metagenome-genome-assembly--contig:-NODE-1021-length-18492-cov-3.401313_pt1 | contig 18492 bp, 10 predicted proteins | sample MGYA00237950_ERZ548832 | MGnify/ENA primary metagenome ERZ548832 (study PRJEB26490, sample SAMN05194703) | human gut metagenome | biome: terrestrial biome; feature: human-associated habitat; material... | reverse complement strand
ACGAGAAGTTACAAACAATGAAGGTAAAATAACATATTCTCAATCATTGTTACCGTCTTTTGATGATGAAAAAAGTAATTGTACTTCCAATATTTCAAAGTTCACAAAACTTGTGAATAAATACAGCAACGGTTTTCGTAAGTCTTTGTTTAAAAATAAACTTGCAAAATATACAAGTTTACTTAAAAACTCAATTGATAATCTCAATAATATTGAAAATAAAATCAAAGATACTAATAATCTTATTGAAAATTTAAAAAACGAGAATATCAAACTTGCAAAACTGCAATCGGAATGTAGAAACAATTTTTCTGTTTTCTTAAATAAAGCTATTCAGAAAACCTCATTTTGGCCACATCTGAATAAATTTGTATCAAATATTACATTTGATAATTTCTCAACTATTTCTGAAAACTTTAACGATGAAATAAACAAAGGCAGAAATTCCTTAGAAAACAGGAAACAACGGTACACAAATGTCACCCATCTTACCGAAGATGAATTACTTGATAAATTAAAATGTCTTACTCATGATAAAGATGATAGCATAAGTCAAAGGAGTAAAGCATTGGAAAACACCACAAGTTCAAGAATGGGAAAGGCAAGTGTAATTGCAGCTACCATTGACGCTTGTATCAGCCGTATTCCGCCTGATGACAGTTTTAAACCAAGTCACATATTTCTTGATGAGGCAGGTTACTGCAGTCTTATAAAAGGCATGATCTTGCTGAGTTATCATTGTCCCCTGACAATGCTCGGTGATCATATGCAGTTACCGCCAATCTGTGAAATGAATGATGATGAATTTAGCGGTGAAAATGAACTTGTTGCAATGTATGCTCAGTCAGCTCTATATTTAGAGGACTATAATTTGCAACCTAATGACTTAGTTTTGCGCTATTTAAAAAATGAAGAACCAACATTTAATTTTATCAACAAATTTAATTTAAACCACACTTTTCGTTTTGGCTCAAAATTAGCCAAGGTTCTTGCTGATAATGTGTACACACCTTCGTTTCACGGTTCAGATGATACACCAACAGAAATATTTTACATAAACTCTCCGAAGTTAGAGCGTCCAAAACAAAGGTATAGTTCAACAGAGGTAGACAGTATAGTATCTTATGTTTATGAAATCAAAGAAGAAGATATTCCATACGGAATAATTACACCATATAAAGACCAGAAAAAAGCATTGAATAATGCATTTTTCGGTAAAGAAGAAGTATTAACTATACACGGATCACAAGGCAGAGAGTGGGACATAGTTATTCTAAGCGTTGTTGACACTACAAACAAATGGTTCACTAATTCAAAGTGTACAAAAAGTAACGGTCTAAAGGTAATAAATACTGCTGTAAGCAGAGCAAAGAAAAAGCTTGTGATAGTCTGTGATGCTAATTACTGGAAAACTCAGCAGGAACAGCTGATAGGAAAACTTATATCTATCGGAAAAGAAATTCAAATAAATTAAAAAATCCCCGTACTGCTGGAACAGTACGAGGAAAATTGAAAGGGTGTCGGCATTTTTACTTGTTGGTACAAGAGCCGATACCACATTACAGGAGATGATAATATTATGGCAAAAGCCAAGAAGATTTTAAATGTTTTCGCCTACTCAAATTCCAAAAATAAATCCGACCGCAATTGAAAATCAGAAAAGCAAGCGTAATTTATTTATTTCGTGTTGGATTTTAAATCAAAAAATCAAGTTTTAACGCAAAAAATCAAGTTTTAACACAAAAAATGTTTTTCAAAAAACAACAAACAAGCCGATAAATACTGAATAAGGCTTGTTTGCTGGCTTTTTTATTTGGCTGAGCCGGCGGGATTCGAACCCACGGGTGACGGAGTCAAAGTCCGTTGCCTTACCGCTTGGCGACGGCTCAGTATATATTCTACTTTTATTGATTATTAAAAAAACAAGCCGCCAAAGAATTTCTTCAGCGGCTGTTGGTGACCCATCGGAGATTCGAACTCCGGACACCTTGATTAAAAGTCAAGTGCTCTGCCAACTGAGCTAATGAGTCAAATGGGGTGGAATGCCGGATTCGAACCGGCGGTCTCCAGTGCCACAAACTGGCGCGTTAACCAACTACGCTAATCCCACCATAAGTGGCGCGCCAAAAGGGACTCGAACCCCTGACCTACTGCTTAGAAGGCAGTTGCTCTATCCAGCTGAGCTATTGGCGCATTAGTTGCTGACCTCAGTCAGCCTTTATATTATACCCATATACGGCATATTTGTCAACACTTTTTTGAATTTTTTTCATATTTAATTTTTAAAAAGTTTTTTTCGAACAAAATCCGCCAAATTACGGCTTTCCGTATTTCTGAGCAAGTGCAAGATTCCTATAATCGGGTTCAGACGAAACCTCTCTTATAAGCTTTACAAACTTAGGAAGTTGATACCGCTGATCTTCACTAAGCAATTCAATTTCTATTGTTGCCCTGTCATTCCAGAACGGATAAACATCAAGTTCGTAGTATGTGTTGTTATCAACAATGCAATATCTGTCTTTACTGATGACGCCTGTAACATACTGCCTTTGAGCAAGGTACGAGTCATATTGTTCTTTTGAAATATAATTTTCAATTTCAATCCGCTTAATATCCGATATTTTGATTTTTACAGTTTTGATATATACAGCCTTGTCACCCTCTCCCCTTTTGCGGATTCTGAAATATCCTTCCTCGGGAGTAGTGAGGTATGCCTGTGTAATAGGAATTCTGCGACAGGTTTTTATGCTGTTCAAAAATTCAATATCAGGATATTCAATCAAAAATTTTCTTTCAATTTCAAGTGGTTTCGGAATTCCGAGAAATGCGACAACCTCCTTGAGAAGTCTTTTCAGCTTAGTATCAAAGTCGGTCGAATTATCAATAATTCTCAGATGCGGTGTGCCTGTCCACACAGCCATAACATCTGTGTCAACTTCTCTTGCTTTTTCAAGACTTTCTTCTCTGCGAAAAATATTGGTTTCTTTTCCGTAATACTCTTCTGCACCGTCTGCGGAAGTCACAAGATGAAATACTGCGTCATAAGAATTTCGTATTACATCTTCATTCAAATTGTGGATACCTGCATACTTTGCAAACTCATCTTCCGTAACATATGCTCTGCTGTCAAGCAATCCTCTGTCAAAAAGCAAAACTGCCTTTTCACAATCCATATTTTTGGCAATTTGCGTTTTTTCATTCTCCTCAGCAAGCTGAATTTCAAACAGTTCTCTGTGAAATTCATAAGAGCCTACATTTTCGGGGGTTTTGCCCTCACTAAACAATCTGCTTGCAACCTCACCGATTGTAATTGTAGGAATATTAAGCTTTTTAAGCTCTTCGCTGATATATTTTAATGCGGAAGTCTTGCCACCGCAAGGTCCTCCCGTCAATACTATTTTTACAACTTCAGCCATAAAATCACCCATGTAACTTATTAAATTAAGTATATATCCCAACAGCAATTTTTTTATTCTGTAGAAGAACATTGTTGTTTGTTTTGCCCTTTAAAAGATAATATCGGCAAAATGAAAGTTTCTTATGCAGTAAAATTCATATTATACATTAAAAAGCGTATAAATTATCATAAAAACGGTGAAATATGCTGTTATAACATTGACAAGTTGCGTGTTAAAGTGCTAAAATATGTGTATGACCAATGAGGTTTTTCTTATATTGAAAGGAAGTATTTATGATGGAAAAGCAGAATATTGACTGGGCAAACATTGGCTTCGGTTATATGCCCATCGGTGAAAGATTTGTAGCTAATTATAAAGACGGTAAGTGGGACAACGGCAGTATGACAGCCGACACCACAATTACTATCAGCGAATGTGCAGGCGTTTTGCAGTATGCTCAGACTTGCTTTGAGGGTATGAAAGCGTACACTACCTGTGACGGCAGAATTGTTGTGTTCAGACCTGACCTTAACGGACAGAGAATGGAGGACAGCTGTAAGCGTCTTGAGATGCCTGTATTTCCAAAAGAAAAGTTTGTTGAGGCTGTTTGCAATGTTGTTAAGGCAAATGCAGATTATGTTCCTCCGTACGGCACAGGCGCAACACTTTATATTCGCCCGTATATGTTCGGCAGCGGTCCTGTAATCGGTGTTAAGCCGTCGGCAGAATATCAGTTCAGAGTATTTACTACTCCTGTAGGTCCTTACTTCAAGGGCGGTGCAAAGCCTATTACAATTAAGGTTTCAGACTTTGACAGAGCTGCTCCTCACGGCACAGGTCACATCAAGGCAGGACTTAACTATGCAATGAGCCTTCACGCTATTGTTACCGCTCATGCAGAAGGTTTTGACGAAAATATGTATCTTGACGCCGCTACAAGAACTAAGGTTGAAGAAACAGGCGGTGCTAACTTTATTTTTGTAACAAAGGACAACAAGGTTGTTACTCCAAAGTCTAACAGCATTCTTCCCTCAATTACCCGCCGTTCACTTATGTATGTTGCTGAGCATTATCTTGGTCTTGAGGTTGAAGAAAGAGAAGTTTACTTTGATGAAGTTAAGGACTTTGCAGAATGCGGTCTTTGCGGTACAGCTGCCGTAATCTCACCTGTCGGCAAAATTAACGACCACGGCAAGGAAATTTGTTTCCCGAGCGGTATGGATGAAATGGGTCCGATTACAAAGAAGCTTTACGATACACTTACAGGTATTCAGATGGGCAGAATCGAAGCTCCCGAAGGCTGGATTAAGGAAATCAAGTAATCAATTTTATACATATAACAAGACGGTCTGCGAGAACAGACCGTCTTTTATTTGCAGTATTTAATTATATTGTTGTAGGCAACATCCACGGCACACTCATCTGTATTACAATGCAACACATAAAATTTTGTATGCCGAATAAGATTATCGAGATTTGAGAGCAAAGACATTCCATCTGACTTATTCACAAATTTGACAGTCGATTTGTAGAGCCTTTGTACAATCTCATTTGTGTCGGGAATTGTAACAAAATTATCGTCTGAGCGTTCTATGAATATTATAGCGCCTACGGGAACGGTTTCGTTATTAGCAATTCCGCTTCCGCCGTCAAACGGAGTTCCGCAGCATAGCGGGACTTCGTTTTTAATTTTCACAACAGGCTTATCGTCATTGAGAATATGAGCTTTTGAGCCGAATCTTTTCAGCCACATCTTTGTATGAGTAGATTTGCCGACACCTGAATCGGCGGAAAATAAATACGCTTTTCCGTCAAAAACAAGTGCTGAGGAATGCACAAGCATAGCGCCACGGTGAATTATTTTGCGGTTAAAAATTGACGCCGTTGCAAATTCTTCGGCTTCATCAATGGTTGAACCTTCAACCATACGGCTCAACAGGGAATTTAAGTATGAGTCTGACGGTATGGCAGAAAAATCTGCACTTCTCTCCCCTTCATACAAAAACGGTTCGCACAATTTTTTTAAGTAATCAAATTTTGGTTCAATTTCAACGATAAAATCAGCTATTAAGTATTTTGGCAAAGCGTCCTCCGAAATAAAACAGACTCACAAAAAGTGAGCCTGTTTTTTTATTGGTTAGTTTAAATGAACGATAAACTTCTGAATTTCCGTTGCGTCAACTACCGTGATGTCACCGTCGTTGTTATAATCGGCAAGATGTTTTTGTTCTGCCGAAAGTTCAACAATACCGACAACATACTTCTGCACAAGAGTTGCATCTAAAACATTAATCCCGCCATCCATATTAACATCACCGACATCATAAGCAGAAATGCCCTCAAACGGAATATTGTTAGCCTTTGCATATTCCTCGGCATAAGAACCGTAACTGCCCTTGATTGTTACATTCGGAGAGGTTCTGAAAGCGTTAGAAGCAATAGAAGTCACGGATGTAGGAATAAACACCTCTGACAGTGATGCACATTCAGCAAAAGCACTCTTACCAATCGCACTTGTACCGGCAGGTAAATATACCTTGTCTAAAGAAGTACAATTGTAGAACATCTGATCGGTAATTTTACTCGGCACACAGTTAAAGGTAACAGATTTCAAACTTGTGCAATTCTGAAACACGGCAGCACCAAAATCTCTCACCCAGATAGGAATTGAAATTGATTCAAGCGAAGTACAACCGTAAAAAGAATCAGTACCGATTCTTCTAAGATATCTTGCTTCGTTAAGACTGATCGATGTTATTGCGGTCTTTCCCACAAAGGCAAAATCAGAAATTTCCGATACAGACCAGCTTTGAAGCTTAAGCGGAAGAACAATATCGGTCTTATCACCTTTATATCCGGTTACGTTCGCATTACCGTCAGAAACAGAATATACAAAGCCGTCGGTTTCATATGAAGCCGCAGAAATTTGAAATGTAGAAATAATAATAAAAAATACAGATAATAACAATCCGGAAAAGCGTTTTAGGGATTTTAAACAATATGTATTTTTCATATCATTACCCCCAATCGTCACCATCACTCTTAGTAGCCTCAGGAGTATCATCAAGACTACCGGTCAAAATTATATCCTCGAATTTAAATTTTACTAATTCAAATTCAGGAGAAGAATACTCTTTTTTCATAAATAACTCCTTCCTAAATTTTATGTGTGCAACAGTATTGTCTGTTGCACACAATAAATTTAAAATTAAACTGTTGCGTTCGCAATATCATAGAGTGTAAAGTAGATAGGATCACCAAGTTCAACAACAGTTTCATTTGATTCATTAACATACTTAATATAAGTGTAAACTCTATAAACACAATTTGCATTAGCTTCGGTATTATTGAAACGAGCAAAATACTGAAGTCTGTTCTTATTATTAAGTCTGTTATTATTGATTTGTTTTGTGAGCGACTCAATACTTGATTCACCAGTCAAAATTTTACTTTTAGCATCTTCAGCTGCCATGGAAAGGTCAGCAGTGTACTTATCAGCGTAGTACTTCATATCAGTATTGTAACCTACACCAATGGAATCTTTTTCTAACTCTAACTTCTGCATCACAATACCAGTCTGAACCTTACTGCTGTTAGGATCAAATACATTGAGCTGTTTGCCATTATAGAAGAAGTTAAGTACAAAGTCAGCGTAAAGCTTGTCTTCACCGTTACCCTTAATGAAATCTTCAGTTTTATCAAGTGTAGTCATACTATCAGCGTCAAATCCGTTGAAGCTGTCAGCATTACCAGCTGTCCACTGATTTCTTGTTACTTCCATAAACTGAGTTGAAGTAGAAACTTCCTTAACAGATGCAACTGGAGTTGAGCTTTCTCCATAAACAGGAACTATCCAATAGTTGTCATATGATACATAGCTGAATCCACCGTCGATGTTGTATGCTTTAATGACAAGATTATTACATCCCGGATCGGAGTAGATTGCCCAATACATAAACTGAAGTGTTTTACCTTTATCTGTATATGTTTTCGGAGCAGTGATATCATAAGTATAAGTTCCGTCAGAATTTTTTGTATAGAACACTGAATTATAAGGTAATTCAGATGAACCATTTTTTGTGAAAAGTTCAAAATTACCGTTTTCGTTATTAGAAGAAGTAGGTTCATTAGTATCCTTATCACGGAAAACATTAAGGTGGATTGTTCTGTCTGACTGAGTTGAATTAACAACAGCTGATGCTATTGACTTACTATCTGATGAATCGAAAGCGGTATTGCTATCAGGAGTCTCATTCCAAGTAAGATTCTTTGTAAAGTTTGACTCATACGGTGCAAGAGAAAGGATAAAGCTATTTGTAAGAGTTACCTTTACAGAATGTGATTCCACACCTTCAACATTAGTAGCATTCTCATCAAATGTGTATGATGAAGTGTTTTCGGGATCAACATAACCTGCCTTGTTGTAATACTTTTGATTACCCATTCTGTCAGTATAAGAGAACTGAACCTTATACGGTACTTTAATAGAAGTAATGTCAGAATAGAAATTATAATATACTGTTCCCGCATCAGCAGCAGTAAGAGTGCTTGCATACTTATTATAGTATTCATTAAACGAGAACGTATATTCTGATGTAGTTACAAGACCTTCTGTTCTGTCTCCGCTAACATTTGTTGTAAAACCAGTAGTAGGATTAAAAGCAGTTATATCTGTTGTGTTTTCAGCAGAATAGTAACCATTGAAATTATAAAGGTTCTTTGTTGTTGTGTAAAGAGTAACAGTTACAGTAAGACCTGTTTGCGCTGCTAATTCAGCAATCTTAGTCTTATCGATTGAAGCTGTGCCGGCAATCCTGCCTGAATCATAAAGAGATTTACCCTCGTTGTTTTTAACAACAACCTGAATTTCGGGAGTGGCTTTACCTCCGCCTGCATTTGTTCCGTTGTACAATGAATGGTGGAAGGTCATTGAACCGCCCGGGGTTTTGATATAACGAGCAACAAGCGTTACATCTGAATTTCGTGTAACTGCACCTGTCAAACTACTCATATCTGAAGGATTGATTGCCTTGTAATCACCATCAATAAGACGGTACCAACCAACAAATGTGTATGCTGCAGTTGAAGTTGCATTAACTTCAAACTTATAATCCTGAGTATTATCAGCAAAAGTTTCAAGTTTTCTTACTCTATCCGCTGGATCGGTAAAGTATGCACTTGCTCCTGTTGTCGTACCGACAATTGATGAAGCATCTTCATCAGCAAATGTATCTTCATGGAAACCGCCTACTTTGTAGTCATCAAGAGTATTTGCATACTGAATCTTGATTTCACCGGTAATTTTCTGTTTACTCTGAGAATAGTACCAACGACCGTCAAGACGATTGCCATAATCGTCACCGCCTTTGATAGCTGCCTCAAAGTTAATCTGAGCATAAACACCTTTATAATCATTATATAAGGTTTTAAATGTTGCCCAATAAGAATCTCTATCTGTCTTGCCGGGGAGGAAGTCAGTAGGAGTTGATTCAGAACCAATGGCAGTTTCCATTTGCTCATCGGACTTGCCAAGGGCATACAAGAGAGCTGATGAAGGAATAGTAGCCACTCTATCGCCAGCCTTGTTATAAATGCTCCAAGCAGTTGCATATTTACCGATGTAGTTATTCTGGTAACCATCCGAAATAATTGACAGGTAATTATCCTTACTGGTTACACTCTGAGTGTCCTTATAGTCAAGCTTCTCTGTACCAATTTTATTGCCAAAAATATCTGTCGGATAATTCTGGTAGTCAAGGAATACTTCCCAACCGGCAGCATCAGCTTTAGAAGCAGCAAATGTATCAGCCGGTTCATTATCGAATTCATTATACTTAAAACGATAAATAATGTTATCAGCAGCAGCACCGCTCTCAGCTATCTTAACAAAATCATCGTAGTCGTATGTCTGTGCATTATCACTTTTTTGATTTTTACCGTTATAATCTCTATGAACATCGTCCCAAACATAGTTATTAAGCGTCATACCTGTAATTTTTTCTGTGGTATCACCATTGACTATAAATTTAGGAATCTGAGTAAAGATAGAACCGTTGTAGTCAACCATTGGTTGTCCGGGGTAATAGCCTAATGCTTCTAATGTTGTAGTACCACTACCATAATATACATAACATGAAGGAGTATTGCCCCAAATTTGTTTTGCAGAATCGTAGTTCTCGATGTAGAAATATACGCAGTTATCATCATTTTTGAGGAAATACACAGGAGTGATTTCAAGCTTTGAACCATAAATCTCTTGATTTACTTCAAAAGTATAAGTATATACATCACTACTATGATTTTTACCTTCAGTCTGTGAAAGAACTCCACCAAAGATACCGTTTACGCTGAATCCCTTAACATAGTAATCACTGCCATTGTGACCTGCAAAGGTTGCGTCAGGGTTAATTGTGGTTGTAACGGTTACTGTTGAGCCATAAGGAACTTTCTTAGCAGTAACAGCACGATTTTTACCATCAATCTTGTATGAATCAGATGCAGTAATTATTTTATCATCAGGAGTTGTTATTGAAAGAGTTGTATCACCTAAAACAGCGGTAGTTTTTTTATCACCAGTATTAGTAAAGCCCGCACGAATTGTACCGTCTTTACCTGTAATATTTACGGTTGTATCAGAAGCACTATCTTTGGTAGCTTTTACCGTATATGTTTTAGCAGTCGGGTCGTAGATGATTTTTATATCTCCGATATATTCAGAATTTTCACCTACAATGCTCATTTTACCGAATAAATATTTAACCGATCCCACATAATAGTCCGGTTTTTTAGCGTCGACAAGTCCTAAGCCTTCAGGATTATCTGAATTTACAGCTTCGAGACCTGTATTTGGCTCCATATTAACATAGGAATCATCCTTTGAAAAAGCAAAATACAGTTCTTTATAATGTTTTTCATTAAGAGTTACTATATATTTTCCGTCTTTTTCATAAACATTGTACTTTCCGTATTCCGGATTATTATATCCCTGCTGTCCTTCCCAATTTCTTGGGTCGTTCTTGCTACCATACAAAAAGTACATATCATTCACGATTGTACCTGAATCTTCTACTTTAAAGTTAGCGACTACGGTTGTGTTGCTGTTGACTGTAATTGTATACGGATTAGCTGTTGAAGAAGCTGATACACCGTTTACAATCCAACCGGAAAGAGCGTAGCCATCCTTTGGTTTTGCAGTGAATGTTACTGTATCGCCCTCGGTTACTGTTGCAGGGGAAGTGAGTGGAGTTGTTCCGTTCGTTGCAGAAATAGTACCGTATGTTTCGTCGCTTGAACTGAATGTTACTGTGTATGTTTCTGCGGTATGGAATTTTACATATACATTGGTATCTGCATTTACTGTTACCGTATAAGTCTTATTAGTTCCTGCAGATTCAATTTTTTTAGTACATTCAGCATCGTTGTACCAACCCTCTACTGCGTAGCCTTTGTTTGGGTTTGCTGTAAAGGTTACCTTTGTGCCACTATTTACAGTAGAACCTGAGCTAGATACGCCTGTGGCACTAAGAGTACCATTGACACCATTCACACCATAAGTTACAGTGTATTTTGTTGGGGCTATTGTAGAAACATCATAATTATTACCGCCCTTAACAGTAACCCAAAGATCACTATTGTATTGACCATCATATTTTTTTTCAGTACCATTATTAAAAATAATAAGGTTCCAGTTACTAATAGTGTTTATGAATGGATAATCATGCCATTCATGGTCATTAATAGTAAAAGTTTCCTTAGAATCCCAGTTATTATAGCCATATGCATTAGTATTATTTGGAGCTCCATATGCCCAAAGTGAAAAGCTATATGAACTAACATTGTCCGCAAGCTTAACATGGATAGCATACTTATCAGACGAATCAGAAGTAGCAGTAACCTTTACTGTATTCGTAACTGAACTATAATTCGCAGCAGAAGCGGTAACTTTAAATGTATAATCATCTGCTGTAACAGGGGTGAATTTATAGGTGTTTCCATTAGGAGTACCTGTTACTGTTGCACCGCTTGTTTGCTCAAATTTATAAGTTACATCGGTATCATTTAAACCGGTTGCTCTATCATTTAAAGAAGCAGTAAGTGTAACTTCTGTACCTACTTGAACCGGTGAGGAACTTGCTGTAAGTGATACGCTTTGTGCTACAGGGGTCAGCGAAGATTCAGAGCCAGCTGTATAATACAACCGCATATCGTTATTAGTAGTATCAAGCCAAATAGTTACTTTGTCATTAGATGGATCAGAAGGATCACTAAATTTTATAAGTGTTTTTTCCGGCGTGTCATCATTAGTAACAAGCGTTAAATAATTTTGACTATTCTTATTATTTTGAAAACTGTGACCTGCTTTATCGTCAGAAGTCAAATATTTACCTTTACTAGAACGGATATAGAAGTACCTGTCATAATTACCATATATGCCTTCAGGTATCTGTCCGGAAAGTGAAGCAACCGTTTCTTCTGTATCATAATAATAAAGACCTTTCTGTTCAGATGACTCGGTAAACTTATATTCAGTGGTATCCGCATTCCATTTGGTTTTAAATCTACCTGCAATGTAGTAGTCGGTAGATGTCGAACCACCGCCTGAACCGCCTGAATAGATTGTCCAAGTTCCTTTCATATCTCCATTATTAAGTGACCAACAGTTCTTATCGCCCTTATCAGCTATTGTTGTATCAGCACTTGAGTAAATATTACTGCTGTCCCAATTTTGCTCAGAGTTAAAAGCCTTACCATTAACCCTTGTAAATACAGCTTGATTCCATTCTCCATTCGGAACTGTACCGGAATATACTTTGCTGTTTTCAATTTGGCTAAGTTTCGACCAACTAAAACTATCAGTACCTTTTTCATAAAATTTTATGTAAAACTCAGCATTATCCGCAGTAGCATCATAATTTGCATCTGAAATATCCAAATATAAAGTATCTCCAACTGTAAAATAATCAGCCGCATTAACACTTATAGTACCGATAAGCATTGTTGACAGAAGCATCATTACCGCAAGGATGACGGAAACAGAGCTTCTGCCTAAATGAGAAATTTTTGTTTTCATAAATATTACCTCCATAACCGAATATTTTGGTTTTGGTTAGGTTCGGGTTCGACCTTTACCGCCTGACCAACGGTGAAACATAATCGGCAAAGCCACGGGATTTTGCAGTTAATTTACAAAAAAACAACGAGAATTCAGCCGAAAATTGTATCCTTAACCTGTTTCAGTCAAAATGTGAACACTAACCCATATTCTTTATAGTAGATTATACCATTTTAGATTGATTTTTTCAATTAGGTTGCAATAATTTTATTGTGTTTGTTTAATGTGATAGTTTTGTGTTTGTTTTTACATTCAGTTTTGCCGTTTTGACAAGATATTTTTATGTTATGCACAAGTTATGGTGCGTTTTTTGTAGAATTCGTCTATATATCGGTGTTTTTAATTATCCGATTTGCTTCGCGTTACCTCGTTCCCTTTCGGTAACTGACCGGCTAACGGTTTGGTAACTGAACATCTTCAATAATCCCCACTTTCCTGCTTTTTCCACAAGTGGAAGAATATAGAGAAATGATTAGTTTCCAATGGATTACGTTATCCTTTCTTCTCGTTTCCGGTGCTCTGTTTGCCTATCTTATTCCATTATGCAAGACATACCCACGCTACCATGATGTTAACATTAGGTGCAGAAGAACATTGCTACAACTCAAATTTATGCCAAGATTGTAGATAAAAAGAAAGAAGAAGCGATAAGTTTGATACCAAACTTAACGGATTAATTTAAAAAGAAAGAAAGTACGGAACGCTGATAGCCGCACTTTCTTTCTTTTTTTGCCTATGTTTTACTGGAAAAATATATCTTTGCCGCTACTAACTGAAACAGAGCATATTATGACAGAAGAAGAACTGAAAGTAAAATTCGATTATATACAAGGCATATTCAACCGTTGCATAAACTATGCCTGCCAAATTTTGATAGACAGTATCATCGTCAAGGTTCTATACTTGAATGGAGAACACGCTGATGAACTGGAACGTCAGGAATATATACATGCTGTTAATGAATTAGCGCAACTATATATCCGTTATTCAGCACTGAATGACATCCAAAATTTCTACTCTGTACCCGATTTCTTTTGGGAAAGCGGTTTTTATGAAGCCTTGAAGCCTGATGAAAAAAGAAAATATCTTTCATTCTCTCCTCTTTCGTTCAATTATTCCCAATATGCGCAGGATAATACAGTTTACGATGAAGAACTACCTTATTTCTCCATGACAGTAAAAGCTGTTGTGTTGGAAAGATATTCGGCATACTTGCGAAAAAAGAAAGAGGATAGAGCGCAGGTAGAAACACAGCCGCAACAGGAACAGGTAGAACTGAATCCGGAGCCAACTATCGTTTCTCCAGTAATAGCCGTACCTCCCGTCGCTGAAACGGAAAATCAGTTTGAATCAATTCTTAATGACGGTCAGATAGAATTGATTGCGGAATGTATGAATGAGGTTAAGATGTTCAATGCCCCCGTAACTTCTGACGACCTGAAAGCGATACTCTCTTGCAAGCCCAAAGTCATATTCAGGTCTAATAATAACAGGTATCTCGCTTTTCTTTTTTCAGAGTTGAGCTATCGCAACCTGATTACCCCCAATTGGCAATCGGTTATTGCCAACCATAAACTCTTTCTTTCCAAAGACAAAAGTAGGGATAAATACCTCAATCAAGGTGATTTAGCCACAGCTACGAATTATGTGAAAGACATAGACCATGTGAAAGGATATGCAATCATAGACAAGTATATCAAACAACTGAAAAAACTTTAAGAACAGGTTAAGACCTCAAACATAACTTAATCCGCTATCAAGCTATTACTCAATACTTTTGCCCCCGTAATCGATTACAAGTAAACGGAGGGCATGCACTCCATATTGTTTCACGCAAATACTTATATAGTATGAGTAAGAGTATTGAGATGCGAGTTGAAGAACTCGAAAATTTAGTGTTCCTTTCAAAAAACGTGCTTAGTTTCGAGGAAGCAAGCAAGTTTTTAAACCTTTCCAAAAGTTACCTGTATAAACTGACTTCGGGTAACCTGATACCGCACTACAAACCGCAGGGCAAGATGCTTTATTTTGAGAAAGCAGAGTTGGAAGCGTGGCTACGTCAAAATCCTGTAAAGACACAAGCGCAGATAGAACAGGAAGCGCAGAAGTATGTTCTTAACCGTCCCTTAAAAAAGTAAGTCTATGGAAAACAAGAAAGGAACGGAAACGCAAAAGATGACGAGGGAAGATTTTGCTGTCCTTTGGAAAACCATTCATCTAAAGATAATCGACACTTACGATGTACCGCCCGAAATACTTTGGGTAAATGGCTCTACTATCGGCACATTGGGAAATTTCAGTGCATCTACAGGTAAGGCAAAGAGTAAAAAGACATTCAACGTTTCCGCCATTGTGGCGGCAGCGTTGAAGAATGACGAAGTTCTGCAATATTCGGCTTTCCTACCGGAAAATAAACGTAAAATTCTTTATGTAGATACCGAACAGAGTAAATACCACTGTCACAAGGTAATGGAACGTATTATGTGTTTGGCAGGTCTTCCCACCGATAAAGACAGGGATGATTTTATTTTTGTCGTCTTGCGGGAATGTACACCGGATAAGCGTAAGCAGATAATCGACTATATGCTTGCCAATATGGAAGATATAGGACTTGTTATCATAGATGGCATACGTGACTTGATGTATGACATCAATAGTCCGAGCGAATCATCCGAACTGATAAATCTCTTGATGAAGTGGTCGAGTGAATACAATCTACATATTCACACTGTCTTGCATCTGAACAAAGGGGATGACAATACGCGAGGGCATATTGGTACGGAGCTTAACAATAAGGCTGAAACGGTCTTGCAGGTTACTAAAAGCACTCAAGACGTAAATATCAGTGAAGTAAAAGCGATGCATATCCGTGATAAAGATTTCGAGCCGTTTGCATTTCGTATTAATGATAGTGCGCTTCCTGAAATAGCGGAAGATTACATTTTTGAACAGCCCAAGCAAGACCGTAGTTTTCCGCTTACAGAGTTGACCGAGCTACAACACCGTGAAGCATTGACTAACGGCTTTGGTAAACAAGTGATACAAGGTTATCCTAAAGTGATAGCTGCCTTAAAGGAGGGTTACGCAAGTATCGGTTTTGAACGTGGGCGCAATGTGCTTGTGAAGCTGAATAAGTTTCTTGTAAACAAGCGAATGCTTGTAAAAGAGGGTAAAGGTTATAAGTATAACCCTGATTTCCACTACTAACAATAGGTTTGGTTTAGTCCGTGTGTATATATAAGAGGAATGAACTTCTTTTGATACTGTAAGTACAAAGTAAGTTTAGTACAGTTCAGGCGTATATATGACTAAACGGAATTTGTTTCAATTATTCAATCATCAATACATTTAGATTATGACAATCGAAGAATCCAAAAATATAAAGTTGGCAGACTATTTGCACAGTTTGGGATATAATCCCGTGAAACAACAAGGCAGCAGTCTTTGGTATAAATCACCATTCAGGGAAGAGAAAGAACCCTCTTTCAAAGTGAATCCTGACCGCAATTTGTGGTATGATTTCGGATTAGGCAAAGGTGGCAACATCATTGCATTGGCGCAAGAACTCTACGCATCCGACAGTGTGCCGTACCTTTTAGATAAGATTGCGCAGCAGGCATTACACGTCCGTCCTGTTTCTTTCTCTTTTCGGCAGCAATCTTCTACACAGCCGAGTTTTCAGCAGTTGGAAGTTGTGCCGCTTTCTTCTCCTGCCTTGTATTCTTACTTGCAGGAGAGGGGGATAAATACGGAACTGGCAAAAAGAGAATGTAAGGAAGTCCGTTTTGTGAATAATGGCAAACAGTTCTTTGCTGTTGGTTTTCCGAATGCTTCGGGTGGGTACGAGGTACGCAACAAGTATTTTAAAGGTTGTATCGCACCCAAAGACATCACTTATATACGACAGAAGGGAGAGCCGAGAGAAACCTGCTACATGTTCGAGGGATTTATGGATTATCTTTCTTTTCTGACCCTACGGCAGAAATCCTGTCTTACCTATCCCGACCTTGACAAGCAAGACTACATCATTTTGAACTCCGTTTCCAATCTCTCTAAAGCGTTGTACCCGTTAGGGAATTATGAACATATACATTGCTTTTTCGATAACGATGCGGCAGGAATGAAAGCCGTGCAGGAATTGCATCGGGAATACGGCTGGCGTGTCCGAGATTCTTCTCGTATCTACAGTAACTATAAAGATTTGAACGACTATCTTACGGGTAAGAAATTGTCGCAGTCGTTAGAGTTCCCACAACCGACAAAACAGACCGAAAGGCAGGTGCAGCAACCAACCAAGAAGAAAGGCAAAGGTTTTAGGATGTAACCGCCGCACGCACCCACAGGCTTTTAAGTAAAGAAAAGCCATAGCTCAATAGGGCGTTTTCTTAACGCAGTGCAAGCACCGCTAAAAACACCCTATCGAGCAAAGGGGCGATGCCCCTTTTGAAACCCCGTGAGCCATGCGGCACGTATGCAAGGCAAGCGGAATTGTCTAACGAAAAAATGTAATTCAATATGGGATATTTTACCCTTGATTTCAAGAAAGCAAAAGGCGCATCCGATGCCCGGATGTCCGACCACATTGAACGCCGGGTGATAGCGTCTAACGTTGACCCCACACGAACGCATCTCAATCGGGAACTTGTACAACTTCCCAAAGGAGTAACGGAACGTGACGAAGCGATAGCCCACCGCATCAAGTCGGCAGGCATCAAGCGCAAAATTACGCCTGACCAAGTAAGGGCTATTCGTGTTATGCTGTCGGGAACGCACGAGGACATGATGAAGATACAACAGGACGGACGTATAGATGAATGGTGTGACGATAGTATGCAATGGTTGCACAAGACTTTCGGAAAGGAGAACACCGTTTCCGCAGTTCTTCACATGGACGAAACCACACCGCACATACATGCTACCATTGTGCCGATAGTAATGGGTGAGCGCAGAAAGGCGAAGCAGAAAAAGCAAACGGAGGGAAAACGTACCTATCGCAAGAAAACCGATGCAGCCCGATTGTGTGCAGATGATGTGTTGAACCGTGATAGGTTGGTAGCCTATCATGATGATTACGCTAAAGTTATGGAGAGATACGGTTTGCAGCGTGGTGTACGTGGATCGGAAGCCAGACATACCACTACAGCCCAATATTACCGCGATTTGAAACGACAGACGGGTGAACTCGAAACAGACGTGCAGCAACTCCAATCCGAAAAGAAAGCAGCGGAGAAACGACTACTACAAATCAAAAGAGAAATCGGCACAGAACGGCTGGAAGTGGTTAAGACAGAAGCTAAAACCGCCATTATCGCAAAGGTAGGTTCTCTTTTGGGCAGTGGAGAAATCAAAGAACTGAAACAGGAGAACCAGCAGCTTCGTGATGAAGTTGTTGCTCGTGACGAGAGCATCGAAAGACTGCAAATTATGATGCAGAAGCAACGGGAACAGTACAGCAGGGAATTGGTAAAAGTGCAGGGTAAGCACATCAAGGAACTGGATGAAACCCGAAAGGAGATATCACGGCTGTCACAGATGATTAAAAAGGCTTGTGCATGGCTACCACTACTAAAAGAACTTTTCCGAATGGAAAGGCTATGTCGTGTTGTCGGTTTCTCAACTGAACAAACAGCAAAACTGATGTTAGGGGAAAAGATAGAACATAATGGCACACTCTATTCCGAAGAGTATAAACGGAATTTCGTAACGGATAAGGTGACTGCACAAATAGTAACAGCTTCAACTGTTGGAAAGAACAAATTGGTGCTAATCATCAATCGAAAAAATGTTTCCGATTGGTTCAGGGAGCAGTTTAGCAAACTCTATCAAAGGATACAACCGAAAGAGGAGCAGAAAAGGAGCAAAGGTTTTAGCCTGTAAAGAGAGGTATTTGGCTGAAATACAGTAAAAAGTACAATTCACAATGAATGATACTGTACCTTTTGCTATATTTGCATATAATCCATTTAATATTAAAAGAATGAA
>ENA-OUQN01001019-OUQN01001019.1-human-gut-metagenome-genome-assembly--contig:-NODE-1019-length-18514-cov-5.322932_pt1 | contig 18514 bp, 12 predicted proteins | sample MGYA00237950_ERZ548832 | MGnify/ENA primary metagenome ERZ548832 (study PRJEB26490, sample SAMN05194703) | human gut metagenome | biome: terrestrial biome; feature: human-associated habitat; material... | reverse complement strand
AATCTGCAAGCAGATTGCGTGCAAAGCCGTCAGGCGGGCTTTATGCAGTGTTTCCATAGCTCCGCAACAGACTGCATCAAAGGAGAAGTGAATGATATGAAGAAACAACCCCACCGCTATATGCGGAAAACAGCAGCAGGCATGGTTGCTCTGTCCATGCTCTGTGCCGCAGCAATTCCCTGCGTACTGGCTATGCCGGCAGGAGCCGCAAGTGCCTCCGGTGATCTGAACGGGGACGGCTCTGTCACTGCCGCAGACGCTGCCATTTTGCAGACTGCTCTGCTGGGCAGTTCCAAGCTGACTGCCCAGCAGTATGCCAACGCCGATGTCACCGGTGACGGTGCTGTCAACGGTCTGGACTTGTCCCGCCTGCGGCAGATGATCGCCACTGTACCGGTCAGCGATGCCATTGCCATTCATCTGAGCGACAGCGGCATTACCGTAGAGGGCGACACCAAGGGTGTCACTGCTGTTTCCGGAAAAACCGTGACCATTTCCGCCTCCGGCAACTATACCGTAGACGGTGCCATTACAGAAGGACAGATTCTGGTCAATGTGGCAGATCCCACTGCGGATCCTGATGCGGTTTCCCTGTACTTGCAGGGCGTGACCATGACATCTTCCACCGGTGCTCCCTGCATTCTGGGACAGAGTGCAGGGAAGCTGAAGCTGACCTGCTCCGGCATCAACACCCTGACTGACACGGCGGCAGCTGTCAACGCCGACACCAGCGGTGTCATCTACGGCGACTGTGACGTTACCGTCACCAAGAACAGCACCGGCACCCTGAACATCACCAGCAGCATGAACACGGCGATCCGTTCCAAGGACGACATCAAGCTGAACGGCGGCGACATCAGCATCAACACAGATGTCGATGCCACTTCTGATGCCGATGCCATTCGGGCAAATAATACACTGGAAATAGACGGTGCTTCGGTGACCGTGACTTCTTCCGCAGACGGTCTGAAATCCTCCAAGGAGGACGTTTCCATTCTGTCCGGCAAAGTCAGCATCAAGGCAGGCAATGATGCCGTGCAGGCTGCCACAGCCCTGAACATCTCCGGCGGTACGGTGACCGCCAGCGGTGACCGCGGCTTTACACTGGACGAAAACGGCGTACTTGCCATTACCGGCGGCGATGTGCTGGCAACGGCGACGGACTACGCATTCGGCATGGATTCTGCCGGTGCAGCTGTGACTGTGGACACTTCCGGCTGCACGCAGGGCGTGGTACAGCTGGACTATGCGGCAGAGTGGAAAAAGAGCAATGCTGTGACTCTGAAAAAGGGCAGCAGCACTGTCTTTGAAATGACACCGAACAAGAAGTACACCTATGTGCTGGCAAGCAGCAGCAGCCTTTCCGGTTCGGACAGCTACACTCTATACACCGGCGGCACCCAGATGACACACGACGGTTCCGATAACGGCACCTTTGCCATGACCGGCACCCTCACCAAGTTCACCGGCGTACAGGAACTCGCCGGCGGCAGTGTGACACCGACGGACGACACTGTGGCAACGGCTCTGGTCTACAGCGGCAGCAGTGTCACGGCGACCAACGCTTCCGGCAGTGTAGTTTCCACCCCCTCGAACCTGACGATCTCCGGAGCCAATGTAACGGTTACCGCTTCCGGCGAACTCTCTGTCAGCGGTGAAAGCACCAGCGGACAGCTTGCCGTCAACGTGGATAAGACCGCGGAACCGGAGGGCAAAGTGGTACTGAATCTGGAGGGACTGACCTTGTCCAACGACAGTGTTGCCCCGATCTATGTAGAGGCGATCGGTGACGAAGTGCAGATCTCTGCCAAGAACGGCACGACCAATACCATTTCTGACGGCACGTCCCACACGGACACCTATGTGGACAGCGACGGCAACACCAATCCTGTCAACGGGGCGATCTTCTCCCGCGATGACCTAAAGCTGAAGGGCAAGGGCACGCTGATCGTCAACGGCAACACCGAGGACGGCATCGTCTGCAAGAACGACCTGAAGATCTGGAACGGCAGCATTACCGTCAACGCCGCAGATGACGGCATTCGCGGCAACGACTCCGTCCGCATCGGCGACCCTGATGCCACCGATTACAGCACTCTGTCTGTGACGGTGAACACCAACAACGGCAGCACCGGCGGCGACGGCATCAAGAGCAACTCCACCGAAACGGATAAGGGCTATATCACCATCAACGGCGGTACAGTCAACATCAATTCTTATGCAGACGGCATTCAGGCAGAGCAGACCTTCACCATGAACGGCGGCGACCTGAATATTACCACATATCAGGGCTCTGACTTTTCCGGCAATGCTTCCGGCGGCTGGGGCGGCGGCATGGGCGGTGACGGCAACTCCGGCAAGACTGACATCAGTGCCAAGGGCATCAAAGCAGTCGGGCTGTATGATGAGGCCGGCACCACATGGCAAAGCGGCGGCAACCTGATCGTCAACGGCGGTACGATCACCATTGACGCCTCCGACGACAGCCTGCACTGCGGCGGCGATATGCAGCTGCTGGGCGGCAGCATGACCCTTGCCACCGCAGACGACGGTGTACACAGTGACCACGCTCTGATTATCGGCAGCACCGGCGGCGATGATGACACTCCCTATGTGAACATCACCAAGTCCTATGAGGGCATTGAGGGTGTGGATATTACCCAGAACAGCGGTACTGTTATGGTAACCTCCAGCGACGACGGCTACAATGCCGCAGGCGGTTCCGACAGCAGCGGCAACCATAACAACGGCGGCTGGGGACAAGGCGGCTGGGGCGGCCCCGGCGGCGGAAACTCCAGTAACGGCAGTCAGACCATGACCTTTAACGGCGGTTATACCTATGTCAATGCAGCCGGCGACGGGCTGGACTCCAACGGCAACATTTCCTTCAACGGCGGCTATGTCTTTGTTTCCCAGACCGGCGGCGGAAACGGCCCGCTGGACTGCGGCGACAGCAATAACTCGATCACCTATTCCGGCGGCACCGTCATTGCAGCCGGCAGCAGTGATATGTTCGAAACACCCAGCAGCTATTCTTTCCTGTCCCAGACTTCTGTTTCTGCCGGACAGACCATTACCTTTACAGATGCCAGCGGCAACGTGCTTGCCACATTTACCCTGCCCAATGGCTCTGCGGAAATGGTAATGTCCAGCAAGGAATCCAGTGTGACCTGCTATACCGGCGGCACGCTCTCCGGCACGACATATTTCGCAAGTCAGGACGACACAGACCGCTGCGGCTACGGCGGAACCATTAGCGGTGGTACGGCCGTTTCTGCAAGTTCCGGCGGCAACGGCGGCTGGGGCGGCGGCGGAAACAACCGCCCGTTCTAAGGCAATACCGCAAAACAGTTTCCGGAGCGTGTTCGCATAAACGCTCTGTATTTCCTCTCTTGAAATAGTGCCTGTAGAAGCAGGAATGCCCATTTCCCCTCAGGGCAGCATTCACTGCTGCCGCAGTAAAAAAGCGGAGATCCGGTTTTCATCGGATCTCCGCTTTTTGTGTTTATTGGGTGTGCCTTGACAATGTTCGACAGGGTATGCTATAATAAAGTCCTAGGGCATACCGAAAACGGTAGGCGGTTCATCCATGCTCCCATGTACAATTTTGTACGTTGGGAGGTGATGCTATGGAACATTACGTAACATGGTCAGATTTGTTTGCACTTCTGACATTCCTTGTCGCATACACAGGAATCATGTACAGTATTTTTCATGACGATCATAAAAAGAAGTAACCGCCTGACTCTCACATAAGGCGGTTACTTTTTAATCACCAACATGGGAGCAACCGTCTACCGGTATGCTCTTTCTATTTTTATTATACGCATTTTTCTCCGGTTTGTCAAGAGGCAGACCGGCGTTTTTTCGGTTTTGCGGTATTGCCTTTATTCTTCCGCCGCCGGCTTTTCCTTTACCGGCTCCGGCTTCGGGGCAACTACCTTGGGCTTCCGCAGGTTTTCAATACACCCTCTGGGGCATTCCTTTGCACACAAGCCGCAGGACTTACACTTATCATAATCGATGACCGGATAGGCGTTCTCGACGATGATCGCCTCAAACTTGCAGACCTTCTCGCACTTCTTACAGCCGATACAGGAGTTCTGACAGGACTGCATTGCCACCTTGCCCATATTGCGGGAGGAGCAGCGAACGTCCACCTTTTTCTTTTCCGACCGCAGTTCGATCAGCCCGTTGGGACAGACTTTCGCACACTTGTTGCAGGCAACACACTTTTCCGTACAGAATGTGGCAATGCCGTCTTTGATCGAGATGACATCGTTTTCACAGACAGAAACGCAGTCCCCCAGTCCCAGACAGCCATAGGCACAGACACCGGTGCCGCCGTAAAACCGTTTCGCAGCGGTACAGGACTGCACGCCGTCAAACGTGAACTTCCGGTTGGTGGCTTCGCAGGTACCGTTACAGTGCAGCACCGGCACCATGCGTTCCGACGCAGTCACAGACACGCCCATGATGGCACCGATCGCTGCCGCAGCATTGGCACCGCCGGGCAGACAGGCATTCATGGGAGCACCTTTATTCACAATGGCATCGGCATAGTCTGCACAGCCGGCATAGCCGCAGGCCCCGCAGTTTGCACCCGGCAGTGCCTCGGTGATCTGCACCGCACGCTCATCGGTCTTCACCGCGAACACCTTTGAGATCACGACCAGCAGGACACCGAACACAATGCCCATGACCACAAATATCAGAATGGGATAGACAAATTCCATGACACACCCTCCTTACTGTCCCAGTCCGCCGAAGCCCAGAAAACTCATGGACACAATGGCGGCTGCGATAAGCGTTGCCGGAACGCCGCGAAACATCTTCGGGGTTTCGCTCTCGGCATCGTCCACGCGGGAACGGACACCGGAGAAGATCACCATTGCCAGTGCAAAGCCCACGCCGGAGAACACGGCATTCACCAGCGACTGTCCGAAGCTGTAGCTTTCGTCGATGTTCATAATGGTAACACCCAGCACGGCACAGTTGGTGGTGATCAAAGGCAGATACACGCCCAGCGTTTTATACAGCGGCGGCATCAGCTTTTTGATGACCATTTCCAGCAGCTGTACAAATACGGCAATGACCAGAATGAATGCCACTGTCCGCAGATAAGTCAGTTCCAGCGGCTTCAGGATAAAGTAGTAAATGGGATAGGTACACAGGGACGCACACAGCATGACGAAAACCACTGCGGCACCCATGCCCACGCTGGAATCCAGCTTTTTCGAAACGCCCAGAAACGGACAGCAGCCGTAAAATTTCGACAGAACGAAGTTGTTCGTCAGCACAGCCGCAATGATGATTGCAATATAGGTACTCATGCGTCAGCCTCCTCACACTTTGCGTGACATGCCGCCGCATTGGGGCAGCTTGCACAGCCGATCTTTTTCGGGGGATTCTTCCTGGACAGAGCACAGACCACAGCGATCACGAAGCCCAGCACCAGAAAGCCGCCTGCCGGCATGACAAACAGGCTCATGGTATGTCCTACCATGCCGGGGATCGTCAGTCCGAACCATGTGCCGCTGCCGAGGATCTCCCGCACGCTGCCCATGAGGAACAGAGCCAGTGTGAAGCCCAGTCCCATGCCGGCACCGTCCAGAGCCGAAGCCAGCACGTTATTCTTGGAGGCAAACATTTCCGCCCGTCCCAGAATGATACAGTTTACAGTGATCAGTTCCAGAAATGCTCCCAGACTGGTATACAACGCCGGCACAAAGCCGTGCACCAGAAACTGAATGACCGTTACGAACGAAGCAATGATTACGATATAGCAGGGGAGTTTCACCTGCTCCGGAATCACTTTCCGCAGCAGAGAGATCACGATATTGGAACAGATCAGCACGAACATGGTAGACAAGCCCATGCCGATGCCGTTAAATGCCGCGGTGGTAACTGCCAGCGTCGGGCACATGCCCAGCAGTCCTACCAGCGTCGGGTTTTCTTTCAGGATACCCTTGGTAAATTCTTTTCCGTAGTTCATGCACCGGTCACCTCCTGATTGGCATGTACAGTTGCAAGGGCACAGTTCACAGCGGCTTTCATGCCCTTGGAAGAATAGGTCGCTCCGGTGATATTGTCCACGCCGTCTACTGCGTCACTGTCCGACAGTCCCACCAGATGATCTACCAGCAGTTCCGGATTGGACTGCACCTTTGTGCCCAGTCCGGGGGTTTCCGAAACGGTGACAAAGGAAACGCCGGTAACGGCTCCGCCCTTGTCCACGCCGATGACGACCTGCAGGCCGCCTTTGTTATAGCCGTCTGCGGTCACCAGCACGGCATACTGTCCGTTTTCGTCCAGATACAGACCGGTGGCAGATGCCTTTTCGTTATTCTCCGGCTGGAAGTCTGTGACTTCCTCAAATGTGCCGGCATCGGGCAGCTGTTTCAGACTGGTCTGAATGGCATCTGCCTCTGCGGCAGCGATCTTGTCCTTGGTCACCATATTGGCAAGTGCCAGAAATGCACAGCAGACTGCACAGATCAGTGCCAGCACCAGCGGCGGCAGCACCATGGATTTTACAGAAGATGTCTTTGCCTCTGCCATGTTACTTCGCCTCCTTTTTCACTGCGGGCTTTGCCCCAAAGGGGTGAGTCATGGTCAGCTTGTCAATGTACGGAGTCAGCAGGTTCATCAGCAGGATCGAGAACGAGCAGCCCTCCGGCATGTTGGCAAACTCCCGAATGACAAAGGTCAGCACCGCACAGCCCAGACCGAAAATCAGTTTTCCCGCACCGGTCATGGGGGTGGTCACATAGTCGGTCGCCATAAAGAATGCTCCCAGAATCACACCGCCGCTGAGCAGGGCGTAGAGCACGTCGGTCATTTCGCCGCCGGTGGCGAGGGTATAGAACAGTTCCAGAACTGCCAGACCGCCCAGATATGCCACAGGGGTGTGCCACGAGATCAGCCCCAGCACCAGCAGGAACACGCCGCCGATGAGCAGAGCCAGTGCCGAGGTTTCACCCAGCGAACCGCCCACGTTGCCGAGAAACAAGTCCAGCAGGCCGGCATCACCGGAAGCCAGCGGAGTGGCACCGGTCACGCCGTCGGGGAGGTTTCCGGTGGCGGCAAACATTTCAAAGAAGCTTCTGCCGCGATAGAAAAAGGGCTTCACCCAAGTGGTCATATCGCCGCCGAAAGACAGCAGCAGGAACACTCGTCCGGTAATGGCGGGGTTGGCAAAGTTGCAGCCCAGTCCGCCGAACAGCTGCTTGACGACCGCAATGGCAAAGACGCAGCCGATTGCCGCTTCCCACAGGGGCAGCGTTGCCGGCAGATTCAGAGCCAGCAGCACGCCGGTGAGCATGGCACTGCCGTCGGTATAGGTGGTTTCTTTCTGCATCAGCTTCTGACAGACCATTTCGGTGAACATGCTGATGACAGCACAGAACACAACCAGAAACAATGCTCGCGGTCCAAAGACCACCGTCGCCGCCACGATCGCCGGCACCAGAGCCAGCACCACCAGCAGCATGATCTTTTGCGTGGTCATGCCGCTTCTCACGTGAGGTGACGGAGAAACAGTCAATAATGATGTCATGGTTTTTCCTCCTATTTTCATGGATTGGTCGGAGAGTCTGGGGGATTTTAAATATGTGCAGTTGTAATATGAGGTATCGTTCTTTTCAGAAGGATCTCACAAAGCAATACATATTAAATATAACACATCGAGTAAAAGATTTCAGTAAAACCCCTCCACCGCCTAACGGCGGTCCCCCTCGTACTGAGCGGTCCCCTCTGCCCTGCGGGCATCTCCCCACCCCGTGGGGAGTCACCCCTTTCAGGGAAGGCTTATTTAGTTGTCACTATTATAATGAATAGCGGGGCGATGTGGCTTGCTATCCTTGGGCAAGTCTGCCGTCGCCATTTCCGCTGGGCGACGGGCTGGGCATCGCCCCCTACAACAAGGGCTGTCAACTCTCCGGATGCCATGCTTATTTTTTGATGCTGGACATATAGAATACCTTTGCCAGCTGGTTGGTTTCTGCCACCGGACGCTTTGCCGGACAGGCGTAAGTACAGCAGCCGCAGTTCATGCACAGGGTAACTTTCAGTTTGCCCAGTGCTTCGCTGTCCCCCTGCCGGAACGCCTTGGCGATCTCCGTGGGCATCAGCCGCAGGGGACAGGCGTGAACGCATCTGCCGCAGTGAATGCAGGCGGTGGGTTTCGGGGAAACGAATTTCTCCAGAGCCAGCACGGCGTTATTGGCTTTCAGAATCGGGTCAGCAGTGTCCGGCACAGCGATGCCCATCATGGGGCCGCCGTAGAGCACTTTCTTTGCCCGTTCCATATCGCACTGTGCAAAATCCAGCACGTCCTGCACCGGTGTGCCCATAGGCACCATGACATTGCAGGGCTTGCCTACAGCATCGCCGTCCACCGTCACCATACGCTGCACCATCGGCATGCCGGTTTTCAGGTAGCGGCTGAGGAATGCCACGGAGGACACGTTCATCACGATCACGCCCTGATCTGCCGGCAGCTGTCCCTCCATGACGGTGCGTCCCAGTGTGTGATAGATCAGCACCTTTTCTGCACCCTGCGGGTACGTGGTGGGGAGAGAGAAGATCTGAATCTCCGGTTCGGACTTGGTCTTTTCCGTCAGGACGCGGATCGCCTCCGGCTTATTGGTTTCAATGCCAATGACTGCCTTGGGGATTTGCAGCCAGTGCAGCACCTGCCGCACGCCGTCCAGCACTTCGTCCGGTGCTTCGATCATCTGGCGGTAGTCCGAGGTGATATAGGGCTCACACTCTGCCGCGTTGATGACCAGCGTGTCCACGGTCTGTTTGGGGTTCAGCTTCACGTGGGTGGGGAAGCTTGCACCGCCCATGCCCACCAGTCCGCTTTCCCGCACTGCCTTGAGGAAACTCTCTTTATCGGTGACAGCGGGCGGACAGACATCCGGAGAAACAGTCTGTTCGCCGTCGGTTTCGATCTCCACCATGGGACATGTCCTGCCGTTGGACATACGGTAGGTGGAAACTGCCTTGACTTTGCCGGAAACACCAGAGTGGATCGGCACTGCCATGAATGCGTCGGTATCGCCGATCTTCTGCCCCACCAGCACGGTATCCCGCGGCTTTACAAGAGGTGTACAGGGTGCACCGATATGCATACTCATGGGAATCCGCACCAGTTTCGGCAGCGGCAGCGGTACAGAAGCACTGTTTTCTGTGTTCTTATGGTGTGCCAGATGCACGCCATGCAGTTTCTTCATAGAATACAGCTCCTTTCACTTTTTCGGATTGCTTTACATTTATATATCTACAGAAACGGAGTGGTTTCTGCGATAGGCGTTGGGAATGATTTATAGGGTGGGAATTTTTTTCTTCATGTGTGAAATTCCACAGAAGAATCCCTCCACCAGCTTCGCTGGTCCCCCTCGTACTGAGCGGTCCCCTCTGCCCTGCGGGCATCTCCCCACCCCGTGGGGAGTCACCCTTTTCAAGGGAGGCTTATATGCGAGCTTGCAAACGCCGTATGAAATAAAGTTACCCACCTGTATCGGAAAACACTTGAATATCAACATTAACAATACAGGCAAGGTCAACAATCGGCGTTGGCATGCCCTAGGCGGACAGCGAGGTACGAGCGAATTCCGCCGGACGGTTTCGACACGACAGCATTAGAAACTGCACAAAAATGTTTTTTCTATAATAGCCTCCCTTGAAAAGGGAGGTGGCTGCCCGTAAGGGCAGACGGAGGGATTTCTTCTGTGAAACCTGAAACAAAAGTAAAAGATTTCAGCAGAACCCCTCCACCGCCTCCCCTTTCAGGGGCGGCAATATTGAAAAAAGTCAACCGGCGGGGCGATGCGGGCATCGCCCCCTACTTCAAGAAGTCCCCTAACATAATAAAGCCGTAATTATCACCGCAAATCTCAACTCCCCCTTGACATTCCCCGAAAAATCTGGTATGATACAGAAAAACAAGAAACACCATTACAACAAAAATTAAATAAATTAGGAAAAACATTAGGAATAGCGGCATTAATAATTTGTGTAGTAATATTTGTTGTAGGCCTTATACAAGGAAAAGAACCAATTCAAATGTTTATGACAGCTGTATCATTAGCAGTTGCAGCAATACCAGAAGGGCTAGCAGCAGTATCAACAATCGTTTTAGCAATAGGTGTTCAAAAAATGGTAAAGAAAAATGCTATTGTAAAAAGATTACCAGCTGTTGAAACATTAGGAAGCAGTACAGTTATATGTTCAGATAAAACAGGAACATTAACACAAAATAAAATGACAGTTGAAAAAGTTTTTTGGAATGATGCAATAAGAGATTTAAGCAATATTCAGGAAGATGAAATTGATAAAGAGCTAAAAAAACTTGTATATGCAAATATGTTATGTAATGATACAAAAATATCACAGGATGGGACTTTAACAGGTGATCCAACTGAAACGGCATTAGTAGATATGGCATTTAATTTAAACTTTGATCCAAGTATATATGATAGAACTCCACGTGTTCAAGAAATACCATTTGATTCAGATAGAAAATTAATGACAACTGTAAATGAAATGAACGGAAAATATGTTGTATTTACAAAAGGTGGAATTGATGAATTATTAAAAAGATGTTCTGCATATGAAATTAATAATGAAGTACATCAAAATATAAATGAATACGTAAATCAAATAAGAGAAAAAAATGAAGAAATGGCTAAAGACGCTTTAAGAGTACTAGGCTGTGCATATAAAGAAATTGACCATATTCCTTCAAAAGAAGAAATGAAACAAATAGAAAACGACTTGATATTTATAGGTATGGTTGGAATGATAGACCCGCCAAGAGAAGAAGCAAAAGTTGCAGTAGAAAAATGTAAAACTGCTGGAATAAAAGTTGTAATGATTACAGGTGACCACAAAATTACAGCTACAGCAATTGCTAAAAAATTAGGAATACTTGAAAATGACGATGAAGCAATAACAGGTACAGATTTAGAACAAATGACAGATGAAGAACTAGCACAAAATGTTAGAAAATATTCGGTTTATGCAAGGGTATCTCCAGAACATAAAGTTAGAATTGTAAATGCATGGCAAAAAAATGGTGAAGTTGTTGCGATGACTGGTGACGGTGTAAATGATAGTCCAGCACTTAAAAAAGCAGATATTGGTTGTGCTATGGGAATGGTTGGAACTGATGTAGCAAAAGAAGCGGCAGATGTAATTTTAACAGATGATAATTTTGCAACAGTTGTATCAGCTGTTGAAGAAGGCAGAAGGATATATGATAATATTTTAAAAGTAATTCAATTTTTACTTTCAAGTAATGTTGGTGAAATAATTGTGTTATTCTTTGCAACATTATTAACACCATTATTTAGTAAATGGTTTGGAATAACAGACATCAACAGTTTGGAAATATTGTTACCAATTCATATTTTATGGATTAATTTAGTAACAGACTCATTACCTGCATTAGCATTGGCATTTGACCCGGCAAATAGTGATATAATGGAACGAAAACCAGTAAAACCAGGTAAAGGAGTATTTACAAAAGGTATGACCTGGAGAGTTATATATCAGGGTATAATGATAGGTGGACTTACACTTGCAGCATTTATGATAGGACTTGGAACAACAAAAACACCTATAAATGGATTAACACTTGACCAATCTAAGATAGAAGTTGGACAAACTATGGCATTTGTAACTTTAGCACTTTCAGAATTAACACATGTATTTAATGTAAGAAATAATAAAAAATCAATATTTAAAACAGGTATATTTAATAATATGAAATTAATTGGAGCTGTAGTAATATCTGCATTATTAGTATTTGTTATATTATGTATTCCTGGATTGAGAGAAATATTTAGTATTCCAGTTTTACCAACTGAAAATATTGTTGAACTTGTTTGTTTAGTATTGGCACCAATTGTTATTGTTGAAATATTTAAGTTGTTTAAAATCAATGGTGGAGAAGAATAGAATAAGTGTATAAAAAAGCACAACATACTATTTTTGTAGTTATGGAGTGCTTTTTATATTTGAAAAAGTTTTAAAATTCATATGCAATACTATTAAAAGTTGATAAGTTATAGTTAAACTTTAAGTTCCTTGGATTCTATAATTTCGACATTTTTATACTTATTTAAATCCATTTCATCTAGTGAATTTTGAATACAACTAACAATGACATTATTAAAACTCATATTTTCTTTTTTGGCTATTTTCTTTAAAGTTTCGTTCATATTTTCAGGTAATCTTATTGATATTTTTACATTACTTTTTTTATATTTTGATACTTCAAACATATTCATTCCTCCAATATTTTTATATTTAGCATATTATTGCTAGTAATAATTGTCTCACAAAAATGTTTTAAAAAATACCAGACAAAAGTATTGCACTTTTTCTTTTTTAATGTTAGTATATTTATAGTAATATATTTTTTAAATAAGAAGGTGATATTTATAAGGAAAAATCATTAATTGTATATTAGTATATAAATTTATAAAATGTACAAAATAAATTATGAGTAAAATTTATAGTTAGTAAAAAATATTTTTTAATTTAGGAGGAATAAATATGAAAGCAAAAGATAAATGTAACAAAGGAATTACACTGGTAGCATTGGTAATAACAATAATTATATTGCTTATTTTGGCAACAATATCAATACAAGCATTGACAAATACAGGATTATTTCAAAAAGCAAATGAGGCTAAAGAAAAAATGCAAAATGCTGAAGAAAACCAAGCAAAAACATTAAATGAATATGAAGATGAATTAAATAAATATGTTTCAGGAAATGTGAAAACATTACATGCTGATGGTAGTTGGAACAATACAAAAAAAGTTAATAGTCCACAATTAATGTATGGAATGACCGGAATATACTGGGATGAATCTGGAAAAGAAACTGAAGTAAATGCTGACAACCAAGATAATTGGTATGATTATAGTAAACAAGAATGGGCAAATGCAGTAACAAAAGATAGTGATGGAAATATCACAGCATATTGGGTATGGATACCAAGATATGCATATAAAATAGAAAGTGGACGTTATACAAGTACAGCAGGAAAAATATCAGTAAAATTTTTACAAGGAACATCAAATAAAGATGAAAATAATATAGTAATAAGTACAACATATCCAGAAACAACAGGTGAAACAATGTTAGCATACGTAGTACATCCAAGTTTTATAAATGGTACAAATAATCATTTTATGAACGGTGAATGGGATAAAGAAATTCCAGGATATTGGGTTGCAAAATATGCAGCAGGATTTCAAGAATGTACACAAACAATTGCAAGCGATGGAACAGTAATTGAGCCTATAACAAATACCGCAAACATAAAATATTCGGATAAAAATTATACTAAAAATACTTATTCTGCAAATGCAATTGGACAAGATTTAAAAACATTACCAAAAATGTCATATCCAGTATTTAAACCTTTAACATATGTTTATAATTGTATATCAACAGGAGATGCATATACATTGTCACAGGAAATAAAAAATGGAAATAATTTTTATGGATTAAATTCAGAACAGACTGATTCACACCAGATGAAAAATAGTGAATGGGGAGCAGTTGCATACTTAACACAAAGTAGTTATGGAAGAAATAGAACAGAAATAATAATGAACTCAAAAAATTTAAATAATTCTTCTAAAAATATATATGCAGTAACAGGATATGCAGAAAATGTAGCAAATGGAATAGCTGCAAGTAGTACAAATAATAAAACAGGAATATTTGATTTATCTGGTTGTGTATGGGAACGTACAGCATCTTATATATCAAATGGAAATGCCTGTTTAAGTTCTTATGGACAATCATACGCAAATACAACAGAAAATATAAATGGATATCAAACATTTAATACAAAATGGGCAACAGTATATCCATATAATAGTTCAAGTGATACAAATATAAATAACTATAATATATATTCAGAAAAGAAATCAACAACATTTGGATTTGGTGATGCGATACTAGAAACATCAACTTCAGGAGCAAATTCAACCAGTTGGAATGAAGATTTCTCTGAATCCTTTCCATACAATAACAGTCCTTTCTTCGAACGTGGAGGACATTATGGTGGTAATTCTAATACCGGTATATTTGCATTCAGTAATGGTCGGAAGCGCATGGCAGGACAGTGGCTTTCGCTCAGTCCTTGTCTCTCAATAACATTTAAAATAAACATATAAATTTATTTAAAGAACTGGTATAAAAAATTCCGGTTCTTTATTTATACATTTCATTTATATGTCAAACACCCTCAAAATACAATAAATCTAATAATTTACAAAAAATTCACCAAAAAAATTTTATAAACAATTGATAATAAAACTCACATATGTTATCATAATAATTGAAAAAAAGCACACACTAAAAGAAGAAAAATAAGGAGGTACAAAAATGAAATTTGAACAATGGAACAAATTCCAACCAGGAGACTGGCAAAAAGAAATAAACGTAAGAGACTTTATACAAAATAACTACACACCATATGAAGGAGACTCAAGCTTTTTAACAGGAACAACAGAAAAAACAAAAAAACTATGGGACGAAGTATTAGAACTATATAAAAAAGAAAAAGAATCAAGCGGTGGAGTATTAGACATAGACACAAAAACAGTATCAACCGTAGCTGCACATGACGCAGGATACATTGACAAAGATTTAGAAGAAATTGTAGGTCTTCAAACAGATGCACCTTTAAAAAGAGCAATTATGCCATTTGGAGGAATTCGTATAGTAGAAAAATCATGTGAAGCCTATGGAAGAGAAGTTGATCCAGAAGTTGATAAAATCTTCCATACAATAAGAAAAACTCACAATGATGGAGTTTTCAGTGTATACACACCTGATATAAGAGCTGCAAGAAGTAGCCATTTAATTACAGGTCTTCCTGACGGATATGGACGTGGAAGAATTATTGGAGATTACAGAAGAGTTGCACTTTATGGTGTTGATGTATTAATTGAAGAAAAGAAATCTGAATTAGAAATTCTAGACACAAATGAATTCACAGAAAGTATCATTCGTGAAAGAGAAGAAATCAAAGAACAAATTGATGCTTTACAAGCCTTAAAAGTAATGGCTGCAAAATATGGATATGACATATCAAAACCTGCATCAAATGCAAAAGAAGCTGTTCAATGGTTATACTTTGGATATTTAGGAGCAATTAAAGACCAAAACGGTGCTGCAATGAGCATTGGTAGAACATCTACATTCCTAGACATCTATTTTGAAAGAGATTTAGCAGATGGAACATTAACAGAAGAACAAGTTCAAGAAATAATGGACCATTTTGTTATGAAGTTAAGATTAGTTAGATTTTTAAGAACACCAGAATACAACGAATTATTCAGTGGAGACCCTGTTTGGGTAACTGAAAGTATTGGTGGTATGGGAATTGATGGTAGAACATTAGTTACTAAAAACTCATTCAGAATTTTACACACATTAGAAAACTTAGGACCTGCCCCAGAACCAAACTTAACTGTTCTATGGTCTACAAGATTACCAGAAGGATTCAAAAGATATACAACAGATTTATCAATAAAAACATCATCAATTCAATACGAAAACGATGATTTAATGAGAATTACTTTAGGTGATGATTATGGAATAGCATGTTGTGTTTCACCTATGAAAATAGGAAAACAAATGCAATTCTTCGGTGCAAGAGCAAACTTAGCAAAAACATTATTATATGCTATAAATGGTGGTAGAGACGAAATCTCTGGAAAACAAGTTACACCAAAATATGCACCAATCACTTCTGAATATTTAGATTATGACGAAGTAATGGAAAAATTCGACCAAATGATGGATTACGTAGCAAAAATCTATATTAAAGCATTAAATGCAATTCACTATATGCATGATAAATATTCATATGAAGCAATTGAAATGGCTTTACACGATAAAGAAATTATAAGAACTATGGCATGTGGAATAGCTGGTTTATCAGTAGTTGCCGATTCATTATCTGCTATAAAATATGCAAAAGTAAAAGTAATTAGAGATGAAACTGGTTTAGCTGTTGATTATGAAATTGATGGCGACTTTCCTAAATTTGGTAATGATGATGATAGAGTTGACGACATTGCTGTATATATTGTAAAAAGATTTTTAACAAAATTACAAAAACATCAAACTTACAGAAATTCAAAACAAACATTATCAATATTAACAATAACATCTAATGTTGTTTATGGTAAAAACACAGGAAACACACCAGATGGCAGAAGAGCTGGAGCACCATTCGGACCAGGTGCAAACCCATTACATGGTAGAGATACAAACGGAGCTTTAGCTGTTATGAACTCAATTGCAAAACTTCCATTCGAAGAGGCTGAAGACGGCATTTCTTTTACATTTTCAATAACACCCGGAACTCTTGGAAAAACTGAAGATGAGAGAGTTACAAATATGGTAAATATGCTAGATGGATACTTTAAACAAACAGGTCACCACATCAATGTAAATGTTTTTGATAGAAGTTTATTATTAGATGCTATGGATCATCCTGAAAAATATCCTCAACTTACAATTCGTGTTTCTGGATATGCTGTTAACTTTACTAAATTAACTAGAGAACAACAATTAGATGTTGTAAACAGAACAATTCATGAAAAAATTTAAAAGAACGGGATTGGAGAACAAATCTCTAATCCCTAAAACTTTTTCGGAATTAAAAACGTCCTCTATTTCCGAAATTTTTAGGAGTAAACTTATGGAAAAAAAAGATATTGATTTAAAATATTATGCAAAAGTACATTCAATAGAATCATTTGGAACTGTAGATGGTCCTGGAATACGCTTTGTGTTGTTTTTACAAGGATGTCATTTACAATGTAAATACTGCCATAATCGTGATACTTGGAACATGAATGGTGGAGAATATAAATCTTTAGATGATATTTTTGAAAAAATAATGAAGTATAAAAATTATATTTATCCAAATGGTGGCGTAACTGTTACTGGCGGAGAGCCTTTATTACAAGTTAAATTTTTAATTGAGCTTTTTGAAAAATTAAAAAAGGAAAATATTCACACTTGTATTGACACATCTGGTATGGTTGCTTTAACTGATGATATAAAAAAACTGCTTTCTCTTACAGATTTAGTTTTACTAGATATAAAACATATTGATTCTGAAAAATGTAAGAATTTGGTTGGTTTTAATAATGAAAGAGAACTTGCTTTTGCAAGATATTTAAGTGCCAATAATATTCATATGTGGATTCGCCAAGTTCTTGTTCCCGGATATACTGATGATGAGCAGGATTTACTAAAATTAAAAGATTTTATTAGCAGTCTAAATACTGTTGATAAAGTTGAAATTCTTCCATACCATGATATGGGAAGATATAAATGGGAAAAACTTGGCCTAAAATATGAATTAGATGGTGTCAGAGTTGCAAATGATGATGATGTAAAAAGAGCGAAAAAAATTCTAGGACTATCCTAGAATTTTTTTTTAATTCGATTCAAAAGAATAAAATTTCTAACAAAAACCATCCAATTTGAACATTATCCTAATAATTTAAGCTCAACATCTTCCATTTTGTATTTTCCATCAACCAATTTAAACTCAACCAAAGTATCATCTAAAGTATCTTTATTTTGTCTTAAATCAGTAGTAAATAACAATTTAATTTGAGGAATCTCAACCTTATTTGTTACTATTTCTTTAAAGCATTCAGCCATGTGTTTTTCATCTTCACAAACTAAAATTAATTGAGGTAAACCAGCAAATCCAGAATCACCTGGTTGAAAATTTTCATAAAAGTCTTTATATAAATTCATTTTTTCTACTAATTTCTTTTTCCAATCAAACTCTCTTCTAACAACTTCAAATAAGAATTGAATTGACTTATTATTTTTAGTAAGTTTTACAGAACCTCCTGTAGCTTTAAATACTTTTCCTAAAGTTTTTGCTGTTATTGCTGGTTTAACAACATAACTATCAAAAGCTTTAACCTTTCTTAAATATGCTATTAATACTTGATTTCCAGCTAATCTTTTCTTTATCATTGGAACAGGTTTTGTATTATCAGATGGTTGCCATTTACATTCAACTTCTTTTGATGTTAATAAATATTTTCCCATCTTCTCTAAACAATAAATTCTATAAATTCCTTTTCCTTCATCAGATGTAAAGTAATATCTAGTTAATATCTTTGATTTTACTAAAGCATCTAATTTATTATTTAATTTATCTTGTGATTTTGGGTCTATTCCTTTTATTTCTAACATTTGATATATTTGTCTTGATGTTATAAATTCAAATTCATTTACTAAATCTAATATAGCAAAATGAATATCTGTAATATGACCTATATTTATCTTATGTACAATTTGGTTCATAGATACATAGCCATCTTTGCCATCAAAAGTTTTTATTTCTCCTTCTCTAATTGCAAATGGTGATACTTGTGCTTTGATTTGGTTATCTTCAACCATTTCAATCCCTCCCTATTTTTAGTGACTAAATAT
>ENA-OUQN01001018-OUQN01001018.1-human-gut-metagenome-genome-assembly--contig:-NODE-1018-length-18517-cov-4.196783_pt1 | contig 18517 bp, 14 predicted proteins | sample MGYA00237950_ERZ548832 | MGnify/ENA primary metagenome ERZ548832 (study PRJEB26490, sample SAMN05194703) | human gut metagenome | biome: terrestrial biome; feature: human-associated habitat; material... | reverse complement strand
AAGCAACTCGTCCAGATATCCACTTAGGAATCTGTGGAGAACATGGTGGAGATCCATCATCTGTAGAATTCTGCTACAGAGCCGGATTAGACTATGTATCCTGCTCACCATTCCGTGTACCAATCGCTCGTTTAGCAGCAGCTCAGGCAGCTATCAGCAATAAATAAGAGTACTCATTCTTTGGAGAAGGTTGTGTATAAACAATAGATTTGTAGAGGCAGATCTGTTGTAGAAATCCCCCATTAGCGGAAGCTGATGGGGGATTTTTGGTAATAGGTATCTTTGGATGAATGTAATTTTTAAGGATTATATGATAAATATTTTGGCAGAGGAATTTCTATGGATAAGATTTTACGAGAGAACCAACCGAAGAGTCTTTTGAGAATTTTACAGGAAAAAAATGAATACATCAGTGCTCCATGCAATGGCAATGGAATCTGCGGAAAATGTATTGTGCGGTACAAAAGCGGAGCAACAGAACCGACGAAGCAGGATAGAGAGTTTTTATCGGAAAAGCAGTTGGAGCAAGGCTATCGTCTGGCATGCCAGTCATATCCAACGGAAGAATACAAAGTTGAAATTCCGGAACTGGAAGAAACGATAGAAGTCCTTTCGCAGTGGGAGAATCAGAGAACAGAAGAAATTCTGAAAAATACAGCAGAAGGAACGGCAGAGAAAACAGAAAATGCACTTTATGGAATCTGCATCGACATCGGAACAACGACTCTGGCGGCACTGCTTGTGAATCTGGAAACAGAAGCAGACTGCCAGACTGCCGTATCCGTTAATCACCAGAGAGCTTATGGCTCGGATGTGCTTTCAAGAATTTCTGCATCTAATGGTGGAAAAAAGTGGGAGATACAACGGTGTATCCGGCAGGATCTTCAGAAACTGATCAGGGAGCTCCTTCAAAAAGAAAAGATAACGGAACAACAGATACAAAGGATCGTGATTGCAGGAAACACAACGATGTGTCATCTGCTTCGCGGATTTTCATGTGAGACACTGGGAGTGGCGCCTTTTCTGCCAGTTGACCTTTCATGGATGGAAGGCAGTGCTGCAGATTTTCTTGGAATGAAAGAATTGGATACAAAAGTTGTGATTTTGCCTGGGATTTCAGCGTTTGTAGGGGCTGATATCATGGCTGGCATTGCAAAAATGAATATGCACAGATCCGAAGGATATCATTTGCTGCTGGATATTGGAACGAATGGGGAGATGGTGCTTGGAAATTGCCGTCATATGTATGTGACGTCCACGTCTGCAGGACCGGCGTTTGAAGGCGGAAATATTTCCTGTGGCATGGCGGGCATTCCGGGAGTGATCTCACATGTTTTCATGGAGGAGACAGGGAAAGCCGGATTTCAGGTGATCGGTGAAACAGATGGAGAAAATAAGAAACAGCAGGCGATCGGAATCTGCGGAACAGGTATGATCGATCTGGTGTATGAACTCCGGGAGCATCAGATGATCGATGAACATGGAACATATTCGGATCTTTATTTTGACACCGGATATGAACTGGCAGAAAAAGTAAAATTCACACAGAATGACATCCGGGAACTTCAGATGGCAAAAGCGGCGATCCGCGCAGGAGTGGATATTTTAGTAAAAAAGGCGGGTATTGCGTTTGACGAAGTGGACGACTGTTATCTTGCAGGTGGATTTGGAACTAAGATAGATATCACAAAGGCGGCAGGGATTGGACTGATCCCAAAAGAACTTGAGGTGAAAACGATCCCGGTCGGAAATACCGTTCTTGCAGGGACAAAAGAGGTTTTACTTGGCAGAATTTCAAAAGAAGAACTTGAAAAAATCCAGACCATGGCAGACGTCATCAATCTGGCAGAAGAAAATGATTTTGAGGAGCTGTATCTCTCTTACATGGATTTTTAAGTGAATGACAGATAAAAATTCTTGTATTGAAAAGAAAAATTAAGTCTGTTATCATATAAGTATATGGTATGTACGGAAGAAAAAAGATTTTGACTGGTGGCTGAAACCACTAACAAATGGAGAAGGACTGGCACAAGGGCTTATGACAAGGAAACATACAATATTAATTGTGGATGATGCAAGACATAACAGGACTGCATTGCGGGAAATTTTAAATGACAATTATATCGTGCTTGAAGCAGAAAATGGACAGAATGCATTAGCAGTTTTAGAGGAGAAGTATCAGGCGGTAACTGTGATCATTCTTGACCTGATCATGCCGGACATGAGCGGACTGGAACTCTTAGAAATTTTTCACAAAGATGTAAGATATCAGAATATACCTGTGATCGCGATGTTGAGAGGCATCAATGATGAGATCGAGTGCAAGTGTCTGGAATACGGAGCATGGGATTTTATGCGGAAACCTTATGATCCGATGATCGTGCGTTTTCGTGTAAAGAATGTGATCGAGCGCAGTCAGATGAGAGTGGATGATGAATTAAAGTACCGTGCGGAGTATGATGTGCTTACCGGCATTTTGAACAAATCAAAGTTCTTTTATAATACGAGAAATATGCTGAATATTTTCGGTACGGAAGATTTTGCATTCATCAGGATCGATATTGAAAAATTCCAGCTGATCAATTCCTTTTTTGGAATGGATGAGGGTGATAATTTATTAAAGTATATGGCAGATTATCTGCAGAATGTGGAAAAAGAATATCGTTATATTACTTATGGAAGAATTGAGGCAGATATTTTTGCGGTATGCTTTTCTTATAAAAATGAGAAAGAGATCACAGACTTTGTGAAGAAATTCACGAATCAGATGGAAAAATATCCTCTGGATTTTGACATCACGCCTTTCTTCGGGGTATATCTTGTGAAAAACCGTGATCTTTCCATCAACGAGATGTATGACAAGGCAAATCTTGCATCCAAAAACTGTAAGGGAAATTATATCCAGAACTATTTCTTTTACACAAAAGAGATGAGCGAGGAGATCATCAAGGAGCAGCACATCATCAACAATATGAAGAATGCGCTGAAGAACGAAGAGTTTGTGCTGTATTTGCAGCCCAAATATGAACTTCAGCGAAATTCCATTGCAGGAGCAGAAGTTTTGGTGCGATGGATCACAGCAGATGGCAGGATGATATCGCCGGGAGAATTTATCCCGGTATTTGAGAGGAACGGTTTTATCCTGAAGCTGGATCAGTATGTCTGGGAAAAGACATGCCAGCTGCTTGCGGGATGGAGAGATGAGGGAAGAAAAATATTTCCGGTTTCCGTCAATATTTCGCGTGTAAGTCTTTATAATCCAAAAATTGTGGATGTGATCTGTGGACTGACAGAAAAATACAATATTCCACCGGAATGGCTGCAGTTAGAACTGACAGAGAGTGCATATACAGGAAACCCAAAAGCAATCAAAGAGATGATGGAACAGCTTCAGAAAAAAGGTTTTTCTATTTTAATGGACGATTTTGGAAGTGGTTATTCCTCACTGAATGTACTAAAAGATATTGCGGTTGACGTCCTGAAAATTGATATGAAGTTTCTGGATGGCTCCGGAGATGATGGCAGGAGTGAAAACATTCTGGCATCGGTAGTCCGCATGGCAAAGTGGCTGAACATGCCGGTCGTAGCTGAGGGTGCGGAGCGCAAAGAGCAGGTATCGTTTCTGCACAGCATCGGATGCGAATATGTGCAGGGATTTTATTTTGCAAGACCAATGCCGGTAAAAGAATATGAAAAGCTGTTGTATGAACAGCCATACTTTGAAGATGATGAGACAAGAGGAACATCCAACGATACGAATGCCATCTGGACAGCGAATATGCAGATGGAAATGATTTTCTCCAACATGATGCAGGCAGCCGCAATTTATGAGTACAGCGACGGAAATATTGAAGTGGTGCGTGTAAATGACGCTTATTTTGACATGTTTGGTTATCATGACACAGACCGTGTGCACAAAGAGATTGAGGGATCCATTGATCATGTTGACAGAGAAAGGTTTATGGATACTTTTGCACAGGTTGTGGAGAATCAAAGTACTGCGGAATGTGAAGTGAAACGTTTTCTCGAGTCTGGCAGGGAAATCTGGATCAAGCTCCGCCTGAAGTATATTAACAGGGTAGGGGATCGCCATATTATTTTTGGCTGCATTGACGATATCACGGCCCAGCGGGAGATGGACAATGAACTTGCAAAGTACCGTCTTGCACTGATGGAAGAAGAGGTAAACGAGAAAATCATGCTTGTCGTGGATGATATGGAGATTAACCGGGCATCGCTGGAGAGTATTTTTGAAACAGATTACCGTATCCTGCAGGCAGGAGATGGGGAAGAGGCACTTCGTATTTTAGAGGAACAGAATTATAAAGTGGATATGATCCTGTTAGATCTGATGATGCCTGGCATGAATGGACAGACTTTTATGCAGGAAAGGAAGAATGATCCAAGGATCTTAAATATTCCGGTGGTGATCATCACAGCGGATGATACAACAGAACAACAGGTATTGACGATGGAATTAGGTGCAAGCGATTATATTGTAAAACCGTTTATTCCGGAGATCGTGACCAGACGTGTGCAGAATGTCTGGGATTCCACAAGGCGAAAAAAAGAAGTTCTGCAGGAGCATCAGAAGTAGTGGATAAGCAAAAAAAACTGCGCGTGTTTTATTCAGATATCAGTGCCTTGCGTGACAGATCAGATCAACCACAGCTGTGGGAGTTTTTGTGCTGCGCCAGACAACAGAAAATAAAACAATGTAAAAATGAAGATGACAGGCTTCGTGCCTTTGGGGCAGGTCTGTTATTGGAATACGGTCTGCGGCAGTATGGTTACACGCAGACAATACCTGTGGGATCGCCTGCAGCAGCAGAGTTGGAGCAGACCGGACAAACACGGTCTTTGCAACAGGTAAGATTCGTTTATGGTAAAAATGGGAAGCCGTATCTTGGGACAGGGCAGGGAGAACGGCTTCCGCTTATGTTTAACCTCAGCCATTCGGGCATGTATGTGGCAGCAGCTTTTGGCACAGAGGATGTAGGTGTGGATGTGGAGCTAATACGCACCGGAAAACAGAAGATCGCACAGCGTTTTTTTGCAGAAGATGAGAGGAAATATCTGGAAAAATGTTGGACAGATGAGGCTTTTACCGGAATATGGACGAGGAAGGAAGCCTACATCAAGGCGGTTGGAACAGGGATCGCAATGTCTTTGGATTCTTTTTCCACGATGGAAGAACAGGTGGGAGAATATTATCTGAAAACATGGAATGTCGAACGGGATGTCTGGCTGTCTGTCTGCCGGAAAGGGAGTGCGATCGAACGCTGTCTGCCGGAGAAAATCGCATTAGAACAGGTGTTTTTATAAGAGACAGATCTGCAGATCATAATGAGAATGGTACAGGATCAGTACCGATAGAGATGGAAAATGGAGGTTGGGATTCATGTATGACGAGTTGACCGAACAGGACATAAAAAAAATGGAAGAAGAGATTGAGTATCGGAAGCTGGTTGTGAGAAAAAATGCGCTGGAAGCAGTCAAAGAGGCACGTGCACATGGCGACCTCAGTGAAAATTTTGAATACCATGCAGCAAAAAAAGACAAAAATCAGAATGAGAGCCGTATCCGTTATCTGGAGAAAATGATCAGGACAGCAAAGATTATTTCTACGGATTCTGCGGATGATGAAGTCGGAATGAACAATACCGTTACGGTCTATTTTGAGGATGATGACGAGGAAGAAACCTATAAAATTGTCACAACCATCCGCGGCAATTCCCTGAAAAATCTGATCAGTAACGAATCGCCGCTCGGAAAAGCATTGTTGGGACACAAAATAGGTGACCGCTGTGAAGTAAAAGTAAACGATAACTATTCCTATTTTGTGGAGATACGAAAAATCGAGAATACGGTGGATGATGGAACGGATAAACTGAGAAGTTTTTAATATATAAGAAAGAAGATTGAGGAACAAAAAGATGAGATTAACAGAATTATTAAACAAAGATGAAGTGACGATTTCCTGCGAGCTTTTTCCACCAAAACAGGGTGCGCAGCTGGAAAATTATAAAAATATCGTAAAAGATATGGCGGCATTAAAGCCGGCATATATGAGTGTCACTTACGGCGCAACAGGTGGAACATCTGATTATACGGTAAAGCTTGCAGAGGAAGTACGTAACAATAACATTCCGGCGTTGGCACATCTGACCTGTGCCTCTTCCACCAGAGAAAAAGTGGCATCTGTCATTGAGGAATTAAAGGCAGCAAATATCGAGAATATCCTTGCACTCCGTGGCGATATTCCTGCAAATGCAGATTTTCCGCTGCCGGATCAGTACAAACACGCAAGTGAACTGATCGCAGATATCAAAGCACAGGGTGATTTCTGTATCGGTGGTGCATGCTACCCGGAAGGACACCCGGAAGCAGCAACGATTTTTGAAGATCTCGACCATTTGAAAGAGAAAGTGGATGCAGGATGCGAGTTCCTCACCACACAGATGTTTTTTGACAATAACATTTTATACAATTTTATGTACAAGGCATTAAAAAAAGGAATAGATGTTCCAATTGTAGCAGGTATTATGCCTGTCACCAACGCAAGCCAGATCAAACGTATCACATCTTTGTCCGGCAATATGGTTCCACCGAGATTTCTTGCAATCGTAGACAGGTTTGGAGACAACCCGGCAGCAATGCGTCAGGCGGGAATTGCATATGCAACAGAGCAGATCATTGATCTGATCGCCAACGGTGTCAATCATGTGCATATTTACACGATGAATAAACCGGATGTTGCAGGAGAGATTTTAGACAATCTTTCCAATATCTATGTGAGATAGTGGATGTAAAATGATTGCTTAAAATGTGAAGAAAAATCAATATTTTTGAAATGACAGGATACCTCCTGAGCAGATACGGGTAACAACCCCGAACCTGCCGGGAGGTATTTTTGCGTACTTGAAGAAACAAAGTGCATTTTTCGTGCGGTCTGCTGCATAAAATATTCGTGTGACCATTGTGTGACCTGGGATACCTATAATAACACAAGGATTTATAAAAAATTCAATGGATGAGCGGAGGAGATGGAGAGTGAAGAAAAAATACATGCTTATGGGAATCGCTGCAGTATTGATCCTGGCAACGATGGTTGGCGGAACGCTTGCAGCTCTGAATACAAAAAGTGAAAAGGCAGTGGCAAATATTTCCATTAAGAGTGTGGGAGTCACGATGATCGGGGATCAGCCTGTGGCACTGGCAGACGGCGGGGAAAAAGAACCGGTTACGATCGTACCGGGGGAAACGATCGTCATGCCGAAGGCAGTACAAAACGATATCCCGGATGGTTATGATGTGTATGTAAAAGTAGTCATTTATCATGCATGGGATACAAAAAGCGGCGGACTTGTGAGTGCAGGGGAGGCGGATGATATCTATGTACATAATCAGGACTGGATCATCGGGTATGAGGATGATGAGCAGACGGTGATGTACTACACAAAGCCGCTGGCTCCAGAGCAGACGACAACAAACTTTATGGACGGAATTCATTTTAAGGAATCTATGGGCAATGGATTTGCAGATGCAGTCTATACGTTAGAATATGAAGTTACGGCAGTTCAGGCGAATAACGCAAAAGATGCGATCGCAGCAGAGCTTGGAGTGTTCCCGGAGTTTGATGAAAATGGAACGATTTTGTCTGTTTCAGAAACAAGATAACGGTTGAAGGAGATTGGATCATATGAAAATAAAAAACATAGCAGCCGTTCTGTTGCTTATTTGGACTTGTGGATTTTCATCGGTGGTCAGTGCGGCGGAAATTCAGACTGTGCAGCTGACAGAGGAAAATCAGCTTGTGTATACAAAAGATAAGACAGAACTTGCCGGTGCTTTTGATGGCATGGCACCCGGAGACAGCAGGACCGTTGTCATTAAAATCGAGAATCAAAACAGTCATAAGGCATCTTTTTTTATTTCGCAGAAGACAACGGATGCTTTGGAAGAAGCAGGAAAAGCGTCTGGCGGAGCATATGAGTTTCAGGTGGAGATCGGCAATGATACGAACAGGACATCTTTGCTGGATGCAGATGCCGGTGGATATGCGGAAAATGTGGCAAGTGCCGAAGGTTTAGCAGAAATTACAGAATTGAATGAGTATCGTTATATGACAGCTCTGGATCCGGGGGAATCGGCGGATGTCTATGTGACGTTGACCTTAGACGGCGAGGGCATGGACAGTGCAAATGGGATTGATTATTCGCGTGCAGCAGGTGCGATGGAATTTGAATTCCGGGCGTACTATGCAGACGACAGAAAGCCGGTTGTGATCACAAATTATGTGACAGAGTACGGAGAAGACAATGTGGTGACAAAGGTTGTAAAGAAAGTGATTCCAAAGACTGTCACAGAACAGCTTGTTCCACTGGCAAATGGTGTCAGGACAGGAGATCCTCTGACAGTGACGGTATCTGCAGGAGTTCTGGTGGCAGGTATAGTGATTGTTAGTATCGCAGTGAAAAAAAGAAAGGTGGAGCGCAAGTCATGAAAAAAGTAAAAAAAATAATTACAGGCTTTCTTATGGTTTTTATCTTCATGGCGATGGTGCTTCCAATGACAACGGTGAAAGCTTCGGAGGAGAAAGAAGTGGCGGAAAAAAGAATGTATACAGTGACATTCCGTGCGGGAAATGTTGCAAGTTTTGATACAGATAAGATCACTGTTTCCGATGGAATGGAAGTGACAAAAAATTATATTAAGGTAAAAGTTGCAAAGGGAGATACACTTGATTTCACAGTGCCTGGCTGGGAAAGTGATGCAAGGATGACATCATGGTTTTCTAACTGCCTGCACTATGAAAAAGAGGCAGCATATGGGTTGAAAGCTTTTAACGGTGTTGTGGGAACTGCGGTGGAACGGAATACAGAGTACGTGTTGGATTATAAGCGTCTGATCGATCCGGTTTCCTATACGGTGAGTTTCATAGACAGTCAGACGAAGGAACAGATTGCAACTCCACAGATCATCTATGGAAATGCCGAAGAAATCATTATGGTCACTCCGGTGACCGTTTCGGATTATACACCGACGGAGAGCAGTAAAACTATAAAACTGGAAAAAGGGAAAGGGAACACGGCAACGTTTGAATACCACTACACCGGGGCTGTGGAGACGATCACCAGCACGGTGACAAACGTGGTTCCGGGCACAACACGGACAGAGACAGTCGTAAGTGAGGTCGAGGAGACGGTCATCATTCCCGGAGCTGCCCAGCCGTCCGGTGTTACTGCAAATGTAGTAAATAATGCGTCAAATGCAGTGAATGCGCCGGTAGGCAATACAGCAAATAATGCAGCGGACAATGCGGTAAATGCTCCGGCAGATGATAATGAAGACCAGACCGTAGACGATAGCAATGTTGAAATTCCGGAGGAGCAGACACCGTTGGTGGATGGAGATGGGAATGATGGAGTTGTCGCCATCGAAGAGAGCGAGACACCGTTGGCGAACACAGCAGAGGATGAGAGTACCGCTTCCGGCGATGTGAACGGGAAAGATGCAGACCTTGCAGCGCAGGAGATCGATGCAGCATCCGTACCTGTGGCAGTGCCGGTGATCGGCGGTATCACGGCAGTTTTTGTTGTGGGACTGATTGTTTTCCTTATATATAAAAATAGAAAAAAGTCGAAGTAACCAGGATTTTTAGGTACAGTATTCGACCTTTATAGCAATACATGCATGTTAGACTTACAGGAAAAATCTGGCAGTCAGAGCCGGAAAAGAGGAGGAGAACTGCATGCTGACGATTCGTACTCTGGGGAAATTTCAGATAAGGAATGAAGAACATATTGTGAATGAGGAAGAAATACGATCTCCGAAAATGATAAATTTACTGGCGTATCTGATTCTTCACAGAAATCAGACACTGACGTTTTATGACATGGCGGATGCGTTGTGGCAGGAGGAAGAAACGGGAAATCCGGCAGGGGCATTGAAGAATCTGATGTATCGTCTGAGAGTTCTTCTGAAGAAAAACTTTGGAGATGAGGATTTTATCCTGACCGATCATGGTTCCTATCGCTGGAATCCCAGACTGGAAGTGGCAGTGGATGCAGAACGATTCGAACAAATGTTTGAATTGGCAAAGCAGAAACCTATTTCAGAGGGTGAGACAATCCAGAAACTAAAAGCGGCGCTTGCACTTTATCAGGGTGATTTCATGACAAAAGTTGCAGATATGCACTGGGTGATGATGCTGAATACTTATTATCACTCTTTGTATTTAAACTGCGTCCGGTATCTGTGCGAATGTTATGTCCGCGCGGAAAAATATGAGAATCTGGAGCAGCTTTGCAGTCAGGCACTTCAGCAGGAAAGTCTCGATGAAGAGTTATATTGTTATCTGATCAAGGCTTTGGCAGGAAAAAATAAAATTGGTTCTGCCCTGGAAGTGTACGAGAATGCATGCCGGACGTTGCAGCAGCAGCTCGGAATCTGTGAACTGTCAAAATTAAAGGGCGTTTATGACAAATTACTGAGACAGAATAAAAGCGGAAATGTGCAGGGAATTGCACAGGTACATCAGGATATTGCAGAACAGAATCCAGCGGGAGCGTTTTTGTGCGGGTATCCGGTCTTTCGGGAAATTTGCAGGCTTCAGGTGAGAAAGACAGCGCGTTTTGATGAAAATGAATATATTCTGCTTCTGACCTTAAAGGCGGGGGAGTATACCGGAAGCAAGGTCAGTGATGTAAATCTGTTCCGCATCCGCAATGCGATGCCTCATCTTGTGGAGACATTGAAAAAATCGCTCCGTCCTGGGGACGCGGTGGCACAGTTCAGCGATTCGCAGTATGTGATTTTGCTTTCCGCATGTACCTATGAGGGTGGAATGTTGGTCGCAAACCGGATTATTTCAAAATTTTATCAGGACAATAAAATTTACCGAAATCTGAAAATCAAGATCAATATAGAAAAAGTGAAAAAAACAGAAAATATTTTACGCAAATACACCGGATGAAATCTTTGGAAGAGAAAACAGTAGATCAAAGGGCAAAAGCAAGGAGGATTATATGAGATTTGCATCCATTGTAAAAAAAGTTTTAGCATTCCTGCTATGTTTGACGTTGCTGACATCCAATGTGACCGTCACCAATGCGACAAGTGTAGACACCACGGATGTTTTTGCGGAAGTTTCCACAGAGATGTTGAAGGAGACAAAAAATGCAGGACAGGAAGAGAATGTGTCAGAGGCAGACAGTGATTCGAATGCAGCGGATCTGTCAGACACAGAGAGTAATGTAAGCGGGCAGTATAAGCAATCATCAGATTCAGACGGAACGGGAGATACAGAAAAAGTCAAGAACACAGAGAGCACTGAGGCGGCTGAAGCAATCGAGGAGACGGAGAAAACAGAGGAGACAGAACAACCGGAATTAAAAACCGTCTTCGACTATTCCAATGACGCAGTCCGCGTGGTCGTGACACTTTCGAATGAGACCGATCTTCCGGCAGGCGCAGAGCTTGTCGTGGCACCGGTAGCCGTCACAGCAGAAATGGAAGCATCCATCGATAAAGCGATGGAGGGCGAGTCGAAAGAAAAAGAAGAGGTTGTGGCGTATGACATCTCCTTTGTAAAAGATGGAAAAGAAGTGGAGCCAGGGGCAACCGTGCAGGTGCAGTTATCGCTTGCGCAGGTGAAAGAGGGCGATTCGGCGAGCGTGTATCATTTTGATGAGACAAAAAATGAGATGTTGGATATGAATGCGAACACTTCTGCCGACGGCGAGGTGACATTTGGCACGGATCATTTTTCAAAATATGTCATCGTCAATCATGGAGATAACAACGTGACCGTGACCATCGAACATTATGACAACAGCAAATATCAGGCGCAGGATGAGCAGAGTGCAAAAATTTACAGCGATGATGTCTGCACGATGGTACCGGGAGCAAAAATCAGCGACTACAATAAGGCGTTAAACTGGGATGTGGATCATGTGCAGGTAAACGGAGAAGCATTTTCCCAAAGTGAACTTGAAAACATTGAGATCCATGAGGACAGTGTTGTAAAAGTTTTTTATCAGGCAAAAAATACGGACTATATCGGTGAGGCATCGTTTTATGACTACGAGGTGATCCCTTATGACACAGCCGGACAGCAGAGGGCGGATCTGAGTATCAATGCGGATTCCAACTATCCGTCTGAGCAAAAAGATAACCGTTTCACGGTCGGAACGGTATCCCAGAATTTAAGTGAAAATCAATATGACACCGTCACGAAAAAAACAGGTCAAAACGGAACCACAGACGACCAGCATATCAACGTGTATACCGGAGGAACTGGAGAAAATGCAAAAAAAACAGGAATCGTTACCGGGTTAAGTGATGATTACAAAGAAGTTCTTTTCAGTGTGAATGAACCGGGCGTTTTTCCGAAAGACGGAGCAGCTGCGGCAGGGACAAAAGGACTGACAGTAAAAGAAGGATACAGGTTAAAATTTTCACAAAGTGGTGACACTTATGAACTGAAAGAAGTTTTAGACAAAGAGGACAACGTGGCAGCAACTGCGGGGGCGGATTTCCTGCCATTTGGAAATAATAATTTTTATTTTGGACTCCGCTATGACGTTACCTTTACACTTGGAGATTATATCGGGGAACTGAACTATTCTTTTACCGGGGATGATGATCTCTGGGTGATTCTGGATGGAAAACAGGTGGTCATCGATCTTGGCGGTATCCATGACGCTCTGACAGATACGGTCGATCTCTGGAAATATATTGACAGGACAGACAAAAACAAAGAACATCATCTGACCATTTTATATATGGAGCGCGGTGCAGGAAAGGCAAACTGTAACATGAAGTTTACGCTTCCAAATGCGGACGTGATCAAAGTGGTGGACGATGACGTGCCGGATATCCCGTCGGAGAAGCCGGTTGATTTTACGGAGAAGGATGTGGAATATCATAAGACAGCGAAACTGACTGACTGGGAGAACAGAGAGTATCAGATCGATCTTGACGCAAGTTCGCTCGCAACCTCGCAGAGCACAGTTGAAAAAATACAGACAGTGGATGCCATGATGGTATTTGATCTGTCCGGCTCGATGAATGAAATTTTGTCCGGTGAAAATCAATTAAAGGATATCGGAGAATTCAGCAGTGTGAAGAATCAGATGGATATCAATAAAGTGTACTACTGGAATAAATATGAAAAGAGTGGCTGGTGGCCATGGACGTACGATAAGAGTGTCGGAATGGGAACGGCGGCTGTATCCGGTAATGTGTATGCGAAGTATCCGGTAAAATATATCGACGGACAATGGAAAAAGTATGTGGACGGCAGTTATCAGAGCATTTCAGACAGTGATGTGATGGCAGCATGGACGTCTAAGATTTCTGCGTTAAAAGACGCCGCCAGCGGATTTGTGACAGGTATTTCCGATACATCACCGGACAGTCTGGTCGGAATCGCCACCTTTTATGGCATTGGCAATGGGTGGAACAGCAGTACCGAGGGCAAATTAAACCACGGTCTTTCGAAAGTAAATAAAAATGAGATGTTAAAGTCCGTCAATGCGCTTTTTGCGGACGGCGGTACCTCTCCACAGAAAGGACTGGAGCATGCATACAGCGAATTGCAGAAGGCAGAAGATGACAACAAAAAATATGTGATCCTGTTCTCCGACGGAGAGCCTTCGGACAGCAATGACAAAACGGAGACAGAAGCATCAGCGGTAAAACTGAAAGAGGCAGGCTGTACGGTCATCACAGTCGGGCTTGGTTTAAATAACGAGACTGCCACATGGCTGGGAGAGAAAGTGGCGTCAGCCGGCTGTGCATTTACGGCGGATACTGCGGAGGAGTTAAACAAAATCTTTCAGAACATCCAGAGTACGATCACACAGTCAAGATCCCTGACCGGAGTGCAGGTGACGGACGTTATTGATGCGGAATTTGAGCTGACAGATGCCGAGATCCAACGTCTGAGAGCGGATGGCGCACAGGTAACGGTCAATGAGGATGGCACAACGACGGTCAGCTGGCTTGATCAGGAAGTAAAGCCGAAGGAAAACGGCGCCTCCGGCTGGCAGAAAACAATCCATATCGTGGCAAAAGAATCCTGTCTGGGTGGAAATAATATGACTACAAATGTAAATCCGGATTCCTTTTTAAGCTTTGGCGGCACACAGCTGGAATTGCCGCAGCCGACCGTGAATGTGAGAATTGCGTATCAGATCACAGACACAACAGATACGATTTTTCTCGGGGAAAATCTGGAAAACTATGCAGATGATGCGGCAGTGCGCATGAAAGATGCGGACAGCGCCAGAATGTCACAGGTGTATCTGACGTTCTACACGGACAAAGGCTGCCGCGAGGAGATCACGCAGGAAAACCTGAAAAAAGAGAGACCTAAACAGGATACCACGTATTACGCAAAAGCATTTCTGCCGGTGGAGGAAGCGACAGATGCTTCCAACGCAAACTCCACGTTAAACGGTGTGATCTATAAAAATGAGGCACAGGTGGAGGCAGCGCACGCGGACGGGGAAGCCTATGCAGGAAAATATGACGTGAAAGTGAAAACGGGAACGCTTACGATCACAAAGAAAATCAGTAAAAAAGATATCAGAGCGTGTGAGGGGGATCCGATTTTTACATTTAAGATCACCAATCAGACGACAGGCGATGTTTATTATAAGACGTTAAGGTTTGGAGAGAACAGCGCAGAGGATCAGACCACGACAGCCGGAATGTTCAATGTGAAAGCGCAGACGACGCTGGAAGGACTTGCGCAGGGAATCTATAAAGTAGAAGAACTTGACACGATGGGCTTTACGTTAAAAGAGTTTACCGCAGACACAAACTGTGCGTCACAGATTGCCGGAAACAGCGCACAATTTGCGGTTGGTATCCGCAGCAGAGACGAGACCTGCAGCTTTGACGCAGAGGACTTTGTCACAACAGCGGCAGATTTACATTTGCAGGCAGACTGTGTGAATGTTACAGCCAAAAACAATAAGACCAGAAGCGATGGAAAACTCACGGATACAGATGCCGTGAAAAATCAATTTGTGATCCATGAAAAAGCAAATAGCACGACAGATGTTGATAATCATTCCACAACAGATGTGCGTAAATAATCGGAGGCAGTGTGTATGAAAGAAATATGGAAAAAGAAAAAAATATTTGTGATTACAATTGCACTGATTGTTGGAATTATTGGAACAGCAGCAACATTTGCAATTATCACAGCAACAGCGGGAACGGTGACCAATACGTTTCAGGCGGCAAAAGTGGCAACTGAGATTGAGGAAGAGTTTGAGGGCGGGATCAGAGCAGGCAGCACCGTGAAAAAAAATCCGAGTGTGAAAAATACCGGAATTTCGGATGTGTTTGTCCGGGCAAGGATCACGATCTCACCGGAACAGACAGAAGTGACGCTGTTAAACGGTACCTGGAACGGAACTGCTTTTTCGGAGAAAGGCAAGGCAGCGGACAGCATTGCGACCGAGCGTACGCTGTATGATCCTGACGGTGACGGAACCGGCTGGTATCAGGGCACGGACGGCTGGTTTTACTACAACAGTCCGGTTGCACCGGGGCAGAACACGGATAATTTATTTGATGCAGTAAAAATTGGAAATGTGACAAAAAATTTTGATATCACGGTTTATCAGGAGGCAGTGTTTGCCGGAAGTTATGAGGCCAAAGATCAAGTGGAACTTCCGGTTTTGAAGGGATTTTTTGCAGAAGTAACCAAATAAGTCAGAAAGGCGCAAAAGAAAATGATAAAGAAAATTTGCAGTGTATTATCAATGGTGGTATTTCTTGGACTGCTTGTGATCGCAGGCTTTCTGTTTGTCCCGAAAATGCTTGGATATGATGAGTATGCGGTCTTAAGCGGCAGCATGGAACCCGGGATCCCGGTCGGGGCGATCGTCTATGATAAAAATTTTGCCGCGAGTGAGGCAAGGGAAGGAGCAGTCGTCACTTATCAGCTTCCGGCGGGAACGCTGGTAACGCACAGGATCATTTCGGTGGATAAGGAGGAACAGACCGTTGTCACACAGGGAGACGCCAATAATATTGCAGATACAGCTCCCGTTGCATGGCAGCAGATCGTCGGGGTGTATGCATTTCATATCCCGTATCTTGGATATATTTCCATTTATGCAAAGACACCGCTCGGTATTGCGGTGGTGTGCGGTGTTTTGATCGTGCTGATCCTCTTAAACTTCATCCCGGATATTTTAGAGGAGGATAAGAAGAAAAATTTAAATACGGAATGAAGAACAGTTGCTGAAATTTCTGATATATGACCGCCGTGTGACCATTGAGTGATAAAACAGTATCGTAACAAACGGTTTCTGATAAGGCAGGAACCGCAAGTTACAGAATGGAAAGTACATAAGAATGAAAAGATTATCATGAAATGAAAAAGGAGATCAGAAATTATGAAGAAAACAAAATTAGTCACACTGCTTGGAGCGATCAGCCTGATCGGAGCAATTGGCGCAGGCAGCACATTAGCTTACCTGACGAGCACAACCGGAACTGTCACCAACACCTTTACCGTCGGCAATGTAAACTTTGATGATGATCCGCTGACAGGCGGTTTATCCGAGTCCAAAGTGGCAAGAGATGAAAACAGCAATCTGTATGTGGATGCTGATGGCACCGGAGAGTGGACGGTAAAAGAAAATAAGTACGAGGATCTGGTTGCAGGAGAAGTGGTATACAAAGATCCGACCGTACACATGGCAGATGATTCACAGGACGCATGGGTATTTGCGAAAATCGTGAATGAAAACCCGGAACTTACGATCACATATGCTTCTGACTGGGTAGATGTGACAGACGCTTATAAAACAGCACAGAACTTAAATAATATTGACTACAAAGTATATGCAAAAAAAGATGTGATTTCCAAATCCGCTCATTCTACCATCTTTGAAGAAGTAACGGTTGGAAACAATGTGACAGAGAATACCACATTTACCGATATTAAAGTTTCTGCATGTGCAGTTCAGGCAGCCGGCTTTGCAAATTACACAGACGCACTTGCACAGGTTTCTTTCAACTAAATAAAAGGTAAAACATCTGAGCAGACTTTCATAGGGGCTATGAGGTCTGCTCATTTTGTGGTACAATCTAAAACAGTGCAGATAGTTTTTTACGTGCACAGCAGAGTAAAGTGGGAGAGAAACGGGCATGAAACAAAATAAAAGCAGCCGGTCAACGGTTCTTCTTTTTCTTCTTGGTGTGGCGCTGATCGTGGCAGCACTCATTATGCTGGTGCCGGATCTTTTGAATTACAAACAGTCCAACGACACCTATGAGGCATTAAAGGAAAACTATATTTCAGAGAAAGCGGAGAATACGGAAGTGGCGGAGGAGACAGAGGGGGATGATTCGTGGTGGTATACAGATGTGGATGTGAAGCTGGAAGAACTTCAGCAGGTCAATGCGGATATTATCGGCTGGATACGGTTTGATAATCTGGAGCAGCTCAGTTATCCGGTTTTATATTCCGGGGATGATGAGAAGTATCTTCGCACGGATATTTACGGAAATCAGACGATTGCCGGATGTATTTTTATGGAGGGGATGAACACACCGGATTTTCAGGATTACCATACAATCCTATATGGGCACAACATGAAAAACTTAAGCATGTTTGGCAGCCTGAAAAAATATAAAACAGAGGATTTTTATAAAGATCATCAGTTTTTTACGATCTATACATCAGAGTGTGCGTACCGTTATCAGATTTTTGCCTACTATGATGTGCCGGAAACCGACGAAGTTTACACGGTTGGCTTTGCGCCGGATGATACTTTTCAAAAATTTATTGATAAGATGAAACAAAAGTCCTATGATGATACAGGAGTGAACGTGACGAAAGACGATCATATTATGACACTGTCGACCTGTTCCACCACGGGAAAACGTTTTGTAGTGCATGCAGTGCGCATCGGGGAACATGCGTTGGAGAAATAGAAAAAGAACAACATAAGGAGAAAAACAATGAAAAGACCAGAAGAATTGAGTCATATGCTGACAGAGATGTACAATGATACGAAGGATGGAAAAATCCGCTGGAACATCAGTGTGCAGACAACAGAAAATAATGAAGTATCTGAGAAACCGGTCGAAGTGGAGGACGGTGTATCCTGGACGATCGATGAATGTTATGTTTCTTATTACTGTAAATACAAGGGACAGGATTTTCTGATGATCACCTATGAGATGATCAAAACTGCCGGAGATAAGGTGCATACGACCAACATGATCTTCCTCCCACCGCTCGGAATCCGCGTGTTCCAGCTTCCAATGCTGTTGCCATATGCGATTCAGGCGTCCGGTGTGCTGGCAAATCAGATCCACAATCTGTGGGAATTACTGCTTGCGATGAAAAAGGCAGATCCGGAGAGTGTATTTATGGAAGTGTCAGCAGGAAAACTTGTGATCGAGGATGAAAAATAACCCTTGAGAGATTGATATCTATAAGCTTGTACATATGGATAATATAAGGAAAAAGATGTTC
>ENA-OUQN01001005-OUQN01001005.1-human-gut-metagenome-genome-assembly--contig:-NODE-1005-length-18723-cov-9.093154_pt1 | contig 18723 bp, 19 predicted proteins | sample MGYA00237950_ERZ548832 | MGnify/ENA primary metagenome ERZ548832 (study PRJEB26490, sample SAMN05194703) | human gut metagenome | biome: terrestrial biome; feature: human-associated habitat; material... | reverse complement strand
CTACGGGATTTTTTCAATCATTACTAAATAATCACAGGGACAACTTGTATATCATCTCCCCAAACACACACCCCCACACAATCCGTGAGATTTCCCACCCTCAAAAGCAAAACCTTAGAGTGAGATCTGTGTGAGCCCAAGAAAACACAAAACCCACACAATCCGTGAGATTTCCCACCCACAAAAAAATCAGTGAGATCCGTGTGATCTGTGTGAGCCTAAGAAAAGAAGTCTTATTTTTCCTCCAGGAGTGCCACGGCGTAGGCAGAGATACCTTCCTCACGGCCGGTGAAGCCGAGGCGTTCGGTGGTGGTAGCTTTAATGCTCACCTGGCCAAGCGTGCACCCCATGCACGCCGCAAGTTGTTCCTGCATGGCTGGGATATGAGGATTGATTTTGGGGCGTTCGGCACAGATAGTGATGTCGCAGTTGCCTAATTTATAGCCCTGCTCATCAATCAGGCGTGCCACCTCACGCAAGAGTTTACGACTGTCGATACCCTTATAGCGAGGGTCGGTGTCGGGGAAATGGTAACCAATATCACGCAGACACGCAGCACCCAGCAGCGCATCGCACAGCGCATGTATCGCCACATCGGCATCGCTATGACCGAGCAAACCAAGCGTGTGCTCAATTTTCACGCCACCAAGCCATAATTCACGGTCGCTCACCAGTCGGTGAACGTCAAATCCCATTCCTATTCTCATATCATCAAATTATTTGCGGCCGAAAAGGCTTCTAATGCCGTCCATGTCAAACGACAAGGTGAAACGAAGTGTTTGGTCGAGTGGACTGTTTTGCGCAGTTGCAATCATATACGATGCATCGATGCGAAGCACATTGAGTGCAAAACCGGCACCGAAACCGAAGTATTGACGACCACCGGCAAACTTGCTCTCGTGGAAGTAACCACCACGGAGGAAGAATTGCTGATTATAAGCATATTCTGCACCCAATGAATAGGTGATACGCTTGAAAGTGTTCTTATCGAAAGAGTCGAAAATACCCGAAATCGACGATTTGTCTTTCCATGCCTGAAGTGCGGTTTCATATTCCTCATTGTCAGTAAATTCCGACAAACGAGGTTTCGGAGGCACTAACAACTTATTGGCATCGAGCGTGAAAGTGAGGTTGTGATAGTCGGCCAACGGGAATGTGAAGGCTGTACCGATACGCAGGTTGGTAGGCAAAAACGCTGGGTTGTCGCCATGGTCATACGACACCTTTGAACCCACATTCGAGAGGTTGAAACCCCACGACCATTGGCACTCGTTGCGGCCAATAATTGGGTAGGTGGTGAAATAGCCCGAAATGTCGGCGGCAAATGCCGAAGCACCCTTGTTGCCCTCTGTTGCTGAGTATTCCGAGTAACCGAGGTCACTGTAAATGTAGCGCAAAACCACACCCATTGAGAATTTTTCGCTCAACTTGCGAGAATAACCCAAGTCAACCGACATTTCAAATGGGTTGATACTTCCGATAGATGTGCCGCTCTCTTCTAAGCCTTGAATTTCACCCAAAGAGAAATAGCGGAGCGAAGCACTCACAGCCTGATTGTCGCCGCTGCCAAGTTTCCAGTAGCCGGCAAGGTTTGCCAAGAAAATGTCGTTCACAATCTTGCGCATCCATGGCGTGTAACTGAGCGACACACCTGCCGTGCTTTCGGCGAATGCGTATTTTGAAGCGTTCCAGTATTGAGAGTTCACATCAGGGTCGGTAGCCGCACCAAGGTCACCCATTGAGGCACCACGCGCATCTGGCGAGATGCTAAGAGAGTTCACACCTGTGGTAATAGGATTAAAATCCTGATTTTTAATGTCGTCGTCGGCATGTGCAGCCAGTGCGCATGTAGCAAACATGGCTACGAATATAAAAGATTTAATCAATTTCATCTATCTACGTAATATTAGTTATTAATTATAACTGCAAATCACTTCTATTATTGTGTGCCTTCCCCACTTTTTAGAAAAAAAGTGCCACCCTCCAGCCATATTTGAAGGGTGGCACCATATATGTGTCTTCAACTGTTATTCAACATTAATCGCGGTTGCCGAAGATGCGGAGCAAGTAGAGGAACAGGTTGATGAAGTCGAGGTAAAGTGTCAAAGCACCGATAGCGGCAAGTTTGCCCACATTGCGCTCGCTTGTTTCCATTGCCATTTGCTTAATCTTTTGCACGTCCCAAGCGGTGAGACCGATAAAAATCACCACACCTGCCACGCTGATACCCCAAGCCAAAGCAGAACTTGCAAGGAAGATGTTCACCACCGACACGATGATAAGGCCGATAAGCGCCATAACCAGAATTGAACCCATCTTTGTGAGGTCTTTTTTAGTGACATAGCCGTAAATTGCCATCGCACCGAATGTGCCTGCTGTGATGAAGAAGGTCTTCACGATTGAATCGCCTGTGTAGGCGAAGAAGATTGGGGTGAGTGTTACGCCTGTAATAGCTGAATAGAGGTAGAACAGGAGCGAAGCAGTGGTAGCACTCATCTTATTGATGCCTGCTGAGAGCCAAATCACCAAACCGAGTTGAGCGAAAATCAAGCCAAAGAACAAAATCTTGCTTGAGAATACCGCCTCAAGGAGTGATGGCGTGGTGGCAATGCCCAACGACACAAATGCGGTGACAAGAATACCCATAAACATCTTGCCGAATATGCGTTGCATGGTCTTGGAGAGATACGACGACATACTCAGTTCTGCTTGAGCAGCCGAAGCGGTGCTGAAGCTTTGTTGACCATTGAGATAATCCAAATTGTTCATAATAATTTACTTTTTAAAAGTGACTAATTTCTTTTCAGCATAAAGACAGCAAAAAGCGTGCCAAATATAATTACATGCGTTCGGGCACTTCCACACCAAGCAAACTGAAGCCGCGACGAATGATGTCGGCCACGGTGCGAGAGAGGTGCAGACGGAATGCGCGAGCCACACCGTTTTCTTCTTTCAAGATGCTGTAGTCGTGATAGAACTGGTTGTAGCCCTTTGCCAATTCAAACACATAGTTGGCAATGAGTGCAGGGCTGTAGGTGCGGCCTGCCTCCGATACCACTGATGGGAAGTCGGCAATGCGTTGAATGATTTCAATTTCCTTTTCGTTTGGCTCGTAGGCAGTGATGTCGGTTGCGGCATCAGCCTCGTCGCTCTTGCGGAGCACCGAGCGAATACGCGCGTAGGTGTATTGCACGAATGGACCGGTGTTGCCGTTGAAGTCGATTGATTCTTGTGGGTTGAACAGCATGTTCTTGCGTGGGTCAACCTTGAGAATGAAGTATTTGAGCGCGCCCAAACCGATGATGCGATACACATCGTCCATTTCTTCTTCGGGCACACCTTTAAGGCGGCCTTCGCTCATCTTGCGAGCGGTGGCAATCATTTCGTCCATCAGTTCATCGGCATCCACCACAGTGCCTTCGCGGCTCTTCATCTTACCGTTTGGCAGTTCCACCATGCCGTAAGAGAAGTGAATCAAGTCCTTACCCCAACTGAATCCGAGTTTGTCGAGCAAGAGTGAGAGCACTTGGAAGTGATAGTTTTGCTCATTGCCCACCACATAAATCATTTGGTCGATTGGGTAGTCTTGGAAACGGAGTTTGGCGGTGCCGATATCCTGTGTCATATACACAGAGGTGCCATCGGTGCGGAGCAGCAATTTTTGGTCAAGTCCGTCGGCGGTGAGGTCGGCCCACACCGAGTTGTCGTCCTTGCGGTAGAAAATGCCCTTTTCAAGACCTTCGAGCACCTTTTCCTTACCTTCGAGGTAAGTGTTGCTTTCGTAGTAAATCTTGTCGAAGCTCACACCCATGCGTGCGTAGGTTTCGTCGAAACCGGCATACACCCATTCGTTCATGGTGCGCCAGAGCGAACGAACTTCCTCGTCGCCGTCTTCCCACTTCTTGAGCATGGTGCGTGCCTCTTTCATCAAGGTGGAGTTTGCCTCAGCCTCTTCTTTGGTCATGCCGCCGTCGATGAGTTGCTGCAATTCTTCTTTATAGTGCTTGTCGAAAGCCACATAGAAGTCGCCAATCAGGTGGTCGCCTTTCTTGCCGGCCTTTTCAGGAGTGATGCCGTTGCCCCACTTGAGCCATGCCAACATAGATTTACAAATGTGAATACCACGGTCGTTCACAATGTTGGTTTTCACCACTTTATTGCCGTTTGCCTCCATTATCTTGGCAAGGCTGAAACCGAGCAGATTGTTGCGAACGTGGCCTAAGTGAAGTGGTTTGTTGGTGTTGGGCGATGAGTATTCAATCATCACCAGTCGGCTATCGTCGGTCACTGGCTTGAAACCGAAGTTTTCGGTAGCCTCTACGCTTTGGAGCACTGAAGTCCAGAACGATGGCTTGATGGTGATATTGAGGAAGCCTTTAATCACATTGAATTTCTCCACTGCCTCACAGTTGGCAACCAGATATTCGCCAATCTCTTGCGCTGTGTCTTCAGGACGCTTGTGTGAAGCTTTCAAGAATGGAAACACCACAATGGTGAGATTACCCTCAAACTCCTTTTTGGTGGTGGAGGGCACAATGCTTTCGGCAGCCACTTCTGCGCCATAAAGTGCTTTCACAGCATCGGCGGTGGCTTGAGCTAAGATATTATCTATCGACATAAATCTAACTTTATCAAAAAATTACACAATATTTCAATTTACAAAGTTACGAAAAAGAAATGACATTTTCAGAAATTCCCCACCATAACTTACCCACTATCAAGCACAACAGTAGGGACGCGATATTTCGCGTCCGCCACAGAACGCTGATACACAAACAATTACGCTACCTTCTCCACCTTAAATGCTTTGGCGTAGAGCAAATAGCCCTCCACGGGGGCGTGCCATAGGTCGGAGAGGAATCGGCAATAGGTTTGCACCTGTCGCTTGTAGGTGGCTTGCTGCTTCTCGCCTGGGGTGTCGCCAAACTTGTAGTCAATCACATAGATGCTGCCATCGGTGGCACGCACGATGCGGTCGGGGCGCAGGTGATGCGCACGGTCCGACGCTGTGGGCGGTATGTAGATGGAACGCTCGTTATACACCTTGTTGCCTTTGGCAAACCAATGCGCCGTTTGCTCATCGGTCATCAGTCGGTCCAAAAACGCCTCGGCACGGCTTAAATTCCAGTATTGCTCATCGTCGGCGGTGATGATGCCTCGCTTCACCGCATAACTTATCGCCTTTTTCACTTGCTCGGCGGTGCGAATACGGCTCATGATGTGGTGCATACGCTTGCCGCTCTCCTGAATTTTTGTGGCAAGTTCGGGGAGTTTTACCCTCAAGCGGTCCAAAATTGGCGACACGGTGTAGTCGGGCATCATTTCCTGTGTCACTTCCTGCGCCTCTTCGGGTGCTTGTTCCTCGTAGCAGTCTTCCTCTCCGATACAATAGTAGGCTACGCAGCCGGCGGCTTCGGGAATGTCGCTTTTCACCGTATTACAGCCCACCAAGTTGGGGAACGAGGTAAGCAAATGCTCGTTGATTTTGGTGATGGGCTTGTCGTCTGCCAAGTCTTTCTCTACGGGTGCAAAAATGTGAAGCGACTGGCGTGGACGCGTGAATGCCACATACGATTTGTTGAGGCTGTCGATCACGCAGTCTTCAAGCAGCGGTGATGAGAACGACTCAAACTGCTTCATCTTGGCAAGCGTATTGCCCGGAATGGGGATAAGTGGCGGAACGAGGGCGGAGTCGGCGGCGGTGCGCGGAACTTCCAGATATGGGTGGTCCATGCCGTCGGGGTTGAGCCAGTTGTCTTTCGGCAACCAGCACAAGCGGTCCATCTGCTCCATGTCCCAATCGGCAAGCGGCACAATCACGCATGGGCGTTCCAATCCCTTCGCCTTGTGAATGGTCATCACTTCCACGGCATCGTCGTTTTGCCCTGGAGAAATTGCCAACTTGTCTTTTTTCATTTCCCAATACTTCAAAAACTCATAAATGGTGCCGCCATTGGTGCGCTGCGTGCTGAAGTCGAGCACCACGCCTTGAAGTGCCAAGAGGAATGAGGTCTCGGCACCCTTGTTGAGCCCTATCGGCTCCAGATATTCCTTAATGATTTTATCCACCACGCCCACGAGGCTTGCTTGCTCGTTCTTTGGGTTGGGTAGCAGGTTCTTGAGTTGGTCGGCGAAGATTTCCGCCTGTTCCTCCACCGGTTTTTGGCGAAGGTCGTCGTTGTTGCGAAACACCTTTTCCATCAGTTCGCCGGCATCGGCATTTTCCCCTGCCTTGCCCAACGCCTGACCGAAGTCGTGCAGCGTTTTGTAGTAGAGTTGATCTTTGAGACGCTTTTGCATCAACTTTTGCATTGTGGGCTTGCCGGTGTCGATGTCCTCGTCTTCGTCGCTGTGCGCATGTTGCGTTGAGTTGATGAAATAAAGCACACTAATCACCATGCGCACCGCAGCCGAGTTTTGCAGCAGCAGTGATTCTGCCGACACGATATTGATTAAGCGGTCGGGGTATGCCTTGTTGTGCTCCAAAATGGCGTTCACCACTTCGTCGCCTTCTTTGTTGCGGTTCACCAGAATCAGGATTTTCCCGAATGGATAGTTGTATTTATTGTGCTGTTCGAGAATATACTCCGGCAAATGCTTGAGCACACCCTCTTTACCGTAATACGGCTGACCGTCGCTACCTTTCAAATATGGCAGTGGTCCACTCGATTTTGTGGGCGTGCCATACACCAAATTGAGTTTCACAAAGCCCTTAATGCGCGCGGCCTCTTTCGCCTCATCGGAGTAGGCGGGATAGTCTTGATGCAGTTTGCCGTAGGTGGTCTGGAGTTTTTTAAACGACACACGATTCTTGGCGTAATAGTCGAGGATTTGCTTGAAAAACTCATTATTGAAGTCAATCACCAGTTTTGTGCTTCGGCGATTGATGTGCAGGTCCTCCGAATCGTCGTATTCCGAACTGAAATCGGTGGGCAAATCGTTTTGAAACAAGTTGGGGTCGCTGTTGCGGAAGCGGTAAATACTCTGCTTCTCATCACCGATGATGAGGTTGTAGTTGGCGCCGCTGAGGCTGTTTTCGAGCAATGGCTTGAAATTCTCGTACTGCTTGCGGCTGGTGTCCTGAAACTCATCAATCATAAAGTGATTGAGCCACATACCCATACGCTCATATATGAATGGCACATCACATTCCACCACCTTGTGAATGAGGTCGGTGGTGTCGGATATGAAAATTTGATTGTTGTCTTTGCGGTATTGCTCCAAGTTTTCGTCAATCTTTCCGAGCAAACCAAGTTGCCAAAGGTTGGAGACGATGCTTTTGGTCACGTCCACGGTTTCTTTCCAACCGATAAATTCCTTCAGCATTGTCTGAAAGGTGAGAAGTTCGTGCCCCATCTGACTCTCGGTGAGTGCGCCTTTTTTGAATGCGCCTTTCAGTTTGTCGATATTTTCGGCATACGTTGCGATGGTCTTCACGCTGGAGCCTAACGATTGCAAGTCGCTCACCATCATCAACTTGGTGATTGGAGCCCTTTTGTTCAACTGGTCGGCACCAATGCCCATTCCTTCAATGAAGTTTTTCACATCTTCGTGGAAGTTGCCGATTTTTTCCTCGTAGGCTTTCTTCACATCCACCAGTGCCTTTCTGAACGCCAGCAAAGCCGATTTCTTACCGGAACCAATGTCGGAAAGATACGCCTTGATGTCGGCGTGGTGCTTCATGAAATTTTCATTGCCGAGCACCTTTGCAAACGATGCCAAATCGCTGGCGGTTTTGTTACCAAAGAAGTTCCAGTCGCTCTGACTGCGCACCTGCTCGGTCACATAGTTGTTGATCCACTCGCCGAGCATTCCCGAATTTCTGCCGTCGCCAATGCTCTGCATCAATCCCTGCACAGCCTGAAGGGTGGCAAAATTCTCGTCGAGTTGGAGGTCGTAGTCATACTCTCGGTCGAGTTCATACACGAAATTGCGCAGCACCGTTTGGAAAAACGAGTCGATGGTGCTGATATTGAATGCTGTGTAGTCGAACAGAATATCCTCAAGCGCAGCCTGTGCCGCCACCTTCAAGTCTTCGGGCGAGGTGGTGGGGTGTGCTTCCTGAAAATATTGCTGATACGCCCCACAAGTGCCGTTCGACAGTTCATATAGGCGCACGATGATGCGCTCCTTCATTTCAGCCGTCGCCTTGTTGGTGAAAGTGATGGCTAAAATGTGTTGGTGATAGCAACTGTGGAGCGGCCGGAGTTTTCCGCTTTTGTCCCAGAGTAACTGTTCGATATACACTTTTGCGAGGGTATAGGTCTTACCTGCGCCAGCCGAAGCCTTGATAACGTGAAGATTCTTGGTGCTCATCATCGTAAATGGTATTAAAGAAATTAGAAATTAGAAATTAGAAGTTAGATGGTGCGGGCTTTGAAGCCTTTTTGCTTGAGCTGCTGCACCACTTTCTCGCGGAAGTCGCCTTGAATCAAGATTTCACCGCCACGAGCCGAACCGCCCACGCCACAGTGTCGCTTGAGTTCGGCAGCGAGTTCTTTCAAGGCTTCGTCGTCGCACAGCAGGTCGGTGACGAGTGTCACTTTCTTGCCGTTGCGTCCTTTCTTATCGAGCAGCACATTCACCATCTGCTTTCCTTGCTGCGCGAGGGCATCGCCAGCAGGATCTTCCACAGGGTTTTGTGCTTGTTTGATTTCTTCATCGGTGGGCACGTCGATATTGAATGCTGCCCCAAGTTTTTCTCTCCAATCTTGCATAGTGTCGTAATCATTTGCCCCACCGCCATGAAATATGCTGAATGTGGGGTTGTTTCTACAAAAATAGTGCTAAAATCGGTTTTTGCCAAATGCAAAACCAATTGAAGCACTATTAAACCTGATGTTTTTTATAAAAATTTATTTTTTGCCCTTGAAAAGCACTTTGCCTGCTTTGTCGAGGAAACTCACTTCTGAGCCGTCGGCAGAGATTTGGTAACGGTCCACCTTGTTGAACGCTTCCACAAATTCATCTTCGCGCATCACATCGGGGCAAAGCATTCTGGTCATGCCCTCTGTTGAGAAGGTGATTTTGCCATCTTTGCTCACTTTGTAGTCAGCAAAAATCTGGTTGCAACCCACTGTGGCATTTACACGACCCTTTGCGAATGAGATAGATGGAGTGACATCCACTTTCTCAAGTTGGGTACCATTGAGTTCGGTCAAAGTGTACTGCTTGTCGGAGAGGCTTGCTGTGGTGCTCTTGCACGACACAAGCGAGAGTGCGGCTGCAAATGCAGCGATGTAAATAGATTTTCTCATAATCAAATTAATTTTGTTTGGGGATATGACTATAAAAAGTTGCAAAAGTTTACAATCGAGGCGCAAAATTACGAAATATATGCCGTAAAACACCAATAAATCATCCAGAAAATAAAAAAGTGGGAAAATTTATGCCCCAATCATGGCACTATTTCAAATTAATTCACTACTTTTGTCGCAAGTTTACTATTAATTATTCACTAACTAATAAAATTTTTACAACAATGGCATACGTAATTGATGACACTTGTGTAGCATGTGGTACTTGCGCATCTGTTTGCCCAACTGGCGCTATCAGCGAAGGTGACAAGTATGAAATCGATCCTGATGTTTGCATTAGCTGCGGTTCTTGCGCTGAAGCATGTCCTAACGGCTCAATCCAAGAAGGCTAATCTCATCTGAGATTTCTTTTCTACACAAAAAAAAGAAACAGTCGTGCTCCCACCCATGGAAGCACGACTAATTTTTTAAATAATATTCAAAATATCCAATCCCACCCCAAAGCGTGCTATAGCACCTCCACCCAAGGAAAGGGAATATCACCTCAAAGCGTGCTATAGCACCTTCATACAAAAAGCGTCGTTATTTTATCTGAAAATTAAGAATGCCGGCGGTGCGCACGTTGCGCACATAGAGGTGGAAAGTTTGCTGACGGAGGTCGGCTGGCATCTGCGAGAGCGCGCCGGGGCGCAAACTCACCTGAAGTTCGGTGTATTTCCTTCCTCCACTCGTCACTTTACATTCAAAATATTTATCGTAAGGCTCACGAATCAGCCCTTCGCAATTCTTTGCCGAAATGCCCACAGTGAGCGGCTCGTTCTCCCCCACTGCTCCCACTTCGGTGTAGGCGTTGGGCAGTCCGCCGGGCACAGGCATATATTGGGCAAAGTTTACGATGGCACCCGCGCATTCAGTTTGCTTGTCGTGCTTGATAAAGATGAGATCATCTACCCAAATGCGGTAATAGGGGCGATCGATGATTACAGCCAATCTCCCCGATGGAAAGCGCACCACATCGTCGTGGCGAATAGCCAAATATCCGCCGTACTGCTCCACCGCGGCTTTGTCGGTAAGCGTGTTGAGGTCGGGCTCGTTTTCCTCCACGTGTCCAAGGTCTTGCGCCTTCATCACCTCGATAAACGAGTATTTCTCCGACGTGAAATTCAAGTCGCGCGTAAGATAGATGTCGGTTTTTCCCATCAGGGTTTTGCCGTGGTCCTCGTTCATCATGTTGAGCACCACCATATCATCGGGCACGTCGAATGGATTTTTCTCATTGCACGCCGCAAGTGCCACGAGCGAGAGTGCCAATAGCGCTATTTTCTGGAAAACAGCCTTCATTCCTCCCTAAGTATCAGAATTTATACTTAAGGCCAAATGCAGGAATAAAGCGAGTGGCATCGTTCACCAACTGAAGGGTTTGCTCGGTGTAGATGCTCAACTCCGACGAGAGCGAAAACTCTGCGCCACAACCCAAGTTCATACCGCAGTTGTTCAAATCGCCTTCTCCGTTCACATAAGCCAAACCCACCATAGGATAGAGGTCGAAGCCGCTGCCGGTTTTCACCACATATTGCAAGTTGATATTCACATTGCTGAAGTGGCCACAATCGTCGGTTGAGAATGTATAGATAAATTCTGGAGCAATGCGCAAATTCTTAAGCAACTCATATTCAAGTTGGAAGCCCACACCTGAGCCGCCACCCTTTGATGAATAGTTGTAATCCACGCCAAATGCCATATTCGACCCTTTTGCTGTGATATTCGTAGCCGCTGCTATCATAATAGCCAGCATCAAGATAATCTTTTTCATAGTTGTAAATGTTTTATCAAAATTAATAAATCAGTTCATTTCCCCTGCTTTCTTCGCAAAAGTCAAGAAATGTGTATCACTTAGTCTGAACATCGTTGTTCTCGTCGCTCATCTTGGGCTCGTATTTCTGCAAACGCACCTTCATCTCGTCGAAGCCCTGGCCAAACACACTGTTGGTGGGCGCCATCGAAATAAATGCCTGTGGGTCGATGCGCTTGATAATGCGCTGCACCGTCACGCTCTCGTATTTGCGGCACACCACGAGCAGTATTTTCACATCGCGCTTGCTGTACCAGCCTGTGCCATGCACGAGGGTGCAACCACGGTGCGCCTCGTTGTTGATGGCGTTGGCTATGTCGAGCCACTGCTCACTGAATATGAGAAACTGCACGCCCTGTACTCGCCTGCTGATTGCCATGTCGGCAGCCACGGAGTTGATGACAAGGAACACATAGCCGAAAAGCGTGGCGTCGATATTGTGAAACAGGAAATACGACGAGGTGATAATGAGCATATCGCAATACAGCATCATGCGGCCAAACGACACATTGCTGTATTTATTCACCATTGCGGCTATCACATCGGTGCCACCACTACTTCCGCCATGCGAGAACGTGATGCCCAAGCCCACGCCACAGAGCACTGCGCCGATAATGATGTTCATAAACGACTGTTGCTCCACAAATGGCTCTTTAAATATAGGGCAGAGAATACCCAAGAATATACTGAACACGGTGGCACCGAAAATGGTGCGAATCACAAACTGCCGACCCACCACTTTATAAGCAGCCACAAGCAGTATCACATTGATGATATAGTTGGGGATTGCAATATTAATTGTGCGACCCGACGCATAATAAATAATGGTGGCAATACCAGTCACACCACCCGTCACCACATTTTCAGGGATAACGAACGCCGCAAAACTAAAAGCACACAGGAAAAGACCGAACACGATCATCACATAATCTTTCGACTGATTGAGGAGCTGTTGCATTGAGATTTTCATTTCGCAATTAGTTGTTGATGCAGTTTATATACGTTTATATTGGTTTTGCTAAATTAAGAAATAGTTTTGACATAGGCAGATTTTTTCTGAATTTTTTGATGACAAACCGTTCTTTTTTTGCATCTTTGCATCAGTAAACACAATATAATATGATTAAACTCGTAATTAAACTCCTCGTTTCTGCCTTGGCAATATGGCTCACCTCGCAGTTTTTCGACAACGTAACCTGCGAGCCATGGCATGTGTCTATCGTGGTGGCACTCGTGCTGGGGCTTATCAATGTGGTCATTAAGCCCATCGTGAAAATTCTCTCGTTGCCCATCAACATCTTATCGCTGGGCTTGTTCTCACTGGTTATCAACGGCGCAATGATACTGCTCTGCTCCCATTTTGTTGACGCATTCAACATTCAAGGCTCCAACATGAGCGCACTGAGCACAGCCATCGCTTTCGGCGTGGTGCTCTCCCTCATCAACTGGATCCTCAACAAACTCGTGGACTAATCCCCACCCGGCATCGCTGGAAAAATAAAATGGCGGGAATTGCTTTTTTGCAATTCTCGCCATCACCTTTTCAGGAGATATGTGTCATATTTATTGTCCTTCTTCAAATTTGAGCGCATTGCGTTCGGCGCTCTCAATTCGGCGATTACGCCAGCAGCGGCGGCAAAGCGCCACATACTTGTCATCGCCCCCAATCTCCACCTGGTCGCCGTCGGTCACCACATCGCCATTCGCATCGATTCGGGCATTGATGATGGTTTTGCGGCCACACGAACATGTGGATTTGATTTCGTCGATGGTGTCGGCCAACTCAAACAAGCGGAGCGAACCTTCAAACACGTGCGACTGGAAGTCGGTGCGCAAACCGTAGCATATCACGTTCACTCCATAATCATCCACTATGCGAGCCAACTGGTCGACTTGTGCTTTGGAAAGGAATTGCGCCTCATCCACAAGCACCCACGCCTTCACTTCAAGTGTGCGTTCAAATTCGCCTTTGAGGTATTCGTAGAGGTCCATTTCGGGATAAATCCAAGAGCACGCGCGCTCTATGCCAATGCGAGAGCGAATCACGTTAGCACTCTCACGATTGTCGATAATAGGCTTCATGCACAAATATTGCATCTTGCGCTCCTCAAAATTATAGGCTTGGGTGAGCAGCAAAGCAGTCTTTGCCGAACCCATAGTGCCATAGCGAAAATATAGTTTCCCTTGTCCGTTCATAATGATGAGTAATTGGTAGTACAAAGATAGCAATTTTAGCACGCCCCACCCAAAATTCACCCAACTAAAGTTATTAACAACCTATCAACACCAACCACTAAATCGCACACAAAAAATGCCCTAAAAGATTGCGCTATAGCGCAATCTTCACCACCAGCCAATCCACAATTAGAAGGCACATTCCACCTTCATGCAAATCTTTTTCACCTCGCCTTCGCCTATGATTGGGGCGTGGGCATCTTCGGGGGTGACAATGGCAAATTCGCCGGGCTGTATGGTGACATACGCCATGGGCGCATCGGTGTAGAATGCTATGTCGCGGTTCGCATCGTAGGCTTCGCGCACTTGCTTCAGACTGCTGGTGGGCAGATAGCCCATCACTTCCACCTTGTCCACCGGCACATGAATGTCGATATACTTGCGGTGAACTTCCAGCACCTGCTCCTCGCGCGCCTTCATCTGGGGAGTTTCCACATTTGCCCACAGTTTGCCCTCTTTCAGCACCACAGGACTGATGCCGGCGGCGTGGGCTGTGGCGGCATTGGCACGAAGCCACTCGAATGCCTCACGAAACAGCGGATGCAAACGCTCCACCGATTGCGTGTCGCTCAATTTTCCTATAATCATAATCGTGAAAATAAAAATGGGTGTGTCAAGATTCTTTCAATCACCTCAACACACCCAAATATCTTTTTTACTATCTTAGTTTCTACCGAATTTAATCAGCCTTTACGCCTACGATTTCTGGGTCGATAAGAATACGGCCGCAGTATTCGCACACAATCACCTTCTTGTGCATCTTGATTTCGCTCTGACGCTGTGCAGGAATGCGGTTGAAGCAACCACCGCAAGCGTTACGCGACACATACACGATGCCAAGACCGTTGCGAGCATTCTTACGAGTGCGCTTGAATGCGTTGAGCAAACGCTCGTCGTCGAATTTAGCTTCGAGTTTCTTCGCTTTTTCACGAAGTTTTTCTTCGTCTTGCTTGGTTTCAGAGATGATTTCGTCGAGTTCACCCTTCTTTTCAGTCAGCACGTGAGTGCAGTCTTCAAGTTGAGCCTTTGCGGTGTCCATGTTGGCGTTGGTCACCTCAATAGCGTGCTTAGCGTCGTTGATTTTCTTTTCAGCGAGTTCGATATTGAGCTGTTGGTATTCGATTTCCTTGGTGAGGAAGTCGTATTCACGGTTGTTGCGCACATTGTCCTGATCCTTGGTGTACTTAGCAACCATAGCGTCGGCCTTGTCGGCAGCTTCCGACTGCTCCTTGATGGTGGCATTGAGTGCGGCAATTTCCTCGTCGTATTTAGAAATGCGAGTTTGAAGACCTTCAATTTCATCTTCCAAGTCTTGAACTTCGAGAGGGAGTTCACCACGGAGAGTTTTGATGCGGTCCACTTCAGAGAGAATGGTCTGCAATTCGTAGAGTGCTTTCAAGCGTTCTTCTACATTGAGTTCTTTTTCTTTTGCCATAATGTAATTAAATGTATTTTACTTGATTTTGTTCTTCGTTTGCGTATTTCACTTCAAAGTCGGGGTGGAGCGATGCGATGATGTCGGCAAAAATCTCCTTTGTGTACTGTTCGCTCTCATAATGCCCGATGTCAGCCAAGATGATGCGTTCCTCGTTGCCCTGAAATTCGTGATACTTCATGTCGCCGGTCACATACACATCTGCGCCCATGCTCATGGCCTTGCCTGCCAAAAAAGAGCCTGCACCACCACACAGTGCCACACGCTTCACTTTTCGGTCGAGATTGCCGCTAAAGCGAACGGTGTCCACGCCAAATGCCTCCTTCAAACGGTGCATAAAGTCGGCACCGCCAATTTCCTCGATGTCGCCAATCACGCCCGAACCGCTGTATCGGTCGGTATTCTCAAGCGGTATCACATCGAAAGCGGGTTCTTCGTAGGGGTGGGCGGCAAGCATCGCCGCAATCACTGCCGAGCAGCGGGCCTTATTCACCAGCACCTCCACACGCACCTCGTTTTCCACATGGTCCTCGCCCACTTCGCCTGCGAATGGGTTAGCGCCATCAAGGGCATGGAAGCGGCCTTCGCCTTCCACACGGTAACTGCAACGGTCGTAGTCGCCCAGCGTGCCAGCGCCAGCGCGCCACATCGCCTGTTCCATATCGGCCGCCTGGGCTTGAGGCACAAACACCACAATCTTACGCTGTGTGCCCACTTGTGAATCAAGCACCTCCACGTTTTTCATGCCCAACTTCTCCGCCATCTTGTAACTCACGCCACCACGAGCGTTGTCGAGATTGGTGTGCGCGCAATAGATGCTCACACCATGCCGAATAGCTTTCAGCACCGTGCGCTCCACATAGTTGCGTCCAGTGAGTTTTTTAAGACCGTGAAAAATGAGTGGGTGATGTGAGATAATGAGATTTGCGCCACAGGCTATTGCCTCATCTACAATACATTCTCTGACGTCGGTACAGAGCACCACGCCTGTTATCACGCTATCGGGGTCGCCTACTTGCATTCCGGCATTATCATAACTTTCTTGAAGATAAAGCGGTGCAACCCTCTCAATAGCGGAAGCTATTTCCTTAACTTTCATGAATTACGCTGCAAAGTTACAAAATTTTCCCCATTCCCACAAACACATTATTAAAAGACAAAAGATGTTAGAAATAAGAAATTAGATGTTAGAAGAAGTTCAAGCAAAGCCATCCGAGTGCTCCGAGCTGCTCCGAGTGCTCCCCCCTAAGCTATCCGAGCTGCTCCGAGTGCTCCCCACCCTACTTATCCGCTTTCCTCGTAAGCAATAGCACCTGCTCGCCATTAGCCAATGTGGTGGCGAAAAGGTAGCAGTCGCCGCCGTCGCGCACTTTCAGGCGTTTTTTTAGTTCGTCGGGACTTAGGCGGAAATTTCGGGTGGCAATGTTCAGCTGCTTGTGCTGTTTGCCCACGGTTTTCGCCTCTTTTCCCGAAAATGGAATGATGCTGTCAATCACGAATTTGCGGCCAGGGAAATCCTGCACAAAATCGTCGCTATAATATAAGTGTGAGTTTTTTGCTATTTGCTGGATTGGAAATTGGCGAGTCAAGGCGGCAAACGCGCCAATCTTCATCACGCTCGCATTGGGCTCGTAAAGATATTGCCCTGCTGATGGCGAGCCATAACAGCCCTCTACCGCAAGCGCAGCACTATCCACCACAACCTCCTGCGTGCCTCCTGCCTCAAAGTTGAGCGCATGGAGGTGCACATCAGCACATTCCACACCAAAATCCACCTCGAAAAACAGTTCCTTACACTCGTTTTTCACGCTCACCGCCCACATATCGGTAAGGTGTGGAGCGAGATCGCGCATCGACTGCGTTACGTCGATCATCGGCGACGCCTTGATGTAGAGCCGCTTGGCGTGTGTCTTGATGGTGGGAAGAATGCTTAGCACATCGGGCGCACAGTCGGCAAGCCCGTAAAGACGCGCTCCGCCATCGCCTCGGCGTGCAGGATCGATAAACACAGCGTCGAAACGCTCATCGGTCTGCGTGAGCCACGCCACCGAATCGGCATTCACCACCGTGAAGGCATAGTTGTGCGTACCAGCCGCCGCTATTTCCTCGTCGAGTTCGATAGCCTTGAGCGAAGCCACTCGCTGCGAAATGTAGTAGGAGTCAACGCCAAGTCCCATCGTCATATCGAGCACGCTGTCGGTGGGCTGGAACAGCGAGGCATGAAACTGCGCCACTTGCTGGTGGGTGCATTGCTCTGCGCTGATGGCCTTTGGAAAGAGGAAACGCTCGTTTGCCAGCAGTTCGGGAATTTTGTTTTTCGCTTTCTTGCGACATTCAATCTGCATAACGGCAAACCGCTTGTCGAAGGGCAAATCCGGTTCGCTCTTCAACATCAACTTCAGGGTATCGGCTCCAGCATTCGCCGCCACATACCCCCACATCTCCTCCATCTTCTCCATAGTCACTGTCATAAATTACTAATAGTTAGTATCTGTAACGTCGCCACACACCACCACCTAATTAAATATGTTATCGATCTAAATAGGTTTATTTCGCAATGTCATCACACACAAACCCGATTAAATCCATTTAAACCCAATTTACACCTATTTATTTTGGCAATGATATACATGTTGTCCCCGTAAACATTTAGTTAGTGGTGATTATATAAAAAAACTGACAGAATTTCGTAATATATCTTCTTCGGGCAACTTGTTTATCTTTTTCTAAATTAAATCGTAGTATCTAAATAGTATTGTTCTCACTTATATGAATAGGCAAATTAATCTGAATAGAAATTGAGTTCTTCTGCTCTTTTTTCTGCAAGATTTCTATTAGGATAAATCTCTCCTGTTAATGGGATATACCGTCCTTGGTATAGTCTAAGGATGCAGAATCCATTCATTTGTTCTTCTACTGCATATTTGGGTAATATTGCAGGCACGATTATTTCACCCAAATCAAAAATAGGCATTACCCCATTTTCCACGTTATGTATCCAAAACAAACGATATTTATCATAGTTAGAGTCTAGCTTTTTACAAAGAATGACATAAGGAGTAAATTCGCCATTGTAAATAATGACACCTCCAACTTTTTCAAAACAACAAATTATCTTCATAACTTCTTCCAAAGGCAACCCCGTATCCATAATCTCAGATATTTCCCATTCATTTTCTTCCGAATCATCAATGGTAATATCTGCATTTAATAAAAGAGACCAAAGTCCTTCAGTACAATGATGTTGAATTCTTGTAAAAATAGTTTTATTCATAACTTAATGGAATATATTAGCAAACAAGTTTACGCCTTTTATTTCAATTATGAACTATTTATATTCAAAAATTATAGTTTTTTATGAAAAACAACAATGAAATAATAATAAATGGAGCAAATCCATCTATTATTTGGACACAATATATGGATTTTTTGTCAGAGTATGGGAAGTACATGAAATCCACATATACAAAACGTATGAGGGCAAACAAACCTTTAACATGGGAAGAGTTGGATATGGTAAATCAAAAAATTAGACAGCAATTAGATTTCTTAATGAGTTGGGATGAAAAATTCAAAAATGACCCAAATTATGATGGACCAAACCCTAATGTCTCAAAGAAACAGAACAGTATACCAGAGTGTGTGGCAGTTGACAAAAAAAGATATGGGGTTGTTGCAAATGGAGATGAAGCAGACTTCATGCCAGAAACAATTCAAGGAAAGAATAAGATTCGTCTATCAGAATCTAAACTGCGTAAGGTTATTATAAAATGTATTAGAAAGGTTATTTGTGAAAGCAGTGAATTACTATAGGTGCCGATTACATTTGTTTGTTTACAGGGACAACATGTATATCATTCCCTTTATTTTTAATTCATTTTCCAAATCGGCTTTCTAACTGAAAAGGCAAATTTTTTGGTGTTTTTTTTGAGAAAATCACCATT
>ENA-OUQN01000998-OUQN01000998.1-human-gut-metagenome-genome-assembly--contig:-NODE-998-length-18788-cov-10.025623_pt1 | contig 18788 bp, 17 predicted proteins | sample MGYA00237950_ERZ548832 | MGnify/ENA primary metagenome ERZ548832 (study PRJEB26490, sample SAMN05194703) | human gut metagenome | biome: terrestrial biome; feature: human-associated habitat; material... | reverse complement strand
AATGCGAAGCATTCCACTTTGCTCCAAGGCTGTTTTTTATGTTTTTGTTTTTGGTCCCATTCACGATTCTGCAACAATGTATAATCATTGCCCATAGTAATTTTCCACTGAGCCGAAAATTGTATTCAGGGGAGGAATGATAAAGGTCGCGACTCGAAATAAAAGTGCGACCTTTGTTTTCTTTATGCCTTGCCCTTGGGGGCGGGGGAATTATTCGGCGGGTCTGCATTTCCATAATGCCATGGGGTGCTTTTCTATGTTTTCAAGAATAGTTGTTTCGGCAAATAGAATTTCTGGACGATATTCTCTTTGGTTGAAGTGTTTAATGAATTCTTTTTCTGGTTCAGAGAATGAAAGAAAATGGTTTAGAAAATCGATTACTTGTTGTTTGGTTGTGGTGAAGTTGAACTTCTCTTTTTTGCTTAATACAGGTAAGAGGTTGGATCGTACTTGAGCAAACGACAGCGTTTCAATATGAGGGAAGTGCGTGAAATGTAGCGTCACTTCTTCTGCTTTACAACTGGAACCGACAGCTAAATAGAATACGAGAATCTTTCGCAAGAGTGTCTTTTCTTCCTCTTTTTCGAAAAGTGCTGCTTGTATCATGTTGTAAACATCATAGATGTCGCGAACAGCAGCACGGCTAATAAGTGCGTTGATTTTGCTTGCAAATAGTTCAATCGGAGAAAGTGTGCATACTTTGATGTCGCCAAGAAAGTCGATATTGATGGCGCGTTCTTCTATTGGTAGCACGTGGCAACGGTTGCTATAGTTAATTTCAATTTTTATATTATCTTGGTTGCCCCCTGCATTTGTGTAGCCAAACACCCACGAGTCAAGAGTGTGTGGATTTTTTGAGCGAGGTTTCAAGGAGTATCCTTCATTATTCATAAAGGCGAGAATCTCATTATTTATCATCTGTCTTTTCTCAATCATATCCTCCCGACTACAGTTTTGTGAGAAGTCAAGGTCGATGTCAACAGACAGGCGTGGCATTTGGAAGACCGTGAGGTTGATGGCTGTGCCACCTTTCAGCACGAGTGAACAACGAAGTAACTCACTTTGATTGAAATATCGTAAGATTTCAGAAAGGCGAATTACCTTTTCGAGGTTGTCGCGGACAAATCCTTTTTCTTTAGCGATTTGTTCCAAATATGTTTTATTATATGAGCTCATACTCTATGTTGTTTTCAGTGATGCAGTCTTTTGGCACATACAGTTTCCATTGCTGTATATAGGTGTCGGAGTCGCCAGTGGTAGTTAAATATTTGGTGTGCAAAGCTCCTTTTTCTTTACACATGTCAATGAATTTGCTGCTCACATGATGGAACTTCTGGCTTCGTTCTAAAATAAAACCCACTTTTTGATAAAGAATTGCTTTGTTGTACAAACACAGGTATTTTTTCAGTTTTGATTCGTTGAGTAGCGATACACTTTCCAGGCAATGAAGCAATTCCTCAACTCCTCCAGCACGCTCTATGCGGTTGCAACAATCTATCACAGTTCGCTCCAAGTCGGTAACCCTAACATAAGGGTTCCCTATTGGGTGAATAACTCCATTGGTTTCAGATGGTTCAAATGGCGTAGAGCAATATTTAAAGTCTATGCCTTTAAAACTAAATTCTTTAAATCGGCTTTGGCTGCCCACATAAGCATTGTAGAATGGTTGGTGTGCCACTCCGTGAAATTCAAGAGCTGTGTGCCATCCTATGTATGAAGTTGCAGAAACCTTGCAGCTTAGTTCGTATTTGTCAGCGATTGGTGCACCTGTGGTTGGGTCAATAATTACATACATATTCTTTCGGACCATTGTTATTAGTCCTTGAGCCTGCCACCTTGCAAGTGCCCCAGCAGTTGCGGAGTGAGTCAGTTTTAATTCTTGCATCACATCATCAAATGTGAGTACCCGATATTTGTATAATGGGGTGAATGTTGCCATATTTGTACGATTATATACAAAAAAGTATATTTTGGTACAAAAATAGCAACTTTTATTGGTGCATCAAAATGTTTTGGGTGGAAAAATGATTTGAAAGGCTTATTTAGGGTCAATGTCTTCAGGGGAGGAATGATAAAGGTCGCGACTTTAAAAAAGCGCGACCTTTGTTTTTTTTATGCCTTGCCCTTGGGGGCTGGGGGATTATTCGGCTGGGGTCCATTTGCAGCGGACGGGGGAGATGATGGCGCCTTCTTCCTTGAGGGCTTTCATTGCTTTGTCCACTTCTTTACGGTCGAGGCCGCTGAGTTCTGCAATCTTGCCGGCGTTGAGAGGTTGTCCGGCTTGCTTCATTGTGTCTAATACTTTTTGTTTTGCTTCCATAATGTTAAGTTTTTTATTGAGTAAGAATTAGTCTTTCCAGATGAGTCGGTAGAGGTTGCACCCTATGAAATTGCCCACCACGATGGCGGCGTAGAATGCGAGCACGCGGAGGGCGTTTTCGCAGAGGTAGTCCACTGGCACGCAGAGGTAATAGAATGCGTCGGCTATGCAGTGGGGGAATCCGCACACGATGAACAGCGGCACGCCAAAGAGCAATGGCAAATTCTTGCCTTGACGGGCGAAGGTTACGGCTGTGGTCATGATGAATCCGCACCCGATAGCCAGCACGCCACCTTTCAGCGGACCTGTGGCGAGGCGACCTTCAAGAATCTTCTGCGCCGTATCTTGCAGGTGCATGGGGCTGCATCGGGCTATCAGCGCCACGAGCAGACAGCCAATGATGTTGCCCACCAATATGAGCAGCAGTTGCCCGGTTTCTCCTTTTTTGATAAATCCGGCGGTGCCGGTGTAGAGTTTCAAACTGTAGTTAACCACGGTAAGCAGACCGAATGCGAAAAGCACGGCTCCCACGATTCCTTTCTCGTCGGCAAGGTAGCCGAAACCAGCAATGCCGATGCAAATGCCAGCCAAAACCGCGGAGCGAAGAATTTGTTCGATTTTCATGCGCGTAAAATAATGTAGTGATGCAAAGATAACAAAAAACTTTCAGATTACACCGCCTGAAAAGTGATGATATGATGCGCGATTTGTGAGAATATAAAAAATGAAGTGGTATCGGTGAATTTGAGAAATTTGTTATAAAATGTTTGTGGAAAATATGGTATCTTTGTGCCAATTCTCTAATTGGCAGATGTCGCCTTTTGGCGGAATATCGTAATTGAAAGAAATAGGTGATGGAAAAAATTGATATATCAGCGGCAGTGGTTCTGCTTATTATGGCGTTTGTGCTTGTGAGCGTAAAGATTCCCAACGATGAGCGTTGGCGGGCCATTCGGCGCATGAACAGGCTGCTGTTTGCATGTTATATATGTATTGGCGTGTCGAATATCATTACAGGTGTGTGTGGCGTGGACACACAGCCCGACCCTGTAATGTGGCTGACTATGCTGTTGGTGTCGATGTATCAGGCGTTTCTGTTTACTGGCACATGTGTCACGTTTCTCTCTCCGCAAAGGGTGGGGGTGAAGTGGCTCTCGGTCAATGCCGTGGTGATTACGCTTGTGAACATCGCCTCGTTTTGGGCATTCTTTAGCAACGAACGCTCCGCGGCGTGGATCAGCACAGTGGATGCCGTGCTCTATTCGGCGCAACTGGTATATTATTGCTATTTGTTCAGGAAAGCATACGTTGAGAGCCGTCGGTGTCTTGAGGCGAGTTACGACGAGGATATGTCGGCACGCCTTCGGTGGATAACCATGTGCTTCATCAGTGCGCTCACGGTGGGCATTTGTGCGCTGTTGTTCGCTGTGCTGCGATTAGGCGCCACGGAGTATGCCGCCTTCACCTGCATCGCCACGGTGTATTACGTTTACTTGGTGATTTGTATGATTAATTATCGCATTCGTGCTGGCTTCATCGTGAAGGTGGTGGCTGCTGCGCCCACCGCGCAAACGGCAGAAGCCAGTGCCCCTGTGGAAAGCATGGACTCGGCAGAGGAGCATCAACTGCAAACCGCTATCAAGAAGTGGGTGGATGATAAGCGATATGTGCAAGACGACCAGACGGTGGAGGAAATCGCAGCCGAACTGGGCACTTCGCACGCGATGATGAAGTGGTATTTCACCAACCGTATGCGCACCACATTTCGCACTTGGCGCATAGAATTGCGCGTGGCAGAGGCAAAGCGGCTTTTAGGCGAAGAGGGCGTATCTACCGCAATGGTGCATAAAATGGTGGGCATTGCCGATAAAAGCAATTTCCACAAGCATTTCCAAAAGTATGTGGGAATGACTCCGCGCGAGTATCAGGTGAGCATGAAACAAGGAAAAGAATAAACCCAAATCGGTCATTAGGCCGTATGAGGATTTTTTAGATTACTTCTTGCGGTCTTTCGGCTTTTATAAGATGCCTTTTGCTCGTTTTTAATTTGTAATAGCTCGCTATCACTCATTAAAAGACAAGCAAAATGCATTCTTCTAAAATTCCGAAATACCACAAGCCCTAATGACCGATTTGGGATAAACGACCGATTTAGGATATTGGTTGAAGTTGAGGGCAAAAAACCGTGGTATTTCATTGTGTGAAACGAAATACCACGGCATTTTTTTGTTTTTGGGGCATTTTCGGGGGTATTTTTGCAAGAGAAAAAATAAGTTTTATAATTAATCTATTAAATGATGTACTAATGAAAAAAATCAGTTTATTAATTGGTCTTTTAGTTGGAGTTTCGCTGAATCTCTTTGCCGTCGGGAATAACGAAGAACTGGTGGTTCGCTTGCTTGACGAGCCCGACCTTCGTATGCCTCTCACCGAAAATACCGTGGTGAAACTTCAAAGCGTGGGTGTGAAAATCCAAAACCCTGATGAAGCACCTGAAGTGCGACTGCTCAGCAAAATGCGCTCCATCGCGTTTGATGGTGGCGTGGTGTCGGGCATCGCTGATGTGAAAACCTCCGCTTCACTGCCCTCATTTTCCGTGTCGGGCGATGTTTTAAGCGTGATGGGTGTGGCTGCCGGGAGCACGGTGTGCGTGTATGGCATCGACGCTCGCTTGTATGCAACCGTTAATGCCAACGAGAGTGGCATAGCGTCTGTTTCGTTGCCTTCAGATGTGAAGGTGTGTGTGGTAAAAACATTGTCAGGATCATTTAAATTGATAAGAAAATGAAGATAGTTAGCAAAAAATCAATATTGAGACTTTTCTCGTTTGTCGTAGCGCTTTTTGCACTGGCGCCACAAGCCGTGGCTATGCCCGACTCGGTGTATGTTTGCTTAGTCAATGGTGAGGTTGAGAACCACTCTGTGGCAGCCATCGACAGTATAGCATTTCAAATTTTCAACGCTATTCCAGAGAAGGACGACTCCTTGAATGTGTGCCATAAAGATGGCAAAACCACAAGTTACGCCCTTTACATGGTGGATAGCCTCGCATTCAAAAAGCCCACTGCGCAGCAGTCCGCACAGTGGGTGGCTGTGGACCTCGGTTTGTCGGTGAAGTGGTGCAACATGAATGTTGGTGCCAGCGCTCCAGAAGACTGTGGTGGCTATTACTCTTGGGGCGAAACGAAGCAAAAAGACTATTACGCCGACAGCACCTACTTATATACGGATGAACTGTACAATAAAAATATTGGCAAAAACATCAGTGGCACAAAATACGACGTGGCTCATGTGAAAATGGGTGGTGACTGGCGAATGCCCACTGACAAGGAATTTACCGAACTCCGTACCCGATGCACATGGAAGTGGACTACACAGAATGGAATGGAAGGCTTCGTGGTCACAGGCAGCACTGGCAACTCCATCTTTTTGCCTGCTGCAGGCGAATATTTCAAAGACAAAGTATCAGGACAACGAGGCTACGGATACTACTGGATAGCAGACTTAGTTGATGGAACAAATATATGGGCCCAAAGTTACATATTTACCAACGCAGGTCTCTACTTCGGCTCGTATAACAAAACGAATAGACGTTTTCAGGGTCTGAGCGTCCGCCCCGTTCGCCCATAACCGCCCCCTCAATCCCGGAATCACCGCGGCGTATTTTTTAAAAAAAGTGTAAATTGGCGAGGAATAATCTTCAGGTGCCGGTGAAATAAAATTTGTGGGAATTTGTGTAAATTTGTGGTTGATTTTGAACCACAGATGAGCACAAATTTCCACAAATTGATTTTTCGCCCGATTTTATGTAAATTTGTGGCTGATTATTTCACTTATGTTTGAATTATGGCGGTGATTAGGATTAAGGCGCTTGATGAGGCTGGGGTGGAGGTGTTTGGCACACTCACCGAGGCACAGTTGCGCAACAGGTTGGAACCTGATAAGGGAATTTTCATTGCGGAAAGCCCGAAGGTGATACACGTGGCACTCGATGCCGGGTGTGAACCCTTGTCGCTCTTGTGCGAGGAAAAACATATCACTGGCGATGCCGCTTCGCTGATTCAACGCTGTGGCGACATTCCAGTTTACACTGGCGACCGCGACTTGCTGGCTTCGCTCACGGGCTACACGCTCACGCGTGGTGTGCTGTGTGCGATGCGTAGGCCGAAACCGCGCACGGTGGAAGATGTGTGCCGCGATGCCACACGCATTGTGGTGATTGATGGCGTGGTGGATACCACCAATATCGGTGCCATTTTCCGCAGTGCCGCCGCACTTGGCATTGATGCCGTGCTACTCACACCATCGTCGTGCGACCCGCTCAACCGTCGTGCTGTGCGAGTGTCGATGGGTTCGGTTTTCCTTGTGCCGTGGACATGGCTTCACGAGCCAATATGCTCACTGGGTGACCTCGGCTTTAAAACCGCAGCGATGGCACTCTCCGACGACAGCATCAGCCTCGACGACCCGCTGCTCTCCACCATTCCACGCCTTGCCATAGTGATGGGCACCGAGGGCGACGGCTTGTCGCAAGCAGTGATAGCCAGCACCGATTATGTGGTGAAAATCCCGATGAGCCACCAAGTGGACTCCCTGAACGTGGCAGCCGCCTCGGCAGTAGCATTCTGGCAGTTGCGCGACAGGAGGTGACGAGGCGGAGAGTCAACAAGTCAACGAGTCAACAAGTCAACGAGTTTGCAAGAAGACTGAAGGCAAAGCAATCGTCTTAACTTCTTTAACTTCTTAACTCCTTAACTTCCAAAAATTCTAATTTCTAACATCTAATTTCTCAAAAAAGACATGTATATCATTCGACGCATATTTCGCTGGATATCTTTTGCGATTATCTTCTTTTTGGTTTCCTCCGTGTCGGCGGTGGTGGTATTGAAGTGGCTGCCAGTGTACTACACTCCGCTGATGTTTATTCGCGTGATGGAGCAGGTGGCCGACGGTCGTAAGCCAAAAATAGAGCACGAATGGGTGAGTATCGACAGAATCAGCGAGAACATGCCCTTGGCGGTGGTGTCGAGCGAAGACGCACGCTTTTTGAAGCACAACGGTTTCGACTTTGAGGAAATCTACAAAGCCCGACTTCAAGCCCTCCGTGGAGGGAAGGAGTGGGGTGCCAGCACCATATCGCAGCAAACCGCCAAAAATGTGTTTCTGTGGCCAGGTCACAGTTGGGTGAGGAAAGGTTTTGAGGCATATTTCACGGTGCTGATAGAATTTATTTGGGGGAAGGAGCGAATCATGGAAGTGTATCTCAACTCCGTAGAGATGGGCGACGGCATCTATGGCGTGAAAGCCGTGGCACGACTCAATTTCGACAAAAATCCCGACCAACTCACCCGACGCGACGCAGCCCTCATAGCCGCCACACTCCCCAGTCCCCTCACACGCGACTCCAAAAATCCGTCAGGCGAACTCCTACGCCGCCGCAACCGCATCGTCCAAGAAATGAAATACATCAAACACGTCCCCTTCGGCACCCCCATCGAATAGATTAGAAAATAGCACAAGGGGTATTGTCACATCAAGGAAAGAATGAAGGATAATCACGAATTAAGAAGTAAGAACTATTAACGTATTAAAAATTAATCAATTGGACTTATCGCGTCAATTCATATTGCTAAATGGAGAACCAAAAACCTTGGAAATTGCATCAATTGAAAGGGTTTTACCGCAAGGGTATTGTGTGCGCTTCAAAAACAATGGGAAAAGTTATAATTATAGGTCAGACAATGTTGTTTGGTTAAATAATCCTCTGTGGTTTTTTCCTGGGCACTGCAAGGTTTATATTAGGAGAAGACTACAAAACAATATTAGAGAAATATTGATGTTTGCTGATGGCTACAAAAACTATTGGAGAATTATATATAACAATGGTTATGTTGTGGATGGTGGTGAAGACAAGATTATGGTGGCAGTATCTTGTTTAGAAGAGGACGAAACTAAGAATACTCTGTCGTATTTGAAAGATGTGGCTTTAGTTAATCCGCTTGGAAAAGATTCTGATAGTGATGGAATCTTGGCAAAAATGTATGAGGCACTGGATTTTGTGGACGTGAAAACGGCTGCTGCCTGTTATCTAAATCCTAAACAGCATCAGCCAAAGGCTTTGAAACACTCGGATTTGATATATCCATTTGGTTGTAATATGAGTCAAAAGAGAGCGGTAGAGGCGGCTTTTGAGCATCAGGTAAGTGTGATACAAGGCCCTCCAGGCACAGGGAAAACGCAGACGATTTTGAATATCATTGCCAACATTGTTCGTCAAGAGAAGACCGTGCTGGTTGTCTCGAACAATAATTCCGCAACAACAAATGTGTTGGAAAAATTGCAAAAGTATGGAATAGCGTTTATTGTCGCTCCACTTGGAAGTAGAGAAAATAAGGAGAGGTTCATTGCAAATCAACCGGTTACTCCATTGGAGTGTAATACGTGGAATTTGTCAATTACGGAATTGTTGAATAATAAGCATAATTTGCACACCACTTTGCGACATCTAAAAAAAGTGTATGCTTTACAGAATGAACGGGCAGAGCTTTTGCAAGAGAAACAAGCGGTGGAGTTGGAATGGCGGCACTTCTGCGTGAACAACAATATTGACGGGAATTTGGAATCGCCAACTCGTATGAGTTCGAAGCGTATCATATCGTTATGGCTCGAATATCAAGCATATTCTAATGGCGAAATGCCAGAGCCAACAAGCACATTTGGCGGATGGATAGAAAAACTGAAGTGGTGGTGGATGAGGTGGACATGCCGGTATCGATTAAAAGTGGAATGCAAGTTTGACAAGAACGACCTCACACCACTAATTAAAAGGCTGCAAACAATATATTATCAGAGCAGAATAAAGGAAATCAATCAACGGATAGCGTCCGTTGACAAGGCATTGGCACACTATGATGCGGAGGATCTGACTAACGCATTGACGGAGCTTTCGATGTCGCTGTTTAAGGCTTCATTATGTAATCGTGAAGCCAAATATGGACGTTGTAGTTTTTCTGATGTTAAAGACATGCACCTGCGAGGTGATAGAATGGTGCAACAATATCCAGTCGTTCTCAGCACCACGTTCTCAGCACGAACATGTGTTTTTACTGAAAAGCCATACGATTATATCATTATGGACGAAGCATCGCAAGTGTCAATCGATACAGGTGCGCTTGCCTTAACGTGTGCTACAAACGCAGTCATCGTGGGCGACACTTTGCAGTTACCTAATGTGGTGACAAATGAAGATAGGGCGAAGCTCGATGCCATTATGAAGCAGTATCACATTTCTAAAGGGTATGATTGTGCTAACAATAGTTTCTTGCAATCGGTGCTGAGTGTGGTGGAAAATGTGCCTGAAACCTTACTGAGAGAGCATTATCGTTGTCATCCACGCATTATTAACTTTTGTAATCAGAAGTTCTATGGAGGCAATTTGCTCATTATGACTGAAGATAATAATGAAGAGAATGTGTTGGCTGCAATTAGAACAGTCAAAGGTAATCATGCGGTCAACCACTATAATCAGCGAGAGATAGATGTGGTGAAAGAAGAAGTGCTTCCAACCTTAAAAGACTTTGACAGTATAGGTATTGTTACCCCATATAATAATCAAGTGGAAGCATTCAATAGTCAACTGGGTGCAACTGTTGCAGGAACAATCCACAAGTATCAAGGGCGTGAGAACGATGCCATTATCATGAGTTTGGTGGATAATCAAATCACAGAGTTCGCTGACGATGCCAATATGCTGAACGTGGCAGTGTCGAGGGCAAAGAATAAATTCTGTTTGGTAATGACAGGCAATGAGCAAGAGAAGCATGGTAATGTCATGGACTTGCTTGACTATATTGCTTACAACAATTGCACGGTAACAGAAAGTAAATTGGCATCCATTTTCGACTTCCTCTATGAGCAATACACAGAACAGCGAATGGCATTTCTCGAAACGAATTCTCTAATTTCGGAGTATGCGTCAGAAAATTTAACTTACGCTTTGTTGAATGATATTATTGCATCAGAGAATTGTTTTAGGGTGCTAAAAGTTTTATGCCACATCCCATTGCGACAAGTTGTGAGTGACACTTCGATAATGACGGAAGAAGAACTGAAATATGCGGCGAATTATAGCACTCATTTAGATTTTCTCATCATAAACCGAGTGAGCAAACTGCCGGTTCTTGCCATAGAGACAGATGGTTACTCATATCATAATGACATGGCGGCTCAACATCAAAGAGACGTGATGAAAGACCATATATTGTCATGTTATGGGTTGCCTCTACTTCGTCTTTCTACAAAAGGAAGCAATGAGCGTGAAAGAATAATTGAAGAGTTATATAAGATTATGCAATGAGATATGGGGGAGCTCCGAAAAGAGATACGTTGTTGCAAGCTCTGCATTCTATGTGGGTAGGAAGAAAGCGAAGGTTAAGTGGCTTTGTGGATTTTTTGTTAGAAGGGGTTACATTTCCTGTCGGCTCCTTCTCGTCGAATGCCCTCTCATTTATACTCGTAGTCTTGTTGACCTGTTGGCTTGTTGACTTTATCTTTCTTGAAAAAATGTGGGGGAATAGTGTGGGTAATTCGTGGGAAATTTTTAAATTTGTGGTTATTAAATTCGGAATGTTAACGGCAGTAACATGGAAAATATATGGCAGATGTAGTTAAAATGACACCACAGGAAGAAGAGATGATGATTGACAACGCTTATCAAAATCTCTTAAATGGCTATCTATCAAGTAATCACCGTAAGAAAGTGGAGATTATTGAGAAGGCCTATAAGTTTGCGCGCGAGGCCCACAAGGGTGTTCGCCGCCGCTCAGGTGAGCCTTATATCATGCACCCTATCACCGTGGCGCAGATTGTGAGTCAGGAGATTGGCTTGGGTTCAACCTCAATTTGTGCGGCACTTTTGCACGATGTGGTGGAAGATACGGAATACACCACCGAGGACATCGAGGCGATGTTTGGCAAGAAGATTGCGCAGATTGTTGACGGTTTGACCAAAATCTCCGGCGGTATTTTCGGTTCGCAGGCTTCGGCTCAGGCCGAGAATTTCCGCAAGTTGCTGCTCACTATGAGCGACGATATTCGCGTGATTCTTATCAAGATGGCCGACCGCTTGCACAATATGCGCACGCTCCAGTCGATGCCACCTGCCAAGCAATACAAGATTGCAGGCGAAACGCTCTACATCTATGCCCCCTTGGCGCATCGCTTGGGATTGTTTGCCATTAAGACCGAACTTGAAGACCTCAGTTTCAAATACGAGCACCCCGAAGACTACAAGGCGATTGAGGAGCAAATCATTGCCAACTCGCCACACAATAAGGAGATTTTCGCACGATTCGCCGCTCCCATCAATGAGCGCTTGAAGGCTCTGGGCTTGAAATACGAGTTCAAGGCACGCATCAAGTCGCACTACTCGATTTGGAAGAAGATGGAGACGAAGCATATACCTTTCGACCAGGTGTATGACTACTATGCGGCGCGTATCGTATTCGAATGTGACAACGAGGCCGATGAAAAGCGCATTTGCCTCAACATCTACAGCGAAATCACCGACCTCTACCAGATGCACCCCGACCGCTTGCGCGACTGGATCAGCAATCCGAAAGCCAACGGCTACCGTGCGCTCCATGTGACGGTGATGGGTCCTGACGGCAACTGGGTGGAAGTGCAAATCCGCAGCCGCCGAATGGACGACATTGCCGAGCGAGGCTTTGCGGCGCACTGGAAATACAAGATTGGCGAGGGCGAGGAAGAAAGCGAACTCGCAGCATGGCTCCAAACCATTGAGGACATTCTCAAAAATCCAGAGCCAAACGCCATCGACTTCCTCGACACCATCAAGCTCAACCTCTTTGCCAGTGAGATTGTGGTGTTTACGCCTAAGGGCGAGTTGATTACATTGCCCAAAGACGCCACGGTGCTCGATTTGGCGTTCACGCTCCACACCGAACTCGGCACACACTGCATCGCGGGTAAAATCAACCATAAGTTGGTGCCAGTATCGCACAAACTCGCCAGCGGCGACCAAGTGGAAGTGCTCACCAGCCAGTCGCAGCAGCCCAACCCCGAATGGGAAAAGTTCCTCGTTACGGCTAAGGGCAAAACACGCTTGCGTCAGGCATTGCGTCACGACCGCCGTGCCACCATGACACAGGGCGAAACCATGCTCAAGAAATTCCTTGCCGACAATGGCGTGGAGGCATCGTCGGACAATATCAACCGCATCGTGTCGGCAGAGCGAGTGAAGAGCAGAGATGAACTGTTCCAGATGATTGGCAACGAAGAAATTGCCCTCTCACCAGGATTGCTCAAGATATTCAAGCGCTCATCACGCGGTTTGCTCAACCGACTAATAAACCCATTCAGCGGCCGATCAAGCCATCAAGAGCAAGAGCCTGTGGTGGTGCCAGTGGAAGGCAAAATCGACACCAAGAAAGTGTATGAGCTCCGCACCATCGACGGCAAGAGCAACTACCGCATAGCCGACTGCTGCAACCCCATTCCGGGCGACACCGTGATAGGATTTATCAACGACAAAAACGAAGTGGTGGTTCACAAGATGGACTGCGAGGTGGCAAACCGAATGAAGAGCAGTTTTGGCGGACGCATCGTGCAGACGCATTGGGAAACCAAAGCCAAGAAATTCAATGTCACCATCAACCTTGAGGGCATCGACCGCCAAGGCATTCTGCAAGAAATCATCTATCTGATTTCCACCAACCTCTCGCTCAATATGCGACGCCTCAACATCAGTGCCGACGGTGGCGTGTTCCACGCCGAACTGGAGGCATTGGTCGACGACACCGACATTGTGACCAAACTGTGCAAGCGCCTGAAGAAGGTGAAAGGCGTAACGTCGGCAGTGCGTGTGAGATAACAATCATAATGCTCCCTCTCAATCGATGATTGGGGGGAATGAAATAACGATGTTTTCGTATGAATAAGAAAAGCGATAAAACTAAACTGTTGGTAAATATCGGGCTGTTTGTACTCTCGATATTGCTGATTACATATTTTTTGCCCGAAACCGAGCTTCAGATTCCTGAGTGCTTGCGCTCGTATAAGGTGGACACAAAATGGGCGTATGAAGACTACAAAGCGCCATTCGATGTGGACCACTACTCCGACACCGCCGCTGCAGTGAGAAAGGCGAAAGAGGAATTTGTGCCCATCTACGAACGCTACGACGAAACCAGCCACCTCAACCGCCTGAACACGCTCGACACCATAGTGCGCTCTCACACCGAAGTGCCTTTGGCTGTGCGAATGGCTATCGTGAACAAGGTGAAAGCGTGCTTAGACCGAGGCATTATCGACGATGCCACACGCAAACTGAAACTCATCAGCGAGAATGACGAGGACATATCCACAGCCAATTTTTTCACCACCGAGCAGGTGCTGAAAAAGTTGGCGATTATCTGTCCGCCAAACACATCGGGGGCAAACATCGTCAGCGAAATTGAAGCCGACGAACTGCTCGCGCCTAACCTCGCGAAAAACGATGCAAAAACCACCAAACTCTACAAGACGGCAATAGAATCGGCACGCCTGCCAGATGGAATCGTGGCAAAAGGCGGCTTGATTATCCGTAAGGGCGATATCGTGACACCAGAAGTGGCTAACACTCTGGGGCAATGTTATAGCAAAATATTGGAAATCAACGAAAAAGAAAGTAGCCACATTTGGAGTTGGATAGGTCAGTGTGGACTGGTGTCGCTGATGTTGGCGGCATTCTTCGTGTTCATGTATATGTTCCGCTGGCGCACATTCAATGATATTAGCAAAATGATATTTCTGGTTGGACTTATCACTTTGTTTATCGTGATTGTGGAAGTGATTTCGGTGCGCTTCTGGTGGCAAATCTACCTTGTGCCGTTTGCGCTTGTGCCGATTGTAGTGACCACATTCACCGACTCGCGCACAGCGTTCTTCAGCCACATGGTGATGGTGGTGATCTGCTCGATAGTGGCGAAAGACCGCGCCGAGTTTATCATCATGCAGTTCCTTGTGGGTAATATCGCCATCGCCTCGATGCACGACTTCTCACGCCGCGCCCACCTGGTGCGGTGCGCATTCTTCGTGTTCTTGGGCTACACGATGGTGTATATGTCGATGGCATCAATCAACAACAACTTCGCCAGTTTCTCTGAAATGTATAAATTCTATGCCGACCCACCATACAACAACTGGCACAATTTCGTGAAATTTGCGTTCAACGCCGGTTTCTTGGCATTTTCCTACTTGCTGATTTTCTTGACAGAAAAGATATTCGGTTTCACATCCACGATGACGCTGGTGGAGCTCTCCGACACCAACAATCCATTGCTCCGTGAGATGTCAACGAAATGCTCCGGCACATTCCAGCACTCGCTTCAAGTGTCGAACTTGGCTTGCGAGGCGGCTTCAGCCATCAATGCCAATGTGCAGTTGGTGCGTGCTGGCGCGCTCTATCACGATGTGGGAAAAATCGAGAATCCCGCGTTCTTCACCGAAAACCAGTATGGCGTGAACCCTCACGACACTCTTGCCCCAATTCAGAGTGCGCAAATCGTGATTAATCACGTGAGCGACGGCATGAAGCGTGCGGCTAAGGCGAAACTGCCAAAGGCGATTTGCGACTTCATTCAGCAGCACCACGGCAAGGGACGCACCAAATATTTCTACACCATGGCTTGCAAGGCAAACCCTGATGTGGAAATCGATCCAGCACCCTACACTTATCCTGGTCCGAACCCTCAGAGCAAGGAAACAGCAATCGTGATGATGGCCGATGCTTGCGAGGCTGCCACCCGCAGTTTGAAGAATCCCGACGAGGCAACCATCACCAATTTGGTGGACAAAATCATTTCAAGCCAACTTGCAGACGGCTTGCTCGACGAGGCTCCTATCAACATGCGTGAAATAGGCATCGTGAAGCAGTCGTTCATCAACCGCTTGCGCTCGATGTACCACCAGCGCATCGAATACCCCGAAGAAATCACCCCAAAGCAGGAATGATTTTGAGTCAACGAGCCTACGGGTAAACGGGTCAACGAGTTTAGAAGAAAACTGAAGGCAAAACTATCGTCTTAACTTCTTTAACTTCTTAACTCCTTAACTTCCAAAAATTCTAATTTCTAACATCTGCAAAATGTCTTTTTCGATTATATTGCTTATTATTGCTTCGGTATTGCTGGTGGTGGCGTTTGTGCTCACCATCAAGCCAATGTGGGTGGCGGCAGTGCCTGCTTGGGCTGCCATGATGCTGCTCTACTGGGGCGAATACATTCTGCCTGTCACGCTGCCTACATGGAAGATTGCCATGTGGACGATGGCAACGGCGATAGTGGTGCTGCTCCGCCGCTATCAGCCCGCTGGCGAGCCCGACGGACGCAACACCGGCAACCTATATATCGGGTTGGCGTCGGTGGTGGGTGCGCTTTTAGGCATAGCCATGGGCGCAAATTATGTGTTGCTTTGCACCATAGTGGGTGCCGCTGTTGGCTTGATGGCATACAGCCGCACACCTCACGGAAAATGGATTAAATTTGCCAGTTCCACCTTTATTCAGTATTTTTGTGCCCGTTGTTTGCCTGCGATAGTGGCAGTAGCCATTATGGGCATCAGCGTGGAATCAATATTATTTTACATTCGCACATGCTTTTTTTATTCAGGCGTATGAAATTTAGAACTATCACTATATCAGGCGTTTTCGCCTTTGTGCTGTTGGCTTTTGCTTTCCAGGCATCGGCGCAGAAAAAGGAGATTATCCCGGTGGATTTCAACCGTGTGAAAAGCGTCACCTCCAATCCCGAATCGCGTTATTATTTCCCGAAATTGTTGCATAGTTACATCTCTTTCAACTACAACAAATTCGAACTTGAGGATATGCGCAATCTCTACTACGGCTATATGTTCCAAGAGGACTACAACCCTTACCGCCAATCGGTCTATGCCGACAAGGTGGAGGAATACATCTATAAGAAAGACCTTACGCGCGACGAGTGCGACTCGCTGGAGCACTACGCCAACCTCTCGCTACAAGACAATATGTTCGACTTCGAGCAACTCGAATATTTTGCCTATGCGCTGAAGGCGAAGAAGAAGCACGCCCGCTACGAGGTGTTTCGCAAAAACATTCACTTGCTGCTGAGTGCGATTATGACCAGCGGCGACGGCACCAAAGAGCACCCTTGGGTGGTGATTTGCCCGATGCACGAATACGACATCGTGAATTTCCTCGGCTTCAAGGCTGTGGACCATGAGGAGATTTTCGAGGGTATCGACTATGTGAAAGTGGAGAAAAAAGAAGATAGCAAGACCGAAGGCTTCTACTTCGATGTGAAGCGAATGCTCGAAATCGGTCGCCAAAAAGGCTACGACGAATAAACTGACATATATACACAATTTTTAGAATGAACACTATCGACAAAGTGCGTAACATACGCATTAGCGATTATAATTACCCATTGCCCGACCACCGTATTGCCAAGCACCCACTCGCTGCGCGTGAGCAGTGCAAACTGCTGTGCTACAAGGTGGGTGGAGAAATCAGCGAAGGCCACTTCTACGATGTGCCTGCCGTGCTCCCCGAAAAGGCAATGCTGGTGTATAACAACACTCGCGTAATCAATGCGCGCTTGCGCTTCCGCAAATCCACAGGCTCCACAATCGAGATTTTCTGCCTCGAACCAGTGGCGCCATGCGACTATCAACTCATTTTCCAAACCACCCAATCCTGCACTTGGCTCTGCCTTGTGGGCAACAGCAAGCGCTGGAAGCAAGGTCCGCTCACCCAAGAGATAGAGGTTGACGGCAAAACGGTGACTTTGGAGGCGAACCGTGGCGAGCGTCGCGGCAATTCGTTTGAGATTGAATTTTCGTGGAATGGCGGAGTTACTTTCGCCTCCATTCTTGAAGCTATTGGCGAAATCCCCATTCCTCCATACCTCAACCGTGGCACGGAGAGCACCGACTCTGCCGACTATCAAACCGTGTATAGCCATATCGATGGCAGCGTGGCGGCACCAACGGCAGGACTTCACTTCACCGATGAGGTGCTGGCAGAATGCGACAAGCGTGGCATCACACGCCGTGAACTCACCCTGCATGTGGGTGCTGGCACATTCCAACCAGTGAAAAGCGAGAACATAGGTGAGCACGAAATGCACCACGAGTTTATTTCGGTGCAGCGCAGCCTGTTGGTGGATTTGATCAACGCCGAAGGTCCGGTGGTGGCTGTGGGCACAACAAGCGTGCGCACCCTCGAAAGCCTCTACTATGTGGGGCAAGTGCTCGAAACCAACCCCGATGCCGACGAGGAAATGCTCACCGTGAAGCAATGGATGCCTTACAGCACACCTTGTGAAATCAGCACCAAGAAGGCGTTGCAGAATGTGGTTGACTATCTCGACCGCCACCACGCCGAGGCATATATGGGCAGCACCCAACTGATGATTGCGCCTGGATTCCAATATCGCATCATTAGCGGTATGATTACCAACTTCCACCAGCCTCAAAGCACATTGCTCCTGCTGGTGTCGGCATTTGTGGGCGAAGATCACTGGCGCGCCATCTACGACTATGCGCTCGACCACGATTTCCGCTTCCTCAGTTACGGCGATGCCTGCTTCTTCCAAAAGTAAGCAGCACAACATATAAAAATTGCACCTGTTAAATCTGATTGACTTAACAGGTGCTGTTTTTTTCACCGTTTCTTAACGCGGCGTGCTGGCGTTATTCCTTCGGATTTGGACCATATTGGTTAGGACCGGGCTTGCTGTCGCCGATACACATAAACAATGGAATCAAACCACCGATACCGCAGACGAGGATGAGCCACAGCATGTGACCGCTCTTGCCCACATCGTGCAAGCGACGAACCCAAGCAGCCAGCGATGGAATGAAGAGCGCAAGGCTGATGAGGCCCAATATCATAGAACCAGCCATGAAAATGGTGTCGTAACTTTCTGCCTGCGCAAGAACTTCTTGATATCGACCCAAATCTTGATAAGCCATTGCTTCGATTTCTGCGATTTTCGCTAATTTCCATTGCATGAGTAGCGACATCAGGAATCCGGGAATGCAGGTGAGCAGATAGAACCACCAAAATTCAGAGCGGCGAGCACGGCCGTTGAATGTGGCATACTTAGACAAACAAGTCTTTACAGCTTCTACGAAATTCATTTGAGGTTTCATTTGTAATTGGTTTTATGGATTAATAAATAAAAAGATTCTATCGTCTATACAGTTTTTAGATAAGAAATCTCTGGATTTTTTCTATTACAGCCTCTATCTAAAAATCATTCTGTACTATTTCTTTCGCAAATATACATAAATTGTAAACATTCTCCAACTTTTTCCCAAAAAAATGCAAAATGATTTAGGAAATGATATACATGCTATCCCGAAAAAGATGCTATGAAATTCCGTTAGGAATTTGATGTGTGTAGGCAGGTATGCAGAAAAGATGTAA
>ENA-OUQN01000968-OUQN01000968.1-human-gut-metagenome-genome-assembly--contig:-NODE-968-length-19174-cov-10.617396_pt1 | contig 19174 bp, 16 predicted proteins | sample MGYA00237950_ERZ548832 | MGnify/ENA primary metagenome ERZ548832 (study PRJEB26490, sample SAMN05194703) | human gut metagenome | biome: terrestrial biome; feature: human-associated habitat; material... | reverse complement strand
TCCATTCACGATTCGGCAACAATGCAGAATATCCCCAGGACTTTTCCACTGAGCCCGTAGAATTAGAGCACTTGGAACATTCAGAATAATCTGAACACTCCGAGTGCTCCAAAATCTAATTTCTAACCTCTAGTTTCTAACTTCTTGTATGGGTTATTTTTTGGGGGTGAGGGTGATGAGGGGGACGAGCATTTCTTCCATGGAGATGCCGCCGTGCTGGAAGGTGTCGTTGTAGTATTGCACGTAGTGGTTGTAGTTGTTGGGGTAGGCGAAGAAGTCACGTCCCGATGCGAAGATGTAGGTGCTCGACACGTTGAGCAGCGGCAGTCCGAAGCGTTTGGGCTGCTTGATTTCGTACACTTGGCGTGGGTTGTAACTGAGGTTCTTGCCCACTTTGTAGCGCAAGTTGGTGTTGGTGTTCTTGTCGCCAATCACCTTGATGGCGTTGTCCACTCGTGTGGTGCCGTGGTCGGTGGTGAGCACGATTTTCCAGCCCTGCTCGGCTATGCGCTTGAAGATTTCCAACACATAACTGTTTTTAAACCATGTGACGGTGAGCGAGCGGTAAGCCTCGTCGGTGTAGGCGAGTTCACGAATCATCTTGCTCTCTGTACGCGCGTGCGAAAGGATGTCCACAAAGTTGAACACTATCACGTTGAGGTCGAAATTCTTCAGTTGTGCGAAGTGCTGCACCAGGCGTTCGCCGGCGGCAGAGTCGTTGAGTTTGTTGTACGAGAATTTGCACTTGCGTCGGTAGCGGTCGAGAATGGTTTGGATGAGCGGTGCCTCGTTGAGGTTTTTGCCCTCGTCTTCATCCTCGTCAACCCACAATTCAGGGAACATACGCTCGATGTCGATAGGCATCAGCCCCGAAAAAATGGCATTGCGCGCATATTGCGTGGCTGTTGGGAGAATGGTGGTGTAGAGTTCCTCCTTCTCGATGTTGAAATAGTCGCTCAGCAAAGGGCTGATGGTGCGCCACTGGTCGAGACGGAAATTGTCGATTACGATAAAGCACACCTTTTCGCCAGCGTCGATATGCGGGAAAATCTGCGTTTTGAAAATCTCGTTGCTCATGAGCGGGTGGTCGTCGGTGGTGACCCACTTCTCATAATTGCGCTTCACCATTTTGGCGAACGCGCTGTTGGCCTCCTGCTTTTGCATACGCAGCATGTCGGCCATGCCGGTTTCGGCGTTGGAGAGCGTGAGTTCCCATCGCACCAGCGTGTTGTAGAGCTGATACCAGTCGTCGATGGTGCTTGCCATGGCTATTTGCTGGCTGATGCTCATAAACTCCTGCTGATAGTCGCTCGTGGCTTTTTGCGCCACCAGCGCCTCGCTGTGCAGGTTTTTCTTGATGGAAAGCAGAATCTGCATCGGGTTCACAGGCTTAATCAGATAGTCGGCAATCTCGCTGCCGATAGCCTGATTCATGATGTTTTCCTCCTCGCTTTTCGTAATCATAATCACGGGCACATTGGGCTGCGCAATCTTGATTTGCTGCAGCGCCTCCAGTCCGCTGATGCCAGGCATATTCTCATCGAGAATGATGAGGTGGAAATTCTGCTGAGATATGGCGTCGAGTGCGTCGCGACCGTTGGTCACGGTGGTCACCTCGTAGCCTTTGTTCTGCAAAAACAGAATATGCGGTTTCAAGAGATCGATTTCGTCGTCGGCCCAGAGAATTTGTTCCTTGTTCATATAAGTGTGTTTATTTTTTTGTTAGGATATCGATGAGTTCGGCCACGCCCTCGGTGGCCTTCTTGGCAATCACATGCACATACGATGGCACTGCGGCAGGCTTGGGGTCGATGTAATAGACCTCGGCACCTGGAGGCGCATACTGGAGCAACGCCGCTGCGGGATACACCACCAGCGTGGTGCCGATGACCACAAACACATCAGCCTTCGAGGCAATGCGGCAAGCCGGCTCAAAGTTGGGCACAGCCTCGCCGAAAAACACGATATGCGGACGCACATGGTCGCCATAGGCATCTACGGTGTCGACGCTGGTTTCCAATCCCTTGTCCGACAGCTGGTCGCAAGGCAGCGTGTAGATGCGTTCGGGGTGCGTCATCGAGCGCACCTTCATCAACTCACCATGCAGGTGCAGCACATTTTTCGAGCCGGCACGCTCGTGCAGGTCGTCCACATTTTGCGTGATGACATTCACGTTGAAATATTTTTCCAGTTCCACCAGTCCACGGTGTGCGGCGTTGGGCTGCGCATCGATCAGCTGCAATCGGCGCTCGTTGTAGAACTTGTGAATCAGGGCAGGGTTGCGAGCGAAGCCCTCGTCGCTTGCCACGTCCATCACTTTGTAGTTTTCCCAAAGCCCACCTGCGTCGCGGAAAGTGGTGATACCGCTCTCTGCACTCATGCCCGCTCCGGTGGAGATAACCAAGTTTTTCATCTATATTAAAATTAAAAGAGTATTCTATTGGGCAAATTTAAACTTTTTTATTCAAAAAATAGCGTTCAAAACTATAAATAACTTTAACTTTGCAGATAATTTGCAATATAAATAAATAGATAAAAGATTTTTTTTACGACATGGACAAACTTAGCTATGCATTAGGCCTCAGCATGGGCCAAAATTTCAAGGGTTCAGGCGTTGACAAACTCAATGCTGATGATTTCGCAGATGCACTCCGCGCAGTGTATGGCGAAGGCACTCCAGCAATGACCTATGACGAAGCCAAGCAAGTGGTGCAAGAATATTTTACCAATCTCCAAGCCAAGGCTGGCGAAATGAACGCCAAGGCAGGTAAGGAATATTTGGCAAACAACGCCAAGGAAGAAGGCGTGAAAGTGACTGAAAGCGGTCTGCAATACCTCGTGGTGAAGGAAGGCAACGGCAAGAAGCCAGGTCCAAACGACGTGGTGACCGTTCACTACACCGGCCGACTGATCGACGGCACAGTGTTCGACAGTTCTGTGGAGCGCGGCGAGCCTGCCACCTTCGCTGTGGGTCAGGTGATTCCTGGTTGGGTTGAAGGTTTGCAACTCATGAGCGAAGGCTCAGCCTACCGCCTGTTCATTCCAAGCGAACTCGCTTACGGCGAGCACGGCACTGGTCCTATCCAGCCAAACTCAACCCTCATCTTCGACGTGCAACTCCTGAAGGTGGGCAAATAATTGAAAACATAAAAACAACAATACAAACAGTTATTCTACAAAAAAATTATGAAAAAAGTTCTTTTCATTTTGGCAGCTGTTGCCCTCTTGGCAAGCTGCAACAAGAAAGGTGAAGGCACTACCCCCACTGAAGACTCTTTGAGCACAGCCTACGGCACAATGGCTGGTTACGGCATCAAGATGCAGGTGAGTGGTACCCCCGACTCTGTTAACTACGACGAATTTTTGAAGGGTTTGGAAAAGGCTCTTGCAACCGAAGCCGATACTTCTGTCAACGCACGCAGCTTCCAGATGGGTGAGCAAATTGGTGCTCAACTCGGTAGCAGCTTCACAGCCATGAAGGAACAAGGCGTGAACATCAACAAGGAATTGTTCCTCGCTGAACTGAAGAAGGCTTTCAGTGAAAAGAAGGAACCAGACCAGGCTAAGATGATGAACTTGCAAATGACTCTCCAAAGCCTCATGGGCAAGGTGCAAGCTCAAGCAGCGAAGAAGAAAGCCGACGAAGGTGTGAAATATTACCAAGATGCTGAAAAGAGTGGCAACTACAAAAAGACCGCTCAAGGCGTGCTCTACAAAGTGGAAAAACCAGGTAAGGGCGTTAACTTCAAGAAGGGCGACGAAGTGATGCTCAAGTACAAGGGTATGCACATCGACGGCAGCGTGTTTGACCAAAGCTACAAGGCTGTGATGTTCCCAGTTGATGAAACACAACTCATCAAGGGCTTCGTTGACATGCTTACCAACATGAAACCTGGCATGAAGGTGACTTGCATCATTCCTGGCAAGCTCGCTTACGGCGACCGTGGCAATCAAAACATCGCTCCAAACGAAACCCTCGTGTTTGAGATTGAAACTGGTAACCTCGCTACTGCTGCCGACAAGAAAATGGCTGGCGGCGCTCAGGCAGTTGCCGACTCTGCGAAGTGATTTTAATTTCTAACCGATATACTGCACTTCCTTTCCAGCCCTATGTGCTTTGCAATATGGTGAGCGGAGAGGAAGTGCTTATTTTTAAAGGAGAACAATGATGAAAACATTATTATTGTGGATTTGCGCGGCGGTGATGGCGGTGAGTTTCACCAGCTGTGGCAATAAGCAGACCGAAACCAAACTCGACCCCGAACTCGAAAAGCAGTTGGGCACAATCAAGACTGCCGCCGAGGAAGGCGCAGAGTTTATCGCTGCCCAAATGAAAGCCGACCCCGCATTGAAGAAAACCCAATCAGGACTGGTGTATAAAATCACCGAGCAGGGCGCAGGCGACACTTTCAAGCCCACCGACGTGGTGAAGGTGGTTTACACCGGCAAGCATACCAATGGCGAGGAATTCGACTCCAGCCATGGCGAGGCAGTGGATTTCCCATTGCAGAACGTGGTGCCAGGGTTCCGTGAAATGATTACGATGATGCGCCCAGGTGCCAAAGCCTACTGCATTCTCCCAAGCGAGATTGCGTATGGCGAACGCGGCAACCAAACCATCGCGCCAAACGAAACCCTCGTGTTTGAAATCGAAACACAGGGATTGGCAAACTGATAACACTATATTAACACTTACATTTTACTTAAACTAATGAAAAAGATGATTTTAGCCATCGCTATGCTGATGGCAATGGGTATGCAAAGCGCCTCTGCCGCTACAGAAGCCGAATTCAAAGCCCAACAAGACTCGCTGAGCAAGGCTTACGGAAAATATTTCGGACTGGTGCTCGCATACATGGGTGAACAAGACAAGAAAATAAATATCGACGAATTTTTCAAGGCGTTCGACGTGGTGATGCAAGCCGACACCGCCAACCAAGGTTATATGAACGGTCTGTTTGTGGGTATGGAGCTCACCAGCAAGATGATGCAAAACAAGCTCCATAAGGGCATCACACTCGACAAGGCACTCATGGTGCAAGCGTTGAAAGACGCTGTTGCCACCAAAGGTCTTGACCAAAGCACCGTGAGCAAGGCTTACAGCGACATGGCTGTGCTGGAGCAAAACACCGAACTGATGGGCCGTGCGTTCAACCCCAAAACCATCGCCATGAAGAAGGCTGGCGAAGAATATATCGCCAAAATCATGGCAGCAGGCGAAGGCTATGTAAAAACAGCCTCTGGTTTGGTTTACAAAATGGAAAAGCAAGGCAACGGCAAGTGCTATGGCGACAACGAGGATGTGCGTATGCTCTACACCGGCAAGCACGTCGACGGTTCAATCTTCGACCAGAGTCGCGACACCACATCGCTCAACTCCGGCCGAGTGGTGGAAGGCTTTAAGGAAGCGTTGATGCTCATGAGCCCAGGTGCCAAGATGATTGCCGTGCTCCCAAGCGACATTGCCTACGGCGACCAAGGCGCAGGCCGTCGTCAGAGCGGCGAATACTCCATCAACCCAGGCGAAACCCTCGTGTTTGAAATCGAAACCTTCGCACCAAAAGCAGAGGCAAAAGCCGCAGAAAAGGCCACTACACCAAAAGTGACAAAAGCCAAGGCAAAAGCAAAAACCGTAACCCCCGGAAAAATGCCCAAACCAAAAGGCAAACAAAGAAAATAACACAGCGATTTACCAATCGCCAACGTAGAATCAATCAAAAGGCACAAAGCTGACTGCTTTGTGCCTTTTTTGTATCCAATTTGTGACGGAAACTAATCTATATAGCGTAATTTTTTAGGAAAGGGAAATTAGGGTGGAAAAATTTTAATAAAATGTTAGGAAAATGTTGTTTTTTGCGAAAAAATGTATAATTTTGCGTGGGTAGGAGAAAATTTATATACCCCCATATACACTATAATTTTATCCTATTACACTATAACTTTCTGTTTATTAACTAATTAATTTTTTCCTCTATGACGAAGAAGTTACTATTCTGCCTGCTTACATGTGCAGTGGCCTTCTGGGCTAACACTGGGCGGGCGCAGTCATTTGAGCAAACGGCACAGTTATTGAAAGCCGGTTTCGAAGCCAGCCCTACGGCAACTGTGACGCAAGCCACAATGACTCAGCACGACGCTGAAGCCGTAAAGGAGTTTGAAACCCAAATTGCTGTGGCAAAGGGTCTCAAATCTGCCGAGAGGTCAAGCGCCGGTAAAGAAGTAAACGCCACAGGTGAAAAGGCTATGACTCTGCTGAAGCAGAAGTTTGAACTTGGATCCTGGCAAGTGACTAACGTAAAGGGTGCCCGCCGTGTGGCAAAGGCTCCATCTGCGATGCCAGATGTGCTCAATGCCGCCGAATACGACACTCAGTATTCCGACGGCGCAACCGTTGTGAGCGGCGTGGTGACCATCAAGAAGGTGGACGACTCTCACGCTGTGCTCTACAACCTTTGGGGCGTGCCCGACACGCTGCAATGCACCTACGATCTGGCTGCTGGCACCGTTGCCATCACCCCAGGTAAAATCTACGACCATTCTACGTACGGTCCAATATGGGCTTGCTCGATGGATTTGGCGAACCGTGTTTACAGCACCACCACTCCTATCACTGGTACAATCGCTGCCGACGGCACCATCACTCTCGGTGCTTGGGGCGTGCTTGTAGTGACTGGCGAATCGAAAGGTGGCGCATTTGGCACCTATAGCCAGAGTGTGTTTAAGCCCACCAACGCCACCATCAGCGAGGTGATTTACGACGGCAAGAAGGTGACCAACACCGACTCGGTGCGCACCTATCCTGTGTATCTCAACCAGACCTACGACAATGAGGTGGAAATCGTGAATTTCACCGGCAATGGTGCTGTGGTGAAAATGCGTCTGAAAGCCGACAAATCGACAAGCATTTCTCCACAACTTATCTTCACCAACGCTATGTATGGCCCATTCAACTGCTATCCTGCTAACTGGGCTAAGAGCAAGACTGCACAAAAAGGCAATATCAATGGTGCTGGCACCGACACCCAAATCACCTTTGGTAACTATGGTGTTTTCTGTGTGGGTTCACAATCCCTTCGCTCACTTGGTGTGCTCTCTGCCACCCTCGACTTCAATAGCGGCGTAGTCACTTATCCTACCGCCACAGCACAAGACTGGACTGGCGAAGGCACTAAGGCATCGCCATACGTCATCACCACAGCTTCACAACTCAATGCCTTTGCCGAAGACGTAAGTGCCGGCAACGACTACAAGGATAAATATGTGAAACTGGGTGCCGACATCGACATGAGCACTTCCACACTTGCCTTCATTCCTGTGGGCACAAGCGAGGAAACTCCATTCCGTGGCTCATTCGATGGTGCCAACTACACTGTTAAGAACCTCAAAATCGCCGTTGGTGCTGAAAACTATCAAGGTCTGTTCGGTTATGCCGACAGCGTGAGCAGCATCAGCAATTTGAAGATGCTCGATGCCAACATCTCCACAGGCGGTAATTATACCGGCACCGTGGCTGGTTGGTGCTCAGGCACAATGACCAACATCACCGTAGAAGGTAGCGTAATCAAAGCCACCGACTATTGCGCGGCTGGTGTGGTGGGCTACTTCAATGGCCCAAAACTCGAAAACTGCGTGTTTACAGGCACCATCACAGGCGCTGGTGAAAATGCCGGTATCGTGGGTACTATCGCTGGTCAAGCCGTGGGTAGCCGTCTGCAAGCACACGGCAGCATCACCGTCACCAGTTTACCTAATACAACATGGAAATCAATTGGTGGTGTTGCAGGTACTGCACTTCCTGGCAAGGACTGCAATGCACTCATCACCGACTGCTACAGCGATATGCAACTCACCTCTAAGGTGCCATCGCCTTACGTAGGTGGTGTGGTAGGCTCTATCCTTGAAGCAACCGTACAACGCAGTTTCAACGCTGGTCCTATCAGTGCCGTGTCAGAAACCAGTGGCACCACCACCAAGGGTGCTGTTGGCGGTGTGGCAGGTAACATCTATGGCGGCGAAATGTACGACTGCTACAATGGCAACATCGTTATCAATTCGGCAGCCTCTAACAATGTGGGAGGTGTGATTGGTAATGTGGTCACTCCTGCCTACAGCATCAGTTCATCAAATCCTGAAAAGCAGTGGTTCAATCTCTCAAAGATTCAACGCTGCCTCAACTATGGCGAAGTTCGCAACCTTGCCACACGCAATTCTATGGGTGTGTATGGTACAACATATCGCGATAGCGTATTCACCAATGTGTATTACGACACCAAGATGGTGGGCGTGGTTGCTCCCGACTCTGTTAAGCACATGGAACTCACCACAGCCCAACTCACCAGCGGCAAGGCTATCGAAGGTCTTGATCCATCAGTATGGGTGTTCACCGAGGGTCTTTACCCACGCCTGAAAACCTATGCCGATACCAACGCCGCTTACATGAGCGTGGCTCCTATATTCTTCCACGAGAACGACAACGTGTCGAAAGTGCGCAACACTTTCACTCTCTCTGACAAGAACAACATCATTTGGAAACTTTTCGACGGCAAGACTTTCTCCAACGAAACCACCGGTCTGAAGATTGATGGCAACACCGTGACAGTAAAGAACACTTATTCAAATGAAGTGCTTGTGGCACTCTCATCTGTGGATAAGAGCCAATTTAAGATGTATGCTCTCGCAACCGTCAACCCATCGCTCTTCAGCGGTTCGGGTACAGAGACCGACCCATATTTGATTAAGACCAAGGCCGACCTTGAGTCGCTCAACAAGGGTATTTCTGAATATGGTCAAACCTTCAAGGGCGACTTCTTCAAGCAAGTGAACGATATCGACGCAACAGGCTTCGGTGGCATTGGCATGGGCGGCAACAGCGCACGCCAACTCAACGCCACTTACGACGGTGGCGGCTTCGCAATCCACAACCTCAAAATCGATGGTGTGGTTTACGGCGACGACGGCAAGGCCGACAACAAGAAATCGCTCTTGGCAGTAGCGTTTGTAGGCTTCGTAGGCGAAAACGGTACAGTGAAGAACCTCACAATGGCTGGCGACTGCTCATTCAAGGCTTACAACTACGCTTCTGGTATTGCAGCCGTGAACTATGGTCGCGTAATCAACTGTAAGAACTACGCATCTTGCGTCACTTCAACCAGTTACGCAGGTGGCGTGGTGGCTCTCAATCAGCCCGACGCACTTGTGGAAAGTTGCTACAATGCTGGTCGCATCGTAGCCGGCAGTTCTTATGCAGCCGGTATCGTGGCACAATCAGCAGGTATTGTTCAATATTGCCAAAACGATGGTTTCATCGTGGGCGACAGCATCGACGCAAGCCACAAGGCTAACGCACAGACCAACATCGCAGGTATCGTGGGCAACGCAGCCTCAAGTTGCGTGATTCGCGGCAATGTGAACACTGGTGCTGTGTACGGCACTCGTATCGTGGGTGGTATCACCGTTTCTGCCTCAATGAAGGGCACATTGGAAAACAACCTCAACTACGGTACAGTGGAACGCTACGACACCAAGAATGCTGCTCGTGGCGCTATCACAGCAAATGCTCCTGGCGCATCATACGATGTGAGCAACAACTACTACGACGGTCAAATCGGCTACTACGGTGGCGCAGCAAGTTCTACCGTGCCAAGTGCAAAGGGTGTGAACACAAGCGTGCTCACCAGTGGCAAGGCTCTTGAAGGCTTCGATGCCGACCGCTACGACTGGACCGTAGGGCTCTACCCTGTAATCAAGGCGTTCAAGAACGAGCCAGCAGCCATCGCTAACCGTAAGATGGTGGTAACATTCGCCGACGGACAGAATGCCGACGACGTATATACCGACGCTCAACTCTACAAGGCCGACGACCTGCAATGGACTCTCGCCAATGGCAAGAACTTCACTGCAGCCAATGGCGCACTGAAGGTGACCCTCACCGCCGACACCACTTCGCTCCGCGACGTGCTGACCGCTACTGTGGGCAACTACACCAAGAGCATCGCGCTACGCGCTATGCCTAACGTGTTTGAGGGTAAAGGCACCGCCGACGACCCATTCCAAATCAAGACCAAGGACGATATGCTCAAGTTGGCCAAGTTCACCAACACCGAGGCTTATCCATTCAACGGCCGCTACTTCAAGGTGCTCAACGACATCGACTTCGGCACCACTACTTACGATTGCGTGGGTGTGGACGCTGGTAGCTTCAATGCCGACTTTGATGGCAATGGCAAGCAATTCCTCAACATCAACTGCTCTTTCGAAAAGACTGAAAGCGGCCGTGGCCTGTTCGGCAACGTAGGTCCACAAGGCGCTGTTCACGACCTGATTTTGAAGAGCGGCACCATTTCAGCATATCGCGAAAACGCTGGTATCGCTGGCAAGGTTTACGGTAAGGTTTACAACTGCGACAACTACGCCAACATCTACTCATCAAGCAGCTCTGCTGCTGGTATCGTAGGCTATGTGAAGACTGGCGGTTCGGTAGTGAACTGTAAGAACTACGGTATCGTGGATGCTAAGGGCAACTATATCGCTGGTATCGCCTACAACGTAGAAAAGAATGCATTGGTTGAAAATTGTGTGAACGACACCCTCATTGGCACCAACGCCAAGAAGAACTATGTGTCAGGTATCGCAGTTTACAACAGCGGTGTGATTCGTAACTGCGTGAACAATGGCATGATTACCGGCGCCACTTCTGTGGCTGGTATCGTGGCTTCTTCTAACGGTGGCGACTCTATCCTCTATTGCCACAACGAAGGCGAAATCATTTCCTCTGGCAGCAATGTTGGCGGTATCTTGGGTGGTAGCAAACTATCTACCACTCCAATGGTGATGATTGGCTGTTACAACACCGCTCTTATCACAGGTAAGGGTTCAATCGGTGGTGTGGCTGGTCAGCTCGCTGCTGGTTCAGAACTCATCGACTGCTACAACACAGCCGACGTGGTAAGCTCATCATCAAGCAGCGTTGGTGGTGTGGCTGGTCAGCAAGGATGGCGCAATGGCTATGTGGCACGCATGATTCGCTGCTACAACACTGGTAACGTGAGTGCAGTAAGCCAATATATCGGCGGCGTGGTTGGTGACACCGACGACGGTTGCTACTACGAAGACTGCTACAATACTGGCGATGTAACCACTGGCGGCAAGTTTGCCGGTGGCTTCGCAGGTGCCATGAGCGGTACTGCTGTCAACTGCTACAACACTGGTAACGTAGAAGGCGGCGACTACGGCCTCGGCGGTTTCTCAGGTCTTGGCGCTGGCACTATCATCGGTTGCTACAACCTCGGTAATGTAACCTCTACTACAACCAAGCCTAACAAGTATGGCGTGGCTGGTGGTCTCTGGGGCTACGGACGCTGCAAGATGTACGACAGTTACAATATGGGTAAGATCTCCGCTAAGGGCTATGTAGGTGGTATTGCTGGTGGCGTGTTTGACGACTTCACTCTCGTGAACGTGTACAACGCTGGCGAAATTGCTTGCGAAGACGCTACTACCGTGGGCAATATCTCCCCTGCTTCTAACAAGGACATGACCATCACCAACGTGTATTACGACACCGACGTGAACAAGGGCATCGAAGCCTCCAGCGTAGATGCAAAGGCTAAGGGCGTAAGCACCCGCGACCTCGCTCTCTGCAAGGCTCTTGAAAGCGACACCGCATTCTCGATTCTCCCTGGCATGTATCCTACTCTCAAGGCTCAAGCTCAAAACGAACTCGCCAACTGGTTCGCTGCTGTGCCTGTGGTGGCTGAAGGCGAAGACTACGAGCACGTGCGCTCTGTAATCACTATCGGCACCCCTGCCGGCACCGTATGGACCACAAGCGACAACTTCGCCATCTACGGCAACCTGTTGAGTGGTAAGGCAGACGGCGAGGGCTGGGCAACCAAGACCCTTGGCGAACGCACCAAGACCTACAAGCTCTTCGTTGAGCAGCCTTCTGGCATTAATGATGTAAACACCGACGCATCAATCGTTAAGAGCCTCTACTTCACCATCAGTGGTGCAGCCCTCGGCACTCAACGTCCAACTGATGCTGGCGTATATATCGTTAAAGACATCATGAACAACGGTAAGAGTGCTGCACGCAAGATTGTGGTAAGATAATCCACCACAGTGCTCCACGCACTCCCAACAAAACAGAGGGGAGCGGCTCCACCAAAAGCCGCTCCCCATTTTTTTTGCGATCTTTTGAAATCACGCTATAGCGTGATTTCTGGGTAATTTGGGGATTTTTTCATATATTTGTGGGGCGAACAGATTATATGAGCGGTATTTTACTTTTAAATAATTATTTCACCTATGTCGATTTTGTGTCGGCGTTAGTGACATTAGTGGTGGCTGTGTTTTTGGCGAAACTACAGGTGCCGTGTGCCGACAGCAGATGGACTCCCTTCAACCGTATGCGCTGGCTGATGGTGGGTGCCTACACCGCTCTGGGCGTGTCCAACATTATGAGCGCGCTCCAGCCCCATGAGGTGGAAACCGACATTCTCAAGGCGGCTGTGATGATTGTGGGCATGGTGCAGGCGCTGCTGTTCACCGCCATGTGCATCACGTTCATCAATCCGCAAAAGGTGTCGATACGATGGGGACTTTACAACTGCCTGGCGATTGGCTGCGCCGCTGCGCTAATCGTGGCGGGGCACAGCGTAGGTGAATGGGAATTTGCCGCGGCAGTGAATATCTCCACGGCGCTCTACGTTGCGGAATTGGTGGTTTTCTCCTGGAAATTCTTCCATACCTACACCGAAAGCAAGCAGTGTCTGGAAAGCAACTACGACGAGGACCTCTCCAGCCGACTGCGCTGGATAAAATGGTGCTTTATCTCCGCCCTTGGGGTGGGCGTGATGGCGCTGCTGATTGTGGTTTTCCCCATCGGTGATGTGGAAATGTGCTATTTCACCGTGTTCTACACGCTGTATTATGTGTATATGGGTGTGCATATCGTGAACTATCGCATCACGGCAAACTTTATCCTTAAAGTGATGACTGACGAAGAAAAGAGCGACACACAGCCCTCCGAGCTAGCCGCGGCACTGGAGCCAACCCCACACGCCATACACGAGAAAACCGAAGCGATGAAACGTGCGCTCGACGAATGGGTGGCGCACCGCCGATATGTGCTCTTCGATCAAACCATCGACGACATTGCCGCCGATTTGGGCTTCGACCGCTTTTTCTTCGCATGGTATTTCACCCATGAACTGCACACCACTTTCCGCACTTGGCGCACAGAACTCCGCATCAAAGAGGCGCAAAGGCTGTTGAGCGAAGAGGATATTGCCGTGGCATCGCTCCACCTGAAAGTGGGCATTTCCGACAAGAGCAATTTCTACAAGCACTTCAAAGCCCACACCGGCATGACACCAACCGAATACAAAAAATCGGCACAAAAATAGGGGTCAACGGATAAATACTGGGGGGAAAAAACAAAAACATTAAAAACCACTCGCCTTCAACGAAAAACCAATCTTCAGAAATCAGTTTATCTGAAAGTGCAAATTAAAATTGCATCATAACGTAGGGACATGCCTTTGGCGAGAGCACTGAAAAACTATAAAAATAGTGAATGAAGTAAAGATTTTGTGGAGGCTTGTAGCCGTTGGAAACGGCTGATTATGGTTAACTCCATGCAAGCGAATGAAGCTCCGCAGGAGCGAATGAGCGCAGCTTGGAGATAGCGCCAAAGAGTGTGTGAGCCTCGTAGAGGGTCGGTTATGGTCAAAACTGTTGATGCTACCACGACCGACCGTCTCCGACGCTCGCCACCATATTGTGACCTATCTCCAAGCTGCGCTCGCAAGCGAGCTTGCATGGAGTTAACCACAATCAGCCGTTTACAACGGCTGTCAACCAACCCACAAAGTGCTGGCAATTTGTTAGAAGCGGTGAAGGATGTGGGTGAGCACTGTGCGGCCGAAAAGGGAGAGAATGATGGCCACCTTGTTGCGTAGGCGCACGTTGCCGTCGGCAAAGCACGATCGGCGCAAACGCAGAATGCCTTCCCAACTGCGTGTGGTGATAGGCGCAAATTGCTCATCGTGCAGCGGTGCCAAGCGAAGCATATTGAAGTAGGCGCTGAGCAAGCGGCTGCGAATGGCTTTGAGATGCTGCGGAAACTCGTGTGGCGCACGGCGTTCGAGGTCTTCGAGAATGTCGAGAATGTGCGCACGGCGCGAATTGAATGTGGTGATGATACTGCCTTGGCGCTGGCGATAGTAATACAGGCGCTGAGGGGTGAACGCCACGGTTTGGGAGTTTTGCATCACCGACATCAGCACGGCAAGGTCTTCGTAGAGCATTCCCACCGGGAATCGCACATCACGAAAAACGCTGGCATCGTAGAGGCGCGCGCAAACCGATTGCGTGAGTCCTTTTCTTTGGTAAAAGATATGGTTGGCAGCTTCTGCTGCGGTATAAGTGCGAGAATGACTTGCATCGTCGGGCTTTGGCACTGCATCACCATCGGGATAAAGGTGCCACCCACAGAGTGCTGCCTGTGCCCCACTCTCTTGAATGAGCTGGCAAAGCACCTCCACATACTGCGGAGCGATAAAATCGTCGCTATCCACAAAGGTGACATAACGGCCTGTGGCATGATCGAGAGCGGTGTTGCGTGCGGCACTCAATCCGCCGTTGGGCTGATGCACCACGCGGAAACGATTGTCGCGCGACGCCCATTCGTCTGCTATTTTGCCGCTGTCGTCGGTGCTGCCGTCGTCCACCACTATCACCTCCAAATGGGCATACGACTGGCTGGCAATGCTCTGCAAGCACTGCTGCAAATACGCGCCCACATTATACACAGGCACAATCACAGAAACCAACGCCTCTTTCACACCAAAAAATTTAATTCTCACACAGATTCAACAGATTCAACAGAATTTTTAATTCAACAGAATTTATTGCTCTGCTGTTTTGTTGAAAATATGTATAGGGATTGATATTTTAGCATTTATCTCATTTTATAGGCTACCCTCTTTATGCCATTTCTAATGTCATTCACATTGAAATTGATTAGCAATCCTAACGGCTTATCACAGAGTTTGAGGTAAGTGAAAAGTTGCTTTTGATGGACAGGCTTAAATTCATCTACCGATTTCAGTTCAACAATCACCAAATCATTGACGATGATGTCGAGTCGCAAATCAAGCCCAAGAGGTTGACCATCGTAGATGATATCAACCTTTTGCTGGTTTTGGGCTTGAAAACCCGCTTTTCGCAATTCAATCATCATTGCTTTTTCATAAACGGATTCCAGCAGTCCAGGGCCAAGCACATTATGCACCTTCATAGCACAAGCAATGATATTGAAGGAGATTTGGTTGATATGTTGTTGCTCTAAATCGGTCATTTTGCCACAAAATGTGATATAAAAAAATCACACAGATTCACAGGCTCAATTTCTCTGTTTTTTGTTGAATCTGTTGAATCTGTGTGAGCCAGTTTTATTTTACTTTCCATTCGAAGCCTTCTTTCGTGTCTTTTACGTCGAAGCCGGCTTCATTCATCTTGTTGCGGATAAGGTCGGAAGTAGTCCAGTCTTTGTTGGCTTTGGCTGTCTTGCGGATGTCGAGCAACAGGTCCACAGCCTTGCGGTAAGGCTCAAGGTTCACACTACCAGCGTCGCCAGCCGAGTCGTCGCGTACACCGAGCACATCGAAGAGGTAGGTCTGGAACACGCTCTTCAATTCGTCGATGTCGGCTTGCGTCATGGTGGCGTTGCCGTCGTTCACCTGATTGATTACCCTGCAAGCGTCGAACAGTGTGGCAATCACGTTTGGCGTATTCAAGTCGTCGTTCATCGCTTCGGCGCAACGCTCGCGGTAGTTTTCGAGTTTAGCCGATGTGGTGTCGGCGGCCTTGAGGTCGCAAAGTCGGTGCCAACCGTCCATCATTCGCTCGTAAGCCTTTTCCGCCGCCTTGAGTGCTTCGTTAGAGAAGTCAACGGTGCCACGGTAGTGGGCTTGAAGAATGAAGAAGCGAATGGTCATTGGGGTGTAGGCTTGGTCGAGGCTTGGGTGGTCGCCGCTGAAGAACTGGGCGAGCGTGATGAAGTTGCCAAGCGATTTACCCATCTTCTGACCGTTGATGGTAATCATATTGTTGTGCATCCAGTAGCGCACCATGTCGGAGCCCTGCGATGCCACAGCCTGCGCAATCTCACATTCGTGGTGAGGGAACACGAGGTCCATGCCACCGCCGTGAATGTCGAAGTGCTTGCCAAGGTACTTGCGTCCCATGGCAGTACATTCGCAGTGCCAACCTGGGAAACCGTCGCTCCAAGGCGATGGCCAGCGCATGATGTGCTCAGGCGATGCCTTTTTCCAGAGGGCGAAGTCGGCTTGGTTGCGCTTTTCGCCCACGCCGTCGAGTTTGCGGCTGGCATTGATGATGTCGTCGAGGTTGCGGCCCGACAACACGCCGTAGCGGTGGTCCTTATTGTATTTTTCAATATCGAAATACACGCTGCCGTTGCTTTCGTAGGCATAGCCATTGTCGAGAATTTCCTTCACGAGTTGCTCTTGCTCGATGATGTGGCCTGTGGCGTGAGGTTCGATGCTTGGTGGCAGCACATTGAGTTGGTCCATAGCCGCATGGTAGCGGTTGGTATAGTATTGGGCTATTTCCATTGGTTCCAACTGCTCAAGGCGTGCCTTCTTTTCAATCTTGTCGTCGCCCTCATCGGCATCGTGCTCAAGGTGGCCAACGTCGGTGATGTTACGCACATAGCGCACCTTGTAGCCCAGCGACTTGAGGTAGCGGAACAGCACGTCGAAGGTGATGGCTGGGCGCGTGTGACCAAGATGTGGGTCGCCGTAAACGGTTGGGCCGCACACATACATACCTACCGAGCCTTCGTTCAGTGGCACGAAGTGTTCCTTGCGACGAGTGAGCGTATTGTAGATAAATAATGGATGTTGCATAATTAATTGGGTGTAATTATTCAATATGTGTGGTGAGTGAATGTGTGGCTATCGGATTATGCCTGGCCCTTTGGCAGAGGGAAATCGATGATGCCATCGTCGGCTGGACGGCCACTCACTGGCACGCGTTGCTTGATTTCGCCGAAAGTGGCTTCGTATTGCTGCACATTCTGTTGGAGAGCAAACATCAGTTGCTTTGCGTTTTCAGGAGTCATGATCACACGGCTCTGAACGCGCGCCTTTGGAGTGTTTGGCGCAAGGAGAATCATGTCGATGAAGAAATCGTTAGGTCCGTGGGTGATTACAGCCAAGTTGGCGTAGCGGCCTTGCATTTCTTCGTTTGGCACTTCAATTTGAATTTGTTGTTGTTGGTTGTTGTCGTTGTTGTTTGCCATTGTTGTATGGTTTTGTTTGTTAATAATCTGTTTTTTATATGTTTATCGCTTCGTAATGCCGAAGCAGTAAGTTTTCACTTTTGGATAAGTCAAATCCTCCACATGCACACGAATGGCGTGGCAGTTTTTGCGGCTGATGGCGGCACCCACGTAGAACGACCCGTAGCAAGTGCGCCAAAAGTAGGTGTTTTCAGCCCCTATCAGGTCGTGAATGAGGTGCACGTCTATCGTGTCGCTGTTGAGCGTCGCGCGGTCGGCCATCATATACAGCGCACGCGCCTTGGTGGTGTATTCCACCTCGCATCGGAGGTTGATATAATTACCTGTGCGCCAAAGTGCGCCGAGCCTTATCGGGTGCTTTGGATATTCCGCCACAGGCTTCACATTCACACGGAGCGAATCGCTTGCCACGTTGCCATAGTTGAAGCCATACACCGTGATGCGGTGCGCCTCATCGGGCGCGGAGTAACTGAGCAGCACACGCTGCCCCACCTTGATATGCTCCGGCTCGTCCATCGCCGCCACCATATCGATGGGCTCGGCATCTTCGGGACCGATATATTGCCATCGCGCCAATCCGTCGGCATATCCGAGGTAGGTGACGAAATCGTAGCGTCGTGCATCCACCACATCGTCGTCGCCATCGCCGCTGTTGCAAGCCGAGAGCGCGCCAAGCATGGCTATCAGCACCACTGCGTATGTCCACCACCTCTTGAGCATATTCCTTTTTCTTATACGATAATCTCGCTTTCAGACTCTGGTGTCACTATCAGTCCGTCGCGCATGTGAAGCACACGGTCGGTGTCGCCGGCAAGCGACTCGTCGTGCGTCACAATCACGAAAGTTTGCTTCATCTCGTCGCGCAGCGTGAAAAACAGTTTGTGCAACTCCTGCTTGTTCTGCGTGTCGAGGCTACCCGAAGGCTCGTCGGCAAGAATCACGGCAGGCTTGTTGATGAGCGCACGCGCCACAGCCACACGCTGGCGTTCGCCACCCGAAAGTTGGGCAGGCTTATGCTCAAAGCGGTCGGAAAGGTTCATATAACTGAGCAATTCCTTGGCGCGGTCAAAGGCGTCGGAGCGCTTCTCACCTCCGATAAGCGCCGGCATTGCCACATTTTCAAGCGTGGTAAACTCCGGGAGCAACTGGTGGAACTGAAACACAAAACCGATATTACGGTTGCGGAATCGTGCAAGTTCCTTATCTTTAAGGGCCAGCACATCGGTACCGTCGAACAGCACGCTACCGCTATCAGGCTTGTCGAGCGTGCCGATAATTTGCAGCAGAGTGGTCTTACCAGCGCCACTTGGCCCCACAATCGACACAATTTCGCCATCGCCGATAGTCACGCTTACCCCCTTGAGCACCTCAAGGTTGCCATATCGCTTAATAATATTCTTAACTTCAATCATCTTCTCAAAAAAACTCACCTCCAAGCCCCAGCACAGCCCCCCAAAGCGCAGGCAAAAGCCCTCCCAAAAGAGCGGCTGAAAGCCAAAGTCCACCCTTCCAAAGCACAGGCAAAGCCCAATCAAAGGAGCGGCGGAAAGCCAAAGGCTCAAGCCCCAGCAAAAAGCCGAATGTGGCTGAAAGCCAAAAGCGGCAGAGGCCCAAAGGTCTTAATTTGCAAAGTTATCAAAATCTTTCCACATTCCCCCGTTTTCCCCCAAAAAATCTCCACCTCCCCATGTTTACGACTCAGTGGAGAAATACTGGGGGACTGAAACAAAAACATAAAAAACAGCCTTTTGGCGACGCCAGTGCATCGCACTTGTCGTTAGTGCTGTGGCATGTCTGATTTCAAGCAGAGGCTTGAATCAGCCACACCACATCACCAACGCCGCC
>ENA-OUQN01000966-OUQN01000966.1-human-gut-metagenome-genome-assembly--contig:-NODE-966-length-19220-cov-10.226402_pt1 | contig 19220 bp, 19 predicted proteins | sample MGYA00237950_ERZ548832 | MGnify/ENA primary metagenome ERZ548832 (study PRJEB26490, sample SAMN05194703) | human gut metagenome | biome: terrestrial biome; feature: human-associated habitat; material... | reverse complement strand
GCATTGGTACTTATTTAAAATCCAAGAACCCCAATGTGAAGGTCGTAGCAGTAGAACCTGCGGATTCTCCCGTACTTTCCGGCGGACAGCCCGGACCCCACAAGCTGCAGGGTATCGGTGCCGGATTTGTTCCTTCCGTTCTGAATACCGGCATTTATGATGAGATCTTTACCGTTACTACCGATCAGGCATTTACCACCGGCCGCCTCATCGCTCATAAGGAAGGTATCCTCGTGGGAATCACCTCCGGCGCAGCTCTGTACGCAGCAGCACAGATCGCAAAACGTCCTGAAAATGCAGGCAAAACAGTCGTAGCGCTGCTTCCCGATTCTGGTGACAGATACTTGTCCACCCCGATGTTTGCAGAAGCCTAAGGCATTTCCTAAGAACTTTACAGACTTGCATTCTTGTGTTAGAATGTATGGCATGGTACTAGGAATTCAAGGAATTCGCGCTTTTCTCCCCTTAAAAGCACGAACCTGGAATGGAGGAACTTATGGAACCGATCATTCAGATCAAGAATGTAACAAAAACTTTTATAGGTAAGGATAATCAGGTAGAGGCCCTGAAGGGCATCAGCCTGGATATCAACAAGGGAGACATCTACGGCATCATCGGTATGTCGGGCGCGGGCAAATCCACGCTGGTGCGCTGCATCAATCTGCTGGAGCGCCCCACCGAGGGCAGTGTCGTCATCGACGGCACCGCGATGGAGACCCTGTCTCCCGCAGCCCTGCGTGAGCGCCGCCGCGACATCACCATGATCTTCCAGCAGTTCAATCTGCTGATGCAGCGCAGCTGCCTGAAGAACATCTGCTTCCCGATGGAGCTTGCGGGCGTGAAGAAGGCCGATGCCGAAAAGCGCGCCAGGGAGCTGCTGGAAATGGTGGGCCTGCCCGATAAGGCAAATGCCTACCCGGCCCAGCTCTCCGGCGGCCAGAAGCAGCGCATCGCCATTGCCCGTGCGCTGGCCACCAACCCCAAAGTCCTGCTCTGCGATGAGGCCACCAGTGCGCTGGACCCCAACACGACCCACGCCATCCTGACCCTCATCAAGGACATCAACAAGAAGCTGGGCATCACCGTGGTGGTCATCACCCACCAGATGAGCGTCGTGGAAGAGATCTGCGACTCCGTCGCCATTCTGGACGGCGGCGTGGTCGTGGAGCAGGGTGAGGTGCGCGAGATCTTCGCGAATCCCAAGACGGCTGCGGCCAGGCGCCTCGTCGCCCCCAACGGCGGCAGCGCAGCCCGCGACCTCTCGAGCTTTGCGCCCGACGATCATGTGGTCCGTGTTACGTTCAATGGTTCGTCCGCCGCAAAGCCGCTGGTGGCGAGCCTCGCTGCGGAGAAGGGCATCCTCGTGTCTGTGCTCAGCGCCGACACCCGCGATCTGAGCGGCCAGTGCTACGGCTCCATGCTGCTCAAACTTCCCCGCGATACCGAACAGGCAAAGCAGGCTGCGGCCTATATGCGCAGCCAGAATGGTGTGACCGTTGAGGAGGTGACCGGAGAATGAACTTTGCAGATTATGGCTTCGCCATTTGGGAGACGTTCTACGTGACCGTCCTCTCCACGGCATTTTCTCTGGTTCTGGGCCTGCCGCTGGGCGTTCTGCTGGTGGCTGGCGATAAGGACGGCGTCCTGCCCCTGCCGGGCTGGCTGATGCACATCCTGAACATCGTCATCAACATTCTGCGCAGCGTGCCGTTCCTGATTTTGATGATCTGCGTCTTCCCGCTGACCCGTGCCATTGTGGGCACCACCGTCGGCACCAAGGCCACCATCGTTCCGCTGGTGGTCGCGGCCTTCCCCTTCGTGGCCCGTCTGGTGGAGACCAGTCTGCGTGAGCTGGACGAGGGCGTCGTGGAAGCTGCCCAGAGCATGGGCGCGACTCCCTTCCAGATCATCACCAAGGTCATGATCCCTGAGTGTCTGCCCGGCCTCATTTCCAGCATGACCACTGCCCTGACGACCATCCTCGGCTACTCGGCCATGTCCGGCGTCATTGGCGGCGGCGGTCTGGGCAAGATCGCTCTGTCCTACGGCTACTACCGCTACCAGACCAACATCATGATCGTCTGCGTCGTGCTGCTGGTGCTCATGGTGCAGGTGTTCCAGACCGTCGGCACCTTCTGGGCGACCAGGAGTGATAAGCGGCTGAGAAAGTAAGTTTCTGCTTCCTGCAGGGAATAAAATTTAACGAATCGATTCCCCGCAGGAGGCTCATGCTCCTGCGGGGAATTGTGCTATACAGACAAACCCAGTAAAGGAGTATGTTGCAATGAACCGTGATACCATCTGCGTGCAGGGCGGCTACACCCCCGGCAACGGCGAACCCCGCCAGATCCCCATCATCCAGTCCACTACGTTCAAGTACGCTACCAGCGAGGACATGGGCAAGCTGTTCGACCTCGAGGCCGACGGCTACTTCTACTCCCGCCTGCAGAACCCCACCTGCGATATGGTGGCGAAAAAGATCTGCGAGCTGGAAGGCGGCACCGCTGCCATGCTGACGTCCAGCGGTCAGGCTGCCAACTTCTTTGCGCTGTTCAATATCTGCGAGGCAGGCGACCACATCGTGGCGTCCAGCACCATCTACGGCGGCACCTTCAACCTCATCTCCGTCACCATGAAGAAGATGGGCATTACCGCCACCTTCGTGGACCCGCTGTGCAGCGAGGAAGAACTGGATGCCGCCTTCCGGCCCAACACCAAGGTCGTGTTTGGTGAGACCATCGCCAACCCTGCCCTCACCGTGCTGGACATTGAAAAGTTCGCCAAGGCCGCACACGCCCACGGCGTACCGCTCATCGTGGACAACACGTTCCCCACGCCGGTCAACTGCCGCCCCTTCGAGTGGGGCGCTGACATCGTGACCCACTCCACCACCAAGTACATGGACGGCCATGGCGCTGTGCTGGGCGGTGCTATCGTGGACGGCGGCAAGTTCGACTGGATGGCCCACGCCGACAAGTTCCCCGGCCTGTGTACCCCTGATGAGAGCTATCATGGCATCACCTACGCGGAGCGCTTCGGCAAAGAGGGCGCTTTCATCACAAAGGCCACCGCACAGCTCATGCGCGACTTCGGCTCGATGCAGTCCCCCATGAACGCCTATATGCTGAACCTCGGCCTTGAGAGCCTCCACGTCCGGATGCAGCGCCACTGCGCCAACGGCATGGCCGTCGCAAAGTTCCTTGAGGCTCACCCCAAGGTGGCTTACGTCAACTACTGCGGCCTCGAGTCCAGCCCTTACCATGCACTGGCGGAGAAGTATCTGCCGAACGGCAGCTGCGGCGTCGTCTCCTTCGGCCTGGCCGGCGGCCGCGAAGCCGCCAGCACCTTTATGAAGGAGCTGAAGCTTGCCGCCATTGAGACGCACGTTGCCGATGCCCGCACCTGCTGCCTGAATCCGGCTTCCGGCACCCATCGCCAGATGAACGACGAGCAGCTGGCCGCTGCCGGTGTGCCTGCTGAGCTGGTGCGGATGAGCTGCGGCCTCGAGAGCAGCGAAGACCTCATCGCCGATATTGCACAGGCGCTGGATAAGATTTAAGAAACACGGTCAGCGCCATCTGCCGGTTTCGGCCCCTTCCCGTGAAAAAAGCGTCTCCGGATGCAGATAAAAACTTCCCGCTAAAACCGTCAAAAGGAGCAACGATGCTATGCCGCTGATCATCCCCAAGACTCTTCCCGCCTACGATGCCCTCTACGAGGAAAACGTCTTCGTCATGCACCGGGAACGGGCGCTCTCCCAGCATATCCGCCCACTGGAGATCCTCATCCTGAACCTCATGCCGACCAAGATCGCCACTGAGACCCAGATCGCCCGCCTGCTGGCCAATACGCCCATTCAGGTCCACATGACCCTGCTGCAGACGGCCAGCCATGCGGCGACCCATGTCTCTGCGGCCCACCTCGAGGCGTTTTATAAGACCTTTGACGAGGTGAAGAACAACCGCTACGACGGCATGATCATCACCGGTGCGCCTGTGGAGAAAATAGACTTTGAACAGGTGGACTACTGGCAGGAGCTGTGCGAGATCATGGACTTCAGTGAGACGAACGTCTACTCCACCCTTCATGTCTGCTGGGGCGCACAGGCGGGACTTTATTACCACTATGGTATCCGCAAGCAGCTTCTCGACCAGAAGATGTTCGGCGTCTTCGAGCATAAAGTCACCCGTCCCTCGAACCCGCTGGTGCGCGGCTTCGATGAGGTGTTCTACGCCCCTCACAGCCGCCACACCGGCATCAGCCGGGAGGATGTGCTGAACTGCAAGGCCCTGCGCATCCTCGCCGAGAGCGACGAGGCCGGCCCCTTCCTGATGAGCACCGAGAATGGACGGCAGATCTTCGTCACCGGCCACCCGGAGTACGACAAGTACACACTGGACGCCGAGTACAAGCGGGATGTCGGCAAGGGCCTGCCCATCGCGGTGCCAAAGAACTATTACCCCAACGACGACCCCGAGCAGCCGCCTCTCTTCCGCTGGCGTGCTCACGCACACCTGCTGTATGAGAACTGGCTGAACTACTACGTCTACCAGAATACGCCCTATGACCTGGGCGCTATCAGCAAGGTGGAGCACGAGGAAGAATAAAATCAGCCCTCTCCGTCTGGTGGGGAGGGGGCATTTTTGCAAGGAGAATACTTATGGGAATCGAAGCAAAATGGAAGAGCCGGGGCATCCGGGTGGGCAAACTGCCCTGCGGGCCGCTGGACAAGATAAGCGATGTGCCGGGTGTGACGGTGGGCCACTGCACACTGGCGGACGGCGAGGTCCAGACCGGCGTGACCGCGCTGCTGCCCCATCAGGGCGATATTTTCCACGATAAAGTGATGGCGGCCAGCCATGTCATCAACGGCTTTGGCAAGACCACCGGCCTTGTCCAGATCGACGAGCTGGGGACGCTGGAAACGCCCATCCTCTTCACCAATACCCTCAGCGTAGGTACTGTGGAGACAGCGCTGGTGAAGTATATGCTGGATAAGAACCCCGACATCTGCGAGACTACCGGCAGCGTAAACCCGGTGGTCTGCGAGTGCAACGACAGCGGCCTCAACGACATCCGGGGCCTCCACGTCACAGAAGAAAACGTGCGGGCTGCGCTGGCCGACTGCCGCGCCGATTTCGCCGAGGGCGCTGTGGGCGCGGGCCGGGGAATGCGCTGCCACGGCCTGAAGGGCGGCATCGGCTCGGCCTCCCGTGTGGTGGAGCTGGACGGGAAACAGTACACCATTGGTGCGCTGGTGCTCTCCAACCACGCCGTCTTCGATGACCTCGTAGTGGCAGGCACCCCCATCCAGAGCCTGCTGGACGCCCACATCCCGCCCCACGAGGACAAGGGCTCCATCATCACGGTGCTGGCAACGGATATTCCCCTCAGTGAGCGCCAGCTGCGGCGGCTCTGCCACCGGGCGCTGGTGGGCCTGTCCCGCACCGGCTCTTTCTGCGGCAACGGCTCCGGTGAGATCGTCATTGCCTTCACCACCGCCAACCGGGTGCCGCACTACTCCGAAAAGGCCATCCTGCCGATGGGCATGGTCCACGACGACGCCATCAATCCGCTGTTCCGGGCGGTGGCCGAGTGCGTGGAGGAAAGTGTGCTAAGCAGTCTGCTCCATGCCGAGACGGTCACAGGCTATCATGGCCGGACGGTCAGATGTCTGAGTGATCTGCTCGACGAGAAATAAAAAAATGGGAAGCACTTTTGTGCTTCCCATTTTTCATAGTATTATCTGCGGGGCTTCCGCGTCGGCTTTTTCTTCCGCACGCTGTAGCCGAAGGTCCCTAGCTTTTTGCCCAGAGCCAGATATTCGCCGTGGCTGTAGACGATGAGCCTGGCCTTGTCGAGGCAGAGCTTACCGTTCTCGTCCAACAGGCTCTCGTCCACGTCGCAGGCGACTACTTCGGCGAGGAAGAGGTCGTGGCTGCCCAGCGGGATGACCTGCGTGACCTTGCACTCGAGGTTGACGGGGCTTTCTTCGAGGATGGGGCAGTCCGTCAGCACCGAGCCGGGGGCAGAATGGAGTTTGCAGGCTGCGAATTTATCGAAGTCCCGGCCGCTTCTGACGCCGCACCAGTCCACCGACTTCACCAGTGCCTCGGTGGGCAGGTTGATGGCAAACTGGCCGCTCTCCCTGATGAGGTGGTGGCTGTACCGCTCGGGGCGGACGCTGATGGATACCATGCTGGGCTGGGTGCAGATGGTGCCGGTCCAGCCGATGGTGATGAGGTTGGGCTTGTCCAGCCCGCCGCAGGAGACCAGCACCGGCGGCTCCGGGTTCAGGAGGGTGCTGCCTTTCCAGCTCTGTTTGCTCATCCGTGATACTTCCTTTCGTAGGGAGCCCATGTGCGCTCGCTGATGATGTAGCGGGGGCGGGCCTTGGTCTCCATATAGATTTTGCCGACGTATTCGCCGATGACGCCCAGACACACCAGTTGGACGCCGCCCATGAAGCAGACGATGCAGATGGTGGAGGCCCAGCCCGCCACGGCGCTGCCCAGAACAGCCTGCACGATGGCCCAGATGACGCCGATGAAGCTGATGAGGCTGACCACGATGCCTGCGCCGGTGATGAGGCGGATGGGCTTGTTCGACAGGCTGGTGATGCCGTCGAAGGCGAGGGCCAGCATCTTGCTGAGGGGATAGTGGCTCTCGCCGGCCAGACGCTCGTGGCGCTCGTAGTAGACGGTGTCGCTGGGGTAGCCCACCAGCGGCACCATGCCCCGCAGGAAAATGTTCACCTCGCGGTAGTCGGCGAAGCTTTCCAGCACCCGGGTGCTGATGAGCCGGTAGTCGGCGTGGTTGAATACGATGTCTGCGCCCAGCGCGTTCATCACATGGTAGAAGCCCTCGGCGGTGAACCGCTTGAAGAAGGTGTCGGTGTCCCGGCGGCTGCGCACGCCGTAGACTACCTCGGCACCGTCCAGATACTTTTTGACCATCTCGTCCATGGCGTTGATGTCGTCCTGACCGTCGCAGTCGATGGAGATGGTGATGTCGCAGCTGCCGCTGTGGAGCGCCTCCATCAGCCCGGCCAGCACGGCGTTCTGGTGGCCGCGGTTCCGGCTCTGGGAGATGCCGATGAAGTGCTCATCCTCAGAGGCGAACTTCTGGATGAGGGACCAGGTGGCGTCGCGGGAGCCGTCGTTGACGAAGAGCACCCGGCTCTTCTCGCTGACAAGGCCCGCTGCGGAGAGGTCGTTTATCTTTTTCAGGAACAGGGGGGCTGTGATGGGCAGCACCTGTTCTTCGTTGTAGCAGGGAATGACGATCCATAAAATCGGTTTGGACATGATGAAGTTCTCCTTCTATATATATAAGGCTCTCCCAAAGGGAGGGGCTGTTACAGCACCATGTGCCGCAGCGTGTCCGGTTCCAGCAGCTTGAAGCTGCTCTTATAGGTCTCGAGCAGGCCGTCCCGCTGCATCAGGCTCAGCTCCCGGGAGAGGGCGCTGCGGTCGCAGTTGAGGTAGTCGGCCAGCTGGATGCGGGAGTAGGGAATGGTGAAGGTGAGGCTGTGGTGAACCTCGGCCTCGCTGAGCAGGTAGGCGCACACCTTGGCCCGCAGGCTCTTGAGCAGCAGCAGGTCTACCCGGCGGGAGAGCAGGAAGTATTTGTCGCTGATGGTGCGCACAAGGTTCTGCAGCACCCGCTGGCGGGCCGGGTCGGCTCCGGGCAGCAGAAGCTTCTCGTAAGGCACCAGCAGCACCTCGCAGGGGGCCGAGGCCATCACCGTTACCGGGCTGGAAAGGCTCGAGCCGCCCAGCACGTCGCCGAACACACCGCCCGGCCCCATCTGGCTGATGGGCAGACGCGCCCCGCTGGCGGCGGGATGGTAGGCCTCGATGGCGCCGGAGAGCACCACGCCCACCCGGCGGTTCGACTGTCCGGCCAGTACGAGGGTCTCGCCCCGGCTGTAGGTGCGCAATACGGCCCCCACTTCGCCCAGCAGGACTCGGAGCGCTTCGGCTTCCAGCCCGGCGAACAGAGAGGTGGATTGTAACAGCGGAAGATAATTTTCCATACCCATTCCGTGAGGTTTTCCCCGGGCCCTCACCGCCCTTCTGCGATTCCGTTGCATGTGCAACGGTATTTTTTCTCTTATTATAGTAAACTTGAGGGCGTAAAGCAAATGGTTTTGCAAATTTTTTGCGGGAAAATTTCTCCCAATGAAAGTGAGGAACGAAATCCTATGAAAAAACTGACATCTCTGCTGCTGTCGCTGGTGCTGATGATCAGCGTGCTGGCCTGCGGCGCATCGGCCAAGACGAGCACAAAAGTGTGCATCGCCGGCCTGAAAGGCCCCACCACCATGGGCCTCGTCAACCTGCTGAGCATGGAGAAGGACGGCACTGCTTCCCTCGACTATGACCTGCAGCTCTACGGCGCTGCCGATGAGATCGTGCCGAAGCTCATCAAAGGCGAACTCGACATGGCCGCTATCCCGGCCAACCTCGCCGCGACCCTCTACCAGAAGACGAACGGCGGCATCCAGGTCATGGCCGTCAACACGCTGGGCGTCCTCTACGTCGTGGAGAAGGGCAATACCGTCCACAGCTTCGCCGACCTCAAGGGCCGCACCATCCTTTCCACCGGCAAAGGCACGACGCCCGAGTACGTCCTGCGCTATCTGCTCAAGAAGAACGGCCTCGACCCCGACAAGGACGTGAAGATCGAATACTACAGCGAGGCTTCCGAGGTCACGGCCCAGATGGCCGCTGCCAGGAAGGATGCCATCGCAGTCCTGCCTCAGCCCTACGTCACCGCTGCCCAGATGAAGGACAGCGACCTCCGCGTCGTCCTCGACCTGACCAGGGAATGGAACAGGGTCTGTGACACCCAGCTCATCACCGGCGTCACCGTGGTGCGCACCGAGTACGCAAAGCAGAACCCCGACGTCATCGCAGCTTTCCTGACCGACTACCAGAAGAGCGTCAAGGCGGCGAACGAGGACATCGACGGCACCGCCGCCCTCTGTGAGGAAGTCGGCGTGGTGGCCAAGGCTGCGATCGCCAAGAAGGCCCTGCCCAAGTGCAACATCGTTTACCGCAACGGTCAGGAGATGAAGAAAGACATCTCTGCTTACCTGCAGGTGCTCTACGATGCCTCTCCCGCCGCCGTGGGCGGCAAACTGCCGGACGATAACTTCTACTACACCGAGCCGTCCGTCCTGCGCAAGGTCATGGCGGCTATCCGCAATTCCGCAAAGTAAGCTTTGAAACAAAGAAGGGGCTGCTGCACATCGTTTTAGCCGAAAGTGCAGCAGCCCCTTTCTTAGATCAGAAGGCCCGCGCCGATGCCGATGAGGGCCGGCAGCAGCCAGCCAAAGCCGAGGCTGCTCAGGGGCAGAGCGTTCATCAAGGCGGAGAGGGGGCCGAAGGGCAGGGCGGCAGGGATGCTCTGGATGGCCGTGAAGAGGATACCCAGCCGCCAGACCGATGTCCGCTGGAACCGTCCGGGCAGGAACTCCACCACGATGAGGATGATGGCGATGGGGTAGATGGCGTTCAACACCGGAACGGAAAGGCTCAGGATGTTCGCAAGGCCGACGTTCGCCAGCAGCATACTCACCAGCGCGAAGAAGGCCGCAATGGCGGGGTAGGGCAGCTGGGGCAGAAGCTCGTGGAAGTATTCGCCTACGCTGGCGATGAGGCCGACGCAGGTGTTGAAGCAGGCGATGACGAAGATAACGGCCAGAAGCACCTGTCCCACCCGGCCAAACAGGCCGTCGGCCAGTGCCGTCAGGACGGAGGCGCCGGTGTCGCTGCCGGGGAACGCAGCCCCCGAGATGCCGCCGATGTGGGTCAGCATGGCGTAGACCACCAGCAGCATCCCGCCTGCGATGAGCCCGGCCCGGATGGTGCCGCGCCGGACGGCAGCTTCTTCCGTGATGCCCACCGCCTGAATGTTCAGCGCGATGACCGCGCCGAAATTGAGCGCTGCCAGCGCGTCCATGGTCTGATAGCCGTCCAGCACGCCCTGTGCGGCGGGGAGGGCGGCGTAAGCCTCGGCAGGCGTGCCGTAGCCGGGCGCGGCCGGGTGGAGGATGCAGCCCGTGAACAGCACCACGATGAGCACCAGCAGGGCAGGGCAGAGGATGCGGCCCAGCCGCTGGGTCAGCTTTTCGGGCTTGAGGGCCACGAAGTACGCCGCAGCAAAGAACACGAGGGAGTAGATGAACTGTCCCGGTGCGCTCCGCCCCACCAGCGGCGTCAGCATCTCAAACGAGGTGCTGGCCGTGCGGGGGATAGCGAGGCAGGGACCGATGGACAGATAGACCAGCACAGCGAACACCTGTGCGAAACGGGGATGGATCCGCCCGGCCAGCGCAGGCAGACCACCCGCCCGGGCCACCGCTGCCACGCCCGCGATGGGCAGGCCGATGGCGCTGACGGCAAAGCCCACAAAAGCGGGCCAGAGCGCCGTCCCGGCCTGTGCGCCGAGGAAGGGCGGGAAGATGAGGTTGCCTGCCCCGAAGAACATCGAGAACAGGGTGAACCCCACCAGAAGGAGCTTTTTGCCCCGGAGGGCCTGAGCGGAATCGTGCATGGTCATCTCTCCCAGCTGTGCGCGGAGGCACGTAGAATAAGGATTACTTTATTCCAGTGTAGTGTTTTATGACCTTCATGTCAAGAGAAGAAAAGATGAAGGATTGTATTCTCATACATGATGTGATATTCTGAAAGCGAGAAAACGAACAGGAGCAAAGAAATACATGGATAAAACAAAAAAACGCCGCATTCAGATCTTAGCGGCGTCGGTGTTCTGGCTGGGCGTCTGGCAGGCGGCGGCTGTGGCCATCGGGCAGGAAGTCTTTCTTGTCTCGCCGGTGCAGGCCATCGGTACGCTGGTGGAGCTGCTGCCGCAGGCCGAGTTCTGGCAGCGCATCGGTTTCAGCGCCGGGCGCATCCTGTTGGGCTTCGGGCTGGGCGTTCTGTCCAGCGCGGTGCTGGCGGTAGCCGCCGAAAAGTGGGAGTGGGTGGACGCCCTTCTCGCCCCCGTGATGCAGCTGGTCAAGGCTACTCCGGTGGCGAGCTTCATCATTCTGGCGCTGGTGTGGGTCAGCGGCTCGTCGCTGTCCGTCCTTATCAGCTTTTTGATGGTGCTGCCCGTCCTCTACAGCGCAGTGCGCACCGGCATCGGGAGTGCTGACCGCCAGCTTCTCGAAATGGCGCAGGTGTTCCGTCTGCCTCTGGGGCGGCGTCTGCGGGCGATCTGGCTCCCGGCGGTGCTGCCCGCGTTCCGGCAGGGATGCAGCGTGGCGCTGGGCATCTGCTGGAAGAGCGGCGTAGCAGCAGAGGTCATCGGCCTGCCGGACGGCAGCATCGGCGATGCGCTTTACCGGGCCAAAATTACCCTTTCCACCGGAGAGCTGTTTGCCTGGACCTTCGTCATCATCCTGCTGAGCGCCGTATTCGAAAAGCTGTTCCTCGCTCTGCTGGATAAAGCGGTAGCGGCAGTTCTGGGCGAAGAGGGGGCTGAAAAATGAGTGAAACCAACAACAAACTGGAAATAAAGAATCTGTCTAAACGATTCGGAGAGAAGATCCTCTTCGAAAACCTCTCGCTTACCGTGGACGGCCCGGCGGTGCTCTGGGCGCCAAGCGGCTGGGGCAAGACGACCCTGCTCCGCATCCTGATGGGGCTGGAAGCGCCCACCTCCGGCAGCGTGGAGGGCGTGGGCCGGGTCGGCGCGGTCTTTCAGGAAGACAGGCTCTGCCCCCAGCTGACCGCCGAAGAGAATGTGGCGCTGGTGCTGACCGCAGAACAGTACAAGGTCAAAACACAATACAAAGAGCAGATACGAGATGATCTTATACAATTAGGACTGGATGACGAGGCCCTTGCCCTGCCCGTCCGGAAGCTTTCCGGCGGACAGAAGCGCCGCACCGCCTTGCTGCGCGCTCTCTGGGCCGAGAGCGACACCCTTCTGTTAGATGAGCCCTTCACCGGCATGGACCCAGCCGCCATGAAAAAAGCCGCAGCCATGCTCAAGGCACGCTGCGGCACAAAGCCCACCCTGCTGGCGACCCATGATAAAGAAGCCATCCGGGAGCTGGGGTGGAAAGTAATCGAACTGGGCTGAAACGAAAGGAGTCTGACCATGGAGAAAAAGACGAGCTGCCTGCTCTGCGTTCTTACCGCGCTGCTTCTCGCTGTGCTCTATCTCTGGGCCGCCCTCCGCCCGGGCGTCTGGCTGCGGGATGCCTTTTTGTATCGTCAGGCCGACGGCAGCTTTTCGGGCAAGGATGCGTATGCCGCCTACACCATGCAGGTTGCTCAGACGGAAAACGGTGCGGAAGTGGATTTCACGCTGGACGGAGAGGCGCGGCACTATCGGCTCGAATCGAAAGCCGAGGGCATGAGCGACTCGGGCGTAAAAATTGAGCAGGACGGAGTGGTCATTTTTACCGGGACCGCGCTGGGCGACCCCGGCGACGCCATCCTGTGGCGGGAAGACGATGGGGACCTTGCCGACGAGGTGAACGTCATCGTCAACGGCGAATACCAGAAATCCGACCTCTGGCCCAGTTGTAACTGGCTCTATAATGTGGCCGTCGGCGGGCGGCGGGAGACCCGGGGCAGCGTGGCGTTCCTGCTGCCGATAGGGGCGCTGGTGGTGCTCCTTGTGCTGGATGTCCGGTTCCCGCTGCTGTTCTGGAACCTCCGTCACGGGCTGGAAGTGTACGGCGGTGAGCCCACCGACTGGTATTACGCGATGCAGCGGGTGAGCCGCATTACCAGTATCATCGGTGTTTTTGTGCTGGCGGCGATGAGCTTTGCTGTTCACTGAGGCTCACAGCAGCTCGGCAAGGATGCTGTTCTGTACGATGAGCCCGGCGGGCGTGAGGGCGAGGGTGTGGCCGTCAAAGTTGGCGTAGCCGCTCTTCACGCAGTTTTGCACAAAGGCCAGCTGTGCGGTGGAAAACTCCCTGCCATAGCGTTTTTTGTATTCGTCGAGGCTCAGACCTTTGCGCAGACGCAGCTGCAAGATGAGATAATCCTCTGCACCGCAGCCGCCGTCCATGACGGGCGCGGCCTCGTCCCGCAGAAAGGCTTCGGTGTCGGCGGGGTAGTAGAACCGCTTGCCGCCCATGCAGGAGTGGGCCGCAGGGCCGATGCCCAGATAGTCGCCGCAGTCCCAGTAGATGAGGTTGTGCTTTCCCTCATAGCCCGGGCGGGCGAAGTTGGAAATCTCATATTGCCGGTAGCCATGATGTTCCAGCTGCTCGACGGCGTAGAGGTAGAAGTCCGCCGCCTCATCGGAGGTGGGCAGACCTTCGGGCGGCGTCCGGCCAAAGGCGGAGTCGGGCTCGATCTTTAAGAGGTAGGCGGAAATGTGGGCCGCGCCGCCATCCTCGATAAGCTCCAGCGTCTCGTCGAACTCGGCCTGCGTATAATGGGGCAGGGCCAGCATGATGTCGCCGCTGATGTTCTCGAACCCGGCACGGCGTGCGGCGGCGAAAGCGGCCCGCGCCTGCTTTGCCGTGTGGGGGCGGCCCAGCGTCTTGAGCTGGCTGTCCCGGGCCGACTGGACGCCGAAGGAAATGCGGTTGGCGCCCGCCTCCCGGAATGCCCGGAGAGAGTCTTCGGTCACGGTCTCAGGATTGGCTTCCAGCGTGATCTCGGCTCCGGGCAGGGGCTGTGCGGCGGCGATGAGCCGGGCGGCGTCTGCCGGGTCCAGCAGACTGGGCGTTCCACCGCCGAAATAAAGGGTGTCCGGCCGCAGGGGCGCGTCCGGCGCAAACCGGGAGAGTTCCCGAAGCAAAGCGTCCACATAGGCCCGGGGGACGCTGCGCTGGCCGGGGGCTGAGTAAAAATCACAGTACCGGCATTTGGAAAAACAGTAAGGAATATGCAGATAAAGTCCGAGGGACATCAAATATCACAGCCTTTTTCATGAATCGTTCATTTCTATGCAGTATACTATATTTCGTAGACCGGGGCAAGGCCGAGGCCGATGCCCTGATTTTGAATGGAGGATTCCTTATGGATTACAACAACTATGACCGCGGCTATGCGGAGCCTTCGATGAGCGCATCGGACTATATGACCCGCACCTACCGCTGGATGGCCGGCGGCCTGCTCGTCACCTTCGCAATGGCCTATATCACGGCGACCACGTCCCTTATCTATCTGGTCGATTCGCTTTACTTCCTGCTTACCATCGGTGAGCTGGCGCTGGTGTTCATGCTCAGCGCCCGGGTGCAGAAGATGTCCATCGACGGTGCAAGAGCCGCGTTCTTCGGATACGCCATCCTGAACGGCATGGTCCTGAGCTACTACTTCCTGATGTTCTCGGTAGGCACGCTGGTCATGGCCTTCCTCGCCACGGCGGTCTACTTCGGCCTCATGGCTGTGTACGGCACTACTACCCATAAAGACCTCACCGGCTGGGGTCCCCGCCTCATGATGGCTCTGGTGGCCATGATCGTCACCAGCCTCGTGGGTGCGCTCTTCGGCTTTGGCTTCGGCACCTCGGTGCTCTACTGCGGCATCGGCCTGGTGGTGTTCATGCTGCTCACCGCCTATGATACCCAGAAGCTCCGCCAGATCTACGCCTACTATGCAGGCGACGCTGAGCTGGCCGAGAAGGCTTCCATCTATGGCGCACTGACCCTGTATCTGGACTTCATCAACATCTTCCTGTACGTCGTCCGTCTGCTGGGCATGAACAGCCGCAGCCGCAATAACTAAATAGGACTTTGGGCCCCGGTCATCCGGGGCCTTTTTGTGTTCTTTCTAATAAAGGATGAATAAACCCCGCTCTGCCGCTCCAAACTACCACCAAAGAAACGATTCCGTACACAAAATGGATTGGAGTAACGAACGATGGAGCAATTCAGAAAGTTTTTGCGGGACAAAGCCTTTGCGCTGGTGCTTACCGCCTGCCTGCTGGCGGCGGCAGCGGCCGGTGTGTGGGCTGTGCGCACGGTGCGCAATGAGCTGAAGCAAGATCTGGACGCGGTGCGAAGCCCGTCCAGCACCGCCCCCGGCATCGACGAGGGCATCAACACATCGCCCGGCGTTGCCGGAGAGGAGGAAGCCGAATGGCAGCAGCAGAACGCACCCGCAGCAAACAGCGTGGCCAATGTGCCAAAAGCCGACAGCTCCTCCGGTGGGGCTGCGTCCTCTTCTGGTGCGCAGTCTGGGTCTGGTTCGGTGCGCGAACCCTCCGCGCTGCAAACCGAGTCCTTGCCTGCCAGCAGTTCGGCTGCGCCTGCCTCCACGCAGCCTGTCTCGGGGCGCGTCTTAAACAGCTACAGCGGCGATGAGCTGGTCTACAGCAAGACGCTGGGAGACTGGCGCACCCACAACGGCGTGGACTACGCCGCCAGCAGGGGCGCGGAAGTGACCGCCCCGGCGGCAGGCAAGGTGGTGGAGACCGGCACGGACGACAAGTGGGGGCCTGTGGTCGCCATCGAAGATGCTTCCGGCAGGATCTGGCGGGTCTGCGGTACGACGGATGCCAGGGTGAAGAAGGGAGACACCGTCTCGGCCGGGCAGACCATCGGCAAGGTGGGCAGCGTGAGCTGTGAGTGTGCCGAGGAGAGCCACATCCACTTGGAAGTCATGGAGGGCGAAAAGTATCTCGACCCCATCAAGGCCATGAAATAAGCAAAATTTTCCGGGCAGGTGCAGCAGAACGCTGTACCTGCTTTTTTCACATTGCTTTTGGCGGTCGATTCTGGTATGATAAACTAGAATAAGTGTGAAGACAGAAGAAAAAGCGGAGGAGACGAAACATGAAGGTCTTAGTGGTAGGCGGCGGTGCTGCCGGCCTGATGGCGGCGGGCGCGGCCCTGCGGCAGGGGCATGAGGTGACGGTGCTGGAACATATGGAAAAGCCGGCTCAGAAAATTCTCGTCACCGGCAAGGGCCGCTGTAATGTGACCAACGACTGCACCGCAGAGGAATTTCTGCACCATGTGCGGACGAACCCCCGCTTTCTGTTCTCGTCGCTGGGGGCTTTCCCACCGGCCAAGACGATGGAACTGTTTGAGTCTCTCGGTGTGGAGCTGAAAGTGGAGCGCGGACGCCGGGTGTTCCCGGTGTCAGATAAGGCCGAAGAGATTCGGCAGGCTCTTCTGCGGTACGCAGACGGAGCGGACATCGTCCACGACGGAGCAAAAAAGCTGCTGCTGGAGCCGCTGGCCCAGCCGGAAGAAGCGCCTGCCGCGCCGGAAAATCTGCGCCACCCGAAAAAGAAAAAGCCCGGCCCGGCCTATCGCTGCGTGGGTGTGCGGGGAACTTCGGGCCGGGAGTACAAAGCGGACGCCGTGCTGGTGGCAACGGGCGGCCTGAGCTACCCCACCACCGGCTCCACCGGCGACGGCTACAAGCTGGCCCAGCAAGCGGGCCACACCCTCGTGGAGCCTGTCCCCAGCCTTGTCAGCCTTGTGAGCCATGACGCCGACTGCAAGAAGATGATGGGCCTCGCCCTCAAGAACGTGACCCTCACCCTCCACGAGGACGGCAAAGCCATCTTCGAGGAGCAGGGCGAGATGCTGTTCACCCACTTCGGCATCAGCGGGCCGCTGACTCTCAGCGCGTCGAGCCATCTGGGCGACATGAAAAAGCACAAGTACGAAGCTTTTATTGATTTGAAGCCTGCCCTCAGTGAGGAACAGCTTTATGACCGCATCACCCGGGACTTTGCCCTTCTGGCGAACCACGCGGCGCAGGGCGCACTGGTGAAGCTGCTGCCGTCCAGTATGCAGCCGGTCATGGTGGCCCGCTGGGGCATCGACCCGGCCACCAGGGCAAACCAGATCACCCGGGAGCAGAAGCGGGAACTGGTACAGCTGATGAAGCACTGGCGGGTGACTATCGACGCCCGGGGCGATTTGGCACACGCAGTCATCACGTCAGGCGGCGTGTCGGTGCGGGAGGTTGACCCCAAGACCATGCAGAGCAAAAAGGCCCTCGGCCTCTACTTTGCAGGCGAGGTGCTGGATGTGGACGCCTATACCGGCGGCTATAACCTGCAGATCGCATTCTGCACGGCACAGAGTTTTGCGAATCATCTGGAATGACCTCTCAGTCTGCTTCGCAGACGGCCCCCTCGTTAGGGCAACAACAACGACTGCCGCCAGCGGTGGAACGGCGTCAGCCGTGACGGAGAGGTTTAAGCGGCTGGAAATTTCAGATTCATAGAGAAGGAGATATAAAAATGATTTCTGTTGCAATCGATGGGCCTGCGGGCGCAGGCAAATCTACGCTGGCGCGGCGTCTGGCTGCGGACTTCGGCTACATTTATGTGGACACCGGTGCGATGTTCCGTACCATCGGCCTTTATGCCCTCCGCGCGGGCAAAGAACCGAAGGACAACGAGGCAGTTGATGCGCTGCTGCCCAATATCACCCTCGAGTTTGCTTTTATCGAGGGCGAACAGCATATCTATCTGAATGGCGAGGACGTCAGCACGGCCATCCGCACCGAAGAGGTGGGAATGGCGGCTTCTGCCGTGGGTGCAAATCCGGCGGTGCGCGCCTTCCTGCTGGAGATGCAGCGGGACATGGCCAAGACGCAGAACATCCTGATGGATGGCCGCGACATCGGCACCGTGGTGCTGCCCAATGCGACTGTGAAAATCTTCCTCACCGCCAGCCCGGAGGCCCGCGCCACCCGCCGCTGGAAGGAGTACCAGCAGAAGGGCATCGATACCCCCTACGAAGATGTGCTGGCCGACGTCAAGCAGCGCGACTATCAGGACACCCACCGCGCCGCAGCCCCCCTCAAGCAGGCAGACGATGCCGTGCTGCTGGACACTTCGGAGCTGAATTTTGAGCAGAGCTTTGAGGCCATGAAGAAAATTATCACGGAGAAGGTCAGATGATACTATATTATATTCTGGTCCCGCTGGCATGGCTGGTGTTCCACATCGGCTTCCGCGTCCGGTGTGAGGGCAGGGAGAACCTGAAAAAAATCGGCACGAAGGGCTGCATCATTGCCCCCAACCATATCTCAGCCATCGACCCGGTGTTCGTCGTCATCGCCCGATTCTGGGGCCAGCGGATGACCGTGTTTGCCAAGAAAGAGCTGTTCGAGATAAACGCATTCCTGTCGTGGTTCTTCCGGTGCGCCGGTGCAGTCTGTGTCCGCGGCACGAAAGAAGAGGTCAGCGTCATCGACGACACCGTGAAAAAGTGTCAGGAGGGCGGTACACTGCTGCTCTTTCCGGAGGGTACGCGGGAGCAGGAGGGAAAGTTCCTTCCCCTCAAGAGCGGCCTCTTCGTCATCGCGGCGGCAGCAAATGTGGACGTCGTGCCTTGCCGTATCTACTACGACACTCCTGATGGTAAGATGAAGCTGTTCTGCAAGGTGCGTGTCATCTTCGGCGAGCCCATGCCCGCTGCACAGTTTGCAATGGAAGGCCGCCGCGACATAAAGAAACTGCGGGAAAATAAGCAGGCCGTTCTGGATGCGTGGAGTGAATTGTGATGAACCTCTCAGTCTCGCTATCGCTCGACAAGGCCGAGTTGCGGCTCCCAGCATCCGCTTCGCATTGCTTGCGTCTCGCTGGCCGCTGCCCCAACAGCGACTCCCTGTTTCCGCCACTGGCGGCGGTCGTCGTTGTTGCCCCTAATAGGGAAGGTGGCATCGCGCAGCGATGACGGAGAGGTTAAATTTAGGAGAGTACAATGGAAATCAGACTTGCAAAGACTGCGGGTTTCTGCTTCGGCGTGGACCGCGCGGTCAAGTTGACCTACGGTCTGCTGGATGAGGGCCGCAAGGTGGCCACCCTCGGCCCCCTCATCCACAACCCCCAGACCGTGGAAGACCTTGAGCGCCGGGGCGCACTGGTAGCAGATACCCCCGCTGATGTCCCTACGGGCTACGAGGTGGTCATCCGCAGCCACGGTGTCCCCCGCAGCATTTACGACGAGCTGGACGCCCGGGGCTGCACCTATCACGATGCCACCTGCCCCTTCGTGAAGAAGATACAGAAGATCGCTTCCGAGGCCGAAGCCGCCGGTGCAGTGCTCGTGGTGGCCGGTGATGCGTCCCATCCGGAGGTGCAGGGCATCGTCGGACATACCCGGGGAGAGGTATTCGTTTTCAGCGATTTGGCCCAGCTGAAGGCGTGGAAAGGGCCTTCTGACCCCCAAAAGCCCATTTTTGCAGTTGCACAGACCACATTTCAGGTAACAAAATGGCAAGAAAGTTCGGAGTTTCTCAAAAAAGCCTATACAAACGCCCGAA